>PPYF01026591.1_pt1 | contig 89246 bp, 114 predicted proteins | sample 1559871 | NCBI WGS metagenome assembly PPYF01 (sample SAMN08240021, study PRJNA423297) | Human gut metagenome, whole genome shotgun sequencing project.
ATATGGGATATTAGCTCAGTTGGTAGAGCACTTGACTTTTAATCAAGTTGTCCGGGGTTCGAATCCCCGATGTCTCATTGATTTTTAAGAACACTATCATTTCGATAGTGTTTTTATTTATCTTTTATGTTACACACGAATATATCAAACAATATGCGGATGTGGCGGAATTTATGGTTCTTGAACTCCAGTTCAAGATCAGGCAGACGTTAATCGATTTATCGATTGTCTGACAATTCCGTTTTGTCTGTTTATTGTTTATCTTGCGGATGTGGCGGAATTGGCAGACGCGCCAGATTTAGGTTCTGGTGTCTACGACATGCAGGTTCAAGTCCTGTCATCCGCATTTTTATGAAAATCTTGTATTCACTGGTTCTCGCAAAGAACGTAGTGTTTTCAATGGTTTCGGCAATTTCAAATTAGCTCATAAAATATGTTATTTTGCCAGTTTTGGCATAAAAAAGAAGAACTATGCAACACGAAATGCAACACGAATTTGATACAATATGTAAAAAAACAGCCCCAAGGAGTAACCTCCAAGGGGCTTAAGTTTTATGCTTTTTAGATTGCAATCAAATCTTTCCAGGTGTTCTCGCCACACTCTCCATCTACCACCAGTACTCCATTTCTGGATTTCTGATACTGTTTTAATGCGTAAATGGTATTTGCATCTGCCTTTCTGGATAAGCTCAGGGCTTTTCCATTCTTTCCTTTGAATCCTCTGGCAATTAAAATCTCCTGCAGTAACAGGACAGAAGTTCCTTCGCTTCCAAGTTTTACTAATTTTGGCTCAAACATATAACCGGCTCCTTTCGATGTGGTCGTTGATGGTTTTGTGCTAGTTGATGGTTTTGCGGTAGGCTTACTTCCAGTAGTATTGGTAAGTCCACTAAAATCAATCCCTTTTCCAGTAAATCTGAGTCGGTGAGTCCAACCGTGACTGTACAGGTACCAGGGCTGTGTACGGATCTCATTTCCAGAATTATCTTTCGTATCTTTTGTGCCCTCCGAACTTCTGGCATGAACAATGTCGTTCTTACCAATCGCCATTGCTACATGACTATTGGATCCATTCGGATTATTGTCCGCCAGTTCCAGGTCGCCTTTTATCATCTGTTTGTGTGCGGTCTGATTCCTAGCGACAACCTCAAATCCGGCATTCAGCATCTTGAGCATATTGCCAGTATAAGAGCAATTCTCTTTGAGATAACGCGCCTGTTTGGTAAGCCCATTTTTGAGGAACGCATAGTAATAAGCAGTAAGTGCCAATGAGCTACAGTCAAAAGATTTCGGAATGTTAATTTCGTATAAACTCCTAATTCTCTGACTGTATCCATGACTGTTATCATTGGCAATATTTACCGCAAAGCTTACTGCATCGTTTTTCACATTCTGGATAATCTGTTCTTTTGTCTTTGCCATTGTTCCACTCTCCTTTGCTTCTGTATAATCTTTATAAAATATATTTCTATCAACTTTGGTATTAATTCCTGGAATCGTTGCTTTTGAGCTGTACTGCCAGCCAACACCCCAACTTGGACGTAATCTCTCAACTACTGTCCCGTTATCATTTGCCGGATATCTGGCAATCCAGAAATCATGCTTTTTGAGGTGACTGCAAATCACATTCATGTACCAGTCAAGATTGCAATAGATTGCAAATTTATAACCAGCAGCAACAATAATCTCTCTGAATGCTTCTGTCAGATTATGAATACTTTCAGCTCCAAGTACTCTCTGTCTATGATTCTCTAAGTCGAGGAATACTGGAAACTGAATCTTTCTTCCGTTCAGTACGGAAACAACCTTTCTGGCTTCACTCCGGGCTTCGGATACTGTCGAAGCATAGGAATACTTGTATACTCCTACTGGAATTTTATATTTATTGCATCCGGCAAAGTTGTTCTCGAACTGTCCATCAATAACATTTCCGGCTTCTGTAATTCTCAAGATTGCAAAATCCATTCCGTAATTTGCAACCTTATTCCAATCAATCTTCCCTTGCCACGATGATACGTCAATTCCTTTAATTTCCATCTGTCTTCCTTTCTCCGGTCTTGCACCGGCGCAAATTCCAATATATGTCATTCAAACGTGCTTAAAAAGTGCTATGCCCGTTTCAATACAAGATCAATAAAGTAATTTCCTTGTGGAAATGTCGGATTCACATAAACAATATTTTTTTCTATTGCTATTGAAGCTATAGTACCTGTAGTACTGACAATTCCGATATTAGGTACTGCTTGCATTTTTATATCGGATGGTAATATTGCAAGTGTATCCTTTGAATTTAATGCAACTGACGCGACACCGATATGTATATACACAAACTGTGAATTATAGACACAAAAAGATGTACCGAGTGCATGCGCAACAGAAATATTAGTTGTCAAATTCGTGTTTAATGTATTAATACCTAGCTTGTCTTTCAGGTGTGTAAATAATTGTGAGAACGATATTTTTTTTAATACATTCCCTTCTCCAACTATCAATGTGTCACTTTCTGCCGGCGTTGCTTTCGAAGCCAGTGCCGACATTAATATTGTTTTTAATGATTCTGCCATATAATCACCTCTATTCTTTCACTCTCAGCATCGAACCATCAGAAGTGGCAAGTGCTGAGCCATCACTTGTGCCTAATACATACTGGACATTCCGAACATCAACAGCAATCGCATATTTCGCCCCTGTCTGAACTGATGTAGGGCTTATGCTTGCACCGGCTATATAAATGTTTGCATCTGCCATGCATATCACCCTTTCACTTTGATTTTATAATTATCTACCCACGTTTCATCTGCAATTTTATATATGAATCTCAAACAATAAATTCCCGTTTTTTGTGGCTCAATTAGAGCATCTAGTGTATGTTCATTGATATTGCAATTCCCGGAATCTTCAACAGTCTCTGTTTCAGCATCTGTATCAACGAAAATCAATTCGTAATCCGCTGAAATGATGGAGAAAGGGATGTCTACACCGCATACCGGCTCTACTTTGCTTTTAAATCGGATTTTTTCTCCCAAATCCATTATTGTATTGCTATCTACGTATCTAATTGCCATGTCCTCTCTCCTTTCAGCATGTTTTATGTCCGCTGAAACATTGCTTTACAAGCTCTGCCGTCAGCTGGCTCAGATTCAGCAATGAGCTGTACTCGATGTTCTCTGATTCTGCCGTATATCCTCTCGGAACGAGCTTTCCAGCAATCTCGTGCCCTGATATCAGAAACAGTACAGTGGCGGTATAAGCTGTCAAGCCACCACTACTTTCTGCATAGATTTCTATGACATACTGTCCATCTCTATTGGCAGGGACTATTGCGTCCCAGATTTCGAGATCCGATCCCTCTCGTCTCTGGAACTCAATAGCGAACTCATTACACGAGCCGTAAACCCTCGTAATCATCATTCATCAGTTACTGTGACAGAGATCACATAAGTTTTGCCTGCATCGACCGGATTAGGCGTTACGCTTGCGGCTGTAATCTTTGGTGGGTTCGGATCATACTTGACAGTTCTAGTAATGGTTGTTGTCTTACCGGCACTGTCTTTTGCAACGATAGTAATTGTATTTGAGCCTGCGGACAATGTGACCGTAGTGCTGAATGCTCCGTTGCTACCAACCGTTACAGGTGTACCGTTGATCATTACTGTAACAGGAGATGACGTTGCATCATTGGTTGTACCTGCTACAGTAATTGTGCTCTTGTTGGTAACGTATCCATCAGACGGAGAGGCTACGCTCAACGCCGGCGGTACGGTATCAATCTTGAACGTTACAGATTTCTGCGTAGCTGCGTTGCCATCGTAATCGGATGCATCAAACCTAATGGTATGAGAACCATCGGTAAGAGCTGTTGCCGGTATGTACGAACAATTGTAACCACCGGTTACGGCGGTCTTTGTAATGCCGTCAGTAATCTTGCTTCCGGAATCGATTGTGATACCGATAGTAGACGGATTAACACCAGAATCATCATCTGTAACAGTCCATGTGATAGTTGGCTTGTTGTTGACAAGTGTTGCAGATGCTGTTGGATTTGTGACTGTAATTACCGGAGCGACCTTTTCTTTAACGGTTAATCGCAGGGAACTACCGATTGCGGAATCTGTTGCATCTTTGGTGATCACGTTTCCAGCATCGTCCGTTGCCTTGATTGTTATTCCGTAATAATGTCCGCTCTGGCTGTAACTGGACTTATTTGGAGCTGTTACTGTAGCTTCATATTTGCCCGTATTACTGTTAAAAGTAAGGGTGTAAGCTTGTCCATTTACAATAGCTTGTACTTGTTTTACTGACATTTATGTACCTCCATTTCATAATTCATTCTATATTTAACTTTTCGCAAAGTTTATTAATAAGTTTCTCTTGTTGGTCAATTTTCTTTTTCTGTGCTTTTAGCATTGCGAACATTGCAGGTATCATGATACGTTCATTCCAGTCTTCAACAAGTCCATTGGCGTGTCTGGTGGCTTCTGGAAAATATTTTTCTACGTCTTCTGCAATGAACATTGGGATATATCTTCCTTCATTCTCATCCCATTCAACTAGATATCCCTCTTTATATTTCGCCCAAAGTGGTTCAATATTGTACCATTCTTCAATTTCTTGCTCCGAAATATCACTTCCGATATCTTTATAGCGCTTTGAAGATGAAGATTTTAGCATCAGCTGTTTGTATCCTGTACGTCCATCCCAACAAACAGTATTTGATGATGTCGTATACTCCATGTCTTCTATCTTTGGCGATTTTGCGAAAGATGCAGGATTAGTAACAGTTAAATTTTCAAATGTACCAGTGTCAGCCGATACCTCTGTGGCATGTACGGTTAGACTGTTATCGTCCCAACTGATTCCCCAATTTTCGCTATTTTCGATTTCAATATCTACTTCATCGCCAAAGAACTTCTTGATATCAACAGGGAATATTCCATCGCTTGAAAACTGTACACCTGTATATTTCATGTACTCTGAATTTTCTTCGTAGCTTGTAAATACAGTATATCCAGAGCGATCAATTAATCCTTTAACAGCATTGCTGGCATCTTTAATTTTCAGATAACCGTTCCCATTCTTTTTGCCGCCCAAGGTAACTGTTCCACCAAGAAGAGCATCAAGGCTGACGTAGAGACGCCCATTTCTATAATATAATCCCTTCCAAGCCCCGTCATTAGTCAGAATGCTAACTATTTGCTCCTGCGTCAAATTGTCTATATCAATAACGACCGCCACGCTCTGCATATCCATCAATGTCGTAGTACCACCGGATGCATATAATTTACATCTAACATTCGTCACATCTCTAGGAATACCAATGGTTGAGCCATTGGAGCTTGCTACTGCTTGACCTGAACTATTTGTTAAAATAGAATACAGGTAGTGTGTTACTGTATCCTCATCGGTTGAACTAGTATAAATGGTATTCCAAGTGTTTCCGTCAGCAGTCTCTTCAACAACGAATCTGCCTTTATAAGGCACTCTAGCAGCTGACTTTCCGTCACGATAATACGCTTTAAATGTTATAAAGTTTGGACTAATTGTCTTGTCAGAGCCACGTTTCAAGACGTTACATGATGGCTCAACCATGTATGTTCTACCAGGTTCACCATCTTTTCCATCTTCGCCCTTTTTCTGCTTGGAAATCGTAAATCTCTTCGTTATAGAAAGATTAATCAGGTACGTTGCCTTAATATCCACCCATCCATTGTCTGCACTCAAGCCTGTGACAGTGTAAGTATGCGTATCTACATCCCAAGAGCCGGTTACACTGTCTGATTTTGTAATGGTATAGCTACAATCATTTGTGATATCTGACGAGCCGTACATAACTTTCGCTGTAGTTGCCACTGTTGGAAATACCGGAATGTTTCCGTCTGCGTCAGATGTGATCGTCTGCATATCGTTCGACAGCTGGAATGTCATATTCTTGGCAGATGCAATATTGTTGTCCATTTTTGTCAGTTTATCCGGCAAAGAACTACCACCAATTACAACATTATCACCACTGATGATTACTTTTTTGGTGTCCATATCAACCTGGAAGATTATGTTTCCATCGCTATCTCTGACAATCAGTGCGCCTGTGTCAATATAATCAGCATTGATACCATGTGCGTACAGAATTTTTGCTATCAAATCGCCTGTCAGAAAGAAACCGTAAGGATATGTTTTGCCACCATCATTGGATACGCCAATGGCTTCTGCTGTGAATTTAATTACATTTTTTGATTCTGCAAGTGTAGGCTTGTCATGCAGATATGTAATAGTACTGCCATCTTCCTGTGCGACTGATGTTTCATATAATCCAGAAGAATTTTTTAAGGTTTCTTCTAATTTCTTTACTGCTTTTTCTCTAGCTGATTGTTCTTTTTTAACAAGTCGTCTTGCCTCTACGATTGCCTTAGTGGATTCTGACTGGAACTTGCTCTGCCCTCTGATAGGGTCGTCGGCTTGAGTTTTTACAGTAGTCTTTCCATTAACGGAACAAGAAACGTCCGTCAGCGGAGTTATATATCTGTTCCATTTGCGATCATAAGTATATGCCATATCTCCAAACTCAATGAGTGGGTTATATACAAGTTCTCCCGACATGTTACGGAATTTAGCTCCAATTATGGAATCGCCAATTTGAGCAGCTACCGTGTCCAAGTCCGAATCCGCAACAAGGTCGTTCTCCAATTTAAGAACATATCCTGTGCTTCCGTACATGGCTTCATTTTCTCTATTTTTTAGCTTGATTCCAGTAATCACAATATCATCACTAGAAACGGTTGGACTTGTAAAAAAGTCTTTGAGCTTTTCGGATGTGTCAGCTGCTGATTCGATCAGTGTCAAGAATCCATCACTATCAATTGTCCAGTTCCCTGTCGGACTGATAAAACTTTCTGAGTCAATACTTGCGCCGCCTTTAAATGTTACATTTCCATCAGCGTCCACTACTGCGTTGTAATCTTCTTGTACATTGGAAAAATCCCATCTGATAAATCGCAAGTATCCTCTGCTGTCCAGGCGAGCGTTCGCAGTCTCAAGCATTGCTGCCCATCCGAACAACTGACGAAACGTCATGTTTTCCGGAATCTCTGACACGATCAGATTTCCATGAGCCATGGAGACTTCTGACGGAATACCAAGAGTCTCACACGCATCTCTAACAAGAGTCTCTATTGACTGTGGCAGAACCAGATGAGATATATAAGTTGCGTTCGTTTTATACATATCGTCCAAAGCGGTAAAACTAAGGATTTCGCCATATTGTTCTGGTGTCGTAATTGTATAAATACCTTTATCAATGGTTTCGACTCTGTCTTCTGTCGCTGCTTTTGTTGCCAGAATCGCACCGCCACTCTGGTCAAGAATTGGCTCATAGTTTTCATCCAGCAATTCATCTGTTGTAGCCGAACTTGCTACAGAGGTCTGCATTTTAAGATACGCATGAACTTTTGCCATGTAGAAATTATAGTTTTTCCACTGATCGGAAGTGTTGTCCAACTCCAATGTCATGGATTTACAAACAACGCAGCCAATCGGAAAGCTGCTACTTTCTGCACAATCGGAAAAAGTGCAGTTTTCGCCCATGATTTCATTTTTGACTGTTTTTACAGTTCCGTCAGGAAAGGTGATTTCCACTTCCTGCCAGACTCTTTCTCCGTCCTGTAGTTTTTGTTTGAACGCATCAGATACATTAATCAAGTGGATTCACCCCCTGCATGTTAAAAGATATTTTTGATACAAATTTTAAGTCTGGAGATATTTCTCCAATAGTTAGGCTTGCTTTTCCAACATAAAATGGGTCGGTTCTCCATGCCATGTGATAAAGTGACCAATGATACAAATTGAAAGTTTTTCCTTTTGCGATAATTTTGAGAATTTTGTTTGCTTCTACAACTGGAACGTTTGATGCTTCATAGCTATATTGTTCAACTGTAAATAGTGGAGTCAGTAATGCTTTTCCAAACTGCGTACGGTTACTACCTTCTGAATAAGTTGTTTCAAGGTTGTAACCCATATCTTTATCTGGCTGATAGATGGAAGCCCCATTCATCTTGTATCGCTCTGTTATACTTTTTGGGATAGTTGCCATTCTTCCACCTCCTATGCCAGTTCAAACGGATTTCTTCCACTTGTGCTGCGTCTTAATTTTGCTTCATCAATAATTTCATCAAAGATTGTTCTGCGATTAATCTGAGCAATAAAACGATAATCGCCGCCACCTGTCTGCCGTCCTACAGTTTCTTCCCGGAAAATCTTTCTGAGCAGTGCTTCCGGTGTCTCGATGTTGTTTCCTTGCTTCTGATCTCCTAACACAGCGAGAAATTCTGATCTTGGAGGAATAACAGCACCTTTTGCAAGATATGGAATAGTTGGAACTCGCGGAAATGTAGCACTGAATCCTATTGTTTTCTTACCAAATGGAGTAGGCACTTCCCACGGACCAAATGACATTGCAGATTCAATTCCACTGATCGCGCCGTTCACCGTACCGATTGCGCCATTTACGATACCGATAACTTTATTGAATATCTCTTTAACTTTGTTTTTAATACCCTTGAACGTATCAATAACCTTGTCTCTTGCACTTTTGAATTTATCAACGATTCCATCAACTATCCTCTTTACAACTTCTTTTATAGTGGACCATATAGCGCTCCACTTTTCTTTTGCACTTGATTTGATACCATTCCAAATAGAAACAATCTTTTCTGCCAAATCACTAAGTTTGGATTTTATTCCATCGACGAAAGCTATGGTTTTGTCTTTAATCCAACTCCATACCGCACCTGCAACTTCTTTTATTTTGTCCCAGTTTTTGTACAGCAATACACCAATCGCAATGCAAGCTGTTACTGCTGCTATAAAAATTCCGCCCGGTCCGACAGCTGTCGCAATGGCTTTGATTCCACCAATAATGCCGCCAGAGCCGGTCATGAGTGCAATAAGACCCTTAATGAAACTTGCTACTGTCGTTATACTTCCTGCGATTCTCGAAGCTAAGCCTGCAATCTTCGCTGCCGCAAATGCTCCGATCAGAGCTGCGCCGAATGCCTCAATAATTGACTGATGGTCTGCGAAAAATCTTGCCAAATCAGACACTAGGTTGATCACTATTGGAATTCCCGTTTCAATCAGCCATTTCAGCATTGGAAGAACAATATTGTTATAAATCCATTCAAGAACATTTCCGATAGATTCCAGAATTGGCGCAAACGTACTTGTCAGATTACTGATAGATTCCAACAGCGGATAGAAGTCCAGATTTGCCGCCCACTTTGCTGTATCCTCTGCAATTTTCTCAACAAACTGCATGACTACCACAAGGGCATCTGCTATGTTCTGAATAATCTGCGTACCGACATTGTTCTTGTTCCACGCATCGGCAAAACCGGATGCAATGTTTCCTATTGTTATAAGGACATTCTGAGCAATCTGAAGCATGGTCGTAAGCATCGTTGTACCTGTGCCATTTGTCCAGACCTCTACAAGACTCTTGCCTACACTCTTAGCGAGCTTTGCGATCCCGGACAGGGCAATCTGCGCCGCATTAATGGTGTTCTTGCCCTCTTTTTTCCAAGCATCCTGAAATGGTTTCCAGAGCTTCTTGAGCAGATCAGCAAGTTTCTTGGCAGAATCACTGATTTTGTCCAGCGCGTTTTCACCCTCTGCGAGATTGCCGTAGTCCACACTGCCAACCGAACTCGGCAATCCTCCGCCCCCAGAACCAGTTCCACTGGATCCAGAACCGGATGGAGTTGAAGATGTGCCCTCTGTGGAACTAACCTTGTGTACTTCGTCAAGTGACGAAAGATAGTTTTTTGTTTCCTTATTCGCTTTTTTCGTAGCTGTTGCATTATCTTTATTGGCATCCGCTAATTTTTCTGCATTGTCTGCCGCCTGTCCATACTGATCTGACGTATCTGCGATCGTGCCTGTTCTGGCAAGCCCTGCACCACTTCCGCTTGTCTGACCTGATGATTTCTTTCCGGTAATCAGTTCCGTGAAACTTTTGAAAGCATTTGCCAGTGTTGCCAGTTTGCCTAGCAATATATTAATAACTTTCAGAACAGGTGCGAAAATATTAATCAGTCCCTGCCCGACTGTTGCCTTAAGAGACTGTAACTGTAACTGCATCACGCGTACTTGGTTCGCCCAGCTGTCAGAAGTACGAATAAAATCTCCAGATGCGGCTGATAGCTGTTTCTGTACAAAAGCCAGACGGAGGGCAACTTTCTCCTGTTCGGTCATAGCAGATGTGGTTTTGCCGTAGCCATTAGCCAGCGCATATTGGTCAAGCGCTGACTGGGTCATTACCACGCCGAGATCCTTCAATGTCTCGGTCTCACCTGTAAACACTGATTTCAGCTTGATGTAAGCCAAGTCTTGACTGATGTTATAGAACGATGCTACATCACCAGTCAGCTGTGTCAGAGCTGTTGACATGTCATAAGCCTGTGCTTCTGAGAATCCGAACGACTTTGACATTGCTCCGAATGTACCAACATACCGCTTTGCCATAGTCTCCGATAGTCCAGCGCTGGTCATAGCGTTCTTTGCAAATTCATTTACTTTGTCTGACATGGTTGTAAATGTAACATCAACCACGTTCTGCACTTCTGCGAGATCTGAGCCAAGGGCAACGCATTCTTTTCCAAACTGTACTAATTTACCAACAGCAAATACTCCGCCGATAAGTAGTCCTATTTTTTTTACTGTGCTTCCAAGCCCGTCGAATGACTGTTTAATCGCTGATACACCTTTTTGGACACCGGTTGTGTCTAATCTGGTATCAATAATGACTGAGCCATCAGCAGCCATACATTCACCTCCTAACTATTTGAGGTTTAACATCTCATTCAGCGCATCCTTGTACGCTTGCTCCTCTTCGCTGAGACGTGTTTTTATATCAATAATGTTCTTATTTTCCTGATAGAATTTCTTTTCCCATTTATCGAGCTTTTCGCCATTTGCCTTTTTTGAACGAATTCCAACTACGGTATTAAAAAGACATTCGCCAGATTCCATAAAGTATCCAAAAAACGTCCACCAGTGCATATAAGGCACTGCTCTGATTTCTTTACCGGCAACCTTGTTTACCGCCGGAACAATCATATCTCCATCCTGTTCCCAGTCCATCAAACGGGGTTTTGGGCGGTTTGGATTATCGTCCAACTGTCCGCAGTCGATGAACTCCGATGCTTTCTGACAAGCTTCGTCCAGGCACTCAGCCGGTATGCTCTGCCAGTCCTCAAACAGAATCTGTAGCATAACAACTGCTTTCGCCTGTTCGTCCAATTCTGGGTCATTCATGGCAATGAGAATATCAATGATTGCTCGAAAATCTGTCCTGATAGAAAAATCCACCCCACTTATGTTTAGTGAGGTGGGAAGCTCATAGGCGGTCATTTTGTATACTTCTCCGTATACTTATTGACTGCTGCCTGCATTTTCTTCTTTCTCTTTTCGATTTCCGGTGCGATTGCTTCTGCGATTTTATCCAGAACGATATAAGCGAACACCTGACCATTGCCGAATACAGTGGTTACTGTGATCGGCTCCTTGAACAGGTCTTTTGATGCTTCATATCCGAGCAGGTAATTGATTTTATCCTCGATCTGTTTGTTCAATTCAGCCATTTCTTTACCAGATGTGACTTTCTGGATAGTATCCTTAAGCTGCTCAAAGTATTCTGTCAGCTCCTCTGCACGTGCTGCTACATTGATATCGGTCGGGTTTAGCTTGAAAGAAGAAAAAATTTCATCTTCGTTATTCGTGAATGTGAAAATGAGAATTCCATCATCAATTTTTGTATTAATTACTTTTGCCATTCAGCATATCCTCCTTGTATATGTGCTTATTCGCTGTCAGCTGTGAATGTACCGGAGCTGATGTCAAATTTTCCTTTAACACGCTCGCCAACGTAGTTCACTGTAAACGGAATCTGATAACCGGACGTATCACCGCCGTAGGAAGTCGGCACAACGTAACAGTCCTGCTGATATGCTTCATACTTGCCTGCTGTGGCTTCTGTCCAGAGATGAACCTCAACTGCTTTCGTCTTGAGATTATCGTCTTTGAGGCGTCCATCTACGATCTTCTGCAATGCTGTAAACAAATCAGAAGTAGTGTCTGCATAGAATGGATCAGCATCAGAAGAAACTTCATAGCCATTGTGTTTAAATGTGGATTCTCCGAGAATGTTTTTAGATGTTTCAGTGTCCGGATTGAGTTCTACGTTATACTCTTCCAGATCTTTTCCAAGACGCTCATATTTTGGTGTCAGTCCCCCACAGAGGGAACCTGCATCAATGTAATGAGCCATATATTTACGGTCAATCTTGCCTGTAACTGCCATAGAAATGTCCTTTCTGCCTATAACTTTTAAAAGGCTGTGTAGGTTAGCGACTATCTCCAATTGATAGCCGGTTATTACTTGTTATATTACTTCATAAGTGTTTTCATAGCGCACTGACAATGGTAATAACCAATCCTGCACGCCATTCTCCTGCGGCTCTAAACCATAGGAGTTGTCACGGGTGATACGTTTTATCACTCGTCCCTGAGAAAGCACTGGAAACGCATTTAAGCGTGTCTCAGAGCCATTTATGACAACTGGTTCCCGGCATATCCATTTGCCGAGATTATCAAGGAATTTCTGAACAGATAACTTCTGTCGTTCCTTGTCGGATGCTGTTCGGTACACTACATAAAATGGGTACTGACAAATTTGGTGCATTATTCCGCAAACATCTTCTTTTTCTGAATAGACCAACGCCCCGTTGTCTGCTGAGAATGCAATTCCTGATTCCTTGCCAAGCTCCTCAAATTTGATTGTTTCATTTTCGTATAGTCCCGGATACTGGTTCAGAAGTGCTTTCATGGCATCTGTCAGAATCTCATACCCAGTTGCATCTTTTCCGATAGGTTTATCTGCCATGTCTACCACCTCCTGCCTGTGCTTTTACTTTGCGAATCCACGTGCTACCGTATTGTCGTTTAGCGGCATCGAACCATTCAGCTTGTACCTGAGTATGCGGTGATTTTGTATATTGAAGATTCTCTTTTGCATTCGTTTTACCGGAATACTGGCTCACAAGAACCTTTTCTGCATCGTGTCTCGCCCATGTACTACCTGTTGCAGGGTCAACCATAGTCTTTCCAAAATAAAGAAAACGTCCATAAGGAGCAGCCGCAGCACATACAAATCCAGTCCCTTGCATTGATGTGCTTTTGACTCTTGTTCGGTTGATAAAGTCCCCTGTAATCATTGGCATAAACTCTATCATGCTGTCCATAACCATTCCGTCAAGGAGATACTGGGCTTCTTGATACTGTCTGGAAAATCTGTCCATATTCAGTTTGATTTTCATATCTCCATCAACTACGGAGAATCCTTTGAAATGATGAATCTTGCTCATATTACTTACCGAGAATTTCAAAATGTGGTATCAGTGTATATGGACCGCCTGCACTGGTAACCTTGAACACGTTATCCTTGTTCTCATTCATGTATTGATAGAATCCATTCCGATAGTCACTGTCAGTTACCGTTCCACCAGTCCACTCACCCTCCCAGAAGAACGATTCATCTGAGAATGTGATAGTGTCTTCCAGAGCGTTGTTAATCTGCCTTTTCCACTCCTTAGGCGGTACATATGGGAGAATCTTACCGTCTTTATCAGTAATGGTTGCATCGCCGTTCTGGACAGTGTATCGAACGTGTAACTGTGCGTTGTCAGTTACATCTGGTCCGTACTTTTTGAGGATTGCTCCCTTGTCTGTAATGAGGTCAACGCCGGATAAAACATGAGGATACCAGTACGCATCTCCTGTCGTGGCTGATTCGTAATAATCAAAAATCGTCACAGTTTTTTCGTACATGATACCCTCCTATCCTTCACATATTGCTTTTGAAAATCTATCAGAGAATGGTTTTATTCGGACAATATTGCCTTTGCATTCTTCCGACACTTTTCCGTAGAAAATAATACTTTGCGGATGCAATCGTTCAATCATGGCATTGTAACCAGAAAGAAACAGTTCTTTCTTTTTCTTTCCGTTCATGCAACCAACAGAAGATACTGCAACTGTTCCGCCCTCTGGCTCCCCATCGAAACACCAATCGTAAGAATCCGGCGTGCTCCATGAGATTGTTGGAATCACGCGGCAACCATATTCTTGCAGATATGCACCTATCCAGTGTTTGCGGTAATGGTTGTATATCTGGATAGCTTTCGGAAAATCGGTGTAAGTGCTGAAATCTGGTGTTAGAATGTACCGGAATTTACTCAGCTTGTCCACGTACCTGTCTGGATTTCTCCACAGCGCGTCAAATTGGTAATCATCTAAGAAGAAATGAACAGCTTTCTCTTCTGGATTATTGCATTTTCCTCTGGCGTAATTAAAACCGACAAATTCACAGTTGCCCTCGAACGTCTCAGGTTCTATCTGCGGTACATCGTATTCACCGACACCAGAGAAGATGCGGCGGTTCAGATTCTCGTAAGCTATGCTGGTTGATTTATCTGCCATAGGCTATCTCTTTCTTTTCATGGCTCTGGTCATAAGTCTGTTTCTTCTCGCTGTCTTCCTGTATGCCGAATTATCTTTCAAGCCCATGCCAAGTTCATAATCAGGACGGTTTGCATGTTCTATCTCTCTGGCTTTCTCTGTTTTGTTCCAACTAGATACACTCATTTTCTTTACAGTCGCACCGTTGGATTCTACTCTTTTACGAAACTCAGATGCGGACATGTTCAGTGGCGTTTCTTCGATATGACCACCGATGCCGCGCTGATAATAATTCTGTTTGCCTTTTTTGGTAAACTTATATTCTGTTGTTTCTCCATTCATGGTAACGGAAAATGCGGTTTCTTTTGCTCCACTTAATCCGCTGCTTCCACCACGTCCGCCCATAAAATCACTCTTTCTGCACTGTCTGCTTAATAACCTGATTCACACCAGTAGCTGATAATCCGTTAAACATACCGACCGCAACCGCCGTGATGTAATCCGTTGCCGGGAAATCCGGGATAACTCCCATTCCGACAGCACCGAGAATACCGCCGATTACTGCCATGATTACCGGAATCCATTCATCAGAAATTTTCTTTGATGCTTTACAGCCCATTCCTACGATGTAGCAAATCATAACGATTGCCACGCATGAGCCTAATGTTGAAATGTCCATTATTTTTCCTTTCTGGCTGGGACTACGTTCCCGCAACCCATACAATACTTTTTGCCGTTTTTATGCTTTACGCACATGCAGTTGTTTACTTCGCAACATTTCTTATCATTTACTTCGACGTAATCTTTCATAATTACACTCCTGCATACAATACTGGTATTCCATCATCCGTCCTTACTCCCATCAGAAGCGGTAAGGCTGTCTTGAGAAGCAAGTCGTTCGTTTTCTGTACATCTCCAGCGGCGGCATACACCGCGCTCCATTCCTTTGCACTTGCTCCAATCTGCTGAGGTGTGGCGTAAGAGATGGATTCACTGCCAGATGATACAGATGTTACAATGCCTGTCGTGCTACCACCGGACCCGATTGCGGTTGACGTACCGCTCACAGCGGCATTGGTAGCATTCTTCTCAGCAAGCTCAATCTGATACATTAATTCAGCCAGTGAACAGACCGCCTTTTTAATACGTTTCTGTGAACGCTTATCAGCTGGCAGTCCGTCCACCAAATTATCAAATGTCAATGTATCAATAAAATCGCTGGCTCTGGCTGCCAGACGATCAAAGTCAGCTTCTGGCACGACATTGCCATAATAGGATTCTGTGTAAAAATCATAATCTGCATAAGCCATGCCAGTTACCTCCCACGATTATCATTTTGCTGTTACAGTCGCATGTCCGGCACTCAATGCCTTATAGGTACTGTCACACTCAACCACTGTGATTACCTGCCCTGTTGCTGCTGTAATGTCGGATTCTCCATCCCATGCGCTCCAGTTCTTCACGTTCTGTCCGTAGTCTACGGTAGTCTCAGATGATGCAACTTTGTACTTGTACACATTTCCTGCGCTTACTTTTGCCGGAGTAACAGTCACTTTTGTATCTCCGCTCTTACTTCCTGCTGTGGAGTTTACAGTCAGAGTTCCAAGTGTCTGAGTTGCGTTGATAGTTCCGACAGCAACAGCGTCAATATATTCTGCAAAGAGGGTAAGTCCCATGATTGCGAATGATTCAGACACTGCTGTGTGGTAATTGCCCTGCGTATGGAATCCGATCAGATTTGTTTCGCCGGATACAGTATATACAAGACCTGCTCTTGCAAAATCAGATTCGTTCGGATCCACGTAGTAAAGAACGATGTTCTCAACGGGTGTGGCGATTACTGTTCCTCTCGGAATCTCGCTGTCAGATAACAGGAAGATTGTGTTGAATCCCAGGAAGTTTTTCACATACTGGAAGCCGAACTGGTTCTGAATAGAAATCTCAGCTGCTCCGATATACTCGTACACGTCCAGAATGTTCACAAATCCAACGACGCCAGTCACATTTCTGTGCATCTGCTTGAATTTGTTTTCTACACGACCCTTGGCCATTGCCAGAGCCATCTGGAAAGTAATCTCTGTAAATGTGAGGGTACCGGTTTTCAAATAATTGTAAAATCTTTCGGTAACATTGGTCTGAAGCTGGAAGAGGAATTCATCATCGGTCATCTGAACAGCGTTCTCGTAACCGTGATCTTTGATTGCTTCGATAGATACAGCCTTTGCGTATTTCTCGATAGTCATTTCTGCATAGGGTTTTTCTTTTACAACGAATTTGCTGTAAGGGATTTCCTCACCTTCACCAACATTTCCGTTCTGCAATGTACCCTCTGCATATTTTGATTTAAGAACCGCTCCGGGCGTCTTTTTGATTGGACGCATGATACCAAGGATTTCACGTAAGTGTTCCCAGTTTCTTTCGAATCTGGTAACAAAGTCAATCTCACGTGCCTTTACCTGAATATCATTAGTCATAATAAGATTAGCTTTTGCTGCCATATAAAAAAATCCTTTCTACCCATAATTGTTAAGGTATTGGGTTAGCGGCTATACTCTGGTGTATAGTCGGTGTAAAAATCACTGGAACAACTGGATATTCTGAGCAATTGCAGCCTGTCTCTCAGACGGGTCTTTAATTGCTTCGATATCTTTCTTTGTCATGGTTCCCGGTGTCTGCTGCTGTCCAACATGAGTAGTAAACCTTGCCTGATTCTGCTGAGCCTGCTGTTGAGATTCATCTACAAATGTATCAGGTTCATCCTGTTTCATCTGTTCAAGTAAATCATTAAGTCCAAGAATCTTTCCGTCCTTAAGCTTAAGACCAACTGATTTGATATCAGCAGTAACAGATCTTTTAGCTGCTGGAGATGAAAAATTAACATTTTCCAATGCAGTTTTAAGAGCATCGTCAAAATCTCTTTCGTAGATTTTCGCATTGAATTCTTTCTCCGCGTCCTCGGCTTTCTTCTTCCATTCAGCAAGCTCTGTCTGAATGTTCGCCGGGTCAATGCCGTCAAAGCCTTTTAAGGTTTCTTCTGCTGTCTCAGCACGTTCTTTCCAGTCATCGCGTTCACCTTCGACTTTCGACAGAGTTTTCGCTACTTCTTTAGCATTCTTGTAATGTTCAGAAAGTGCTTTCTTTACATCTGCCTGTTTATCCTCCGGGATTTCAATTCCAAATGATTTTAATGTGTCAATAAGTTTCTGCATATACATCCTCCTGGTCGTGTTTATTGACCTGCCGCCGCAGGTAAGTGGATTAAGCCAGTTAGACCACTGGCAGGGTAAGCGGAACTTCCAGAGTCGAACTGGAAAACTTGTATCTATAGATATTTGTCCTATAGCCGATAGGTTCCACATAACCCGGATTCCCGGGTTAGCAAGGTATTTTACGTGCTATGCCTAAACACGGGACGTTCGGGCTACGTCAACACCGCCTATACGGTCGCACACCTCTGCACGGGTTGGATTTCACTGTTCAGTTATATGTGCTAACGAGGAGGTATGCCGTCATGCACTAACGGCAATGGCGCGTGTCGGAAATTGCGTCCGCTTTTCAACCTCATGCTTCTTGTGTTGGATAAACACTGCATTTTCTATTAAGGACACGCACCCAAGAAAGGAGGAAAGCAATAAAAATGTCTATGTCAAGCATTTCTGCTTACAAATCTTCCCTACGAATATATTGTATCACAGAACCTTCAAAAAGTTGTGGTACATGTTTTAGCCAATTAGAGCATATCCCTGAGCTTTTCCACGTATCTTTTAACAAGATCACGTTCCTCCCGGCACTCCGCATCCTTGGACATATCGCTCATTTCTGTTGTGAGTTCGTCCAGATGTTCTTCCAGAGCGGCAAGCATCTTTCTCTTGCAGTCCTCGGATTTGCCGGAACGATAGCTCTGTTTCTGCGTCATATAGTCGTCATAAGCATCTCGTCCGTCAGAACGGCTGTAATGTCCTCTGACATAATGCTCACCACGTCTGGAATAAGAACTACCCCTGTCGTAATCCGGCATCATTCTGCCGTCATTTGAGCTGTATCTCCCCATGCTGTCGCGCTTTCTTCCACGTTCGCTGTAATCGTCATTGTAGCCACCACGCATCTCATCAAGGACAGTATTGTAATATTCCACTTTCTTGTCCCAGTACTGCGTATTCTTGATATCTTTATACATATCAATCAGTTTGTATGTCATTTCCAGATTTCCAGTGGTCAGCCCACTGTCAGCAATTTTGGACAGTTCGTCTTCAATTCTTGCACATAAGTCTTTAATGTCTCTCATAATCACACCTCCTATGCTTCTCTGGTCACAACAATGTTTGCGTTCGCAACAGAAACAGCCTGATCGCTTGTATTCTCTACTGCGATATTAACGCAACATCCGCGAGGTACATCAATATAGATTCCAGAGGACACATTGTTGTACTGGTCTACTGCTGCCGGTGTGGAAATCATCTGAGAAGAAAGAACCGGCTCACCAGATATTGCAATAGCCAGAGAGATAGCCCCGACAGTACCACCTGTTGGAATTGCAATATTACCAGAGAAGTCCACGAAAAATCTAGCCTTGCACTGGTTAGTAAGTCCTCTCAGCGTAATGATTCCACTTCCCTCCCTGTGTTGAATGCAGTTAGAACCTTTAACTGCTGTGTTTGAAAATACTACGTTTCCATTTGCTGCTACAGTCTGAGCAGCAACATTTGTAAATTCTGCCATAAAAATACTCCTTTCATATCACAAAAGGACAGGTCTCAGCCTGCCCTCTGTGTAATACGGCATAAGCCGACATCCGAATCAATCGAAAGATACTCTCGATATGAAGTTATCAGCAATTACATCCAGTGTTGCATCCGCATCCGTAAAATGTGTTCGGATTAGGAACCTGATATGCCGGAATCGGTGCCGGATTAATCGCATTAATGAGCTGCTGTGTCTGTGAAGCCATTGCAGTTGTGAGAAGTGCGCTCTGGCGGTCCTGAGAAGCAGCACGTCTGAGGTCGTTATTTTCAGCCTGCAGGTTGGAAATCTTTTCATTGCAAAGATAATCAAGAATAGCTCTTGTTCCAGCGTTCTGACTGTCAATAATGTCTCTTGTGTTGCTGTTCATGGTGTTCTGCAATGCGCAGGTGTTCTGTGCCATATTGTAGTTCACACCCTGAATTGCTTCCCTGGTTTCACAGCAACAGTTCGCAAGCTGCGCCTGGAGTGCGTTTGTGTTCTGCATATTGGCTACAGTATCGGCATTGATTGCCTGCTGGATCCCGAATCCAGTCTGCATGATGTTCGTGTTGATTCCGTTAAAACCGGTAAGCATACCGTTGTTCATGGCGTAGAATCCATCACACAGGCCGCTATTGATTCCGTCAAGCTTGCTGATTACTGCGGAATTGTCAAATCCTCTCTGAATATCTGCCTGAGTAGCTGCTGTGGCTGCATATCCACCGCCGTTGCCGTTATTGCCCCATCCGTTGTTTCCCCATCCGAAGAAAGCAAAAATGAATAAAACAATAATCCACCAGCTGCCATCTCCACCAAACATGCCGTCATTATTTCTACCGTTTCCAGTAGCAGCGGCAATATCTGCTAAGCTATAATTTCCATCCATAATATAATCTCCTTTATTGTATATTTACATCAATCTGGCCAGATTGTAATGTACTATTTCATTCCTTTCAGCATGTGCTGGAACTGCCCTGCCATCTGCTGAACCTGATTAAGCTGTTGCTGTGAAATCCTTCCAGACTGTAGCATTTTCTCAACTTCTGCTTTCGGATCTCCTTTAAAATTCTGCTTAAACTGCATAAACTGCTGTATCATCTGCATTGGTCCGTTTCCCTGCGGCATCCCACCGCCAAGTGCATTAAATAATGGATTACTCATCTGTGTTTCCTCCCTTGATTGCTGACTCCTGTATGGTATTAGCCCTAACAGGTTCAGAAAATGAATTTAATCGGTTTATAATAGCTTCGTATTTGCCCTTTAAATCGTCATATTCCTGTCTGGTGACATACTTACTGTCCATGTTCTGAACAGGCTGTTTAGGCGGCATCTGAGATCCCACCTCGTGGTATTCAAATGTTCGCAGTGGCTGCGGCATGCCAGAAACATCTGTGGATTTTATGTAGAACTTTTCACTCTCTGAATCCATCAGCAAAACACTTGTCCCGGGTGCTACCAGATAGGATTTTGCGCCGACTTCGCCGGATACCCACAGGATACCGCTATTATTCTGCTGTGGTTGCTGTACTGGTTGAGCTGGAATCTGGACAGGCTGTTGCTGGAACTGGTTCATCTGCCCCGGAACGCCAAAACTATATTGATAAGGATTGTTATATAGTGCCATCTTATACACCGCCTTTCTGATTATATTTTTACATAAAAAAAGAACCGGAAACAGGTCGTTTCTGGCTCTAATTAGTATCCAAAAAGTATCAGCACACTTTGATTATTTTATTATTTACCCTCCGGCTTAACCGCTTTGCTGTTGATATACTCACGTTCATCTGTTCAGCGCAGTATTCAAGCGTATATTCCTTGCATCTCAACCGAAACAGTCTTTCTTCGTCTGGTGTGAAATTACACTCTATCAAGAACCTGTCTATATCTTTTTTCGTGAACACATATAATTTCATGAGCATACCCCTTATCAATGCTAACGTTGATTCTGTGCAAGATACTCCGTGAGCTTCTGCTTTGTTTTTTTTAATTCCTCAACATTATTCCCACTGATCTGACTATCCAACATGGTTGATAGTACTTCCAGAATCAATGAATCACGCTCCGCGATCCTCTGAAGACTCTCAAAGTCACGCTTATCATGTTCTTCCAGTGTTTCAACTCGCTTGTTGAGTCGAAATGCCGGAGTAATCCACTTAAGAATTACGGCCACCGCTCCTCCGACAATAGACACTCCTCCGCAAATTGAGAGGAATACTTGTACAAATTCTGATATGCTCATTTAGCTACTCCTTTTCCCAGTAATATACCGGAATCTCATTACCGCTATCCCATGTATCGAAATATTTGCCCTCTTGTACTGTCACCACATGACCATCTATGCAGAGAATGTACGTGCCTGTCGGATGGTCTGTGCAAAAGTCGTTGACTGTATAGATATATCGCTCTGATTGTTCAATCAGTTTGCGCCTGTACCCACGTTTATAGAGGTACGCTCCCCAGACATAATTTGCGCTTGGCATATCTGACAGAGCACACGCCTGCACCATTAATCCAGCGAATACCGTTTCCCAATCAAGCCCGGTTGCCTTACATATTGCCCGGACAACGCAGTCTCCCGTTCTCTTGTCCTTAACAGGATTAGGATTGAAATACTCCCATCTATCCATCAGTCAATCCCCTTTGCTGTCTTATATCGTTTTGCCGCTCCTCTGGCTTTTGCGGCGTTCTGGCGGTTCCATTTCGCTATCATAAGTCGGTCTTGCAGTTCCCTCAGGTCGTTCTGCTTGCAGTAGTCCTTATATGCAGCATTTTGTTTCTGTAAAAGATAAGACTTCCGGTCAAGGTCTTGTTGTAATGCGAATTTCGCCTTTTCGTTCGGTGCATTGTCAACTCCTGCTTGCAGTCCAAGGACTTCTCTCTTCGTTTTGCGGATTCTTCGCTCATAAGTACGTTGCCGCTGTTCCTTTTCGTACTGCTTTCCCTTGTCGGCTTTGTCCTGCGCTGATAATTCTGCATAGGGATTAAATTCTCCATCACTGGCTCCAAAACTATGCCGACAGTTGACCCCTGACAGTCCGCTTGCTGTTCCGTATCCGGTCAATGAGAACGGCGGAAATTTCTTGCTCTTGCCAGAACGAGAGTATATCTTTCCTTGCCACCATGCGTGATTTCCCGGATTCTCACCGCCATCGCCCGTTCTGGCTCCCATGTGGGCACTGACTAGAACTAAATCCCAGTCCATTTCTTCCATGCGTTTTAGGGATATATCTCCTGTAGCCTGTGCCACGCCAGTTCTGACAGAACGTGCTACTGCTGTTTCAATTGTATCGCGTCTTTTCTTTCCTGTTTCTTTATTTATGTATTCAACATATACACCATCACTCACAACGTTATTAACTGCTTCTTTAATGGCTTGCGTATATCCAACTGCCCCAGTCATTACATGGTTATACGCAAGGTCGCACTGCTCAATATAGAGTCTCTGAGCGGCGCTTACGGTGGTTCGTGTGAAGTTCTTCCATTCGCCCATAGTCGCAAGCATATTTCGCTCCATGAGTCTTATCATAGCCGGTGATTGTTCGAGCGGTACAGGGCTTAATCCTGCCGCCTTATATACCTTATCATCATAGTTCATTGCAGTGATTCCGGCATCCTCAAACGCTTCAAGAAGTTCCTGCTGTTCGCGTTTGGTGTATTTGGATAATTCCGTCAGAATGTCCTCTAACAGTTCACCGGATTCCTGTAGTGTTCTGATTCTCCACGCATCGGCATTAGTCAGAATATAATCTTCACCTCTGCCAATTCTTGCCATCATTCGAGACACGATTTCAGAGATGATATACTGATGCAGTTCTTCTGCAATCTGTTCACTGCCCTCTGTTATCCGGCGTAAATATTCTGGACTAAGCATAATTATTCCTCATCACCGAACAAAGTCGGTTCTTTTGGCTGTGCTTCTTCAACCATTGCCTTAGCTTCCTCCTCGGTCATTCCCTCGAATTTCACGAAATACATCCATGCCGGAACTTTTCCAGTTGTCACATACTGCCACCATCTTGCTCTGTCTTCATCTCTATTATAGGTGATATCTCCGAAGTCGTAGGTCACCTCATATGCGCCCACAGGAGCCATGCCGTACAGGTCTGCAAACACATTTAGCGCATAGATGACTCCGTTCAGGCAGTCTTCCAACTTGTCGCGCACATCCTTGATAAATCCGATCGTTCGCCTATCATCCGCTTCCACCTGCCTAGCCGTCACCATGCCGGTTTTTTCATTAAAAACAAAGTACCCGTTGGAGAATCCAATCTTATATCCTATCTGGTTTAAAAGGGCATTTATGCCGCTTATACGGGTATCTGTGTTGAGAATTGGGTTGATTTCCTGATAGAACTCTTTCTCGTCCTGTCCGAATACATTCTTGACAAAGTGCGGTAAGTTCATCTCGTTCCGTCTGTTTTCCATGCTTTGTGGCGACATGGCTGATACAGGCGTGCCGCTTGGCATCAGTAGTCTATCATCTGCCAGAACAATCTTCTGCGAATCAAAAATCTCTCCGGCGTTTCTGCTGTATGCAATGTCAAAATCCTTTAATTCCTCAATTGCTTCTGCAAATATCGGCAATCCAAGAGGTGTACTGATATCCACATTGTTTGCCTGCGGTGTCCGCAGTACTCCGTACAGAGGCCCGTCCAGCTTCTCACCGTTTGCCTTGAGTATCGGCGGTGTATCTGCCATTAGGTCAGCCCACTTGGTCTGCTTAAGGTCGATTCTGTCACCGATTGACTGAGGGGATTTTGACACATAAGCTCTGTTAGAAACGTAGTACGGATAAGTTGTTACGCCATCTATTGTAATCTCAGCAAATCTATGATATTCAAGCCGTGTGTAGTATTTTCGTCCAACAGTATAAGAATCCTTGAATATAATCCCCTTGATCTCCTGATTGTCGTAATCTACAATCATCACATCTGCTGGGGTAAATACGTCAAGGCTCTCCCCGTTTGGTTTGATAAATACCGTTCCATAAGCACAGCCATATTCTACCCAGTGCCGGATTTGGAAATATACCTTGTTAATCTGCTTTTGTAGCCATGTAGCCCTTGTGGAACCGTCTATCTGAATGCCGATCGCCAATGTTGTGAGCCGAGCTGTCTCTGAGCAGACAGTTTTCGCAAAATTGATCGTCTTGATGTTATTCTTGTCATCTAGCCATTCCGGTACTCCCCTGTAAATGTTCGCGCACCGGTTAATCAGTGATTCCATCTCCGGGAATTCTGCTGCCTGGATATTGAAGTCCTCTTCGGCTTGTTTTTTGAAAATCATGTTAAACCACCTTTTTAGTGTTGTTATAAGTCCCATTTAATCTACCTTTTAAAATCCATCCATCTTACAGAAGTATCTCGCACAATAATGTCTTCATATTCTACAACTCTTAAGATTTCGTTAATGTCAGACGATCCATATATTTTTAAACCGATGCTTAAGAATTTATTTATTTTATCTGAAAAGTACCTATCTAGCATTTTATGCACTGTACCCCCTTCTTCTCCACAATGATTCTGAACCATACCGGACGGAATCTATTAAATGATTATCCTTGTCTGGATATCCACTGCAAATATTTCCGTCTTTGTCGCGTTCGTATTCGTACTTCTTGAACTCTTTACAAGCATTTGGCGTTCTTTTTGGATCAAACACAAGCTTTCTTCTTTGCAGCCACTTCATAGAATACTCAATGCTTCCCGGTCCTTTGATTGCTCCTCTTGCTGGGAGTCCTGAATCTCTGTAATCATTGATTGATTTAGGCTCGGCAGAATCACAAGTAATCTCATAATCGTCATACTGTCTTCGCTTGATTTCATTCGCAGTCCATTCATTTGATTTTTTATTTTCGTAAATCTCGTCAATGAAATAGATTGTTTCTCTAGCTGAATCATAATAAATTCTGGAGAAAGCGTATTTGTCCGGATACCAGCCCCAGTCGACCCCCTGATAAATTCTATCAAAGTGACTGATCTCTTCGTCTGTGATAGTTCTTTCTTCGATGTATTCAAAGATATTTCCACCATTTCCGTTAGCGTGTCCAAGGTACTCATTGTCGTAGGCATCTGGATTTACTTCTTTTAGATGTTCGGCATCTGCAAGAAATACGTCGCCAAGCCACTCTTGTTCAATCCCTAAATCAAGGTATGTGCTATGCACAACCATTACATTTTTATCTTTTTCTTCTGCTTCTGCCGTATATTCATTCGCCCAGTTATTCTTACTCCTAGGTGGATTGAATGACTTGAATTTATACGCTTCATTGCCACCACGAATAGCAGACTGCTGAATGTTTCGGATTTCTTCTGGATTAGAAAACTGATCTAACTCCTCGAACCAGACAATACCTATATATCCAAACTCTGGTTTGATAGACTTAATCTTTAATGGATCGTCAGCACCACGAAAGTAAATCTTCTGCCCAGTAGGCTTATACGTAATCTCCATAGGAGATACCTTGCATATAAATTCCTCGTTTAGATTTAATTTATCAATAGCCCATTTCATTTGAGCATAAACAGAATCTTTGATGGTATTTCCGACTTTTCGCAGAATCAGAGCGTGCATGTTCGGATTATTCTTCAGCAGTTCCGGTATAATCAGAGATATAGTTGAGGACTTCATGGAGCCACGTCCGCCAGGGAGAATGTATTCGCTATGTTTCTTTTTCCGGATATCTCTAATCATTTTATGAAATACGTCCGGGACAATATCTAGATCAATATGATATTCACTTTGCAATCTGGCTTTTTCTTCTGCTTTCCGCTGCTCTTCTCTGGCTTCTTTTATAGCAAGCGTTTTTTCCAGATCATTCATAGATTTCAGTTGATCGGAGAAGTCCGGAGCAAATCCGAATGAATCAGTCAGCTCACCTCTTGCGATCATAGAACGGCGTTGCTGAATTTCTGCCAGTGACATGATGTCAGTGCCTTTTTGCTTTTCGATGAGAGACTGTTTTTCGGCTATATATGCAGAAATGTTAGGATTTGTTAGGTTCTGAGTTCCTGTTACTCTAACGCTTCTCTCGGCATACCCAGCTTTTCTTGCGGCATCAGTGGCGTTTCCGCCATTCTTTATATATTCATCTGCAAACGCTTTCTGCTTAGGCGTTAAGTCCATCTAATCACCTCTGTCTATCCTCATTTTCTGACCGCCTCCCATATTTCTTTTAGGCATATGACTACATCATACTGGGATGCAGTTCGGAGTATTTCGTAATCACAATTTTTCCATTCGCCCCTTTTTGTGAAATGAAGTGTAGGTGTTGATATAATTGTTACTGTAATCAATCGTTCCTGCTCATGGCTATAGAATTGTGATGTTCCGATTTTTATGATTAATCCGGTGGATAATATAGCTTTTTGGAGTTTTCTTGTAACTAATTTTAAGTTCGCCATATCATCACCTCATTTCTGGCTATAAAATCCCATAGTAACACTTCTGAGTATATTCTATCACAGGTCAGTAGAAAAGTTGTGGTACATGTTTGAGAAATTTTGTGCTAAAAAAGAGCCGGTAAATACCGACTCTATAATTTTATTCGTTGTTACGCAATTTACTGATCGTTTCGCCCTGATCTCCCGGACACCCCGTGAAGCACTCCGGGCAATGTTCATAGAATACACATCTGATGCAGTCATGCGGACTGATTGAGCTGCAATATTGATGTAGTACTGTGAATGCTGATATGGCGAGTTGCGGGGTTATGTCTGGTGACTTAAACATCATGTTTTTGCTCGCCCTGGTCACTTCCACATTATCATCTTTGAACTTTATAGTATCCCCATTACATTTTATCGTAACTTCGTTCTTTTCTCTGTCAATTTCAAGTGTAGGATTGTCCAACATGATTATCAACTCCTTCTCATTAATGTGCAAGTAATCCAACAAACAGCGGAAGAACTAATGCCATTAAGCATAATGGTTCTTTTGTATAACTGAGTGCCGCTATTACGGCAAATGATGTACTGGCCCATGCTACTGATTTCGCCATTGCTGTATTAAAATCCATTTAATCACTCCTCTCCCCAGTCAATTTTCTGCCCGCATTCAGAACAGTACTTGCTTATTTTTTTACCAATAACAGGTGTTCCGCATTTCGCACATTTTTGAGTGGAAAATATATTGTACGGAAAATCTGGAACATATTCTTCAGGTTTGCATGGAATCTGCTTTTCCAATGCTTTTGCTCCGGAATCACACGCCCATGCTTCCTTGAGATATTTTTTCTGCCATTCATCTTTGTTTTCAGAACTTTCAAGGAAACATAAATGCTGGTCTCTCATATCGGATAATATGTCTTTTGCTTCTTCTGGTTTCATATTAATCATCCTTATCGTCCTCCTCAATACTGACAGTTTCCAGATCTGCGAAATCACAACACATTGCGAATCCGTCAATCATTTTCTTCTTAACTCCAAATACCTCTATCATGTGAGAATTATTTTCCATGATTTTTATTATATCTGACTTTTTAACATATTCAGCCATTCTTCATCTCCTCCAACTTCTTCTTAACTTCTTCTCAGCTTCTTCACGTGTGGCAAATACTGTCGAATCCCAAAAATACAACATTCCTAAAACAAAATTTTTTTCAAAAATAATAGAATTTTGTTTATCTCTCGTAGAAATACAATAGACTTTAGAACCTAATGGTACCGGCAATCTCACAAGCAAGCCCTGTTCTTCCAGGTCTTCATAATTGCAAAGCTTTCGCGCCGCTGAAATATAATCGTGCTGTTTAACCCAGACATCTGATTCACCGTCTGGTGTAATATCATATCTTTCTGTTAATCTCTCCATCTACTTCACCTCTTCCAACTTCTCCACCGCCAGCTTCAACGCATCTACAAACTCATCATTCAACGCTGCACGATCTGGATTCTCGATAAACTTCTCAATATTTTCAATTGCTTTCTCTTCTGGTGTAGGAACTGTCCATTTTTCTACTTTTGCAATTTCAAGGAGTTCATCTATATTATTTTTCCAATTACGTATATTGCACAAATCCGTGTTGCACTTATTATTCCTGTTGTCCAACACACATCCTATACATTCACGTTCGCAACAATTGCCTACATCTGCAATCCGTTCAGCAAACTCTCTTGCAGACATTTCTTTTGTGCCGAGGAGTTCTGATGCTTCGTATAAAGTTGAGTCTGTGCCAATATGTGCTTCGCGGGTAACATCTTTGTCTTCATAAAATTTTAAAATGTCTGGAAAATGTTGTTTTGGTAATGGTCTGCAATAGTTTTTTGTAGGCCATTGGAATCCCTGTTTTTCAGCTTCTTTAAGAAGCATTTCGTTTTCCTCTTTTGTTCTAACCAGAACACATGTATTTCTTAAATCAATCATCAGAACTTCCTCCTGTAATTTCATCAATACAACCATTCCAACCAGCAGCATACCCATCTTCAAATTCGTCCGGGAAATGGTTTTTTGTGTCCTTCTCCGGTAATAGCTTCAATGGACACCATTCAGGTCTAATACTCAAATCTGTAATATCTCTATTGTTTACTCTACAGAACGGGTGAAGCACTCCACTGCGTAAAACGCATAAAGCACAATATTTTGGCGTATCAATCACTAATACTGATTTACTCATTCCAGCACCTCCTGTAATAAACTTCGATCGTCAACCGCATTTCCAATAACGGCTACTTTCTTCGCCCAATACGAGAAATCTTTTCGATAATTGGTTTCTTCTGGAAAATCTACATAAAATCCTAAATTTCCATTACCGTATTCTCCAAAATTAACAACAGCCGCAACTGCGCCATACTGGATGATGTCATTTTCCCAAATTTTTTTCCCGTTCTTGTCGCAAAGTCCCGTGAACTGGCAGATGGTTTCTGGGTCAACCAATTTCATTCTGTCTGTTATTAAAAAGATGATTGGCAATATACTCGCTTTTTTATACGGCTGAACAATATAACAATATCCGCTGTCAATGTCTAAATCTATGAGGCTTCCTTCTATCCATTCACCATTATCAATCTGCTTTGCCTTGAAAAGAATTTCTCTCATTCAACTCCACCGCCTTTCACGATTTCGATTGCCCTGCTCAGTCCAGCATTGTATCCTTGATGCACATCAGATAAAATACATTCTGATTCAATGAATTTATCTCTTTCCAATTCGCTAATAGCCTTATCCGCATCAAAAGCTGTCGGCTGATTATCAATTAACATTTGTGCCGCATTTCTTGTGTCTTGTGCAAATTCACTTGCACCAACAAAAACTTCGTTAAAATCGATCTTATCTGCATCAATCAGTCTACTCATCTGATTCCTCCCATACTCCCAACAACCGCATCCTCTCATACAGTACAGCGACGGTCTTGCGCCTGTATCCGTAGAAATCCTTCGGATTCATCGGGATATATCTTTCTTTGCTGATTTTCCTGTAACTTTTCCGGTGTAGGATATTCTCAATTACCATATCCGCTATCACCGTGTTTTTCGGGCAAGCTGACAAGGCGGCACTGGTAAGCAGGTATCCGTACTCTGCCGGGAAGTCTTTCAGCATCGTATTCAGTTTTTCAACGTCCTCTGCCGGAATACCGTAGTCTTTCAGTTTTTTATTCCTTGTCAGCATACCGTTGCTCCTTTCTACTATTTGTCTGGGTGGTGCTTATCGTACATGATCGCTGCACATGCAAGACCGGCCACTCCGACTATGATTCCAAGGGTGAATCCTAATAAGAATGTAATCATGATTCGTCCTCCCTATAGCGCTCCGGCAATTCCATCCAGGCGTTGACATATAAATCATTACCTAAACAAGATATTAAATCGTCACCGGCGTAAAAAATGCCGTTGCCATCTTTATCTCTTTCACATCTTCCGATTATTGGGATTGAGTAATTCGCAAAAGAGAGAAGAATATAATCATCTGTTTCTGGCAATCTCTCACTGACCGGAATCCAACCATTTTCTTTCTCATCCTGCTCCAGATCAGCCAGAAGCTGCTCAATCATATCTTGAATAACTTTGACATACACCCCAGCGTATTTGTAGCAGTCCGAATATTTATCCGCGTACTGCTTTAATCTTTCTTTGATATGTATCATATTATTCCATCCTTTCTCAATGCCCGCTTCTTACCATGCAAAACAACAGTTCTGTCATGGATCTTTTTCTTGAACCATTGTGTCCACACTTCAAAATAACTGATAATCTCCATTTCTCCACATCTTCACCTAGTGGTGTTGGGCTTTCAAATTCTTCTGCAACATCTCTCTGATACGGAACTGCAACCATTACTCCCATGTTACCTATTTCCGCGTAACATTCCGGAAAATTCTCACGTATATGTTGGGCAAATTTTCCATTTTTTAAATCAGGTAAAATCTCTTTGTAGCACTCCATTGTTGTCACAAGGTAGTTTTTTCGCCAATAAAATTTAATCCATTTCCGCTGTAAATATCCTCTTTGCAACTTTTTATTTCATAACAGGTAAATATTCCTTTTTCGATTGCTGAAATAGAGCACTGATTTTCCGGAATAAATTGCATGTAATCTACTCTTCTTGGCTTTCCTGCTGCGTAGCCATAATCAAGGCTTACTTCTCTAGCCCAGTATTTACCTGGACCAGAAAAACGGCTTTTTTCCAACAATCTGCTAAGAAATTTTGTTGTTTCAGATCTTTTCATATTTCCACCTCACTATCCTCTGGCATATAAAACACGGATTCTTTCCCGCTCCAAGCATCATCGTTTTTTACCGACATAAATTTACAATATGCTTCCTGAATCATATCCAGTACTTTCATGGCTTTTGCTTTGGTGGAATAATGACCCAATGAAATATACTCATCTTCTCCCGGATTCATCTGGCTCCAGCAAATGATTTCTTTGCCGCTGATATTATTGATGTTTATAACAATATTCTTAAACTTTACCAGAGACATCTTATTCTGACTTCTGATTAACATTTTGCGTCCTCCTAATATCTGACAATCTCAATATTATTATCACTGTAAAATCTGTATGAATCCTCTCTGATTTTATTAACTTCACGCATGATAATTTCTTTTGTTTTACTGACAGCTTCCTTAAAATCCTCTGTTCTGAGATCGTAGTTGTAAATACCCAATGTACTACAATTGAGAAACAGCGTATCTCCACAGCCAACGTATTTGTGAATAACGATTTTTAAAGAATTGTAGTTTAAGGCGAAAATACTTCCAGTTTTAGGTTCTTCGTTATAGTTTGCGTTACTTTTGAATTTCATTTTTTATTCTCACTTTCCCCATGTAAGCAACTACATGGTTAATCAACAAAACTCCATCTGTCCATCATCAATAAACTTCTTTTTCTTCCGGCTCAATATATTACCCTGCTGTTTCAATCTATTCACACGGGCTTTCTGGTTAAAGCTTGCCATATAATCATCGTCAACTTCTGGCGGTACTTTTAGAAAATATTCTTCGGGAAGTGGAAGATTATGTTCCTCACAACAATTTGCAATCTCATTTCTGTATGAAAGAATATGATTTCTGGTTAGATTCATATTGCAGCCATCCGCCCAAAATGGATCATTACAGCCATTTTCGTTGATGCGCTCCCAGATAACACGCTCATGTAATAGATTTTCTCTTAACAGCTCTAATTCCTGTTCCGGTGTTTTCTGCTTCATTCTCATTCTCCTTTCTTCACGTAAGCAACTGACACGCTATTGTGCAATTGGCACATGGTTTTAAACTCCCATCTTCTTAACCAGATTCTTATTTATCTCGTCAAATCTTACATCTGTGTTCTCTTCAATGTCCTGTATCATGCTCAGAACGCTCATTTCGCCCCTGTTTGCCATTTCAACATACCCATTGGCAGTTCTTACCACATCAAGCAATCGCTTCGTGGAAAAGCCATATAAACGTCTCAGAGCCATCATAGTTGTGACAGTGTTGATCGTGTTGCTCCAATCTTCACCAACAGTGAATCCATCCTCGTAGGCTTGCTGCTCTACGTCTTTTATCTGTCTATAACAGTTCTGCATAGCCCGTCCAAACGCATAAGCCGCCTGATTAGAAGTCTGAACAGAAAATCTGGTCTTTTTCTTGACTTTTAACTTGCTACTCATTTTTCCTTCACCTTTCTGAACTTGTATCCTGTCACTCGGTACGCTCGTGGTGTGCCGGGGTTGTCCGTCGCAAGTAAGCCACTTTCCAGCAATTCACCGAAATGGTTCTGTACGGTATGGCTAGATATACTCAGCCCTGCTGCGATTTCTGGAATACTTGGCGGATAATCATGTTCTTTCAAGCATCTTATGATGTACAGATATATGTCTTTCCTTGTCTGGATACCCTCATAGTACTTTCTTGCTGTGTTATATGGCATTTCTATCACTCCTGTCATGCTTTTATATTTCTTCCCATTTGAAGCGGCCCTTACCTGAATTACGCCACTGCCCGATGCCTCTCAGTTCTCCATAATCAAGCCATTCTCTGACTGCTGCTTCATGGCTATCGCATAAGCACTTGATTGTGAACTCAATCCAACTTCCGGCAGGTATTGTCTCACTATTTGCCAGTGCAATTCTTTCACCCTGCGGTGTTTGTCCTCTCAGCGGCCTCTGGCAAGTTCCTATTTCACCTTCAAAATGAATTGGAATTTTACGTTCTTCAATGAAAATTAGACCGTCAATTTCTTTTTTGTAAGCCTTGATTTTTGAAGATTTTGAACCAGTTACCTTTCTCAGCATTCCACAAGCATCTTTGAAAAAGCCCTTAATCTGGTAATCCCAGTAAATCGGTACGCCATTATCTCTCGGGAATACAGTCATGGATTTCTCAACCACTTCTTTAATTCCGATTGCTTCAATCTCTTCTTTTCTTGTTGGTGCGTCTGGTGCATTCGAAGCAATAAACGTTTCGTGAATCTCCGGGTCTGCACTTGCTGTTCCTAAAATTTCTTCCAAAAATGTCAATCTTACTTTTAATTCTTTCATTCTGCTATTCTCCTTGTAATTTTTATAGTTTTCTTACATTGCCGTACTACTCTCTGCCTTAGCTCATTCCACCACGGTTATTCCCTGCCCAGCGCATCGTCGCCGTTCCTCTGCGGTCCCTTAACTTCTCATTCCGTAGCACATCGCTGCTGTTCCCCGCCATTTCGTAGCTATTCTTATCTAATCATTACATTTCTACGCCGTAGCTTTTCCGTTCAGCGCCTCTGCCCAGCTTTTCGTTTCCTTGTGCTGCCACAGCTATGCATATCGTTTCAACACCTTTCGTAGCAACTCCTCTGCATTTCCTCGCAAGGCCGTGCCTTTACATTTCAATTCACTTCGTTGATATGCTTCTCCTCAGCACATCTTTGCCTCTCCATTGCTGTGCTTATACGACATTCTTTTCTCCTCTATCCCATTACGCTCGCAAGGAACTGCCTCTGTTCTCCTGCTGCTTTTTTCTTTCGAATACCTTCCTCTGGCATTTGCAACTCTACACAGGTCTTAATGATCCGGTCTCTGGTTCTGGTGTCCACATTCAGATTATCGGTGCTCATGTTGGAAGTGTAGATTGTAATGTTTCCGTCCTCCATACGCTTGTTGATCAGACGGAACATTTCCTGCCGTTGCCACTCCTTGTCTGCCTGTGCGCCGATATCATCCAGAACAAGAAGTTTGCAATCCCGGTATACCTGACTGAGATCCTCTTCTCCGCGATCGCGCTTGTAGCTGTCACCAACGGCACTTATGTAGTCAGGTGCAGTCACGAAACGCATTTGCAGATCGTATTTCATCATCACCGATTTCGCCAGGCAACACGCCAAGAAGGTTTTTCCACTTCCCGGTGTCTTACTCCACAGATACAGTCCCTTTCCTGCCATTTCCCACTTCTGGAAATGGTTCAGAAAGGTGGTGCACAAGTCTCTCAGTTTGCTCATGTCTCTCTGGTAAATATCAAAATCGAACTTGCCAAGATCTGCCTCATGGTACTCTTTTGGTACTCCGGTAAGGTCCTGTGCTCTATAACCACCTTTGCACTTTGGACATCTGCGAGCATATTGAATTTCTTCTGGAAGTCCGTAATCATAGACCGTGGCATAATATGTCTCCCATCCAGTCCCATGGCACACAGGACACTCACCATAATCTGACTGAGTTAGTTGGTTCTGGTTCATCTTTTATCGCCTCTTTTCTCGCATCATAGTTTCCGTCAAGGACCTTTGCCATGTTGGAATCACTGACCAACCAGTCAAATGTTGCTGACCAGTTGCGTTTATTTTTTCCCTTCAGGAAATCGGAAGCCTCTGCCTTTTCAAACAAAGTCTGGAAGTCATCAAGAGTGTAACCTGTCTTCATTCTGGCATTTATAGCCTTCTTCCTTGCCTCAGACATCTTTACCAGGCGGGGATACGACCCACAAACGGAATTGTACAATTCACGAATCGTGGCATAGATGCTGTTTTCAGGAGTTCCACTCTCATAATCTCCTTTAGGAGATTTATTATATTCTTCCTTTCTTTCCTTCTTCCCTTCTTCTATTGTTGTCACTTGACTGTCACTTGCTTGTCGATTGACTGTCACTTGTGTGTCGCATGACTGATACCTGTCGTAGTTTTTTACCGTAATTACGCTGAATTTAACGTGTCGGTTGCTTGTCACTTCTCCGGTATTTTCCAGATGTTTTAGTGCCGTTCTTACATTCCTTACTGTAAGCCCTGTTTCTGCTGCTAGATTCTGCAAAGAAGTCACAAATGATCCTCTTGGTACTTCTATTCCCTGAAACCTTCCGTCTTTCCAGTTTGCTTTTAACAGGATGTGCAGGAACAGCACCTTGGTATTTGCATCTGTATACCATTCCCACTCAAGGATTTTCCTGCTGATCTTTACATAATCCATAACCAGCCTCCCATTCCCTGTATATCTTTATCCAGTCCTCCAATGGCATCGTAACAAGCCACTCACAATGATTCTTCCGATGAAATACTGCTGGAAGTTCATCCGATTTTCTGTCTCTTTTTGCCTGATCTATAGCATCGTATATATTCAGCTTTTCCCTTCTCTTTACCTCTATATGTATACCAGGAAGACCGACCACATCTGCATCGCCATTAGCTCCGCTATACTGTTGACCTCTCCTTGCCTTGTACCCATATCCACGAAGGATACCGGCTACTTCTCTTTCACCGTCAGCACCTTTGTTTCTGCTGTTCATATTTCTCCTTTCCCTCCCAGGGAGCTATACAGGTCACACCCTGGGAGATGATCATGTGATATATCTATAGGATTTTAGTTGCACCCGTATTTCTTATACACGAGTTCTTTAGGATCCCATCCGGGATGCATTCGGCTCATGTATTTTTCGATATATGCCAGCATATCTGGCCGTAAACCTTTTGCTCCATTATCTAGAAGCTGATGGTGGTATCTACATCCGGTAACTCCATTCTGTTCGATTCCAAGTCCACCCTGTGATCGGTTGACAATATGCATAATATCAAGCTGCTTATATTGGAAATCGGATGAAGAATGCATATAAAAACCAATCTGGCAAAATATGCAGCCGTGATCTCTATCGAGAATTCTTTTGCGCGTTTTTACATCAAACTGTAACGCTTTTGTTCTTTTGTTCATTTACATCACCTATCCCATACTGCTCAAAAAGCTTTCGTTTCTCAAATGGCGTCATAATCTCGCCGCCTGGTATTCCAGAATCCTTGCAGTCTTGAATTAATCCGCTGATCAATCGCGCCATCTCCTCTGTGTCATATGTACTGGATCCTCTAAGAAGAACATACACTCTTTTGATTCCCCCATGCTTTGTGACCACTGTCTTTGGAAGCGGCTTAAGATGATATTCCACCTTGTCCAAAACATCCCTTTCCGTTTCTTCTGTATCAGGAAGATAAACCGCAACCAGATTTCCGTCCACACGTTCTATCTGACCATAACGACGCAGCATATAGTTGTGAGCCTCGTTATTCGTCCAGCCATGAACTTTAGCAATTTTGGTAAGCAATACCCAGTAATACGCATTCGCATCTAAGGAACGCTTATCCCTGTGCTGCTTAAGACGTATATCCAGTTTTTCATGCTTGATGAGTCCCATTACTTCCTGAGCGTTTTCATTCAGTTCCACCTGTAAGTTCCACTTTCCGGTCGCGAGATCTTTCCCCAGTGATTTGATTTTTCCTGTAAATTCCATTTACGCACCGCAATTTTGCTTGAAGTAATTCAAATTTTTAGGATCTGTTATCGCTTTGATATTTCCAATAGTCAACTGGCTAATAGATGTCAGCTTATATGCTTCAAGAATCTTCTTTTCATTCAGACCGTTCTTGTTCAAGTATGATCTGAGTCCAGATATATCAGTACTTGACATTTCGGAAGAACTGTCGTCTGTCTGGTCGTACTTGGTATGGCTTTCTTTCCAGTAGACATTTGCCCCAATGCCAAGATTCTTGCATGCCACTGACAATGCATCCGTGGTTGCCATTTTGTAACACTCATCAGATACATAGACTCCGTTCCGTTCTTTTGTAGCCAACTTACTGCCGCCGGTTCCGGGAATTGCTTGTGACCATTCATCCTTGTATTTGACGTACAGTTCAATTGCCACGAAAACACATATCTCATCACCAACAGTATCCATCCATTTCTCAACCGTTTTGTAATACCAGCCAAGGCCGCAGGGACCGAACTGCTCCGTCAAACACTTGACGCGCCACATCGGGTTAATGTCTGTAAAACCTTTCAGTCGTCCTGCCGTAATAGCTCTTTGGGCATCTTTAGGAACTTCCCGAACCTTGTTATATAACTCAAGATTTTCCATAAGCCTCTCCTACTTGATCTGGATATTCTGCGAAGTTATCAGGGTGATTCCCGGAAATTTTTCTCCGGCTTTCAGTGCCGCCTTCAGTCCGACCTTGTCCGGTTTAGGCTCTGAATACTTAAGATATTCTTCTGGGACAGCTGCACCTTCCGCAATATCCACGGAGCTACCACTTCTAAAAGAAATTGCTACTCTTGCAGACTTAAACTTTTCGCCATCCAGATATCGGGAAAGATACTCTTTCAGTGATGTCGCTTTGCTTTCTGCGACTTTCTGCCTCTTGGCAAGATTTTCTTTTTCAGATTTCAGTGCTTCTGCATCTGACAAAAGATTCTTGATCCAGCAACCAATGTTCTCAATTTTCTGATCTCTTTCCATCTGTAGAGATTCAAGCTTTTTAATGTCTACGATTTCCCCTGTTTCCATATCTACGCAATTAAGGATTTCATTTTCGATTTCGTACAGATTCATTCTTATTTTCCTCTCTTTCTACTAATCTATAATTGCTTGCTTGTCTTTTTATTGGCCCGGAATGTCTATGCGTAATGATTTCCAGGTATTCATCCTTTATATCTCCGTTGCCAGTGAGATTCATAACGGACACCTCCCATTGATAAGCAGTTCCAGAAGACATTTCTTTGCATTTTCGTAATTCTGAGATTCGGACTCAAAGTCGTAAAACTGGCACAATGAAAAATGCTTTACGATCTCCCCTGCATCATTAAATACATAAATATAAACTCTGGATATGTCGTCATGCGCCGTATAGTCAAAATTCACATGCGCCGTTGTTTCACTTGAAACTCTCAGACACAAATCAAATATTTCTCTGATTTTCTCTTCGTTCATAATTTCCTCCTTGTATTGACTTTTGGTTTCTTTCCTTCTACAATGGAGAAGAAATATATTGTCTTGGATCCTTATTTGAGTTGCAGCTCTGAGGATCCTTTTTTAGTTGGCATGTCTAGCATGTCCATTCTTTCCACGTCCTTGCTATGTACACAGCTCCGATCAGTCCCAACGCTCCCATGATCTGGTCACGGCTGTTGTCCCAGGTCCAGAACGGAAGATACGTTGCTATCCCTCCAATCAGAATGGAGTCTATCCAATCTTTCATGTCAAAGCCTCCAAGATTTCCTCGTTAGGAAAGTTCAATCGAATAAAAATATGCCGCAGTTCCGGATACGTGAATGTTTCCGGCTTATTTCGCTTTTTACGGAAAGTGTTTTCTGCCATTCCGGTAATTGCTGCCATCTGTGCATCACTTACTCGCTCGGCCTCCATCCTTTTTGCAATATTGCCTTTTAAAAGGATGTATTTCTTTTGCTCTGTGGTATATCTGATTGCCACAGTCTTTCCTCCTTTCTTACTTAATAAACATCCATGCAGCGTTTGAAAGAATTAATGCAATCATGGTTACAATCCATGCGCAGAACCATTTGTGAGTCTGCTTTTTTGCCTCTCTTACAACTTCAACTGCATAGAAAGTTTCGAACTCTTCAAAATTTGTCACTTTTTTATCCTCGGTTTTCTTCATAAAAATCCTCCTGTTCTCTTGCGAAATACAGGAAGAAATGATATGATTATCCTGTAATCCGCTAGTGTGGTTAGTGGTTTACAGCTCCGAGGCGAGAGGTTTCAGCTCTCCTTCGGAGCACTTTATTTTTCAAAATGATTTTCCATAAGGTCAGCAATCATCAGATACTCTTCTGCAATTTTCCCTTTTCTTGTATTTTTAACCTGTTCACGGAATTCCGGAATAGTCCCAAAGAAGCATCCGCATGCAACTCTGACCTTTTTATCTTTGCATCTAAAAAACGTAGTGGTACGGAATTGAGTACCAAATCCATGAATAGTTGTGTAATCTGCATTGCCGTACACCTCTGCATCGCCGGACACCTCTGCATTGCCGTACACCTTTGCATTGCCGTACACCCATGCATCGCCGGACACCTCTGCATTGCCGTACACCTTTGCATTGCCGTGCACCTTTGCATTGTCGGACACCCATGCATCGCCGGACACCTCTGCATTGACGGACACCTCTGCATTGCCGGACACCTTTGCATTGCCGTACACCTTTGCATCGCCGGACACCCATGCATTGCCGGACACCCATGCATTGCCGTACACCCATGCATCGCCGGACACCTCTGCATTGACGGACACCTCTGCATTGCCGTACACCTTTGCATTGTCGGACACCCATGCATCGCCGGACACCTCTGCATCGCCGGACACCCATGCATTGCCGGACACCTTTGCATTGCCGTACACCTTTGCATTGTCGGACACCCATGCATCGCCGGACACCTCTGCATTGCCGTACACCTCTGCATTGACGGACACCTTTGCATTGCCGTACACCTTTGCATTGTCGGACACCTCTGCATTGCCGTACACCTCTGCATTGCCGTACACCTTTGCATTGCCGTACACCTTTGCATTGCCGTACACCTTTGCATCGCCGGACACCTTTGCATTGCCGTACACCTTTGCATTGCCGTACACCTTTGCATTGCCGTACACCTTTGCATTGCCGGACACCTTTGCATTGCCGGACACCTTTGCATTGCCGTACACCTTTGCATTGCCGTACACCTCTGCATTGCCGGACACCCATGCATCGCCGGACTGGTTTACATTTCCTTCTTTTTCTACCCATCCGCCAGTTTCTCCGGCTTCTACATCCGCAAATGAAATGAGTGCTTTGATTCGGAAAAGTTTCTTTCCGAAAATGTTAATTTTGGTTTCTGATGTTAATTCAAATTTCTTCATTTTCTTCCACCTCTTTAATTACTGTGAATGCACAGTTTCTTTGTTTCGTCTTTTGAATTTTGTGATATACTCTCCTGTAAAGGAGGTGCTCATTTGGTAACAAGATATCAATATAAAATATTGAAAAAAGCTTTAAGAAATTGTGGATTTACTCCTATCAATCAGCGTGAAGTAGATGCCTGCAAATACCTTTTCAACAAAAAATGCTTTATGCGCTCAAGATTGCGAGAGTACGAATATGAAATCACGCAAGCAGGAGAAGTTGCCATGAAAGCATATTTTCAAGATATATCCAGATTTTGGATAACAACTGTTCTGTCCATCATTGCACTGATTACCGGTCTTTTCTCAATTTCTATACAATCAGAGCCACTATTGAAATTGTTAGAGCAATTATTGAAATAACTGTTAAAACGTGTGTGCAAGTGGATAATGATTTCACATAACGCGAATATATTCCGAACTGCTCTTTCAGGTATTCGTTATCTGTCTGCTCGCTTGGAATCTCTTCAGCATAGTTATGGCGGGAACAGCAGTTATTTTGTGTTTCAGATTCCATTAGAATCTGTTCCATCTGACTCCACACACCGGACGTTTCTAATTTCGACCAGTCGTGGCTCGTCATTTCGAGTTGAACTGAAACTTGACCGAGAATATTTTTACTGACGGTGCAGTCTAACATTTTTCTTTACCTCCTGTGTTGCTTTTAATTACATTGTGTTGACATTTCACCTATACGCTCTTATTCTGTAAATACCAGAACCAGCATGCTAGAAATTAAGAAAGGAACGTATCGTGAATAATATTGATTTTTCTAACATTGAACTTTCTTTAAGAGAAAAGATAGTTCTTCGTCTGCTCCCAATTTTTAAATTCAATAGGTTATTCAATTGCCAAACACTTGACTATCTTCATCGGCTTGGACTTCTTGACAGGCCAAATGGAATTTATACTGTAAACAGAGCTGGGAAAATGTATTTTCGCATTAAGCGAAAAGAACGGCTCCGATTCATTATTCCAACAGTAATATCAATCGTTGCACTATTTGCCGGATATGATGTATACAGGATTCCACTTCTGGGCGAAGCATTATTAGCAGTAAAGATGCTATTGAAATATGTATTGGGAAGTTTGGGTATTTTTTCATAAACCATTCAAGCAATGTCTTTCTTGGTTCGCAGAAATACCAGTGAAGAAACTTTTTTATTTGGCTCGTTGTTTTTACCTCCTAACTTCTTACCACCCCAGCACTAAACGGATTAAAACTGTTGCCACACTTGCTACAATTGCTGGAATCACATATTCCATAATTGGATGGCGTTTCATATTTTTCGCTCCTTCCGTTCTGGAATCTTCGACTCAAGAAACCTATCTGTTTTATCAGGATTCTTGTATTTTGCGATTGTTTCTCCAACCCCAAGAAAATATCCCTTGTCAAACTCTGACATATTGGGAACTGCCTTGGCTATTGATTCGAGAATCTTCTTTTCTTTCTCAGACAATATATTCACTCCTTTCTTACACGTTTTGATTCTTCAAAAGCAACTAAGTCACTTTCTGACACTCTGTAACCAGAGCCGTTCAGATTGATTGCCGAAAGTTGTTTATTCCGTATCCATCTCCACACGGTAGGAACTTTTACACTATATCTCCGAGCGATTTCTTCACAGGTGTAAAGACGTTCCAAAGAATCACCTCCTACTTATTTTTAGTTGCGTTTACCACTTATTTGTGTTATCCTAGTTAATGCCTATTGGTAAAGGAAAGGAGTGGTTATCATGACCCAACTTTTGAATTTGCCTGTTCCCTTTGCTCTTAATCCGTCCGTACTGATACCTCGACAGTCAAAACAGGTCAAAGACGGCTCTGATTGTTTTGTCAGCGATTAGGCATGTTGCAGAACCAAGACTGCGAAAGTGACAAGGTGCTTCAAGAAGCATTTGGTCTCGTCAGATGCGGCGTCAGCCTGCAAAGTACATAGGGTAAACAAATTTGGTAAAGAGCTGTTAGGGACGAGACCCCTAGCAGTTTCTTTTTATTTAATAGAAGCCTTGTTTCTATCAGATTGTGGTAAACGCTCAAGGCTTTGTGTTACCTTGTGTTATTATAATACCTCACTCAGATAGATTTGTCAAGCGTAAATCTCATAAAAAATTTGACAGAGTTAGATTTTTGTGCTACTATATACTTGCAGTTAAGAATAGGAGGTGAAAAGAGTGAATACCAGGATTCAACAAATAAGAAAAACTGCGAAGATGACTCAGGATGAGTTCGCCGAGAAAATCGGGGTATCTAAGAACTATGTTTGGATGATAGAAAAAGGAGAAAGAGTTCCATCAGATCGAACTGTCAAGGATATCTGTAGGGAATTCAAAGTCAACTACGAATGGCTGACTAAGGGAACAGGTGATATGTTCATCCAGAATAAGAGAAAATCCGAGATTGCGGATTTCGTTGGTTCAGTTCTGAATGGAGAAGCAGATAGCTTCAAGATACGATTAGTAGAAATACTTGCTAATCTAAATGAATCAGAATGGGAAACACTTCAGAAACTTGCGAACGCTTTAGCGGACAAGAAAGAGGAGTAAAAAGATAGGGACAGGATGTAACTCCTGCCCCTTTTCTTTATTTCAGTCCTAGAAATGATATTATAAATCTAAATATTGTATATAATTGGTCATGGTCTGCTTTTTCTATCATCTCAATAATCTCTTTCTTGTAATCCATAAATAACCCTCCCTATTGCAATTACCACCTACATTACAGTATATGTCCGGTTTGTGGAAATAATCGAACATTCGTTCACTTTTGCTATTACACCACTAATGTTCGCCCTTGGAAACTGCCAGATATACACCGATATATTTATGATTGCATAGAAATTATTCGTAAAATCAAAGATATAGTCTTTTTTGTTTAGTGGCAGGGCGAATAAAAACGGCGGCATGCTCTGCTTTATTTCATGGGCGCTATTCTTATGTAGGGTAGAAGATCTGTACGCATTTTGGACAGAATACACTTCTGACTCTTCGCGGATATAATCGTCTACGCACATTGGTAAATAAACAATGTAATTAAGCAAAAGCACAGCTCCTATTATAATTAGTATATTTTTGATTATTTTCATTTCACAAATCACCTAAAAACTTCTATTTACAACCAAATTTAACGATGCTATAATAAAAATAGCATATTTAAACACTTTTTTTTGCAAATGGCGAAAACAACGCCCATAAGGGAATGATTTGAATGAAAATTGCGATTTGTGACGATGATAATTTACGAATTGAAATTTTCAAAAATAGCATTGACCGATATCTAAAAGAGCATGGTGATGGCGGATATACATTAACCACTTACACCAGCGGAAAGCCTTTGATCGACGATGTTTCAGATGGCGAATGGTATGACATTATAATTCTTGATGTCTCCATTAACGGAGAAAATGGCATAGAGATTGCCAAAAGATTAAGAAAAATCGGATACTATGGAAATATCACTTTTTGGACAGAGCGCAAAGAATATGTATTTGATGCGCTTGATGTGCTGCCGGTTCATTACATCATTAAAGGCTCTGAGCATGGAAGAATGTATTCAGTTGTTGAGCAGACTCTTGAAAATATCCGTGAAAAAACGCTTACCATCAAGAACAAGGACTACTTTCACAGAGCTGAATTCCGGCATATTGAATACATCGAAAGCCAGAACAAATACATAATGATCCATTGCACGTGCGGAATATCACACAAGGAACGAGGAAAGCTCAATGATATCGAAAAGAGTCTTGACGGAAGATTTTTGCGCTGCCACCAGAGCTATATAGTTAATATGGACGAGGTAAGCGAAGTAAGCCATTTTTTTACGATGGTATCTGGCGCAATCGTCCCGATCAGGCAAAGAGAACTTGCAAAAATAAGAGAAAAATATGAAAACTACGTCATTGGAGGGAGATAAAGCATGAGCGAAGAAAAAACCAAGAAGTGCAAACATTGCAAGATGGACATTCCAAAAGATGCAAAAATATGTCCACATTGTAGAAAGAAACAAAAAAGCGGAATATTAAAATGGGTTGTATTAATACTTATCATAGGAGTGGTTATCGGTGCTGTCACAGGCGAAGACAAATCCGCTGATAGTACGACAAAACAAACAGAAGCAACTGCTTCAGACAGTCAGAAACAGGAATCTGAGTCAATCGAATATATATCTGCATCTGTAAATGACATGATGGATGCCCTTAATAATAACGCTATGGGAGCGTCTGACAAATATAAAGGTAAATACCTTGAGATTACCGGAAAGCTCACAAACATTGATGCAGCCGGAAAATATATTGATCTCATGGCTGATGGAGATTTTGAGATTATTGGAGTTCAGTGTTACATCAAAAACGACGACCAGAAAGCTAAAATAGCATCTATGTCAAAAGGTGACACTGTTACATTGAAAGGAAAATGTACGGATGTCGGAGAAGTGCTTGGATATTCTCTTGATATTGATGAAATAGAATAAATGCTAAAAAAGACCGGCTCTCGCTACCAACGAGGACCGGTTTTTAAAAAAAAGAAAAATATTTTTACGTTCCGCAAAGCATAACGAAGTGAAACGTATCGCCTGACAAGTCATATTGTATCATCTTCGGTGTGTTCGGACAAGTCAGAAAGTTTGTTCGGTTAATAAGGAGGAAAAGAAATGGCAACTGCAAAAAAACTGCCATCTGGCTCATGGAGATGTCAGGTATTCAGTCACATCGAAGAAATCCCGTTATCAGACGGGACTATCAAAAAGAAAAGGGTTTATAAATCTTTTACATGTTCAGATCCTAGCAAAAAAGGGAAGCGAATCTGTGAGCAAATGGCTGCCGAATGGGCAGCAAAAAAAGAAAGTGAAGTATTGACTGCGCGATATGTTCCACCAGAAGATATGACATTAAAAGAGGCATGTAATAAATACATAGAAAGCAGAACAGGTGTTTTATCCCCTGGAACTATTAGAGAATATAAGCGATCTGTCAAAAGAGACATGGCTAAACTTATGTCATTAAATATAATGGAAATCACTCAAGAGGATGTTCAAACTGAAATGAATCGTGAAGCACTTACTCATTCGCCAAAAACTGTGTACAATATGCATGGCTTTCTTTCTACTGTCTTGAAGACTTATCGTTCGGATTTCATCTTAAGAACTTCCTTACCTAAAAAGGTAAGACCGAAAATCTATGTACCTACATCTGCCGAAGTCAAAAAGGTAATTGAATGTACTGTAGGTAGTGAATTAGAGATACCTGTTCTTCTGGCAGCGTTCGGTCCGATGAGGCGGTCAGAAATCTGTGCGCTTAATTCTGATCATATCAAGCAGAACATAGTACATGTCGAATATGCTATGGTTATGAATGATTCTCATGGTTGGGTTATCAAAAGACCAAAATCTTTTGCTGGTGACAGATTCATTTCATATCCAGATTTTGTTGCAGATAAATTAAAAGGAATACATGGGAAAATAACAAATTTGAACCCATCGCAAATATCCGACAGATTTTCAGATCTGTTAGATGACAATCAGATTCATCATTTTCGATTCCATGATTTGCGTCATTATTGCGCATCTGAGTTGCATACTCTTGGAATTCCAGATGTATATATTATGCAGCGCGGCGGTTGGGAGGATGATACCACATTAAAAAATGTATATCGGCACGTTCTGGTTGATCGAGAAAAAGAGATGAATGAAATTGGGAATGATTATTTTTCCAAGCTATGCAACACAAAATGCAACACGAAAAAAGAAAGTGCTGAAAAATAGCGTATATTAGGATTTTTCTTGCAGGTTCAAGTCCTGTCATCCGCATTTTATTTAAATCATAAGGATTGCAAAGGGACTTACCATTCCCTCTGCACACCCTTGGCTGAGAAGCAAAGGACTTCTTCGTTTTTCAAATAGGATATGTATAGAATAACAGCAGGAGACTTCTCTCTCGTATGGAGAAGATTTCCTGCTGTTTTGACATTCTATTATTTTGTTTTCCCTGAATCTTAACCCGAACAATTTAGAGTCCCCTATACATACTTGTTTAAATCATTTTACAGATATTTGATCTTGGCAGACATCTTTCTGTCTTTATCAGTCTCAAGGATCACATAGCTTGGCTTTCTGCCGTGCTGGCGTGGATAGGACAGACTTCCCGGGTTAATGGCCAGAACACCGTCTATTTCTTCAATTACAGGCTTATGCGTGTGTCCAAAGAACACAGCATCACAGTCTCTGGACTTTGCTTCTTCTGCGACACCGGAAATATCCATAGACACACCATAATAATTTCCATGCGTGACAAGAACCTTATTTCCATCAAGTTCTATCTCCTCTTCTCTCGGAAGGTCTGAGAAAAAATCATTATTGCCGGCAACAATACAGCAGGGGCAGTCCACAAGAGCTTCGATAAAAATCTCACGGCCCTCCACATCTCCGCAATGTACCAGCATATCAAACGGCGTTTCCATCATCACCGCTCTTTCCAGATTTTCATCGTGCCCATGGGTATCACTGACGATCAGTACCTTCATCGAAGTTCATCCTTGATCGCACGCAGAGCCTTCCCTCTGTGGCTGATCTTATTTTTTTCTTCCATGGAAAGTTCGGCAGAAGTACAGCCATATTCCGGAAGATAAAAGATCGGATCATAACCAAAACCATTTTCTCCGCTCTCTTTATATCCGATTCTGCCTTCCATCGCTGCTCTCACAGTCTTCATCGTTCCATCCGGAAATGCCGCCGCAATCGCACAAACAAATCTTGCAGTTCTCTTTTCATCCGGCACACCTTCCAGTCTCTCGATCAGATTTGCATTTTTAATATGGTAAGAAGTGTCTTCTCCCATATAACGTGCGGAATAAATTCCCGGCTCTTTATTCAGGTAATCGATTTCCAGTCCTGAATCATCTGCCAGAACGATCTCGCCTGTCAGATTGCAGATGGTCCTTGCCTTGATCTGTGCATTTTCTTCAAACGTTTTTCCATCTTCTACAATATCTGCATGAATTCCGGCATCTTTTAAGGAAAGAAGTTCAATATCCAGATCTCCGAGTATTTCACGGATTTCTTTCATTTTTCCCTGATTACCGGTTGCAAAAATTACTTTTTTCAATCTTTTTTCCTCCTTGGTGGTTTCGGACCCAGGAACTGATAATAATATGTTTTTAACATACCATTATAAATCTTGCGATTCTTGTCCGCTTTTCGTCCAATATCATTTTCCGCACGGTCATAAGATGTGATCAGATACATAGACCACTTGTCCAGACGATTATAACTCTCTCCAATCTCTCTGTATAACTGTGGAAGTGCTTCTTTTTCTTCCAGACGTTCTCCATATGGCGGGTTCGTGATGATAAATCCATATGGTTTCGGATGACTGAGATCTTTGACTGCTCTCTGCTGAAAATGAATCAGCTTATCCACTCCTGCCATCTTCGCATTGGCACGGGCAGATTTCAGTGCCTCCGGATCAATATCATATCCCTGAATATCTGTATCTATATCCAGGTTCACACGGTCCTGCGCTTCCTCCAGTGCATCATACCAGTATTTGCGCGGAACCAGATGTTTCCAGTCTTCCGCAAGAAAAGAACGGTTCATGCCAGGAGCCATATCTGCCGCAATCATAGCTGCCTCGATCGGGAAAGTACCACTTCCGCAGAATGGATCCACAAGAATGCGGTCTTTATTCCATGGCGTCAACATGATCAGTGCAGAGGCCAGCGTCTCAGTGATCGGAGCTTTGACAGTCATCTGACGATAGCCTCTCTTATGAAGAGAAACTCCGGATGTATCAATCCCGATCGTAGCCACATCCTTCATAAAGGCTACTCGAATCGGGAAGCTTGCACCATCCTCCTGAAACCAGGAAATTCCATAAACACTTTTCAGGCGTTCTACGATTGCTTTTTTCATGATGGACTGAATATCAGAAGGACTGAACAGCGCACTCTTTACAGAATTGGCTTTTGCTACCCAGAACTTGCCATCCTTCGGAATATATTCTTCCCACGGGATCGCCTTTGTTTTTTCAAAAAGTTCGTCAAATGTCACTGCTTTAAACTCTCCGGTCTTCAGCAGAATCCTCTCTGTCGTACGAAGGAACATATTGGCCTGTGCAATACCTTCCGCATCTGCCAGAAACGTAACTTTGCCATCTTCTACCTTACTGATCTCATACCCAAGATCCAGAATCTCGCGTTTCAGAACCGCTTCCATGCCAAAGTGACACGGTGCGATCAATTCCATATATTTCATCCAAGCCTCATTTCCTTGATGATATTTCCATCAAAATCTTTAATCGTAAATGTTTTGTCTTCCAGAACAGCATATGTAGGCGGATTTCCTTCTTTCGGAATAGATACAGATCCAGGATTCAGAAGGATATACCCTTCTTTTTGTTCTGCTTTCAGCACATGTGTATGTCCATGTATCAGAATGTCTCCCTCGTGGAACGGTGGAAGATTATTTTCATTATAGACATGTCCATGCGTCGCATAAAAAGTAAGTCCGTTAATTGCCAGAATACAGTAATCTGCCATTACCGGGAATTCCAGAACCATCTGGTCCACTTCCGCTTCACAGTTACCTCTTACTGCGTAAATATCATTTTTCATGCCATTCAGCATTTTGATGACCTCTTTCGGTGCATATTCCTTCGGAAGGTCATTTCTCGGTCCGTGATAAAGCAGATCGCCCAGCAGCACCAGGCGTTCTGCCTGCTCTTCTTTATATTTCTCCAGCATCAGCCGGCAATAGTATGCCGAGCCGTGCACATCAGATGCAAACATGTATTTCATACTTAATTCTCCTCTGAATAATAACATTTTCTCTTTCTTACCTTATCATGGTTACAGGGAAATTACAAGATTTCATTACCTGTCTCCACTCACAAGATTTCTGCCTCGGTACGCCGTAACCCCACCGATCACCGAACGTGTCCTGTATCCCCGTCTGACAAATTCTCTTGCGGCTGCCATGCTTGCACCGCCTCTGTCACAGTAAAAAACAAGTATCTTATTCATTGGAAGATCTTTTCTGTTCTCCAGTGTTTCATATGGAATATTTACAGCCCCCCGCACATGACTTTCGGCATATGCTTTTTCTTCTCGCAGATCTATGATCAAAGCATCGTTTCGCCCCACATAATAATCAAGCATCCTGGCTGAGATCGTTTCAATAGGAAACATGACAAACCTTCCTTTTTTATTTATCATATGTTCCCTTTTCTTTTCGGTGCACGATCTGCCTCTTCAATCTTCCCAAGCAATACCATCCTTATCTGCAGGCAGCAAAAGAGGCTGGCACATAGCCAGCCTCTTTGCAAGAGAAGGGAAAATCCTGTTTTATTCTTCCTTAGTATCTGCCAGAATAATCATTCTGCTCTTTGTCATATGCATTGGATGTTTTGTTTCCATAACTGTTTCTGGAAGCATTTTTAGAGCTGTTTTTGGAACTGTTTCGGCTGTCCATCGCATTTTTGTCTGAAGTTTTATCTGTGCTGTAGTTTTTTGCTTTGTTTTCATTTTCGTAATTTTTTGCCATTTGTCCATTCCTCCTGGTTCGTTTTGTAATGTAAGATTACTGTTTGCAGCAATTTCATTACATCCATTATTATGACCAGAAGAACAGGATACTATTCATAACTGCCTGGATTCTTTATAAAACAGCCAGAAAACTTCCATGATTTTCCATATTTAAACAGAGAAATACCCGATAGGGGAGCTACCGGGTATTTCAAGGGGAGTATAAATAATTAAATAAGGGGTTATGTAAAAAAAATTTTTGAAGGGTAAATTCTTTTTACAAACAAGATTATAATATAAAATATTGAAAAAAGCAACAACATTTCACCAATATGCACCCTATTTTTGTCCAAATTATAACCACCTCCCCCACTCACATCCACTTTTTATTCCTGCATATTATTTTTACATTCTGCACATTTATTTTTAAATAGTAATGAAAGCTCCTCTATGGTATAATTGTTCAGAATCGTAACCGTTTGTAAACGGTCACTTAGTTAAATGTTATCTGCCGCATGCAGATAAGAAAGAGAGGGTAACGTGGAAAGAAAAATTATCCAAGTAGAAGACAAAGTACCTGTTAATCTGTTAATACCTTTAAGCATCCAGCATATGTTTGCCATGTTCGGTGCCTCTGTTCTGGTTCCTTTTATGTTCGGTATCAACCCTGCCATCGTTCTTCTGATGAACGGTATCGGAACACTTCTGTTCATTCTGATCACCAAAGGTAAAGCACCGGCCTATCTTGGTTCCAGTTTTGCATTCCTGTCACCTGGACTCCTGGTTGCCTCCAAATTTGGTTTCCAGTATGCTCTGGGCGGATTTGTTGTCCTCGGCATCTGCGGTATGATCGTTGCTCTGATCATCCGTCAGTGTGGAACTAACTGGATTGACATTGTCCTTCCAACCGCAGCCATGGGACCGGTAGTTGCACTGATCGGACTGGAGCTTGCCGGAAGCGCAGCAAGCACTGCCGGACTTCTGGACGAACAGATCGATATGAAAAATGTGATCGTATTTCTGGTCACACTCGGTGTTGCTGTATTTGGCCAGATCCTGTTCCGTGGATTTTTATCCGTTATTCCAATCCTGATCGCGATCATTGCCGGATATGCAGCCGCAGCTGCCTGCGGAATTCTTGATTTTACTGCTGTAAAAGAAGCTGCTTTTTTTGCACTTCCGAATTTTCAGGCACCGAAATTTAATCTGGAGGCAATCCTGACCATTCTTCCGGCACTGCTTCTTGTTACTTCCGAGCACATCGGCCATCAGATCGTGACAAGTAAGATCGTAGGCAAAGATCTGCTGAAAGATCCCGGACTTCATCGTTCCCTTTTTGCAGATTTCTTCTCAACTACCGTATCCGGATGTCTTGGTTCTGTGCCGACTACAACTTATGGTGAAAACATCGGTGTTATGGCTATGACAAAAGTTTACAGCGTTCAGGTCATTGGTGGTGCTGCAGTTCTTTCTATCTGCTGCTCTTTCCTCGGCAAACTTGCTGCCCTGATCAACACGATTCCAGGACCGGTTATCGGTGGAATCTCCTTCCTGCTGTACGGTATGATTGGAACTTCCGGTCTTCGTATGCTCGTAGACAATCAGGTGGATTACAGCAAATCCCGTAACCTGGCTCTGACTTCTGTAGTCTTTATCGTAGGCCTTTCCGGAATCGCCCTGAATCTTGGCAACGTCAAACTCACCGGAATGGTCCTTGCCTGTGTAGTAGCCATGGCTTTAAGCCTTATCTTCTATATTCTTGATAAGCTGCATCTGACAAACGATTTATAAAAATTTTCCGACACAAGAATCTATACAAAACAAGCTCCCGGTCTGTACATCAGGCCGGGAGCTTCAGAAATGGAGAAAAAAATGAAATCCTATCATCAGAAATTTGTATCTGACCATCCTTATGAATCTTCCCCTATGGCAGAAATCGCCGGTTTTCCGGTCCGTCCGGGAATTTACGATCTGAACGGGGCTACTCCTTTGCAGAATGGTGTTAATTTTACCATTCACACATGCGGAGGAACATCCTGTGAACTGCTTCTGTTCCACCGTGCACAGGAAGAACCTTTTGCTGTACTTCCTTTTCCGGAAGCTTACAAGATCGGTGATGTTTATTCCATGATCGTATATGGACTGAACATTGATGAATTTGAATATGCCTACCGTGTAGACGGACCATACTGTCCGGAAAAAGGACTGCTCTTTGACAAAAATAAAATTCTGCTCGACCCATATGCCAAAGCAGTTGCAGGTCAGCGTACCTGGGGAATCCGCTGGGACCATACGTATCATGCACGTGTCGTCAAAGACCGTTTCGACTGGGGTGATATGCCACAGTCCAAAAAAGAACTCTGTGACCTGATCATCTACGAACTGCATGTACGTGATTTTACTCATCATCCTTCTTCCGGTGTTCAGCATCGAGGAACTTTTTCCGGACTTATGGAAAAAATTCCTTATCTGAAAGAACTGGGAATCAATGCAGTGGAACTGATGCCTATCTTCGAATTTGATGAGACCATGAATTCCCGTACCGTAGATGGCAAACAACTTCTCGAATGCTGGGGATACAACACTGTCGGATTTTTTGCTCCGAACAGCAGCTATGCCGCTGCAAATGAACATAACCAGGAAGGTACGGAATTGAAAACACTGATCAAAGCACTTCATGACAACGGGATTGAAGTAATCCTGGATGTTGTTTTCAATCACACTGCCGAAGGAAACGAAAAAGGAAACACATTCAGTTTCAAAGGATTTGACAACAATATTTACTATATGCTGACTCCTGATGGCAATTACTACAACTTCAGCGGCTGCGGAAACACCCTGAACTGTAATCACCCTGTCGTTCAGCAGCTGATTCTCGAATGTCTGCGCTACTGGACGATCAATTACCGCGTAGACGGATTCCGCTTCGATCTGGCAAGTATCCTTGGCCGAAATGAAGATGGCTCTCCTATGAATAATCCGCCTCTGCTCCGTACTCTTGCCGATGATTCAATCTTAAGCAACGTAAAACTGATTGCTGAAGCATGGGATGCCGGCGGTCTTTATCAGGTAGGAAGCTTCCCTGCAAGCGGCCGCTGGGCAGAATGGAACGGCAGATACCGTGACTCTCTCCGCAGTTATCTGAAAGGGGATTCCTGGAATGCATGGGATGCAGCCTGGAGTATCTCCGGCTCCGGTGATCTCTATGGTGGCTATTACGACAATACCCACAGCAACTATGCCGGTTACAATTCCTGCGTGAATTTTCTGACCTGTCATGACGGCTTTACACTGTACGATCTATATGCGTACAATGACAAACATAACGAAGCAAACGGCTGGAATAACACAGACGGTGCCAATGACAACCGCAGCTGGAACTGTGGTGCCGAAGGTGAGACCGATGATCCGGAAGTCCTCTCACTTCGCCGCCGTATGATCCGGAATGCCTGTGCTGTCCTTATGTGCAGCCGCGGTACACCAATGTTTCTTGCCGGTGATGAATTTGGGAATACCAAATTCGGAAACAACAACAGCTACTGCCAGGACAACATTACTTCCTGGCTGGACTGGCGTATGCTCGAAAAGAACAAAGATCTGTTTGAATTCTTTAAATTTATGATCGCATTCCGCAAAAAGCATCCGGTCATCCACAAACAGCTGCCCACATCCGTCTGCGGCATGGATCCTATCCACACACATAATCTGAATGCAGAAGAAACAGATATTCCACGAGATGCACGTACCTTCTGTGTGAGCTTTGCGGGATACGATAAAGAAAAAGGAAAAGATGACCTGATCTATGTCGCAGTCAATACTTTCTGGGAAGACGTCACGATCACGCTTCCAAATCTTCACAGAAGAGGCGCATGGCACTTGAGCGTCAATACGTATGGAGATGGAAACGGGCATTACTGCTATCCGGAAGGACAGGAAGTCCGGATTGACAGAAGTTTCGTGATGCGGCCGAGGAGCGTGGCCGTGTTTACCGGAAGAGATTACTAAATGAGCTTTAAAACAAAATGAATTTCTCTGTTATATAAAACTCCCCGTCTGGAAACAGCTTCTGAATTCAGAAACACTAGGAGTATTCTCCTTCTGTTAAAACCATGGATAAAAAGTGCATAACTCGCCTTACGGCTCAGACAATGCACTTTTCAATCCATAACACAGAAAGAGAATCCTCTAAGTGTTTCTATAAATTCCTGCAGAGGTTTCCCGACAGGGAGCTTTTATATTTCCAGAGATTCTTTTGTTTTAATTGGTGGGCTCCTGGTCGCGCTGCGCGCTGTCATATCCCCACGTATCCTCCGGCGTCGCCGCTGTCCCAGATAAAGTCCGGTGCGGTATTGAAAAAACTCCGACGGAGAAAACCTGTAATTATCCTCTGAAATGAGTTCGCCTGAAAAAATTCGTCCAAGTATCGGAATGTGCAGGTTTTTGCGTTGATGCATAAAATGCTGCTGTCTGAGCATCTTTGATGCGAGTTCAGCATTTTATGTATCGCCTTTAGCAAAGTCCTGTACTTCCTGATACTTTAGAATTTTTGAATTGAACCATATTCAGAGGATAATTCACAAGTTAACTCCACCGGAGTACTCTTTCACAATTCCTCACCGGGAATCCTTTATCATCTTTTAATCTGTCCATAATAAGCATTTGCACCATGTTTCCGGTAATAATGCTTATCCTGCAGTTCCTGTGGCGCCGGTTTCACCTGTGGATTGATCAGTTCACAGCGGCATGCCATCTTTGCAACTTCCTCAAGTACAACTGCATTGTGCACTGCCTCATGCGCATCTTTACCCCAGGTAAACGGTCCGTGGTTTTTGCAAAGGACTGCCGGAACAGCTTCATAATCCAGTTTACGGAAATAATCTGCGATCAGAACACCCGTATTTTTCTCATATGCCTCTTCAATCTCTTCTTTTGTCAGATTTCGGACACATGGAACTTCTCCATAAATATAATCCGCATGCGTTGTTCCATAACACGGGATAGCTCTTCCTGCCTGTGCCCAGCTCGTTGCCCATTCAGAATGCGTATGTACGATTCCTCCGATATTCGGGAACTCATTATAAAGAACCACATGCGTCGGAGTATCAGAAGACGGATTGTATTCTCCCTCTACTTTATTTCCCTGAAGATCTACAACAACCATATCTTCCGGTTTCAGCTTATCATATTCCACGCCACTCGGTTTAATAACAAAAAGACCTTTTTCACGGTCGATTCCGCTGACATTTCCCCAGGTAAATGTTACCAGCCCATATTTCGGCAGGTCCATATTTGCTCTATATACCTCTTCTTTTAATTTTTCAAGCATACTTTTTCTCCTTTACGCAGTTCTTTTTATACAACACAAGGGCACTGTGCCATTCACAGTACCCTGCGGTCTTATCATTCTTACCAGATCTTTGACTCTACGGCCGCTCTCTCGATCGGCAGACCCTTCAGATATCTGTCCATAAATTCATTAAATCCTTTGACTCCTTCCGGCTCCGGATCAAGCGTACTTCCCTCATTTCCGGCAAATACACAGTTATCCAGGAACTCATCCAGAGTCTCTCCGTCTTTCTTATCAACAAGATAAGCAGCCAGAAGCGCGATACCCCATGCGCCGCCCTCTCCTGCAGTTGACATAACAGATACCGGTGCATTCACTGCATCTGCAAGAATCTGCTGTCCGACACCTTTTGTCTTAAACAGACCACCATGTCCTAAGAGTCTGTCAATCTTAACATGTTCCTGGTCGATCAGGATATTCAGGCCTACACGCATTGCTCCAAGGCAGGTGTAGAGATTTGTTCTCATAAAGTTTGCAAGTGTAAATTTACTCTCAGGGGAACGAACAAATAACGGACGACCTTCTTCAAATCCTGTCATATGCTCTCCGGAGAAATAGCAGTAGGACAGAAGTCCGCCGCAATCCGGGTCACCTTCCATAGCTTTATTGTAAAGTGTTCCAAACAGCTTGTTCATATCCACTTCCATTCCCATAGCCTCTGCAAATTCTTTGAATACATTTACCCATGCATTCAGGTCAGAAGTACAGTTATTGGAGTGTGCCATGGCAACTGCATCACCAGCCGGTGTAGTTACCATATCAATCTCTTTGTATGGTTTGGAAAGTGCTTTTTCAAGAACGATCATTGCAAATACAGAAGTACCTGCAGAAACATTACCTGTACGCTGTTTCACACTGTTGGTTGCAACCATACCGGTTCCTGCATCACCTTCCGGCGGACACATCGGAATTCCGGCTTTGAGTTTTCCTGTAGGATCAAGGAATTTTGCACCTTCTTCTGTCAGAGTGCCGGCATCCTGTCCTGCAACCATGACCTCTGGCATAATGTCACGGAGTTTCCATGGGAAACCATATGACTCTACCAGTTTATCAAATTTCTCAACCATTTCCTGGTTGTAATCTTTTTTCTCCGAATCAACAGGGAACATTCCTGCTGCATCACCGATACCAAGAACTCTTTTTCCTGTCAGCATGCGGTGAACATAGGCTTCCAGAGTACACATGTAATCAATATCTTTTACATGCTCTTCACCATTCAGGATTGCCTGATACAGATGTGCAATACTCCATCTCTGAGGGATATTGTACTGGAAGAGCTCCATCAGTTTTTCGGATGCTTCTCCTGTGATATTGTTTCTCCATGTACGGAACGGCACAAGAAGATTTCCTTCTTTATCAAAAGGCATATATCCATGCATCATGGCACTGATTCCAAGCGCTCCGACACTGGTAAGCTCCACACCGTATTTTTCCTGTACATCCTTTACCAGATCACTGTAACTTCCCTGTAATCCCTTATGAATGTCATCCAGAGAGTAAGTCCACACACCGTTTTCGTAACGGTTTTCCCACTCATAACTTCCGGATGCGATCGGATTATATTTGTCATCTACCAGAACCGCTTTGATTCTGGTAGATCCGAACTCTATTCCGAGTGCTGTTTTGTTGTTTAAAATAGCTGTCTTTGCTTCGTTTACACTCATTGTAAATCCTCCCGACTTCTGTGTTTGCCACATCCGCCTTTTATTTTCTGAACGCGACCTCATTCCATCTCAGTTCATTCTTAAAGTTGCGGATGGTTGTATCTTTGTCAATGTAGACAGCTTCGATTCCCATTGCTGCTGCCCAGTCACCCATCTGTTCAGCAGTCAGATCATAGGAAAATGCAGTATGATGAGCACCACCTGCAAGGATCCATGCCTCTGCTCCTGTTGCCAGATCCGGCTGCGGAGTCCAGAACGCACTTCCTACCGGAAGTTTCGGCATCGGTTTTTCAACCTTCTTGCAATCAACATCATTAATGATCAGACGGAAACGATCTCCCAGATCTACCAGAGAAGTAGCTACTGCCGGACCAGTCTTGGATGTAAATACAAGTCTTGCCGGATCCTCTCTGTCACCCATGGAAAGTGGGCATACTTTGATGCCAATCTTACCGTCAGCGATCGTCGGGCATACTTCCAGCATATGTGACTGAAGAATGCCTTCCTTACCCGGAACAAGATTGTATGTATAATCCTCCATGAAAGAAGTTCCCTTCGCATCCTTCACCCCTGCAGTCATAATCTTCATCAGACGGACCATTGCTGCTGTCTTCCAGTCACCCTCAGCGCCGAAACCATATCCCTTCTCCATCAGACGCTGCATTGCCAGTCCCGGAAGCTGCTGTAAACCACCAAGATCTCCGAAATGAGTAACAACTGCCTGATAGTTTTTCTCCTCCAGGAATCTCTCAAATCCGATCTCAATTGCTGCCTGTACTGCTACATGACGTTTGAATTCTTCCGGGTCTCTGCCCTCAAAAAGAATGTCATATTTATTATAATATTCTTCGACTAAAACATCAATATCTCCTTTTGAAACATCCTTCACATAATCGCATACTTCATTGACCGGATAAGCATCCACTTCCCATCCGAATTTGATCTGTGCCTCTACTTTATCGCCCTCGGTAACAGCTACATTTCTCATGTTATCCGCAACACGGCAAACACGAATATGGCTGCTTTCCATGATGCCGACTGCGGTACGCATCCAGGATGCCAGTCTCTCCTGAACCTTCTTATCAGCCCAGTGTCCGACGATAACTTTTCTCTCGATTCCCATGCGGGTAACGATATGACCATACTCTCTTCCACCATGAGCAGACTGGTTTTCATTCATGAAATCCATATCAATTGTGTCATATGGTATTTCCTGGTTAAACTGTGTATGCAGATGGCACAATGGTTTTCTGTATTCCTTCAGTCCAAGGATCCAGGATTTTGCAGGAGAAAATGTATGCATCCAAGTGATCACACCTGCACATTCATCGTCCGCATTAGCCTCATTAAAAGTCTTACGGATCAGCTCATTTGTGATCAATGTTGGTTTCCACACCAGTTCAAAAGGAAGAACGCCTGATTTGTTCAGTTCCTCAACAATAATTCTTGAGTGTTCTGCAACTTTTCTTAAGCATTCATCTCCATAAAGATCCTGTGAGCCTGTGCAAAACCAGAACTTATAATTTCTACCTGTAACCATAACAAAAAACCTCCATATATTTTTCTTTGATCATTTTTTCTTCTTTGCAGATGCCAGTACAGACTGGATCACGATGAAGAAACAAAGCAGTGCGGAAAGTACGATTCGTACCCACCAGCTTGATAAAGTACCCTGTGCTGTGATCAGACTGGAAATCGTTCCTTTGATCAGCACACCAAACAAGGAACCGATCGGGGTACCAACACCACCGGAAAGAAGTGTTCCACCGATAACGGCTGAAGAAATTGCATCCATCTCAAGACCTTTTGCCTGCTCTACGAAACCGGCGCAGCTGTTGAGGCAGAAAAGGAATCCGCCAAGTCCTGCAAGAAAGCCATCCAGTACATAGGCACGGAACATTGTCTTTTTGACATCAAGACCCATCATCAGGGCACTCTGTCTGTTTCCACCAATGGCATACAGCTTACGGCCGAATTTGAAATATTTCAGAAGCACTGCAATAATGAGAACTACGATAATTGCGATCACCACTGTCGGCGGAATGTATGCCGGAATAAATTTACCTTTTTTGTTTGTAGAACCAAATGGCATGTAGAAACGGTAGTTTGCCCATTTCAGGAATACTTCGTTTTTGATGGAGATCATGTCTGTACTGATGATTGCTGTCATACCACGTCCGAAGAACATGCCGGCAAGTGTTACGATAAATGGCTGGATTCCCATGTAAGTTACCAGAAATCCCTGTACGATACCAAAAGCAAGGCCGATCAGAAGTGCTGCAAGAACTGCCACATATGCACTCACGCCTTTGTTTTCCATAAGGTCTGCCATTACCATGCAGACAAGTGCTGTTACAGAACCAACGGAGATATCAATACCACCGGTGATCATAACGATCGTCAGGCCACAGGAAATAACGAGAAGACCTGCATTTGATACAAAAAGATTCAGAAACATCTGCGGTTTGGCAAAACCTTTATCTGCAAAGATCACCATACCTGCTGCATACATAACGAAGAACAGAACGATCGTGATCAACAGCAGAAATCCGGTACTTGTCATTTTCTTTTTCTGTTTCATTATTTCTGACCTCCCTCTGCTGCAACGGAAACTTTTTTGCTTCTGTGATTTGCAACGAATTTCTTAAATACATCACTCTGTAAGGTTACAATGATGATAACAACGATGGCCTTATAAACAGGAAGCTGATCGGCTTTTACATTCATTGCATACAGAGTTGTTGTCAGTGCCTGGATTGTATAAGCTCCGATTACAGAACCGATCAGGCTGAATTTACCACCGCCAAGGAAGTTACCGCCAAGTGCAACTGCCAGGATGGCATCCATCTCAAGGTTCAGACCAATGTTGTTCGCATCTGCGGAATAGATACGGCTGGATGCCACCAGACCTGCGATTCCTGCAAGAACACCACAGATCACATAAGTAAGGAACTTGATCATAGTAGAATTTAGACCTACCAGTCTTGCTGCCTTGCCATTAATACCAACGCTCTCAATATAAAGACCCAGAGCTGTCTTCTTAAGAATAAGTGCTACGATGACTACCGTAACGATTGCAAAGAGTACCGGTGTCGGAACCGGAGATTTTCCAATATATCCTCCAGCCATCTGGAAAGATGGTACACGTATATAGGTGATCTGTCCGTTTGTAACAAGCTGAGCGATACCACGTCCTGCCGTATAAAGGATCAGTGTTGCAACCATCGGCTGGATATTCAGCTTCGCTACCAGAAATCCGTTAAATGCTCCGCAGAGTGCTGCTGCAAGAAGTGCTGCAATAACTGCAATGATCAGAGAGTTCTGATATTCAGTTACGGAAGATGCACCACCAGATAAGATCTGACAGCATACAGCTGCTGCAACCGCCATAACTGCACCAACACTGATATCCTGTCCACCGGATGCTGCTGTAACAAGTGTCATACCAACTGCAAGGATTACCAGTTCAGATGCACGGTTGATAACATCAATAACATATCCATAAAGGACACCATTTCGAATCGTAATATTAAAGAAGTCGGGAGTCTTGATCACATTGATCAGAAGGACCGCTATCAGACACACGATAGGAAGAAAGAGTCGTGCACTCGTGATCTTTTTTAATTTACTTTTATTCATTCTTATCGTCACCTCCTGCAATCGCTTTCATAATATTGCTCTGTGAAAGCTCGCTCTCTTCCAGTTCTCCTACCTTTTCTCCATCACGAAGGACTGCCATTCTGGAGCAGGTACGAAGCATCTCTTCAACCTCTGAAGAAATAAAGGTTACTGCCATTCCCTGATCTGCAAGATCAAGAACGATCTTCTGGATCTCCGTCTTGGTACCGATATCGATACCTCTGGTCGGCTCATCCAAAATCAGATATTCCGGATTTGTCAGAAGCCAGCGGCCAAGGATAACCTTCTGCTGGTTACCACCGGAAAGACTCTTAATCGGAGTTTCACGGCTTGCAGTCTTGATCTGCAGCATATCAATATATTTATCTGCCGCCTCTTCCATCTCTTTACGGCTCATCGGATGGAACATGCCTTTCTTTGCCTGCATTGCAATGATAATGTTTTCTCTTACGGAAAGATCAGCAATGATACCTTCTGCCTTACGATCTTCCGGAAGATATGCCATACCAAGCTTCATGGCATCCAGTGGACTGTTGATCTTTACTTCTTTTCCATTTACCTTCAATGTACCACTGTCAGCTTTATCAGCTCCGTAAATGGAACGTACCAGTTCAGAACGTCCGGATCCCAGAAGACCGGTAAGACCGATAACCTCTCCTTTATTAATCTTAAGATCAAATGGCCGGATCGTTCCCTTATGTCCAATACCCTCAGCCTCAATGACCGGAGTTTCGGAGAATACTTTTTTATCTTTGTGATCGCCTTTAATGTCTGCAAGATCATCAAAATCCTTACCCATCATCTTGGCAACCAGCATAACTCTTGGAAGATCTTTGGTCTCATATTCTCCAACCAGCTCACCATTTCGAAGAACCGTGATCCGATCACACACTGCATATACCTGCTCCAGGAAATGTGTTACGAAGATGATTCCAACACCTTCCTCACGAAGTCTGCGCATCAGAACAAACAGTTTCTCAACTTCTTCATCATCCAGAGAGGAAGTCGGCTCATCCAGGATCAGAACCTTACATTTCATATCCACAGCACGTGCGATCGCGATCATCTGCTGGATCGCTACAGAACATTCATCCAACATCTGTGTCGGCGGAACATTAATGTTCAGGCTTTCCAGAAGCTTTGCAGAACGTGCATTCATTTCTTTCCAGTTGATCATTCCAACCTTGTTTCGCGGCTCACGGCCAATAAACAGGTTTTCCGCAACAGTCAGGTTCGGACAGAGGTTTACTTCCTGGTAAACCGTGCTGATTCCATTTGCCTGTGCCTCCTGCGGAGAATGATTGATAATGTCTTTATTTTCACCATTCATATGAATGGAACCGCTTTCGAATTCATGTACACCGGTCAGAACTTTGATCAGTGTTGATTTTCCGGCTCCGTTTTCTCCCATCAGTGCATGGATTTCACCTTTGCGAAGTGTAAAATCCACATGGGAAAGGGCACGGACACCGGTGAAATTTTTACTTATATCACGCATTTCCAAAACAACGTTTTGTTCCATTTTCTTTCCTCCATTCCCTGTTTTATTCCATTTTTTCCTTTATTTTCCCTTTTTTGAGCGCAAAAGGGGCGTGGCCCATAAAATCCATACCATCTGGATCCTGTTCCACGCCCCGGGCTCATTACTTATAAATCTCTTTCAGTTTGCAGTTTTATGTCTCAAAGATTAGTATGCACGTCCGTCGATGATTTCCTGAGTGATCGGTGTGATGTCATAATCTGTTCCATCAATTGTTACTTTAGTTACTGTATCATCAGATGCAAATGCAACTTCATCAACAAATGCCTGTTTATCAACATCTTCGCCGGCTTCCAGTTTCTGGATGATCTCTTCTACACGTGGTCCGTGAAGTGGGTTACACTCTGTATCACATGTAATTTCGCCGGAAAGTGTCTGTGTAAGACCTGCGTTTGTTGTATCGAAGGACATTACAAGAATCTGACCTTCTTCGCCGCCAACTTCATATCCTGCTGCTTTGATCGCATCGATTGCACCAAATGCTTCGTTATCATTCTCACAGTATACAACGTCGATATCATCACCGCTCTGTTTCAGGATAGATTCCATAACTTCCTGTCCTTTAGCCTGTGTAAATTCACCGGACTGCTGAGCAAGTGTTGTCCAGTTGTCATGAGCTTCTACAGCTTCATCAAATCCTTCTGTACGTCCGATCTGAGCAGATGCTCCGATGGTTCCCTGAATATCAACAAGGTTGATTTCTTCATCGCCACGGCCTTTTGCTTCGAGATATGCATCCAGCCATGCCATAGCTTTCTGACCTTCAAGTTTGAAGTTGGATCCTACCCATGCAGTGTAGAGGCTGTCGTCAGATACATCTACCATACGGTCAACGATGATAACCGGGATTCCTGCATCTTTTGCTTCCTGAAGTACTGTATCCCAACCTGTCTCAGTTACAGGTGCGAGTACGATATAGTCAACTTCCTGCTGGATGAAGTTACGGATTGCTGTCAGCTGATTTTCCTGTTTCTGCTGAGCATCGTCAAAGATCAGTTCATATCCGTTATCCTCTGAGAAAGTAGATTTCATGGATTCTGTGTTTGCAGTACGCCAGTCAGATTCTGCACCTACCTGTGAGAAACCAACTGTAATTGTGTCGTCGTCCGCTGCCATAACATTCACTGCGGAAAGTCCTGCCAACATAGATACTGCCAAAAGCGCTGTCACCATTTTTTTCTTCATTTTGTAATCCTCCCTTTACATTTGTTTCGTGTTTTTTAAGATGGTTTTATTATAGCAATTTGTTACGAAAACTCCATGGATTATTTTCGGAAAAAAGTTTAGTCTTTTATCTATCTTTCTGTCTCATTTTTAACAAGTTGGATTTTTTACGATTTCGGTTGAATATTTTTCCCAAGCCGTAATTCCACCGTTGTACCTTCTCCCTCTTTAGAAGAAATCGTCATTCCGTAGCCCGGTCCGTAGTACAAAGCAATACGTTCCGCAACTGCCGCAAGCCCGAATCCGGCCCGTTCTCCTGTGCGTATCGCTTCCTGCACCTCATGAAGACGCTCCTGTGACATTCCCTGACCGTTATCGTTGACTGTAAGAACGATCGCATCCGCTTCTTCCCTGCCGGTTATCGTGATCTTACCTTTTCCACGACGGTTTTTGATACCATGATAAAGCGCATTCTCTGCCAGCGGCTGAATGGAAAGCTTCGGTACCTGTATTCCATCAAGTTCTTTTGGTATGGATAACTCAAACTCCAGAATATCGCGATAGCGGAACTGCTGAATCTCCAGATAGCTCAAAGTGTGTCGTTTCTCTTCTGAAAGAGGAATGATGTCATTTCCTTTAGAAAGTGATGTTCGGAAGAAAATCGAAAGACTGGAGATCATCTCCACCGCATCTTCCGTCATACCACCTTCGATCAGCCAGACGATCGTATCCAGTGTATTATATAAGAAATGCGGATTCACCTGTGCCTGGATCAGCTGCAGTTCTGTCAGATGCTGCATTTCCTTCTCCTGCCGGACATTCTCCAGAAGTCCGCTGATCCGGTGTGCCATCTTATTGATTCCCTGATCCAGTTCCTCAATCTCCACAATCTCTGCACTTACCGGAAGAACATCAAAATTTCCGCGACCGACTTTCTTTACCTTATCCAGCATCTCCGTCACCGGACGGATGATTCCTCCTGTCAGACGGAACGATCTGCGCATCAGGATCCCAAGCGTTGCAAGCAGTAACACTGCCATTCCTGATATCAGGATTTTGACTCTATGCGTCAGACTTGTTTCCACCTGTACCAGATACATGGACTCATTATAAATATAGTTCTGCATCTCCTGCATGATCAGACCTGTAATAATACGAATGTTGCTGTCCATAAATTCCATTCGCCTATCATACTCTTTGATCTCCATCAGCTGGACCATTCGTTTCTTCAGATTATCCAGATAAGCATCCAGACTGTTCAGACACTTCACCCCACTGGCATGATATGTATTCTGACGCAGCTTCTCCATGATATTCTGTGCATCTTCTACCTGTCCCAGTACATCATCCAGTTCACTGGCTTCCTTTGAACCGATTGCCAGATAATACATTTCCAGATCCAGCTCATCCTTGAAGCTCAGGTTGAATTTACTGCTGACCGCCAGATTCTCTGACAGCTTGTTATACTGTCCGGCATACTGCCAGAAGATCAGAAGCAAAATAACCAGCAGGCAGGCCATCGGAATCATCGTACTGAACAGAAGTCTGTTCATACGTTTCTCAAGTCCCATCTGCTTTTTTCTTTTCTGAAGTACTCCTCTCATGCTTTTTCCTCCCGTGCCTTACGGTAATCACTCGGAGTCATACCCTGTGTTTTCTTAAAAAGATAGCTGAAATAATGTGCATCTTTATATCCGATTTCTCCTGCGATCTCACTGGAACGCATACCTGTGCAACGCAGAAGCTCTTTTGCTTTATTCATACGCAGTGTGGTCAGATACTCAATAAAAGTCTGTCCCATATTCTGGCTGAACAGAGCGCTGAAATGATTAGAGCTGACATTTGCAACATTGGCAACCGTATTTAGTGAAATCTCTTCATCCATATAATGGCTGTCAATAAAGTCCACCGCGGTTTTTAAAATACTGCGGTTTTTGTTTCCGGAATTCTGGTCACGGATCTCGATTGCCTGTGAGATCATTTTTTTTGCATAAGCAATTGCACTTTCCATATTCTTTCCACTCTCTGCAAGTACTTCTTCTGTATCTGCAGATTCCATTTCATTCGTATCACATCCCAGCCCTTTAATGAATGAAATAACAGAAAACCGAACATTCAGAATAACATAATTTCGAAATACCAGTGATTCCATCGGCTCCTGACCGATTGCATAAAAATAGTCTTTTACAAAGTTTTCTGTCTCTTCCTGAAGACCATTGCTCAAAAATTTCTGAAGGATTGCCGGATTCAGGGCATTCACATCCACTTTCTGCAGATAGGCATTATCTTCAGTCTCCGCCTGTCCACCAGGATGCTCCATAGTTTCCATCTCATCATAGTAAAGAATATTTTCATCATACAGATATCTCTGCGAAAAGGCTCTTGATGCCGTATGATAGCTCTTTTGTATCTGACTCAGACGATCCACAGACTGACCAACTGCAAGGAACCATTCCCTTCTTCCATCCTGCCTGCTCAGAATCTTACGGATCTCATCCACACACGCTCTTGTATTTTCTTCAATAGTTTCTCTCTGTCCCTTAAGAAGTACACCATAGGAGAAAATATTACTTCGAAACAGCATGGCCGATGAATGACCGGCAAAAAAGTTTTCCAGAAGTTCCAGTGACTCTGCTTCCCACGAAGAATATTCATCTCTCTGTCCGGAAAAATCCTCATCACAGTTCATCGTAAAGATCAGAACATTGTAAGCCTCTGCAACAATATCCAGACCAAGCTTTTCTGCTCTTTTATAGACCTCCATCATGTCCATGGAACCGCCGACCAATGCCTCAAAAAAATCGCGGCTGCTGTTCTTCTCATAAGCCTGCATCTCTCTCTGGAATTTTTCGTAATATTCTTTCTGTGTTTTTTCATGTTCATAGCGGCTGCGGATTTCTGAAAGCCGTTCAATCAAAGCATTCTTTGTGATCGGTTTCAGGAGATAATCCTCCACCCCAATTCCTATCGCCTGTTTTGCATAATTAAAGTCATCATATCCACTTAAGATCACAACCTTCAGCCCCGGTATTTCCTTTTTGGCCAGACGTGCCAGCGTTAGACCATCCATAAATGGCATCTTGATATCCGTGATCAAAAGGTCCGGCTGCTGTCTGATCAACAACGGCAATGCCATCTCACCATCTGCCGCTTCTCCTACCAGCTCAAAGCCAAGTTCCTCCCACGGGATCATTCGTTTGATCGTCTCACGGACTACAACCTCATCTTCTGCCAGAAAAATCTTTAACATCTCTCCACCCCTTTTGCCTCATAACATCATGTAAAGTATTTGCTATATACTATACCAGTTTCATTTTTGTCAGACAAGTTTCTTTTTTGTCAAACTTTTATATATTTTTTTATAAAAATCAAACATATACAAAAAGTCTGAAGCCAGTCTCTCAATTTTTGAGACTGAACTCCAGACCCCTTGTTATACAGTGAATGTGTATTCTCCGCTTCCAATTTCTTTGTGCTCTCCTCCGAGAACAATTGTTGCCGTTGTATTTTCCGGAATATGACAGGTGTAAGAATATCCTGCGTCTGTCTTTTTCCATGCACTTTCAATTCTGCCATAAGGAGTATCAATTCCACCTTCAGCAAATTCAAAAGTTCCCATCTCCGGTTTCAGGGTAAAGTGTTTGTAACCTGGATACTCCTCATCTCTCTGGATGCCAAGTGTATTCTCATACAGCCAGCTTAGTACACTTCCCAACGAATAATGATTAAAGCTGTTCATGGAATTGTTACCACCAAATCCGTTCTCACGTGTAAAGCTATTCCATCTTTCCCAGATTGTCGTTGCTCCCTGTGTAACCGGATAAAGCCAGCTTGGGAAAGTAGTCTGGGTGATTGTTTTCTGTGCAGCTTCCGGATATCCACCTTTGCTTAACATCGGATTGATCGGTCCTGTTCCAAAGAATCCTGACTGGATTGTATAATTACCTTCTCTTGTGGTACGTTCCAGATGTGCAAAAGCCTTTTCTTTCACTGCATCTGCAAATACATCACAGTTCAATCCGATAGAATAGCTTCCCTGTACATCACAGGTACTTCCATCTGCATTCTTTGTGATACCGGTCTCTTTATCCGTAAAGGTGTCATTCCAATATCTCTTTGTTTCCTCTGCAATCTGGTGATATTTCTTCTGACCCTCTGCATTTCCGGTCAGGACTGCAAACTTCTCCATAAGAGCTGCATTTCTGTAGTGGAATGCATTAAAGATCAGATAATCATCTGCCGGAACTGGTGCCAGCCAGTCACCAAGCCATTCATTTATATGAAGTGACGGTGTTCCTGGAAGTCCAAATGCTTTCATGCTGTCCATCCAATGATCCATGGAATCGTAGTATTCCTCAATCAGAGCTGCATCACCATACTGCTGATACAGTTCCCATACAATCAGGATCATGGCACTCTCATAAGTCTGTCCGCCGAATCCACCGCCTGCCGGAGCAATACTCGGCAGTCTTCCGTCCTCTGTCTGCATATCTTTCATTGCCTGCAGATTTCTCAGATAGAAATTCTTTACGTTGCTCTGATAGGTTGCAGTACGACAGAAAATATGTGTATCTCCCATCCAGCCCATACGCTCATTTCTCTGCGGACAGTCGGTCGGAATGCTGATAAAATTACAGTACTGGCTGAATTTAACATTCTGTGTAAACCGGTTGATCAGTTCATTATCACAATGGAACTTACCGGTGATCTGATCCACGCTGGAAAGAAGAACTGCCTGCACATCCTCCAGAGCCGGTGCTTCATCAACTCCACTGATCTCAATGTAACGGAATCCATGGAATGTGAAGCGCGGTTTGTAAATTTCTATACCTTCGCCTTTACAGTAATAAGTATCTTCATTGGAAGCCTCACGCAGGTTCGCCTGCAGCATCTGACCAACCAGACCTTTATATTCCGGCAGATCCGGATAGAGTACTTCTCCGTAGCGGATTGTGATCTTCTGTCCGGCTTTTCCTTTGAATTTCAGAACCGGCACGCCCGCAATCTCCTGTTCCAGATCATAAATGTAAGTGCCTGGTAACGGTTCAGTCATGGATTTTGCAGTAAAAGTTTCTACCTCATGAACCGGTGCCTGATAGCTGCCGACAAGCTCCGGCTCCTTCTCATTCATAGCCGGCCAGCATGCTGCGCCAGGAAAAATACCTTCCTGTTCTTCCATTACAACCGGTGTAATGACTTCAGGTTTCTTCAGACCGTCTGCCTTGAAATCCGATTTTGAAAAATTAAAATAGTTTTCTTCCAGTCGGGCATCATATGTTTCACCATTGAAAAATCCTGCGTATCGATATGGTCCCTCACCAAAATACTGCCAGGTATTGTCATCGGTAACAATTGTTTCCTTATGTCCGTCTTCATAGGTGATCACCAGTCTCCCAAGGAAGGATGGCCTGTCGCCCCAGTAGTTATAATTGTACAGACGGAAACTGAATGAATCACTCCACCATCCAGATGCAAGAATACATCCCAGACCATTCTCACCTTCCTGCACCAGCTCTGTCACATCATAAGTCTGGTACATCAGATGCCTGTCATACTGACTTGCACCCGGTGCAAAATATTCCTCTGTCACACGTTTTCCATTCATGCTGCATTCATAGATTCCACGTGCAGTTGCATACAGTCTCGCACTTGCCACTTTGCCATTCACTGTAAAGTTGGTACGAAGCATTGGCAGAGAAAAACGACTCGGGTTGGAAATCTCCAGACATTCTCCTTTAAGAGTCTTTCCGTTTTCGGTATCAACCGCAAGAATCTCTGCGCATGGTTTTCGAAGATTCCGTACACGAATTCCCTGATATTCTGCCTCACTGTCAGCACCTACATAATATCCCATCTCGCAGAGACGCGGAAATGTTGTAACGTCAAATAACCCAAGCGGATTCAGCTGCCTCGGTGTTCTCATCTGTCCGCCAAAAGGTCCATCGACATATACCTCATCCACTACGCAGTCATCCAGATACGTATAGACTCCATTTCCCTCTACTTCGATAGTCAGTTTATGAAAATCATGCTTATTTTCTTCTGTAATCAGTTCTCTGTCTGTCTTCAGATCTTTTGTTCCAAGTTCATACAGCGGAGTATCTGCCACATCTTCTTTACAGTATCCTCTTCTGTAAACTTCGATCACCGCCGGTGATTTTGCAATATTCAGAACAAAACGAATATCGTTCTCTCCCTCAACCTGCAGTTCGTTCTTGCTGATATCCATAAGACGCGCATCATTTGCTCCAAAAACAACACCTGCTTTTGTGCCTTCTTTGATGCGGAATGTACTTTCCAGTACAAACACACCAAGCTTTTCAGATGCCACGTTGAATTCCGGAGCACCAATCCACTTTGCACCGTCCCATGCAGAAATACTACCATTCATAAGTCCGGTTTCGAACCAGGAAGAGGTCTCTGCCTCTTCCCCGTCCTGATCCCATACTTTTACTGTTACGTAATATCTTGTCTCTGCTTCCAGTGCTTCACCTGCGTAAGCAATTCCTGCGGATTCATCAGTATCCATTACACCGCTGTCCCAGACCCCTGCACTGCCGGCTGTTTCTCCAACCAGAATCTGTGCCTGTTTCTGCATAGTATTCTGTTTTTCAGCTCTTAATTTCCAGGAAAATACCGGTTTTTCTACATCCATACCAAGTGCTTCCGTAATCTGATTAACCTTCAGATCATATACTTCAAATTTCTTCTCGCTCATAGTCTGCCTCGATTTTATTTTACTTTTTTATACGGAACTGCATTCTCAAACTGATTGGACTGCCATACAATATTTACCAGGCGGCTGATGCATGCTTTAAGGTCATCCATAGAAAGAGTACCATCTGCAAGCTCCTGGTTCAGATTATCTCTGTCACTGAATGCTCCCGGCATTACCAGATCATTTCCTGCTCTCATGCATCCGGATGCTGTACAGTCTTCACCCTGTTCTGTCGTTGTCCAGTCTGTCATGATCATGCCCTGGAATCCCCATTCGCATCTTGCAGCCTTTGTACAGGTATCTTCATTGTTTGCCGCATGAACACCATTAATCAGATTATAGCTGGTCATAATAGACATCGGCTGGGATTCTGTGATTGCAATTTCAAATCCTTTCAGATAAATTTCGCGAAGTGTTCTTTCACTTACGATACTGTCAGATCCCATACGGTTATCTTCCTGGTTATTACATGCAAAATGCTTTATGGTTGTTCCACATCCTGGCACCTTCTGTACACCATTTGTCATGGCTGCCGCAATTTTTCCTGCAACAAGCGGATCTTCAGAATAATATTCAAAGTTACGTCCGCAGAGTGGATTACGATGGATATTCATACCCGGAGCCAGCCACAATGTTGTAGAAAATTCTTCCATCTCACCACCGATCATCTCACCAATTTCTTCGATAAGTGCAGTATCCCAGGTTTGTGCAAGAAGAGTTCCTACCGGAATCGCAGTACAGTACTGATACCTGGTTTCTCCCGGATCAGCCGGTTCACCTTCACAGAAAAGTCCTCCTTCCAGGCTGAACTTAAATGGTTTGTTAACAATCTTGCCTTCATACACATTATAATGTTTCATCAGACGAAGGCCTGCTGGTCCGTCAGACAGAACAATTCCCGGAATTCCGTCTTCCAGTGCACAGTCATTTGTCTCACCTGCTGAACCCGGCACAGAAATTCCTGCTGAACCAAGGTTACTTCCCTGTCCCTTGCCCGGATCTCCACTTGCCAGAGCCACCAGTTTCTCTGTGCTTAAGGTATCCACAAATTCACGCGCTTCTGCCGGTACACATTCTGCGTTGGAATGATATTCAACCACTCGTGTTTCCACATCTACTGCTTTTAATTCCATAACCGGAAGCGCTTTTTCTTCTGTAAATTTCAAAAGTGCAGCAAGTTTCTGTGTCATCTTCTCAGAAGACTGTTTCATCTCTTCCAGCTCTTCTTTCAGTGGGCAGATATTCTGAGTTTTAGTAAGAACCACATCTGCATCCAGTGCAAGAACTGCGCATGGTGAGGAACTTTCCAGACTATTTCCTGTCCAGATTACATAAGAACCTTTTTCCAGAACCCATGCAGCTTCTGCTTCACTGTAGGAGGTAAGTTTATCTAAAGCAATCTCAAGAGTCATTTTTTCGCTCTGTCCCGGTGCAAGAAGACCTGTCTTGTCAAAAGCCACAAGGCGGCGGTATTCTTTTTCCAGTTTTCCTGCCGGACAGGTAGCATACAACTGCACAACTTCTTTTCCGCTGTATGTATCTCCTGTGTTGATTGTCTCTGTCTCTACAACAATCTTATTGTCCTTGAGTACTGTTGAAAGTACTTTCGTTTCAAATGTTGTATAGGAAAGTCCATAACCAAATCCATATCTTACCGGAACATCAAAGCTGTCAAAATAGCGATAACCTACATACAGACCTTCTGTGTAATATTCTTTATCCACATTTCCATTATTATGAGAAAAGGTTTTACTGTTCGGATAATCTTCATATTTGACTGCCCAGCTGTCAGTCATTTTACCGGACGGAGTCACCCTGCCGCTGATGATGTCAGCAAAAGCATTTCCGGCTTCCATACCAGGCTGTACGATCTGAAGAAGTGCTTCGATATTCACATATTCATCCATAAAGGAAAGATCTGCCAGTCCTCCGGTATTTACTGCAACAATCACATGCTCATACATGCTGCAGATATCAGCGAGCTGTTTCTTCTCCTCTTCTGTCAGATAATAATCTCCTGCTTCGTCAAAACGGTCTGCACCCTCTCCTGCAATACGACTGAGAATATAAATGGCAACGTCTGCATCTGTCTGAGTAACAGGCGCACCTGCCGGCATTCTGAATGGTGTGGTAGAGTAAACATTAAAAAATCCTGATACCTGATCTTCCAGTTTTGCTGCTTCGTTCTCTATCTCATCACGCCATGCATATCTGGCAGCCTGGTATTTTTCATCGAAATCCTTGATCCAGTCTTCTGTCGTAATCTCAAATCCGGCATTTTTCATTCCCTGATAAATGCTGACTGTCTCGCGCTCGTTGACATCACCGGAGCCTGTTCCACCCTTGATTGTCCTAGATGCGCCAACTCCATAGAGTGCGATCTTTGTTCCTTCTTTCAAAGGAAGAATTCCTTCATTTTTCAGAAGAACCATGCCTTCTGCCGCCGCTCTTCTGGCAACCTTACGATTATCCAGTTCTCTTTTGGTTACTGTATTGTCTGTTGTTCCAGTAAAATGTCTTGTCTTAATGGTTCTCATTTCACTGTTTCCTCCTCTACATCTTCATAATTTTTAAAAAGATCTGCAAAATAAATCGCTGCCAGATACGCCGGTCCGGATAATCCGATCAGAAAATCCACCGAAATGAAACGATAAGATATGGTCAGAAGTACCGCCGGAATCAGTGTCAGCAACAGCATCAGAACTGCCTGTGGAAGCTTGCCCACACAGAACAGCAGAGCATTCTTTGCTGTATTTTTCATTGTATTATCAAAACGCGCCTGCACTGCAAAAATATGGATCAGTATCATCGCAAAAACCAGTACGATCACAAAAAGTATTACACGGTACACCATTCCAAAAGTTCCTGTAATGGAACGAAGGAGCCAGATATCAAATGTCATGAATGCAATCAGCCCGCCAAAAATCAGCCAGAGAATCGTTGCCTGTTTAAAATTAACCTTGAATGCTTTGAAATATTCTGAAATAATCTTTCCGTCTTCCTTACGTGCCATCCGCATTACCATCGTATACAATGCCGTCATTGCCGCTCCGGCTGTAAAAACAGGGACACAACAGATGATCGTCAAAATATTCAGTACGATCAGATTTCCAAGCGTGTTCAAAAGCCTTGCCAGCGCACCATCCGGTGAAAAAATTCCCATTACTTTATACCTCCTGTTATTTGACTCCTGCAAGATACAGGAGATATTTTACTGCTTCGTCTTTGTGCGGTGCATTATAAATAATACCGATTGCCGCTTCTGTTTCTTTATTCGTATAGCATTCCTCTGCCTGCAGGACAGGAAGATCATCTGCCAGAATGCCGATCACTCTTCCGTCATCCGCTGTCAGAAGTCTGTCTTTCAGTTCTTCCATCTGCTTGTCTGTCAGATATTTGCGCAGATCTGTCCAGGTCTGTGAGCCATCATACTTTATAAAATCATCCTTCAGCATACCGCATACATCCAGAAGTTCGCTTCCGATATCTGCCATAAATTTAGAAAGGCTTGTCATAGAATAACTGCCTGAATCTGTACCCTGAAACATCAGGTTGTTCTGTATCTGTACCTGATATTTTTTCTTATCGATCCCCGCTGTATCCATATACTCCTCTGCCATCTCTTCACCGCTCATTTCCGTGTGACAGTCGATCAGCATTACAGATAATGCTGTATCTTTTGTGGTCAGTGTTGTAATCAAAAAATACATTGCCAGAATGACGACTATCATCCCTGCTATAAACGGCAGTTTATAATACATCCAGAAGTACTCCAGATTATTCTTCATACTCTTCTTTTCTTTTTTTTCATCCATCTGAAATACTTCCTTTCTCATTTACTTTTACATTTTATCTGCAGATTGTTTTTTGCGTTATAAAATCAATGGGCCGGCATAAAATACCGACCCATATATAATTCTGTATCAGGCATCAGCCTTTAACTGCTCCTGCTGCGATTCCGTTGACAAACTGTTTCTGCAGTGCAAGGAATACAATGATCAGAGGCAGTGCACAGAGTACACATGCTGCAAACAGTATATTCCACTGGGCAGGGTTTTCCTTGTCACCAAGGAACTGAAGCATACCTACCGGAAGGGAATACTGTGCTTTCTTTGAAATAAATACCATTGGATAGAAATAATCATTCCAGATCCAGAGTCCCTGTGTGATAACACAGGATACAATTGCAGGCTGAAGAAGCGGAAATACTACGGAAGCAAAACGCTTCGGAAGGCTGGCACCATCGATGTATGCAGATTCTTCAATCTCAACCGGAACACCTTTCATAAATCCTGAAAACAGGAATACGGAGAATGGAAGAGAACAGGTAATAAACATGATCATCGGTGTAAAACGGGTATTCGGAATACCCAGTCTGTTCAGAGTCTGAGCAATCGGAACGATAACCATCTGAGATGGGATGATCAGACCTGAAATAAAAAAGTAATACAGAAATTTTGCTGTTTTGGTTTTAATACGTCCGATCGGGTATGCTGCCATGGTAGCAAAAATTACTACGCAGAGCACAGAACCGCCGGTTGTCAGGATACTGTTGATCAGTTCCATCGGATAGTTCATGCTGCTGAATGCCTGTTTGTAACTTGCCAGAGTGAATTCTGAGAAAAGCATCAGTGGGGATGCCTGATTCCCCGGTGAACGAAGGGAACTGGAAAATACAATAACCAGTGGTGAAATTACGATGATACAGAAAACAATAATCGCGAGATAGATAAGTGCACTCTTTGGTGTCAGTTTCATATATCCTTCAACCTCGCGAGATTCTTTTTTCTTTCCAAATGCCATTATAATTCCACCTCCCTCTTATTCATATAAAGAAGCATACATACTGTGATTACGATAATGAATGCAAATGCGAGTACTGAGAATGCACTTGCACGTCCCATCTTCATATCTGTAAAGGCTGTCTCATATACCTGGAACATCAGTGTCTTGGTTGATTTACCAGGACCACCGTTCGTCATAATGAAAGAATAGTCAAATGCCTTCAGACCGGAAATTACAGAAAGAATAATATTGATCGTAACGGTTGATGAAATCAGCGGCAGTTTGATCTTACGGAACAGCTGCCATTCTGTACATCCATCGATACGTCCTGCTTCCAGAAGACTTTCATCAACCGTCTGCAGACCTGCCAGATAAATGATCATTGTTGTACCAAAGGCTTTCCATGCTTCCACGATCGCAATCGCATAAAGTGCAGTCTTATAGTTTCCCAACGGGTTAAATGCACCACCATCCAGTCCGAACATGGACAGAAGGCTTGCGATCATACCAGAACCTGGCATATAAACATAAGACCAGATAAAACCGATTACGATAGCACTGAACAGTGCCGGAAAATATGCACAGGTACGGAACAGACCCTTAAGACGAATCTTTGTATTGAGAATCATTGCAACAGCAAGACCAACCACATTACTGAGCAGGACTGTGATCACTGCATAAACCAGCGTGTTTTTCATAGAGTTGGTCAGCGTACCATTATTTAATACCTTAATATAGTTTTTCATTCCAACGAAATCAAAATCATAATTGACACCGTTGAAGTTTGTTACACTGTAATAAAAAAGCTGCAGTACCGGATAGATCCAGAAGATCAGGAAAAATGCAAGTGCCGGTATCAGGAAGAAGTACATCTTGTTGGTAAATACCAGAGATGTGTTTGCACCTTTTTTCTTCATTTTAGTTTGTGCCATTCCTTTTCCCTCCATTTAAGATGGAACTGCCCTGAAGCTTGTCTTAAGTTCCAGGGCAGTGATAATTCATCTTTTTCTATTATGGTTAAACCCTGTTATTCGTCCAGAAGATCCTCGAATTTATCCTGCATTCCTTCAGTGATATCTTCAATCTCAGTTCCCTGGCCGCCAACCATTTCACTGAACAGAGATTCCATTTCTGTCTCTGTTCCTGCCGGCCATGCCTGATTGCTCCAGTAGAAGCCTTTACCATCATTCAGAAGGTCAATGAATGGTTTGAACAGGTCATAGTTCGGTGTAGCATCTGCACCATTACCATATGTAACAATAACTTTTCCTGTTGAAGTATACGCATCCCATAACTCTGATTCACCATCCAGCCAGTAGTCAAGAAGTTCTTTACATTCATCTACATGCTCAGATTTGCTGTAGATACTGTATCCTGCACCAAGGCATGTTGCTGTGTAAACACCATCTGTTCCAGGAATCGGGAAGTATCCTCTCTCAAAGTCCCCGCCTGCACCTTCTGCCAGAAGAGCTGTTGCGTTGAAAGATCCATCAAAAGTCATAGCTGCTTTTCCGTCAATGAAATCCTGGATTGCCTGAGAAGCGCCATATCCAAGAGATTTGGAAGCATCAATGTAGCCTTCATCATACAGAGTCTTGTACATTTCAAGAACCTTGTCCCATGTGCCTTCATCAGTGAAGCTTGCATCTCCGTCTCTTAACTGTGTATCAAAATCAGGATTCTTGGAGTAGATCTCGTCTGCTGCCAGCTGATACAGGCCAAACTGAAGAACATACTGATCTTTGTCGCCCATTACGATTGGCTGAATTCCGGCATCTTTCAGCTTCTTGCAGTCTTCCAGGAATTCATCCCATGTCTGAGGTTCGCTCTCAATGCCAGCCTGTGCAAACAATTCTTTATTATAGTATGTACCAAGAATAGCAACGCTTGATGTATCTGTCACAATGTCTCCGTCATAAGTAACAGAAGAAAGAGCATCTTCTCTTCCCTGCACATTATCAAGGTCATTTAAGGAAGCAAGATATCCAGCTTCTGCCAGTGCGTAGCAGGAGTTCTGTCCGGCATACATTGGCTGTGTCAGAATAATATCCGGACATTCACCGGAAGCAAGTTTTGTTTTCAGAGAGGTATAGTAGTTATCATCCGGAAGCTTTGTTACCTCAAGTGTTACATTCGGCCATTTTTCCTTTACCAGTTTTGGTAACTGTTCTGTCTCAAAATCATTGTCAGATGCAACACCGGAAACCATCATAGTAAGTGTGATGTCTCCTGCATTCTCAATTGCTTCATGATCATAGCCCTCTGCTGCAAATACCGGAACTGCTGCCGGTACGGTAGCGCATGCTGTAACGCCTGCAAGAGCAACTGCTGCCATTTTTTTGAATTTCATAATTAAAATCCTCCCTTTCATGTTTTCACACTATTCACGTGTCTTTCATTTGATGTTTACATTCTAGCACAGTCATGGTACACTTTTGTTGGGTTTAATGGTGTACTTTTTTTAGATTTTGTTTTCGAGGTAAAAAAATGAAACTACGCACAAAAATCTTTCTCACATTCAGTATTCTGGCCACCGTACCGCTGCTTTTATTTACTGTTTTCTGTTACCAGCGTTACACACAGACTACTTATGAACGCATGGATGTGATCTCATCCCATCTGTTTGAAAATGCCCGGAATGCTGCAAATGATACTTTAGATACCATACGCCAGACTGCCGGTACGTTTAATTTCTATTACAACGACGGTACCAGCATTATCAGTGATCTGAAAGAATTCAAAGATTCTGACTCACCACCGGACACTTACGAATATTTTAAGATGTCGCAATCTTTCAAACGTACCTGTCAGAATCTTCTGTATTCTGATCAGGATATCTACGGCATCTATATTTTCACTCCATCCGGTTATATTTTTGACTGTACAAATGATGAAAACGGAACGATCCAGTCCAGTTATGATTTTCAGAATGCAGACTGGTATCAGGATACACTTGATCTTGATGGTGCACTTTATGTAAGCGGCAACGCAGTTCACGACTGCTTTACAGGTGGAAAACAGACAATCTTTTTTTCGCAGTGTCTGAAAGACATCTACACTCATGAGGTCGTCGGAGTCCTGATGCTGGACTGTAATTCCCAAATGCTGGATCTGAGCGCCGTCAACACCATGCCGGAGGTCACTTTACTTACTATTGACAATACCAATACCAATGATGTTTTATATACTAATTATAATGAACTGCCCTCTGGTTTTGTAAACGATGGCGGCAATGTACAACGTACAGACCTCAATCTCTCACCACTACGTCTTACCATGGTCATGGATTATACAAACCTGGCAAAAGAATTCAATGTCACAGCTGTTCTGATCATAATCATCTGTGCGGTATGTATCACCGGTTATATTATTTTTGCTTATATTATCTCCCGTTATATGGTACATCCAGTGGAACACTTAAGTCATAAGATGTCCTCTCAGTCCGGACATACGCTGATCCAGTCCACCCGTTATCTGAATCGGACAGATGAGATCGGTACGCTGTATAACGAATATAATGCCATGGTGGAATCGCTGAATGCAGCGGTCAAACAGGATTATCAGGACAAGCTTGTTCTTCTGGATGCACAGATGAAATCGCTGGAAGCAAGGATCAACTCCCATTTCCTGTTCAACACACTGGAAGCAATCAACAGTATTGCTGAACTGGAGGATAACGAAACCATTGCCACCATGTCACTTGCACTTGGAAATATGTTCCGCTATACCCTGAAGACGCAAAGCGAGCTTGTGACGGTTCAGGATGAACTCGGCCACGTAAATGACTATGTTACTATCCAGAGAATCCGTTTTGACAATCGTTTCCATCTGGACCTGGATATTCCAGCGGAATATCTGAATAACAAGGTTTTGAAACTGATACTCCAACCACTGGTTGAGAATGCATTATATCACGGACTGAATTACTGCACCACTGGTGATACCATCAACATCCGAGCTTATGCTGAAAACAACTGTCTGATGATAGATGTATATGATAACGGACAGGGAATGGATATTGAAACACTTACAAAACTCCAGAGTTCACTCATGGAAGAGGCTTCTTTCACTGAACTCGGACACCGCAATAAACAAAGCATCGGACTAAAAAACATTCACAGTCGAATCGAACTTTATTATGGCAAAGGCTATGGCCTGACTGTCACCAGCAGGCAGAATGAATGGACCAATGTGCAGATCCGACTTCCTATTCTGAAATGACAGGAGGATAGCTATGTATACTTATATTGTTATAGACGATGAATCTCTCATCCGTAAAGGCACCATTAAAAAGCTTCAGCCTATGGAAGACCGGATAACCTGTATCGGCGAAGCAGATAATGGCAAAGCCGGAATCGAACTGATCCAGGAAGTGCATCCGGACATTGTGATTCTGGATATGCAGATGCCAATCATGGGTGGGAAAGAACTGCTTCCTTATCTGGCAGAAAATTATCCAGATATGCCACTGATCGTCATCAGCGGTTACCGTGACTTTGACTATGTCAAACAGGCAATTTCTGCTGCTGCCATCGATTATATTCTGAAACCATTCAGCAAGGAGGCAATCCAGGACTGCATTTCCCGCGCGATCGAACGCCTGGAAGACAGCCAGACCCTTTCAAGAGTCACCGACAGTGATGAAGAAAAAGAAGCAGCCTACTATGACTATGATATCCAGCATCTGACCAACCTGATCCTTGGTTATCATGTCGGAGAAGGTTCTGTCTCTTCAAAACGACTGAATTTCATCAATGATACGCATCAGCTTGTGCTGCTCACACTGTATTTTGAATCTACTTCGCAGATACAGAATATAGATATCCAGCACTGGCTGGAAGATGGTGGTTTTGGTGACCTCGCTCTTTATCTTCCAAATACCGCATCTGATCAGATGGGATTCCTGGTTCTTTTTATGCCCAATACAGAAGTAATTCATTCCAGACGACTGGTCGATCAGATTTCCTCTGCTCTTACTGACTATGTACGACATCTCCAGAATTCTCTGATCATCGGTATCAGCCAGCCTCACTCTGATCTCAGCGAACTGCACGAAGCTTTTGAAGAAACATCCGCTGCTCTGAATCGCCAGAAACTAAATGGAGACTCCGAAAACATCTTTTACTACAAGGAGACGGCAGAACCTCGCTCCTTTATATGGGAACAGGAAGAGGAATTTCTTTTTCGTGTGGAAGCAGGAATGACTGCCGAGGTACAGGATCTGACCGGACAGCTTTTTGATCTGATGGCCAGAACTTCTGACTTCTCACTTGCAGATGCAAAATACTACTGCTATTATCTTTCCGGACAGTGCCGCAATATCCTGAATTATTACCTGAAACAGGAAACACCAAAGTCCTCCAACAGTATCCAGAATGTGGTCAATTACATCTTTTCTTTGAAGGAACTGAAGGATTATTACTACCAGTTTTTTATGAATATCACGGAGCTTCTGAAGGCTGAAAGCATTTATTCCGGTGATGATGTGGTTGAAAAAATCCAGACTTACATGCAGCACAACTATCCAAAAAATCTGACTCAGGATTTTATTGCTTCTCTTTTTTATCTGAACCGGAGCTACCTGAGTACCCTGTTCAAACAGAAGACAGGAATGAAGTTTATTGATTATCTGAACGAAGTCCGGATAGAAAAATCCAAAGAATTATTAAAAGATTCCAACCGTAAGATGTACCAGATCTCCAAAGCGGTCGGATATGATAATCCGAAATATTTTTTCCGGATATTTAAAAAGAAAACCGGCATGACCCCGGAACAATACCGGGAAATGTTGTAGTAAAAAAGAGTGTAAATCCTGTACTGAATTGTCAGGATCTGCACTCTTTTTTATATTCAAACAGGCATGTTTTTCAGGTAAATGCAATTTCTTATGAATTAAGTTGGTTTTTTTATCCGACTTTGTACCCCGTCTTTTATGAAAATTTAATATTTCAATCTCTATTCCTTTCTCATTATGTGTGGTAAAATGTTGCCATTCTGATAATTAAGCCTCTGTCAGAGGCAATGAATTTGCTTTTATGGAGATTTGTTATGAACAAAAAAGAATTTCTTGACATTTTATATGAACAGCTTTCCGGGCAGATGCCGGAGGGAAATGTTGCCGCCCATGTACAATATTATCGCAATTATATTGAAGAAGAACAGCGTAAAGGACGCAGTGAAGACGATATTTTAAATGAACTCGGCGATCCTCATCTGATCGCACGTACACTTCTGGACACAGAAGCTGCCGCATCAGGAAATCCTCAGACTACGGAATATTATTCCGAATCATATAACGGCCATTCTTCCGGATATAACGGATACGAAAATTTCGATTCCGGACATGGAAAGGTAAAACAGCACAGCTTCCATCTGGATCTGACGACATGGTACGGCAAACTGGCTGTCATACTGATTGCAGCTGTTGTGATCATCCTTCTGTGCACAGTCTTAAGTGTCTTAATTCCAATTATGATCGTCGCAGGTGTGATCCTGTATGTACTTCGTCTGCGTAAACGTTAATATACTGCAAGGGTATATCATCCATTTACCCAACTCTTCCATAACACAAAAGAGTGTAAATCCTGTACTGAATTGTCAGGATCTGCACTCTTTTTATTGTGTGTAAAAGGGATCCGATTATATATCTACAGCCCTTCCCTGTATATCTCACTGATCACAGCCTGGGCATGTTCTGATTCTTTTTCCTTTATAAGCTGCTCCCTGTCACTCAAAATTGCAATCATTTCATCCACCACTACCTCAACTGCGGGTGGCTCTGTCATCCTGTACAGATACCCCAGCATGCGCGTTGCTGTGTAATCCGTATTCAGATACTTGTAGGCAATTTCTGAACATAGTTCCTTCGGATATCTTCTTTCAATCAATGCTCTGTAAAGCTCGTCTGCTCTTTCTGATGCCATATTTTTCTCTCCGTGTCAGGCTTCATCGGATGCATCATTCAGTGCGTCATTCGCATCCTCCAGTGCATCCAGTGCCTCTGTCAGAAGATCCAGTTTGTCACTGCTCTCATCTTCTGCTTCATATGCATCAATCACATCCACAAGAGTATCTTTTATTTCTTCCAGAGAAGCTATAATTCTTTTCAATCTGGCTTCCTTTGAAGAAACTCCAGTAATATCTACTACTTTGCTCATGATAATCCTCCTTCTTGGGTGAAAAAGTTGTTACCCATATGATACCCGTTTCCACCTCAAAAGTAAAATACTATCTTTTTATCATGCATAGCAGACTTTACTCCGTATAACTATTCCCATTCTCATCGGTCCAGGTGCCATCGCCGTTATCGGTATAGCCAACACCATTTGCATCACAATAATAATAATCTCCGTTTGTGGTCTCTTTTACATCGACACTTCCGCCGCTGCCCTGGAGTTCATGCTGTCCCAGCTTCGTTCCCAAATTGTAGTCTTCGTCATTCCAGGTACGATAAGAATTTCCATTGGCATCTGCCCAGTTTCCGTCTCCCTGATAGCTGTATTGAAATCCGTTATAGTCAGAATAAGTTCCATCTCCGTTGTCGTAAAGGACTCTGGATTCCTCATCACCTTCACCTGATGCTACAATCGATGCCACACCGGAAGGAGTACTGAAGCCACTGGTGTATGGCACTCCTGCCGGAAGACTCTCATAATAGGATCCTGACCCATCGCTGTCAGAACCACTTCCATTATCTGTCGTTTCACTTTCCTGCTCGTTGCTTTCCACAGTAGAATCAGAATTTGTTTCCGCACTGATGTTTTCTCCCGAATTTACAGAAGCTTCTGTATTTGTATCCTCTGACACTCCCGTTTCACTCTGTGTCCCTGCTATTTTCTGCATATCTATCATTTCAGAAAATGGTGCATAATCCGGTGCATTCTTTTCTTCCGGATCTGTATTTTTTTCCTGCCCTGTTCTCTCTGTTCGCGTTGGGGCTGTATCTGTCCCGGCCGAAACATTAAATACGAGGTTACTGCCCGCAAGAAGCACCGTCACAAGAATTCCCGGCAGGATTCCTCTACGAAGCTTCCGTATGTTCACCATATACAAAATTCTGTCCTTAAACACCATTCCGCTGTCATTGAGACTTGCTGTTACATATGGGATCTGATTATTCATCGCCACTGTACGAAGAAGCAGCTGTCTGTAAAGCCTGTGGTCTTTTTTGTTTACACGGTTAATCACTGCCGTATCACACAGATTCTCGATATCCTTATCTGCTTCTTTCAGCATAATAAGAAGAAACGGATTAAACCAGTATATTGTTGCACAGATTCGAAGAAGCATCTTATACCAGAGATCCCGATGACAATAATGTGTAAGTTCATGGTAAAATACCAGTTTTCGCTCCTCTGCGGAATAGCCTGTTGCCGGAAGATACAACTTTGTATGGAAGAGTCCTGCCAGAAGTGGTGTAGTAAGACCCGCATTCTGTCTGAGCTCCGGTGCTCTGCGCACACTCTTTTTCCGGCATACATCTCTATACATCTGAATACTCACCGAATCATTGACTGGAAGGCTCATTCTCCTGAGATTTTTCATGGAAAGGTAATATGCCAGCAGTTCTCCTGCCAGTTTAAGCACTGCCACACTCAGCCAGACCGATGCAAAAATTACAGCAATAGTTTCCAGCCATTTTCCAGCCGTATGCACGATAAACTCTTTTTGTTCCGGAACTTCAGACTGACTTTTCGTATTATTGTTCACAGAAGACATTATTTCCATTTTCTGCTGTCTCTCTCCCGGTCTTGCTGCGTAATCCGTTGTCTTCGAATTTTGTTCATTCTGTTGAATGCTTCTCTGTACTTTAAAATCCACCAGCGTAAAATTTGCCGGAAGGCGCACAGGAATACAAAGACTTACCGTAATCAGCAGCCAGATAATATACTTCCATCTCGCTGATACCTGACCTTTAAACAGAATCGCAAGCAGTTTGACCAGTAAAATTATAACTGCTGCAATAATATTCAATTTCAGAATATGCAGAACAAAAATCTCCATAATTTGCTATTCCTCCCCGTCTTCCAGCTCCTTAAGAAAATCGCTGAGTTCATGAATTTCTTCAGAGCTGATTTTTTTCCCCTGATAAAGTGAGGTGACAAATTTTTTTAATGAATTTCCATAGAGTTTCTCAAGAACACTCTGACTCTCATGTGCCTGATAATCTGACTGCGAAACCAATGGAGTATACAGGTTTAATTTTCCCTGTTTCGTCACTTCCACAAAATTTTTACTCTCCAGTCTTGTCAGCAGTGAAAGGATTGTTGTCGATGCAAGTTTTTTCTTTGTATTGATTACTTTTTCAATTTCCGACCTGGTCATCGGAGGAGTTCCGTTCCAAAGAACAAGCATGATATCCAATTCTGATTCAGGTAATCTCTGATATGTTTTTTTCACTCTTTTCCACCCTCCTGATTCACATCTGATATATTTCCTACAAATGTAGGAATAATTTTATTTTACCACGGGGTCCAAAAATGGCAAGAGCTTCTGCACATTTTACAGAAGCTCGTCGCTATCAATGTTACTGTTCACTCCGTTCACAGCAACTTGGTCAAAATCCATTCCAGATCACCTTCGGTGATAGGATTTTGCCCCGTATGTCTCGGGATTTTGCCATATTCATGGCAAAACACCTCGCGGAATATTACCTGTGAACAGTTACCTATCAATTCATTTCGGTATAGCTGCTGCCATTTTCATCGCTCCATGTTCCGTCTCCGTTGTCTGTAAATCCGGTGCCATTGTCGTCACGGAAATAATAATCACCATTTGTAGTTTCCGTAACTGTCACTGTATTGCCGTCCGCATCCTGAAGATCATGCTGTTCCAGCGTATGTCCCAGATGATGTGTGTCATCATTCAGAGCTGTATACGTATTTCCATTTTCATCTGTATAAGTTTCATCCCCGTTATCCGTATATTCCATTCCGTCATCTCCACGATATTCACAGGAATAATCCTTGTGAAGAATATAATTGATCTCAATTGTATTTCCATCACTGTCAACTAATGTCATCGGTGAAGTAGTACGGATATCTGAATCATCACTGCTGTCTGATGAACTGACAGAAGCGTTTTTTTCTGTATCAGAATCAGAGGAATTTGTCTCTCCCCCAGACTTCTGGCCAGAAGTACCGGGCTCTGATTTATCAGAATTTTCGTCAGCCTCTCTCGTAAGAGACGGATTTCCCGGATAAGAAATATACTCTACAAATTTTCTGACGTCACCGATATCATCTGTATCTTTTGCATATCCTACTGCCATATACAGACTGTTTCCCTCTGAATAAATTGTCTGGTAGCAGGCCTCATATGTATCGTTACATTTGGCTATCCCGGTTTTGACATCATCCAGTGAATATTTATAAATATTTACATAATCACTGCCATTTGTATAGCTGGCATAAGTGCCTTCTGTATCTGCCTTCTCCCAGGCAGAACCCGCCGGCGGCTGCGTATAAAAGTCATTATCTCCGGCTGCCATAACCGTTCCGGCTGAAAAAATTCCGAATGTTGCTACCGTCATAAGTGTCATAAATTTTGTTGTTCTTGTCTTCATAATGGATTCTCCCTGATTTTTATTTTCTACATCTGTAGAAGTTATTTGTATTCTACATCTGTAGAAAAAGAAAGTCAACCATTAATTCTACATTTGTAGAAATAATGGTTGACCAAACAAAACTTCTGTCTTACCAAAGGTATCTCCGTGTTTTATTGCAAGAAATACTATCTTTTTATTTCTTTCATTCTATACTATTATCAGTCAAAATGCAGAGTCTTATGATATTTTGCATACCGATCAAGAAGATTGCTCCACTTCTGACCTTCTGGTTTATTTTCGTTATTGTTGTAATTGTCCGGTCCCTTCAGTTCATCCATGTACTGAATATAGTCCAGAATGTAGATGTCAACGGTGGAAATATCTCTGTCCTGAATTGTAAAATTATTGCAGTTTCCGGCAGAATCATTATATGGAAGCTTATTTCCATTGGCATCAAGAGCAACCATAAAGCAGTCACTGTCAGAGCCATCCTCATAAAGCTCATTTACGGTCAGCTCATATGGTGTACGGATTACAGATTTAAGGCCAATACCTGCATCATTTGTATCGTTCAGTTCCAGAACCTCGGTCTGAGAATCGTCTACTGTAACCGGAATATCAAAGTTCCAGTCACCTTCATATTTGTAGTAGCCCGCATCTGTTCCATATTTTTCTTCATCCGCTTCTGACCACTCATAGTCTGCTTCCAGTCCTCTTACCTTCGTAATATCCAGATGCAGGTTAAAGGTATCCGGAATCTCAATATCTTTAATATATTTCTGATATGCTCCACCACGCTCAGACACTTTATTGATATATTCTTCCAGCAGCGCATAACCTTCATCTGTCTCATCATCCAGCTCATCCAGTGTTATTCCCATTTCATCCAACACCTGCTGCGTCATTTCATTGTATTTCTCATTATATTCGGTGTAATCTTTTGCCGCATGTGCAAGATCATAACGGAAAATACATGCATAGGTGTTGTCATCCAGAAACTTTCCTTCCACCTGACCATCGATGACCGGATCCGCCTCTGCGTTAAAATCCACACCACCAGTCATATCCAGATCAATGACCGGTGTTCCACTTTCTGCAAAAGTTTCTGTCTTCGGAAATGGATTATCACTCTTAAACTGCATGGTTACATAGACCGCCTGACTATTTGCGTATACTTCCGAGCATGTGATAGTCAGACCATCTGCCGTCTTGGTATATGCGGTGTCATCTTTTGTCGTATCCTGTCCCGCCTCAGTATCTTCCGGTGAATTTCCTTCTATACCTGACTCAGTGTCTGCCGCAGTCCCTTCTGTCTTAGTTGTATCAACGGCTTCCAGAGTCGTTGCATGATCCGAGAAATCCCCGAAAAAGCTCACATTATCCTGCAATATTTCAAAAAGTCCTCCAACCACCGGAAGATTTTTTGCCATAACCGGATTCACTGCACAGAATATAAATCCGACTGCAAGCGCTGCTGCCATACCTCCTGCAATTCTTCCTCCGAGCTTCATCCAGTGATAAGGTTCTTTTGGCGCCTTTTTCTGCACAGCAGTGTTATTTTCAATCAGACGATATGCCTGATTCACGCGCTCATGTACAATCAGCGGTATTTCTGTTTCTTCCTGAAGTTTTTTCTGAAAATCCTTTTCATTATCATTAAGACTCATCATTAGGCACGTCCCTCCCTGACCTTATATTCATACAATTCTGCAACCTGTTTTCTGCCTCTCTGAAGACGCGATTTCACAGTGCTTTCTTTCATATCCAGGATGTCACTGATCTCCCGGATATTGAACCCTTCCATATAGTACAGAAGGATCACCAGACGATATTTATTATCCAGCGGTTCCAGCATCTGTGCCCATTCTTTTGCAGCATATTCTTCCTCATAAAAAGGAGTCTCCGGCATCTGATCCGTGTAGGTGACCTGTTTCTTCTGCTTCAGAATATCCTTGCATTTATTGATCAGAATCCGCAGCATCCAGGTCTTGAAGTATCTGTTCTGCTTCAGACTTCTCAGATTTTCATAGCAGGAAAGAATGGTATCCTGGATGGCATCGGCAACATCTTCATCATTCTTGAGATATGCAGATGCCATCTTGTACATACACTGCAAATGCTCATCCATCAGTCTGCAGAAGGCATCTTTGTCGTCTTTCTTCGCCCTTCGTATCAAAAATTCATTGTTCATTGATTTCTCCATTCTCCTGTTTCTGACCGGTCATCAGGAAATGTTGTGTAAAAGCTTCTGTTTATGTGCTTCTACTTATTAGACGCCAAAAACGCCAAAAAGGACGCACGTGTAAATAAATATTAACATAAAAATAGTTATAACCCCACTCCGGAATTATAACTATTTCTTGTCTTACACTTATTCATTTTATTCTCATTTCAGTTAATATCTATAGTCCAAATCTCCGCTGTACGATCTCTGCCAGCACTTCTGCCGTTCCCTTAACTCCCAGCATGCTGGAATCGATCATGATCTGCTTGCTGTCCAGATCACCTGGTGCATATTTCGCATATCGCTTATGATATGCTGTACGTGCTTTGTCTACTTTGTAGATCATTTTTGTTGCTTCCTCCGGCTTCATTTTGAGCACTTCCACACAATTTTTATAGCGTGCATCCACCGGCGCATAGATATATATATTCAAAACATTTCTGTGATCACGAAAAATATAATCTACACATCTTCCTACTCCTTCTGATATGCTGATGGTTACACACGGCGACTTCGACAACTCCGATATCAATAAAGATGTCAACGCCATGTTCCCGATCGACCGTTTACATGAACTCGTAGAAGAAGGCTTCATCGGATACTTCTGATTTTCGATAAAAGAATCTCCGTGCATGAATCCTCTCTTTCCCTTTTCATACACGGAGATTTCTTTTTTTGTTCGACTTGAATTAATTTATGCTCTGTTTTTTATATTCCTCAACAGTGTATCCACTTCTTCTCGTGTTGCAAGATTCTCTGAAAAAGCACTTGCACTTCCAGTACAGACTCCATAATAAAAAGCATCTTCATATATACCAGACTTCAAATATCCATATAAAAATCCGGCTACCATGGAATCTCCTGCACCAACAGAATTCTTTACCTTACCTTCCGGTGCTTCACTTTTGTAAGTGGATCCATCTTCCGCCACAAGAACTGCCCCATCTCCCGCCATAGAGACCAGTACATTTGCAGCGCCCATTTCCTGCAGTTTTTTTGCATAAAGAATAACGTCTTCTTTTGTGCTCAACGTAACACCAAAAATTTCTCCAAGCTCATAATTATTTGGCTTGATCAGAAACGGATGATACTCCAGTACATTTACCAGCAGATTTTTGGTTGCATCCACAACGATCATAACTTCTCGCTTCTGCAAACGTTTCATAATATCACGGTAGATCGTAGATGGAAGAACCGTCGGAATACTTCCGGCAAGAACAAGGATGTCCCCTTTTTGCAGAGCATCCAGCTGCTGATAAAAAATTTCCAGTTCTTCTCCACTGATTTCCGGTCCCATACCATTTATTTCAGATTCCTCTGATACAGTTTTTTCACCATTCTCTCCCACCTGCAGAGAACGCAATTTTACATTGATTCTTGAGATTCCTTTCTTTACCCGCACAAACTGCTCTTCTATCTTCCGCTCTTTCATCAGTCTGCGAATCTCTTCTCCTGTAAACCCGCCGGCAAAACCAAGTGGGATACTTTCCATTCCCAGGTTTTGAAGTACGATTGACACATTGATTCCCTTTCCTCCGGGCAAAATAAGTTCCTCTGCTGTTCTGTTTACTTTTCCTGTTTTAAATTCATCAACGCCTACTATATAATCCAGAGAAGGATTAAACGTCACCGTATATATCATATCTCTGATGCCTCCATTTTTTATTTACTATCATCTGTATAATAATGCCTGTCACGATCAGTACCAGACCCAGAACAGAAAACACGGTAATCTTTTCTCCCAGAACAAAATGTGTCAGAATCAGCGACACAAACGGAGTCAGATATGCCAGATTGGCAATCACCGCTGTATTTCCCAGATTCATCTTTTCTTTCAGGATCCAGCAGGAAAAAAGAATGATCAGCGCTGGCCAGAGTTCATTTATCACAAATGCTGTCTGTGCTTTGAGACGTGCTGTTCCAAAACATAAAACTGAAGTTCCTGCATATAGATATTCTTTTTTCATAAGTATTACCTCTTCGTATTTTGTTATTATAACAGAAAAAGCAGCCTGGCGGCTGCCTTCTCTGACATTTTTTAATAAAAAGCTCTGTTCTGTTCTTTCAATGATCTCATCCTGCAAAGCTTTATCCAGATTTCTGAAATGATCGCTGTAACCAGCTACCCGTACGATCAGATCACGGTATTCATCCGGATGCTTCTGTGCATTGATGAGTGTCTGCCTGTCAATGTGACATGCTCCCACCACTTAAATCTCTGATTTTGAAGTGGGGGCTTCTTGCTCAATGGCTCTACTGAGCCAAGTATC
>PPYF01612071.1_pt1 | contig 89183 bp, 73 predicted proteins | sample 1559871 | NCBI WGS metagenome assembly PPYF01 (sample SAMN08240021, study PRJNA423297) | Human gut metagenome, whole genome shotgun sequencing project.
GCCTGTTGGAGAAACGGTTAACTCACATGCCTTTCACGCATGCATTCACGGGTTCGAATCCCGTACAGGTCACCATTTGTAAGTTAGTCCAGGATATTTATCTTGGATTTTTATTTTGTTTAAAAAATAACTGATAAAAGAAAAAGAACCTAACATAAAATTGAACTAGGTTCTTTTAACAATTAATTAGTTATTATCATTTTTTAAACCGTCAATGATATTTAATTTCTTAATTTTTTGACTGCTGAAAGCAAGGGTGGTAAAAACAATTACAAAAATTGCAATAGTTATAATGATAAAACTATTGATTGGAACACTGAATGACCGCTCAAATATTGCAGCTAGATTTTCATATAAAAAGTACATGATGATAAAGCCTAGAGGCAAACTGTAAATTAGAGTTTTAATGCCATAGAATAGACTTTCAAAATAAATCATCTTATTAAATGCTCTTGGTGTCATTCCGATAGATTTTAACATTGAAAATTCTTTTGTTCTTAATGCCATACTAGTAGAAATCGTATTGATGATGTTTGCGATACTGATTAAACCGATTAAAATGATAAAGCCATATGTGAAGATGTTAATGATTAAAATAAGCTGGTTTGCCTGCTTGATATCTTCACTTAGGTTAAAGCTGTATAGTGATTCTTCAGGATAATTATCGGTAATTTCTTTGATTTCTTTTAAAACTGCTTCATTATTATTACTCGTATAATAAATATTAGTATTATTTGAGTTTAATTGATACTGATTAATTAATTGGTTAAAAGTATCATTGCTGACTAAAAGATTTAGTGAGTAGTGAGTTTCGTGAGGAGTTTGCCCAAGTAAATACTGATTAGTATATTTAATTTTATTTAAAGTAATTTCAATTTCATCACCATTGTTATTAAATGTAGTTCCGATTAAGTGATCAAGATTTTCTTTTAAGATATCAGTTTGCTTATACTTCCGATTTAATTTAATATTATTTTCTTTGTTGATTAGAATTTGATTTTGAAGTTCTTTATTTAAATTAGGGATACTATCTAAATATTCTTGATTATAAGTAACTAAATTAAGATCAAGGAAATAAGTATTTCCATAGTTTTGTTCATTTTCTGTTAGAAATGATAATAATTCAGGATTAATATTATCTAAACTAGTTTCTAAATTTAATGATGTTTCTTTAGCAACAGCAATTTGAGTCGTATTTTTTAGATGGGCTAATTCGTTAATCAGTTCTTGATTTTGTGAATTGATATTAATATAGCCATCATAGTTGATATTGATTGAAGTCATATCATATGATTCTTTAAGATAATAAGTAAATCCAGAAGCGGTTAAAAAGAGGATAGAACTAATGATTAATGAAAATAGGGTGATTCGATAACGGTTTTTATTACGCTTAATATTTTTCATCGCTAAATCACCTTCAAAGCCAAATATTCGGCGAGTAAGGAAACTTGTTTTAATATTTCGCACCTTGATTTTAGTATCTTGTTGATTAGTGATTGCTGCAATCGGCGAAATCTTACTAGCGTGATAAGCTGGGATAATACTGGAGATAAAAATTGTGATAATTGCGCAAATAACAGCTGTCAAGATACCTTTAAATGAAATTGCTAAAGGAAATCCGATTTCTTGTCCAAGATTAGCTAAGATTGGATTGATGACTTTAAAGGTAACAGCCATTCCTCCAACTCCTGCTATCACACCTAATATAATAGCAATAATGCCAACTACTAAGCCTTCAAAATAAACAGATTGTTTTTTTTGTCGTTTTGTTGCTCCGATACTTGATAAAGTTCCAAGATAACGACTGCGTTCATTTAAGGAAATTGCAAAAGCATTATAAATCAAACCAATAGAACCAATCATGATAATGACAACAACAATGCCAACGGCTGTCATCATTGCTTGGTTAAAACCATCATTATTACTGATTCCGTAATAATAAAGAAGATTTTGATGATAACTAATATCTCCACTGTCTATTCCTAATGATTGTGCGGTATTTGAGCCGTTATCAAAAATATCATTGTCGACATGATTAAGGGTTAAATACATTTTGCTGCTTATAATGCTACTGCTGTTAGCGGTATAAAAGGAATTATAATACGATGCTTGATCGAGGTAAGTAGATTGATAAATACCGACAACTTTAAATGTTTTGACTGGTAGGGCAGCAGTAGATTCTAGTTGTTCGGTTTCAATAAATTTATCAGAAATTTGTGTTGCTCCAGTTTTAACAGTAATTTCGTCACCGACCTTTACACCATTTTGAGTTTGATAATACTTTGAAATAATGATTTCATTACTATTTGCTGGATAGTTTCCTTTCAGTAGTTTTATTTCTTTGGAGTAATTGTCTAATTGATTTAGTTCAATGAAAATAGGATTGTTTTCATCAATTAATAAAGTATCAATTTTTTGGAACAAGACACTATTTTGATATGCATCATCATTTTTTAAGCTGTCGATCTGTTGTGAGGTGAGGTTATCATAAGCAACATGCCAGCTTCCATCATAACTAGATACCTCAAGGCGCATCATTTCCATAAATGAGGTTACGAATGTAGTTACTGCGGTAAACATTGCGACTGATATGATGATTCCGACAATGGTTACAACGGTTCTTTTTTTGTTGGCTAATAATTGTTTTAGAGTAAGTTTATTAATAATATGCATCTTAGCCACCTCGCTTTAAATCACTGATTATTTTGCCATCTTTGATAGTGATTACTCGGTTGGCAAGTTTAGCGATATTATTATCATGTGTAATAATAATGATTGTTTGATGATATTTTTCATTTGCTTCTTTTAAAAGACGTATGATTTCATCACTGTTTTTACTATCTAGATTGCCGGTTGGCTCGTCAGCAAGAACTAATGAAGGTTGATTAATTAAAGCCCGAGCGATTGAAACTCTTTGTTGTTGACCGCCGGATAGTTGATTGGGCAAATGTTTGAGACGATTGCTTAAGCCAAGTTGTTCGATAAGGGTATTAAATCGTTTCTGATCAACTTTTTGGTGTGCTAACTGCAAGGGAAGGGTTATGTTTTCTTTAACATTTAAAACGGGAATCAAATTATAAAACTGATAAATTAAGCCAATCTCATTACGCCTAAAAATAGCTAAATCATTTTCGTTGAGTGTATAAATATCAGTATTATTAATAATTACTTTACCGCTGCTTGGATGATCAACACCACCGATTTGATGCAATAGGGTACTTTTTCCACTGCCACTAGCACCAATAATAGCGATGAATTCACCTATTTCAACATCAAAAGAGACATTATCAAGGGCAATGACATGGTTATTTTCATCTCCATATATTTTAGACAAATTTTTTACACTTAATATATTCATATATTTCTCCTAACTGTATCATTGTTTATAGTACAGTTAGATAATAGCACAGAGATAACTGTATTACAATAGATAATACAGTTTAAATTAAAAATATCACTAACATTATTTTGTTAGTGATATGTGAGTCAAGCCGATAGCGTGATCATTTAAAATTCCTGCAATATATGTCAATAGTTGCCGTTGGGCTGTTGTGTAGACATCATAGAATGAATTAATATGGAATAATCTAAATGAGTCTCCTTCATAATTTAACATCCAATGAATAGACTCAATAAAACTGCCATGAAATTGTGGTTTTTGAACAATTGGATGATAGCTGGAAGTATTTTCTTCTTGATAAATACGATCGAGCATATTGGCATTATTTTTACAATCGGCGGAAAAATTCAAAATACGTGTTTTAGTTGGATCATCGGGAGCGATTGTTGCAATCAGATCATAATTTGCTGCAGCAAAAAGCTGATTATAAATTAAATTTTTAATTACGGTATTATCCATTTTATCACCTGCTTTAATATATGCACAAAAATAAAAAAGATAACCAATCTGTTACAATTGATTATCTTGATATTTATCACGTGTTAATTCAAAAAGCTCGAGGTCTAAAAATTCACCACGTTTGTAAGCGTGTTTTTTTAATGTTACGAGGTATTCGAAATTATTTGCAAGCAGAACTTTTCTACTGCCGATATTACGACTGAAAATCTCTGCTTTAATAATCTTAGTATCGTAATTATCAAATATATATTTAATAATCATTTTTACTGCTTTTTTCATTATACCTTGATGCCAATAAGGCTCTCCAAGCCAATAACCAATTTCAGCTAGGTGGCTATAAATGTCTTCACCAAAAGTAATAGAAATTGCTCCTGCGAATAATCCGTCGACAATAATAGCATATTCGATTAGGTTATTATTACTGTTTTGAGTAATAAAGTTTAAATAATTTTGAGCGTCTTGTGGTGTATAAGGATAAGGAAAAATATCTTTTAAGTTTGCAGAAACTTGAGGGTTGTTTGCCAAAGCGGCTAAGGCAGATTGATCACTTAGCTGGTAAGGTCTTAATCGTAAATCCATTATGGTAAAGGTTTATCCTCTGCAGTATAAATAGCATACCATTCTTCACGAGTTAATTTAACCTCAACTCCTTTAATAGTATCAAGCATATTTTTTATACTAGTTGTTCCAGCAATTGGCTGCATCTGTGCCGGGTGACGCAAGATCCAGGCTGTTACAATTGCTACCTTTGAAACGTTATACTTATCAGCAAGTTTATCTAGCTGTTTGTTTAGTTTAGGATATTTAGGGTTATCAATAAAAGTATCTTCGCTTAATGAAGATCGTATCGTTGACCATGGCTGAATCGTAATATCATTTAATCGGCAGTAGTTTAAAATATCGCCATCATGGTCAATTCCTTCATCCATATTGGCATAGATACCGCTATCGATCATTTGAGCGTGTGCCGGACCAAATTGTAATTGATTAATAATGATTGGCTGTTTACAATATTTTTTTAGTAACTCGATCTGACCGGGATTTTGGTTTGAAACACCAAAATATCTTACTTTTCCTGCTTGATATAATTCATCGAAAGCTTCACTAACTTCTTGAGGGTCCATTAGGGCATCTGGACGATGTAGTAATAAAATATCTAAGTAATCTGTCTGCAATCTTGATAAGATATTATCGACACTTGCTAAAATATACTCTTTAGAAAAATCAAAACAAATTCCAGGGCGAATCCCGCATTTTGATTGAATAATCATTTCTTTTCTTAATTCAGGATGTTTTTGTAATACTTTACCGAATAATTCTTCTGATTTTCCACCACCATAAATATCAGCATGATCAAAGAAGTTAATACCAGCTTTTAATGATTCTAATACCAGGTTTTCAACTTCTTCGGGAGTTTTTGATGCGATGCGCATACAACCAAGCGCTACTTTTGAAACCTTTAAATTGGTTTGTGGTAAATTATAATATTCCATTTTATTTCCTCCTTATATAGATACATTTGATTATATCATGATTGTAAAAATCATGGTATACTATATCCAAGGTTAGGTGATAATATGAATGTAAAATTAAAGATTTTTTGTGGCTTTTTAAGTGGTGTAATTATAGGATTTATCTTTTCACCAGTTAAACACGGTGTAAATGTCAGAGTTTGTAATAATGGTAATCATGATCGAGGTGAAGGATAATGTCATATCAAGTTATTAAAATGATTGTTTATGTAGTTTCGGTGATGCTGTCAATGTGGTCTTTAAGTTGTTTTAATTTTGATAATGTAATTCGTAAAGCAAAGGTAAGAGAATTTTATTTATTCTTTTTAATTGCTTCATTATGTTTAGGATATTTATTAGGTTCTTTTATTTTAGAATTTACAACGATTCATTTTTAACATATTTTTAAATCTCTTCCATATAATTATGTGAGGTAATTATATGAAAGAGATAAGTGTTAAATTGGGAGTCGTTTTTTTAATTGCAGTAATCTTTTTATCAATTAATGTTGGGGTAAAAAAAGATGAAACAATCAAAGGTACAGAGACTAAAGAAAAAAAAGAAGAAAAAGAGGAAAAAGCAGTTCAAGTAGCAGTAACAATTGATAATAACGTTAATTATATCGATTTAGATGATTATCTTTTAGGAGTCGTTGCAGGAGAAATGCCGGCAAAATTTGAAACAGAAGCATTAAAAGCGCAAGTTGTCGCGAGTCGGACTTTTGTTTACAATCGCAATTTAAGCGTTGATAATACTACTAATAGTCAAGTTTATTTGACTGAGGATAAAATGCGGGAAAACTGGGGTGATAAGTATGATGAGTATCATCAAAAAATTGTTGCGGCTATCAATGATACTAACGATGAAGTAATGAAATATGAGGGAAAATATATTACAGCAATGTTTTTTTCTTCAAGTAATGGCTATACTGAAAATGTAGAAGATTATTTTGATTCGAGTGCTTTGCCTTATTTGCGAAGTGTTGACTGTCATTGGGATTTATCGATTGATCCAACTAATAGTCGGTCAAAAACTTTTACTAAACAAGAACTAAAAGAAAAATTTAATTGTGATAGCTTAGACTTTAATATTATTGCGTATAAAAAAAGTGGACGTGTTGGAACCCTTAGTGTTGGTGGAAAAAATTATAGCGGACGCAAAGTTCGCGAGATCCTTGGATTAGCTTCAAGTTGTTTTACGATCAAATATGAAAATGGTAAATATACATTTAATACGCTCGGTAGCGGTCATGGAGTTGGGATGAGTCAATACGGTGCTCAGGGAATGGCTCTCGAGGGAGCTAGTTATAAAGAAATTTTAAATCATTTTTATACAAATGTTGAAATTGTAAATAATTAGTATAAACCTGATTTTAGTGGAAACACTACAAATGAGGTGAAACAATGAAACTATTTATGAAAAGAAATCGACGGGTTTTAGTCTTTACAACGGTAGTGATGTTATTTTTAGTCGGAGTAGGGGTAATTCAGTTAGTCGTAAATCAATATCGTCCGCTTAAAGACACTGCGGTTGTAAAAGTGGAAGATAATAAAGATAAAGATACTGACAAAGAGGATCCCCAAGCACCAGCAGAAAAAATGGTAAAGCCGGTTGGTGATGACATTAAAATCGTAAAAAAATTTTATGATTCAAGTTTAAGTGATGAAGAATTAGAAAAAGCATTAGTTTATTTTGAAGGTGTTTATCGCCCTAATCTAGGTATTGATTTTTCAAAAGACAATAAAGCTTTTGAAGTAACTGCGGCCTTTTCGGGAACAGTAACTAAGAAAGATAATGATGCACTGTTAGGTTGGATTGTAACGGTAACTAACGAAACTGGTGTCTCTGCAACTTACCAATCTTTAAGTGAAGTAAATGTTGAAAAAGATGCGGTGATTAAACAGGGTGATAAGATTGGAACTAGTGGTGAAAACGTCTATGAATCTGAATTAAAGAACCACTTACACTTTATTTTAGAGAAGGACAATCAAGCATTAAACCCCGAAAAATATTTTAATCAAGAGGTCTCAAAAATAGCGGTATAATCAACCAAATAGTGATAATTAAAAAAATTATCGCTATTTGGTTTTTTGCCTTGTAAATATCTAAATTCATGGTACAATAGTTAAGAAAAAATAAGGAGGACGAATGATGGCATTATCAAAAGAAATTGGTATCGATTTAGGTACTGCAAATATTTTAATTTATGTCAAAGGTGAAGGTATTGTTGTAAATGAACCTTCTGTAGTAGCGATAGATGATGAAACAAAAAAACCTTTAGCTGTGGGTCAAGAAGCTAAAGATATGTTAGGAAAAACACCAGGAAGAGTAAAAGCAATCCGTCCATTAAAAGATGGAGTTATTGCTGATTTTAGAATTACTGAAATCTTAATTACTCATTTTATTAATAAATTAAACTTGAAAGGGATTTTTTCAAGACCAACGATCTTAATTTGTTGTCCATCAAATATTACATCAATTGAAAAAAGTGCAATCAAAGATGTGGCTGAAAGATGTGGGGCTAAACGTGTTTTTATTGAAGAAGAACCAAAAGTAGCTGCAGTTGGAGCAGGGCTTGAAATCTCTAAACCAACAGGAAATATGGTAATCGATATCGGTGGGGGAACTACTGACATCGCAGTATTATCATTAGGTGATATTGTTACTAGCAGTTCTTTAAAAGTTGCTGGTGATGTAATGGATGAAGATATTATTAAATTTGTTAAAGATAAATATAAGTTATTGATTGGTGATCGCACTGCTGAACAAATCAAAATGGAAATTGGAATTGCAATCAAAGGAATCAGCGAAGAAACATTTGAAGTTAGAGGACGTGACTTAGTTACAGGATTACCTCATACAATCACTCTTACAGCTGATGAAACAGAATTAGCATTACGTGAAACTTGCCAAACAATCGTTAGAGAAACTAAGCATGTCTTAGAACAAACACCTCCAGAATTAGCTGCTGATATTATGTCACGTGGTATCTTCTTAACAGGTGGAGGCGCTTTATTAACAGGATTAGATCATTTATTAGAAAATGAGCTTGGGGTACCAGTATTTGTAGCTGATGACGCTTTAAACTGTGTAGCAAATGGTTGTGGTGTCATGTTAGAAAATACTCACTATGTAAAATAATTTTAAGGATATGGAAACATATCCTTTTTTTGTACTGAAAAGTCATTTCAAGAAATACGTTTCATAGATATGAAATGCTGAAACGCAGTACCTAAATGACTTTGGAAGATTGTTTTAAGTTTATTTCTTGTTAAAATTTGAATATAGAGATAAATGGAGGGAAGAGCAATGGTACATAGAGTTAAACAGGTTAGTATAGTGGTATTAAGTATGTTAGTTTTGTTGAGTACTTTGATCGTTGGGACTTATGCAAAAGCAACTAATTTGGTATCAAATGGTGATTTTAGTCAAGGAACTAATTATTGGAGTATGAATCAAAGTGATGGTTCGTTAGCAATGATGTCGAGTGATAATCATTCTTTAAAGGTATAGATTGAAAAGGTCAATAGTGATGACTATTGGTGGTCCTTAACACTCAAGCAGGATAATATTGCCTTATCAGCAAATAAAAAATATCAGTTATCATTTGACGTAGAGGCATCAATGAGTGGAGATATTAGTTTGGATATTGAAAGCACAAGCGATTATAATAAAAAATACTTAGATCGTCAAATGATAGCGGTTAGTAATCAAAAGAAAACATATACATTTGATTTTGAAAAGAAAGACGATGATGCTGTCACTTTAGTTTATCATCTTGCTAAAGGCGATGGAATCAGTGATTTTAGTAATCAAATAATCAAGCTTTCTAATGTTACAATTATTGAAATTGGCGATATTGAAATCCAAAAAGCAGGTGATTGGTATTTAAATGAAGGAGATGGAGCGAACGGTAAATTGTCAGGTGAGCCAAATGATCTTAAGGTTAAAGTTACTAGTATTAATCAAGAAAACTATTGGTGGGCTTTATCTTTAAAAAAGGAGAATTTAGTATTAAGTGGAAATAAGATTTATAAAATAGTTTTTGATGCTAAAGCTTCAAAAGCTGGAACAATTGGTATTGATATTGAAAAATCAGCAGATTATAATGTCAAATATTTAGATAAACAGAATTTTGATTTAACTACTACGAGTAAAGAGTACAGTTTTAATTTTATAAAAAAAGATAATGATGATGTTTCAATTGTATTTTTATTAAATGAAGGAGATGGAATTAGTAATTTCAAGGATGAGACTATTAATATTAGAAATGTTCGTATAGAGGAAGTTAATGATTTAGGTGATGAATATGTTGTAAATGGTGATTTTGAGACAAATACAACAAGTGGCTGGAATACGTATAACAGTAATGGTTCAAATTTGAAGATCAATGCAGTAAATCAACAATTAGAAGTAACTTTTCCAAACTCAAATGGCAGTAACTATTGGGATTGTCAATTGTTTCAAGGAGATATTCTTTTAGATAATGGAATCTATCGTTTATCTTATGATTTAAAAGGCAGTAAAGCTGGGACTATTTACTTTGATGTTGAGGATACTGGTGATTACGCAACAAAATATTACCCAGAAACAATGGTTGATTTCACAAAAGATGTTCAAACATATAATTTTGAGTTTGAGATTAATGCTGATAATTTATTAGGGACTCAAAAAAATGCTAAGATCCAGTTTAATTTAGGTCCCAATGAACATTGTGACAGCTTGGCTGGAGAAACTTTATATTTTGATAATATCAAGATAGAGAAAATTGGTTCTGGTGCAGGAACTGGTGAATTACAAACGACTAATGTGACTTTTGATGGAAATGATGTTTTAGTTAATAATTTTAAAGGTTTAGGTGTTCAATGGGATCCTTATGTTGTTCACCCTTTAACTGATGAAGAGTGGCAAACAGTGACTAAGCGGGTAGATTTCTTAAATCCAGCTTTTGTTAGATGCATGATCTACGCTAATACATATTGCGAAGGTTTTGATGATGAGGGAAATCCTATTTATGATTTTGATAGTTTGGCAAATCAGGCATTGATTAGAGAATTAGATTATTTAGAAAGTAGAGATATTGAAGTAGTTTTAGGTGAATGGGAGACACCAGGTCGTTTTGGTGGTGAATTCGAAGGAATTACTGTTGATGATCCACGCTGGGCAAGCATTATTGGCGGATTTTTAGATTATTTAATTAACCAAAAAGGTTATACATGTATTAAATATTTTAACTATGTAAATGAAGCTAATAGTGATTGGTCATATTGCGGTGATTTTGATAAATGGCAAACAGGAATTAATTATCTTCATACTGAATTAGATAAATATGGATTAAATGAAAAAATAAAAATTACGGGACCTGATACTGTATGGGATAGTGATAATACTTGGTTAAAAGAGATTAATTCAAATCAAGATTTAGATGCTAAAATAGGGCTATATGATACTCATATGTATCCAACAATTGATGAAATTACAAATGGTACTATTGAAGAAATGGTAGCGGAACAACGCAGTTGTGTGACGGGAAAAGACTTTTATATGACTGAAATCGGAATGGTTACTGGCAAAAGTGATGGGGATTCACAACCATATACTAAAGAATTTAGTTATGGAGTTATTATGGCTGATGCCGCAAGTCAAGTTATGCGTGGTGGTTTTTCTGGTTTAGCAATTTGGGATTTAGATGATGCTATGCATGATCAGCAAAATGGATTTCCCATTACAGATATTCGTTCTTTAAAACAGTGGGGATTTTGGAATTCTGTTGCTGGACGAGTTTTTAATCAACCAGAAGAAGAAGAGATACGACCATTCTTTTATACTTGGTCATTAATGGCAAATCTATTCCCACGTAATAGCAAGATCATTGGTTCAACAGCAAATAAAGAATTAAATGGTCTTCGAACAGTTGGGATGGAAAAAGATGGTCAAATGACATATATGATTGTCAACGATTCAAACAGTCCCAAAGAAGTAACCATTGATGTTAAAAATCTTAATGCTAATAACTTAAAATTATTCAAATATGACTATTTTGATAATGATCGTAAGGTCGATAGTAATGGTTATCCGGTCGCTAGTAAGGTACTTGAAAATGTCAATCTTGAAGAAGGATATGAAGTTTCTTTACCATCTGGTGGTGTGGTGATGCTCTCAACTATTGATATTGAAGATGCTAAAAAGGAATTAGTTGATCAAAACGATTCTAAACAAGATAATGAAAACAAAAATGAGGTAGCAGTCAAGACAGGTGATGATTTAAAGGCTGCTGGATTTATGATTTCTGGATTACTTGCTACGGCATTTATCTATGGCATGAAGAAAAAAGGATAGTAGTGATAAGCAAACCAAATTTGGTTTGCTTTCATTTTTATGAAATGCTATTTCATTTTAAGTGAATTAAAAATATTATATTTTGAAAAGCTATTCCAATTGTTTGTGTAAGGGTTTACATTATTGATTGATTGATTAAAAATAAGATTATGGAGAGCAAATAAAAAGGATATGGAGGAAAGGTAATATGAAGGGAATGCATAAACATGCGATAGCTTTATTGTTGAGTGCATCATTGCTGCAGTCTAACGTAATGCCCCTATGGGCCAATACTGCACCGTCAGTTCGGGAAACAAATCAAGTAGACGAACTAGATGATTTTTCTAAAGTCTTAAATCATAGTGACGGGTGGCAAACAGTCATTGATGAGCCAAATAATTTTTTTGGTGATTCAAGTCGCTTGATTAGGACAGAAGATAGTGCGCAATATTTGGTTTATCAATTAGATAATCTAACAGATTTTAAAGTTAGAATGCATAGTTATTTAAGAAATCTGCGTTATCTCGTAAATATTTATCAGTCTAATGACTTAAGCAGCTGGGAAGCAGTAGACTATACTATTACCAGCGCTAAAACTAGTGATTCAGCTTTTTGGGGTACATTTGATCTTATGCCTAAGAATATTTTAGATGGGAAGAACAAATATTTAAAAATAGAAATAAAGAATAATGAAAATGCTGATCAAACAAAAACAGTAAAAGGCAGTGATGAAGTTAATTTTCTTAAAGCTGTTCAAATTGGTAAAGTAGAGTTGACTGATAGTAAAGCTGGATTAATTACTAATACAAATACTGATTTAAAAACAATTAAGTTAGAAGGATTTGATGATAGCAAGACTTCTACATTAAAAATATCAGAAAATAAAACAATAAAATTAATTAATCCAACAATTTATGATGTAAAGATTGAAAGTAGTAATCCTAAAGTCGTAAAATATGAAAATAATCAGATTATTGGTGTTAGTAATGGAACTGCTTATTTGAAAGGGATAGTACCCGGGGAGCTTGAAGTATTTAGGTATGAAATAAAGATTGGAACTGGTGAAAATTTGGATATTTCACCTAAGTATACTAAACCAGCTGATGATACAGGTGATAGCCGTTATATTAAACAAGGAAATGGTGAAGAAACAGATAATCTTATTACTGTTGATCCTGATAATATTATTGTAAAAGATTATATGGGTGGAGCCATGGAACTTGAGATGATTGAATGGTTTGATATGGATGATGCTCGTTGGGAACGTTATTTTCAAAGAATTCAATATATGGAGTTAGGCTTTGTCAGATGTATGTTAGCAGCTTATTGGTATTGTACAGGATTTGATGATCATAATAATCCTATTTATGTTTGGGATTGTTTGAACGAAGATGGTAGTCCAAAATATTATTCTCGTGATGGTTATCCAATTGACCCATTAGGAAATAACATTGAACCGAATATCAAAAGGATGAAACGTTTATATCAATTGTTTGATTTCTTTAAAAAGAATAATATTACTGTAATGACAGGTGAATGGCAATATCCTGAAGCAGCAGAATGGTATTATGTGCCAGGTGAAAATTTAAAACAATATAATTTAACTTTAGATGATCCCCGTTATGCTCAAATTGCAGCGGATTTTATTGAACATATGGTAAAGGATAAAAATTATACTTGTATTGAACAATATGATTTAGGTAATGAGGTAAATATAAATCCTGGATCATATCAGTATGATAAATGGAAACAAGCAAATTTAAATCTTTATGATCAGTTAAAGCAAAGAGGTTTAGAAAAGACAATTTCGTTGACACCGGACCTAAGTTACTGGTTAGATTTATGGTATAACCAAAGTATTGCTGATCTTCATGATGTTTTCGAACAGTATGAATTCCATTGGTATGTAAATGAAGTTAATTTAAAAAATGGAGTTTTTGAAAATGAAATGCGGATGTTAGTTAATAATGCCGCTGGTCAGGATAATCCTGATAAAAAGGTCTATATGGGTGAAGTCGGAATGCGCGATTATTTGAATAATGTTGATCAAGTAACAAATATAGACAGCTTTGAATATGGATTATGGATGGCTAATATTCTTGTACAAGGAACAAGGGCGGGAATGTCTGGATTAACAGCCTGGTCACTAGATGATTCTGTGCATATTAATGGTCCAATGACTTATGATTATTCAGTAGATCAAAAATCATTGATGAAAGTCTGGGGACTATGGAATTCACTAGGTGAATATCAGGGAGTATCGGAGGATATACGACCATGGTATGTACCTTGGGCATTAGCAAGTAAATTTATGCCTAAAGGGTCACAAATAATTTACACTAGTCCAACTGAACAGCAAGTGTATTCAACGGCTGCCATCAATGGAGATGATTTAACAATATCCGTAGTAAATCATTCAGGTAAAGAACAGCAAGTGTTGGTAAAAATTCCTGAGGCGACTAAAAAAGTGGATTTAAGTGTTTATGCTTATTTTAAAGATGATTTAAATCAAGATGAAAACGGATATCCTGTTCGTTCTGATTTTAAAAAGAATCTTGATTTGCAGGAAGGAATTGTTTTAACTTTACCAGCTGATGGTAATCTGGTTTTAACTACTATGGAGGGTGAAAATAAGTTCAATAGTAAGGATAGCGGATATTTTAGTGACTCAATGCAGTCATTACAAAATACGGTTGATTATCAAAATATTGGCTTTAACTCATATGAAAAACATCCTAATAATGCTCAAAATCGAATTAATATGAATCAGGATATTTTTGGGGATGTGACAAGGATTAATCGTGCCGGCAAAGATAAAGCTTCTTTGGTATATCAAAGGGCTGAAGGAATTAAAAATTTTAGAATTCATAGTTATGTTAAAGGAGCAGTTGGAAGTAATTTTAAAGTTTATGGTTCGAATGATAAAAATGAATGGACAGAAATAAAAATAAATGAAATAGAGAAGTATTCACTAACTAAGGGATGGAAATTTGCAGTATTAACTCCAGAGTCAGAAATCGAATATAAATATATAAAAATTGAGTTAGGAAACGAGGTATCAAGTACAGATATTCAAGTTGGAAAAGTAGAGTTAACGAATCAAAGTGAATTCAGTGAACCGCTCAAATTAGAAATACCTGATGATGCTCAAAGTAGTGAATATAAAGAAATTATGAAAGATGTTCAACTTGCTACAAATGATATAATGAGCATTTATTCAATAAGCGGCTTTGAAAATTTACCTGAAAATTGTACGTTAAAGAGCAGTGATGAAAATATTGTTAAAATTACTGATATGTCATTTAAGGCAGTTAATTCAGGTAGTGCTTTAGTTAATGTTTATAGAGATGGAAAAATAATTGGAAGTATCATTGTCAATGTATATGCTTTCCATGATTCTGTTGAAGATGGTAATGGATTAGTATATCAGCTTAATAATATGAAGTATGATTTAATGGCAGATGCTAATGATACAACATTTTCACGAACTAATGATGGAGGAAATGTAATTTATAAGTTAGCGGGTATTAAGGATTTTTCAATTAGAGGATATGTGGCAGATAGTAATGATAAATTGTTTGAACAAATTAAAATTTACGCTTCCAAAGATGGAAATACTTGGGAAAGTATAGAAATCAAAGTAGACGGTATAAATGCTTTAAGCAATCCATATTGGCATTATGCAAATATTATTCCTCAAGAAGCAATTACTAAGGATTATGATTATTTAAAGATTGCTATTGAAGGAACATTAACAGATCATTGGAAGATTCAAGTTGGCGATGTACGTATTCAAGACAAACCATTTAATTCTGTTGTTAATAAAATTGAATTAGCAAATCAAGATTTGAAATTAGCAGTTGGAAATAGCCAAATAATTGGGGCTAAGGTTTATCCAGAAGCAGTATTCCCATTTAAAGTTATTTTTGATGCTGCTGATAATGAAATTGTTTCTGTTGATAAAGATGGTTTAGTAACTGGGCTTAAAGCTGGTAAAACAACAGTTCGTGTTTATTCTCAGGATAATCCAGAAATTTATCAAGACTGTACGATTGAAGTTACAGAAGTGATTGACAGTTCAAAGGAAATTGCAGATAGTATTAAGGAGTTAACGATTATTAATAATCAAATCGTTTTACCGGTTGTTGAAGGTTATGAAATTACAATTAAAAGCTCAAGTATCCCTAATATCATCGATTTAGATGGTAAAGTAACACCAAGTAATCAGGATGAACAAGTAGCATTGGTCTTAGCAGTAAAGAATAAGGCTACGAATGTAGTATCTGATACCGCAAATATTATTGTAACTGTTGCTAAAAAAGATGAAACAGTTATGATTGAATTTGATATTACTGATGTTGTTTTAAAAGTTTATCAAGAATTTGATCCACTAGCAGATATTAAAGTATTTGAAAATGATACAGATATTACAAAGAATGTACGGATCATAAGTAATAATGTTGATTTAAACCATCATGGTAAATATTTTGTTACATATGAAGTAACTGATAGTAAAAATATTACGCATAGCCATACTCGCAATGTTGAGGTTAGAGGAATTAAATCAATCAGTTGTCCAGAGTATCAAGTTGATCTTACTAGTTTGAAGGACCTGGACCCAGATGTATTTTTAAATATTGTTAAAGTAGATAAACAAGTTATTTTAGATAAGCTCAATAGCAAATTAACTGATGACCAAACAATTATTAGCTGTTATGATTTGGCAATGATGTTAAATAACAAAGAATATGTACTGACCGATAATCAATTAACGATTGTATGGAATGTTACATCAAAGATGCAGGGATTCAAAGTTCTGATGCTAGATAAGGATGGAAATGTAGTTGAGGTTCCAATGACTGTTAATGGTAAGAAAATTACTTTTATGGTTGAACAGTTAGGTACTTTTGCAATAGTTGGTGAACAAAAAGTAGAAACAAAAGAACCTGATGAAAATAAGCCAGAAAATAAGGTTGAAACAGCAGTTAAAACTGGTGATGAAGTTTATTATGCGGAATATGCTGTGTTAGGATTATTGGCACTATCATTAGTTTATGGAATGAAAAAAAGAGGATAAAACAAAACCCAGGCTTATTGAAAAAAAGTAAGCTTGGGTTATTTTATTTGTTTAATATGTCGATGGTCGATAATATGATCGGTTTCAAGTTTTAATTCTAGATTTTCATCATAGTGTCGAGCAAATAGGCAGCTATAGATAATATCAAGCATGATATGGATGGAAATCGTTGAACCAAAAGTAGAAACTTTTGAATAAATTCGTTCTCGAGAATCTAAGAATAAAACATAGTCACATAGTTTTGAAAGGCGGCTTTCTCCAAATGAAGTAATTGCAATCATCGGAACCTTACGGCGTTTCAATAGTTCTGCGGCAGCGATTACTTCGTTAGTTTCACCAGAATATGAAATTAAAATGGCACAATGATCCTTATTTGATTGGGCAGCTTGAAATAGTTGTTCATTGACCATTGGTGCAATCTGAACATTTTTTCCGATTCGAAACATCTTATATTGAAAATCAGAGGCAATTCTAAGTGGACCTGAGACACCATAAATATCAATAACTTTAGTTTGATCGAGCATAATAATGATTTTTGCTAAGATATCATTGTCAATATTATTTACAGTAAGGTTGATTGAATCTTTAGCTAGTGTTGCAATGCTGTGTTTGATTGTATGGATCGTATCTCTTTTTTTAAAAGGAAAATTCGGATTTGTTTCACTATTTCTATCAAACGTATATTGTAACTGAGCTGATAATGCAATTTTAAAATCATTATATCCTTTATACTCTAATTTTTGACATAGTCTAGTTATTGTAGCGGGCGAAGTATACGTTGCTTTAGCTAACTGAGAAGTAGACATATTTAAAACATCGGGTCCATTTTTTAAAATATATGTTGCGATTAATTTTTCGGAAGTTGAGAAGTCAACGGCCATTTCTAGTTTTCTTAGTAGACTCATTTTTATCACCAATTTTAGTATACCATTTTTTTATTATTAAGTTTAATTATTTAGTTAGATAAATCAAAAAATTGCTTTTTTTCATAAATATGAAATGCTTTTTTAATCAAAATTGAATTTAATAATCACAATTTTTAATATTTAATTTTTTGGATAAGCGAAGAATTATATATTGCAAAACTTCTTGTTTCGTGTTTATGAAATATCATTTCATAAATTGCCCAATAAAATAATAAAAGTTTGAAAGGAGATTGCAACTATTTGTGTAAGTGTTTACAATCGTTGTTTAGACAATTAAACTAAAAGTATAAATAGAGATTAGTAAGGAGGAGAAAAATTTAATTAATTTATGAGGGAAAAATATAAAGGAGAAAGGAATATTATGAATAGGAAATTTAAGCGATTTTTGACTTCATTATTATCATTAGCGGTAGTTGCTAGTTCTGGAATTGGACCAGTAAAAGCCGTTGATAATACCCCTAAACTGGATTCAAAAGTTTATATTAACAGTGATAATGTATTAACTAAAGATTTTGAAGGATTTGGGGTACAATGGGATCCTAGTGATTTATTTGATTACACTGATGAACAATGGTCATCTTTTTATGAAAAAGCTAGCTTTTTAAGCCCTAATGTGATGCGGGTCATGCTCCATGATGGGGACAGTTATTGTATTGGCTTTGAAGACGATGGAACTCCGATTTATGATTGGGAGTCTGTTATGATGAAGCGTGTTTATAAAATTTTAGATTTTGCTCAACAAAATGATATTCCAATCATGTTAGGTGAATGGAGAAGTATTAGTGAAAGAGGATATTTATCTTACGATGATCATGGAAAAACGGTAAATTGGAGTAGTCCTACATGGGCAAGGATGATTGGTGATTGTTTAGAGCATTTGATTGTTGATAAAGGTTATACTTGTATTAAATACTATAACATGATTAATGAACCAAATTATTATAAACGAGATCATGGTGATGTCACAAATGAATATGTATATGATCAATGGAAGCAGGCAATTACTAATTTAAGAAATGAAATGGACAGTTCTGGTATAGAAAAAATTGAAAATATCAAAATTGTAGGGCCGGATGTTTATGATTCACAAGAAGCTTGGATAAATCAAGCAACAAGTGATGAGATGAAAGATAAAATAGAATTAACAGAAGTGCATAGATATGCCCCACAAAGTGAGGTAGAAAGTGGACTTATTGAAAAGAAATTAAAGACTTGGAAAGAACAGGCTGAAAGTCTTGATCCTGAAGTTGCTGAGGAAGGATTTGCTTTGGGTGAAATGGGAATTTCAGGAACTGGTCCTGGAGATTCGCAATTGAATGCGAGAAAATACGATTATGGAGTGGATATTTTTGATTATGGTGTCCAAGCTATTCGTGCGGGATTAAAATTTGGTAGCGTATGGGGCTTTGAAGATAGTATGCATGTTCAGCATAATGATATTGTTAATAATTTCAAAGATCAATATGGACCTGCTGCAACAACAGAAGAAGGTAGAGATTATGTTGTCCATACGCCAACAGGAGATCCTTCAATTGATAATGATATCAAGATATGGGGATTTTGGAATGAACTTGGTGAAGAAATGGCAGCCCAAAATGCTGAGCATAATGTTACGGGAAGAGCTAATACAGTAAAAGCAAGTGATGAGAATCTAAAACCATGGTATTATACTTGGTCAATGTTATGCCGTTATTTTCCATCTGGAACAAAGATTCTTGAAACTACAGACAGTTATGTTGATCAGTTAAGAGTTACATCAGGAATTATTCCAGTTGCAGATGATAAAGGTGATATTAGTATTGCAGTTGTTAATAATTCATCATCTCAAAAAACATTAGAAGTAAATATGCCTAATGCAGCTAGTAAAGTTGATCTTAATCAATATTTCTATTATGATGGTGAAATTGATGGGAAAACTAGACCGGTCAATGAAAAGGGTCAATTGTTACAATATGACACAATTGAAAATGCTAATCTTAAGGATGGTGTTAATGTCACTTTACCAGCAAAATCATGTATGATCTTAACTTCTTTAGGATATGAGGGTGAAAGTCATCCAATGAGTTTTACAACTGGTCAAACAACTGATGTTGAAAAGGTTGAAATTTATGAAACTACTAATGCTAACCAATTAGAAGTTGGTAAGTCTTATCAATTAGCAGCTAATTATATTCCATCTATTTCAAAAGGTGAAATGGAATGGTCAGTTGTTGATTATTTTGGTAATGCTAGTGATAAAGCATTAATTGATGAAAATGGACTTTTAACAGTAAAAAAAGCTGGTCAATTTAAAGTGATTGGTAATTTAAAAGGAAAACCAGAAATACAGGATACATTAGTATTTAAGGCAACAAGTTCTAGTATTTTAGTTGATGAGTTAAATGATCTTGAAAATGGAGTTGCTTTATCTTATCAAGATATTATAAAAGATGATAATTCAGCTAATTTTAATGGTGATAAAACAGTTAAAAGAAGTGATAGTAATGCAAATGGTAAACCAGGAATTATTACATATCAAGCAAATAACATTTATGATTTTGAATTTAGTGCATATTCATTAAATAATAATCTTGATAAATCTGGAAATTTTGTAGTAGAAGTTTCTCAAAATGGTGATAGCTGGTCACCAGTTGAATGTGAGTTTATTCAAGGAAGTAAATTAAGTTCTGGCTGGTATCCATATACAATTAAAAATAAAGCGGTAATAAAAGATGATGGATATCAATATTTACGGGTAACGATCACAAGTAAGTCAGGTTATAAAACATATGATCCTCAATATGCTGGTGGATCAATATATTATGATTACCAGGGAGCATCACAAATCGATATTCAAAGTCATAATGAATTTATTGTTAAAGGACAAGAATTACAGTTTAAAGCAGAAGTACTTCCAAGTATTGCCAGCCAAGAAGTAAGCTGGAAAGTATTATCTCTTGAGGGAAAACCAACTGAACTTGCAACAATAAGTCCAGATGGGATATTGACTGCTAAGGCTAAAGGAGAAGTTATCGTTGTAGCAACTGCTAAAGATACTGATGTTAGTGCTTATAGTCATATTAATATTATTAATGGTTATTTTGTAGATGAAATTGAAGATTTTAGTAAAATGTATCAATATGGTGAATTTGCTTTTGATGATCCTAAATCATCAAATTTCACTGATAAAACAAGGATTAAAAGATTATCAGATAGTAATCAAAGTATTGTTTATGCTTTAAGTGATATTGAAAAAGCTACTTTTGAAATCTATAAAAATGGTTCATTTGTAAATGATTCAGTAGATATTTATGCTTCTAGTGACGGATTAACTTATAATAAAGTAGAGAAAAATGTTGTAAATGCAGGTAAAGCAGCTAGTTCAACTGAATATTATTTATATGAAGTATCGACTAAAGAGTTAGGTGATAATGTAAATTATATTAAGTTAGAATTGAAAAATGATGAAATAATTTATTGTCCAATGTTAGGAAAAACAAAGATTATTTATAATCCAATTGAAAATGTTGAAGTAACAAATGTTACTTTAGATCAAAAAGAGTTATCTATTAATGTAGGACAAAGCAAAACTTTAGTTAAAAAATTAGCACCATTATATGCAGATGAGCAATTAACTTGGTCAAGCCGTGACGAAGATATTGCAAGTGTAGATCAAAACGGTATCGTTACTGCTAAAAAGGTAGGGAGTACAATTATCTATGCAAAATATAATGATGAAATTTATGCTACGAGTGTGATTAATGTTCTTGGTGAAAATATGGCATTAAATAAAGATGTTAGTGCTTCAACAGAAACAAATCAATGGAATAAAAATCCAACAGGTAAACTGGTTAATGATGGTGATTATGATACACGCTGGGTTTCTAAAGATGGGACATCAATCACTAAAGAACAAATTACAATTGATTTAGGTGAAGTGACAACTGTTGATAATGTTAAACTTTATTGGGAATCAGCAAGAGCAACAGATTTTAATATTGAAGTGTCTACTGATGGTTCAAAATATGATATAGTTGAAAAATTACGTGATGAGGATAAAAATAAATTAACTAATGAGATTTCATTTGATCCGGTTGAAGCAAGATATGTAAGAATGCAGGGATTAACACCAGCAACTAAGTATGGTTATTCAATCTATGAATTTGAAATTTATAATAATTCAGATTTAAAATTAGCAAGTAGTGTTGAATTTAAAGAAATGTCATCAGAATTGTATCTTGGTGAAAATACAGCACTTGATGTAGTTGTAACTCCTGATGATGCAACATATCAGGATGCTTCATATACTTCAAGCAATGAGTTCGTTGTTGTTTGTAAAAACAATCAGATGATTGCTGTTGGTGAAGGAACAGCAACAATTACTGCCAATGTCAACGGTCAAAAAATAACTAAAGAAATTACTGTTGTTAAAGATAATGCCCGTAAGATTGCTCAGGAGCTGACATCATTAACTGTTGAAAATGGTCGTGTGGACTTCCCGACAGTTGACGGCTACAGCTTCAGTGTATTCAGTTCTGATCTGGAAAAAGTTATTGCCAAAGACGGAAGTGTTAACTTACCGATTGAAGATCAAGAAGTGGCACTTGTTGTAACTGTATCTAAAGACGGCAGTGAAGACAGTGCAAATACTGATGAAATCAAAGTGATGGTTAAAGGTAGCAGAGATAAATATGAGCTGTTGGAAAAACGAATCAAAGTAATCGAAGAAACAGACTGGACAGTATATAAACCAGGTACAGTTAAAACATTTAAAGAGAAATTGCAGGCAGTCAAGGAAAGTCTAAATGCAGGAGTACTGTTAGTCAGTGAAGTTGAAAAAGCAGGAGAAAATCTTGAAGCAGCATTTAAGGGATTAGAGATCAAAAGTGATAAAAAGACACTTGATGCGCTGATTAAAGAACTAGAAGAACTTGATACCAAAGTATATACCGAAGTATCAGTGGCAAGAGTGGAAAAAGCATTAGAAAAAGCAGAGACAGTCAGTGAAAACGAAGATGCCAGTGAAGCAGAAGTAAATGATGCAGTTCAAGCACTGTATGAGACAAAATTGGGATTAGTGGAACAGATCAATTATGACAATCTAAAAGATCGGATTGAAGAAATAGAAAAAGAAGATCTGAGCATATACAGTGAAGCGACCGCAGCTCGCTTAAAAGAACAGATAGCAGAAGCAAAAGAAGCATTAAAGAATGAAAATATTACGAATGAAGAGTTGCAAGAAGAACTGGCAGGACTTAATGAAAAATACAGCAGCTTAAAACTGAATCATGAGCCGGGAAGTGTAGAAGAATTAATAAAACGAATTGAAGAGATGGATCTGAGCGGATACAGTGAAGCAAGTGTAAAGGAATTAGAAAGAGTAATAAAAGAGATCAAAGAAGAGCTGTTAGAAGGGGTAGACCAAGTAAGATATGCAAAACTGGCAGAAAAACTACAGACAGCATACGAAGGATTAGAAAGGAAGAGTGAAGTAAAACCGGTAGAACCAGAACAACTGGAAACTCCAAAAGGAGATGAACAGGCAGCTAAAACTGGTGATAACATGATAATTGGAACATGGTTAATCACAATGTCAGCAGCCGTAATGGTAGTTATATTCCTAAATAAAAGAAGGAGTTTAGAAAAATAAAAATGGGGTTAAATAGAGAAAGTAGTTCTTAACCACTTATAGATGGAGGAGTAATATGGGGTTATTAAAGAAAATTGAATTGGCAAATAACTTTTCATCAGTAGAACGGATCTTAGGTAAATACGTTTTAGAAAATGGTGAAAAAGTATTAAACATGTCAACTAAAGAATTAGCCAAAGCAACATTTACTTCTCCAGCTAGTATTGTTCGTTTTTGTCGAAAACTTGAATATGAAGGATATAATGATTTTAAAATTGCATTAGCAGCTCAATTACAATATAGTCGTCTTAGCAATGATGATATTAATGCAAACTACCCTTTTAAAGGAACTGATAGTGTTTATACTGTGGCTAGCAATATTGCTAATCTATCAAAAGAAAGCATTGATATTACAATGAAAAATTTAGATTTAGAAGAATTAAGGCTAGTTGTTTTGATGATTACTAAAGCGAAGGTCATTGATATTTATGGGGTTTCAGGTCCACTTAGAATTGCAAGTGACTTTCAGTATAAGATGTTTAGAATAGGTAAAGATGTGCGGATTTCACAAATGATCAATGAACAGTTGTTTCAAGCTGCTCAAAGTACTTCAGAACATTTGGCTATTTTAATTTCTTATTCCGGAGAAACAGAAGAAGTAATTGAAGCAGCGAAGATTTTATATCGACGTAAGATTCCTGCAATTGCAATAACTTCATTTGGAGAAAATCGTCTTGTAAAATATACCCAAAGAGTCTTATATTTAAATTCATCAGAATTTATTTATTCTAAAATCGCAACTTTTTCTTCGACTCTCTCACTACATTTATTGTTAGATATTATTTATGGTTGTGTATTTTCTAAAAATTATGAGGATAATTTAAATTATAAGATTGAAACCGATAATCTAATTGATCATCGTCAATCAAGCATTGCAATAGATAAATTTAAATAATTATTAAAACGATATGGAAGTTTATTTTAACCATATCGTTTTTTATTTATGAAACCATATTTCATAAATAAATATAATAAAAAGTAAAAGTCTGGGATACCAAATCAAAGATTAATAAGATTATCATAACGGAGTGATTAAATTGAGATGGGAAAGAGCAGTAAAGCTTGTATTTATTGTGTGCTTAATAATTTCTTCGCTATCTACAACAAGAGTTAAGGAGTTCGAAAATTCTAAAACCTTGGTAGATAACTTTGATACTGAAGCACCATCAGCTTAGATTTATTATGGAAATTTATCTTTAGTTGATAGTTTTATAGATATTTTTCCTACTTGGATTTCAACAACGCTGGTTCCTAAAAATAATGGTGCAATAATAAGTTCAGGTCAAAAAAATGGATACGCAATTTATCAAGTTGATAATCCAAGTAAGATTACATATATTTCATTGAACTGGAATGGTTCTGGAGCAGTTGGGAAAATCGGGGTTAATCAAATGCGCCTTAGAACCGGTGCAAGAGCTGACCAAGAAGTGTATTTGCCATTTTTTGATTTCGAAAATGATATAATATGTGCAAAACTGGCAGAAAAACTACAGACAGCATACGAAGGATTAAAAAAGAAGAGTGAAGTAACACTGGTAGAACCAGAACAGCCGAAAACTCCAAAAGGAAATGAACAGGCAGCTAAAACTGGTGATAACATGATAATTGGAACATGACTAATCGGTATGGTTGTAACTTTAGGGGGAATAGAGTATATCAGAAGAAAAAAGGCGAGATGATGTACTGATAGAGTATAATTAGATTTAGATAATAATTTCAATCAAAAGAAAGTGACGATTTGGTTAAGTTTTGCTTAACTATAATCGTCTTTTTTATGGTTTTGGTTAAGTTGATAAAGTGTTTGTAAACTTCGTTGACGCTAAAATCTCAGTGTGTAAAATAGGTGGCGTAGTACAGATTTATAACTTAAAAAAAGGGGACTATGACATGAATGAGAATTTGAAAAAACGTATTATTGTTTCTTTGGCAACAGTATCAGCCTTTTCTAGTTTGGCAATGGTACCATTATCTGCTTATGGTGAATATCAAGGTAATGATGGAACTCAAAAACTAAATAATGGGCTGACTAGTACTAGTGATTATAATGATTGGTATAATAACCAATGGAATAATCAAGAATCCGGTGAAATGGATACTGGAAAAATTGTATTGACACCGGGAGCAAAAGCAACTGATCTAAATTTTGCCTGGTACTCAGAAGAAACGGGAACACCAACAGTAAAAATTTCTACCAATCAAGATATGTCAGGAGCAAAAACTGTAACGGGCAGTGCTGACAAGATTAACAAGAACAATAGTTTCAAAAACTATACTGCTAGTAATAAGGTAGCACTTAAAGATTATCTAGTGGAAAATATGACTTACTATTACCAATATAGTACAAACGGTGTTGATTGGAGTGATACATATACTTACAAAACACACAGTTTTAGTGATTATCAGGCAGTATTAGTAGGAGATCCACAAATTGGAGCTTCTGGAAGTAACGGACAAGGTACTCAAGATGATACTGATATTGCAGTTAATACCTATGCATGGAATAAGACATTGCAAAAAGCATTAGGAGCTGGAGGCATTGCAGAAAATGCTAGCTTCATTTTATCAGCAGGAGATCAAATTGATTATTCATCAAGCGGAACTAATGGTTCTGGAGAGATTATAAGAGAACAAGAATATGCAGGTTTCTTATATCCTGATGTGTTGAGAAGTACACCATTAGCAACAACGATTGGTAATCATGAGTCAATGGTCGATGATTACAGTCTTCATTATAATAATCCTAATGCAAGTACATTAGGTTCTACAGAATCTGGTGGAGATTATTATTATAGCTATGGAGATACTCTATTTATTAGTTTAAATAGTAATAGTCGTAATGTTGAAGAACATCGTCAGTTAATGAAAGAAGCTGTAGCTAGTCATGAAGATGCAAAGTGGAAAGTGGTTTTATTCCATCATGATATCTATGGTTCTGGTTCACCGCACTCAGATGTTGATGGGGCTAACTTAAGAATTTTATTTGCGCCATTAATGGATGAATTTAACATTGATTTATGTTTAACAGGTCACGATCATTCTTACGCTCGTACTTATCAAATTCTAGATGGAAAGGTAATTGAAACCGACGGTGTTAGTGAAAATGCTAGTAAAGCATATAATCCAGAAGGAACATTATATATTGCCGCAGGATCTGCTTCAGGAAGTAAATTTTACACATTGAATACAGTTAAACAATATTATATTGCTGAACGTTCTAATACACCAGAACCAACCTTTTCAACAATTGATTTTAGTGGAGATTCTTTAACAATTAAAACTTATGATTACAATGGTCAAAAATATGCAAATGATGTAACTTTATCAAAAGATGGTAATGCTAAATCAATTGAAGAAATGAAGAATGAAGTAGCTGCGATTGATACAGTCAATGTAACAAGTGGCTCTAAAAATAGAATCGATGAAGCTTTAATAGCTGTAAATACTGCTTTAGACACACGTGATGATAGTACAGCTGAAACAGAATTACAAAATAAATGGAATACTACAAGTGATCCATTAAATTATTACGGTTATGCCCAAAATGGTTTTGCAAATGAAAATAGTACTGCCTTAAAACGAGGGTATTCATCTTTATTAGACAAAACGTTATATGAAAATGATAGTAATAAAGCTGTTACAACTGCAACTATCGATGAAGCATATAATAAATTAGCAACAGCTAAAAACGAAGTCGTGACAAAAGCTGAGTTTGCTGAAGTACAGACTAAATTTGATCAAATTGGAAGTACTTTAGCACAAATTAGTATCGGAGATAAAAAAGATCAGTATACTAGAGCAGATGTAGATGCTTTCAAGAAATCAATTGCAGCTTTAAAAGTTGACTTCAATGAAGCAACTATTACTAAGACTGCATTAAATGAATTGAGTACACAATTAGATACAGTGACAAATGAATTTTTAGCAAAGAAAAATACTGAGGATATTACAACAGCTCCAATTGTTACTCCTTCAACAACGCCAAGTAAAACACCAGTAAAAACAACTAGCAGCAAAGTAAAAACTGGTGATGATACGTCAATCAATTTAGCAGGTATTACTGCTTTCGTATCATTGCTAGGAATTGCTGGAACAAAATTATTTAAAAAAAGAAAAATTGAAGAATAGTCAAGATAAATAATGAAATAAACAAGACAGAGCTTGTTCTGTCTTGTTTTATATATGGGAGAAGTTATGAAAGAGTTATTAAAAGAATTTAAACAGTTAAGTAAAAAAGAAAAAATAGGTCATTTTGGAGTCTGGCTGGCAATTTTAGCATTTTTAATTTTTTTATATTTTTTTAATAATGCTGTTGAAAAAACACCATTGATGGATCAAGAAGGTGCTGTATTTGAAAAAGCCCGAGTGACTGAAATTATATCTGAAAATCGTACAGAAAATGGACTTCAGCAAGGAACGCAAATAGTGAATACGGAGATTTTGTCAGGTGATTATAAAGGTCAAATAGTAGAGACTACGAATATTGATAGTTATTTGTACGGTGCTGATTGTAAGGTGGGAACTAGGGTGATAGTGCAGCTTAGTGAATATAATGGAACCTTAAGTGCTAGTGTTTATAATTATGATCGCACTAATACACTATATACAATGGTCGCAATTTTTTTGATTTTATTAGTTGTAATCGGTAAACGAAAAGGTTTTACCTCAGCTTTAGGATTAATTTTTACATTTATTTGTATTATCTTTTTATATCTGCCGATGTTGTATTTAGGTTTTTCACCGTTTTTTAGTGCAGTTGCTGTAGTTGTTTTAACGACTCTTGTAACAATGTATTTTATAGGTGGTTTTTCAATGAAAACTTTATGTTCGGTACTAGGAACGATTGCGGGGGTCGTTGTAGCAGGAATCTTTGCAAGCAGTTTTGGGGCACTTGGGCATGTTAGCGGCTATAATGTTAATGATATTGAAACGTTACTTTATATTGGACAAAACAGTAAATTAGATATTAGTGGTCTTTTATTTTCAGGTATTTTAATTGCTTCGCTTGGAGCAGTAATGGATGTAGCTATGTCAATTTCAACTACGATTGAGGAAATTAAATATCACAATCCTAGTATCTCACGTAAAGATTTATTTAAAAGTGGTATTAAAATAGGTGGAGACATGATGGGAACGATGTCAAATACTTTAATTTTAGCTTTTACAGGTGGCTCTTTAAGTACATTAGTTGTTTTTTATGCTTATGATATGCCGTTTTTACAAATGTTCAATTCCTATGATATGGGAATTGAGATCATTCAAGGTATTGCAGGGTCATTGGGAGTCATTCTAACAGTTCCATTTGTTTCGATAATTGCTGCAATTTTAATGACAAAAAAGAAAAAAGGAGATTTTCCAAAATAGTAAAAAGCCGCTAGTTATCTGGCGGTTTTGCTATAATAAAAAAATGAGGTGGATATATGACAAAAGTACTATTTTTTGATATTGATGGAACATTAACAGATACGCATGGGGGGTTGCCAGAAATTCCAGCCGGAGCCCAACGAAAAATGAAGGAATTACAAGAACGAGGTTATTTATTATTTTTAGCAAGTGGTCGTCCTTATGCTTTTATTCCAGAGATTTTAACAAACTTTGGATTTGATGGTGCTGTTTTGTGTAACGGAGCACATGTGGAAATGAATGGACAATTTATTTATCATCAGCCTACAGATTTAAAAAAGACGATTGATTTAGTAAATCATCTGGATGAAAATAATTTTGAATATATTATTGAAACAAAACGTGGAGCATATTTAGATCCGAGTTTTAAAGTTTTAGAAAAGTTTTTCATAAGTTGTAATATTAATGAAGAATTTTTAATTGAAGACTTTAATAGAGAAGATATAATTGCAGAATGCTTAAAATTAGAGGTTAGTGTACCCGATGAGCATCAAGCAAAGATTGAAGAAATTATCTTAAATGATTTTAACTATGATAAACATGGAACAGATAATGCTTTTGAAATCTATTCTAATGTTATTTCAAAAGCTACTGGGGTACAAAAAGTCCTTGAATATTTAAATTTGAATGTTCAAGATAGTTATGCTTTTGGCGACGGTTTAAATGATTTAGAGATGATTCAAACAGTTGGAACAGGAGTTGCAATGGGAAATGCTGTTGATGAATTAAAAGCTGTTAGCGATTTGGTTTGTGATTCGGTTCATAATAATGGACTTGAAAAAGTTTTAAATGATTTATTTGGATAAAAAAACCAAGAATTTCAAATGAAATTCTCGGTTTTATTTTTTACTATTTTTTTAAAACGAAGTGATGACCAGGTGTTACAAAATCTAATAATATCATTTCTTCTTCTTTAACTGTTGCTACTAAATTACGTTCACCATCATTTGGAATTTCTGTTAAAACAATTTCCAATTCACCACGATAATGAGCTAAGTTATCATTAACAATCAAGACATCACCACGTGTGAACACTTTTTTACCACAATCATGATGAGGGATTGATTTACTGCCTGCGATTTCTGTATTTGAAGTAAATCCAGAATCTTGAACTGTAGCTTTTTCTTTAAATTTAACTCTTGGCATTGAAGAACGTAACATGAATGATGAGTGATCATAACGATCCCAATGAGGGGCAAAATCATACATGATCAATTTTTCATTGTCAGTAATTTCAGGTACTTCATCAACACGAATTTCAATTGCTTGATAATTAATTTTTGATAAAGCTTCTAACTCTTCATCAGTAGCCGGATAGTTTCCGATTAAGATATCGTCAACGTCACCAGTTGCTAATAATGTACGAGCTTGTAAGTCGATTGGTAAACCTCTCATGATTTCGACTGTAGGTAAACCACAGAATACTTCCCATGGTCCAATTGTATTAGCGTTGTTGCTAGAAACAAAAGCAGCTGTATGTAAGTTTAATTCTTTCCAATAACGGTTATATTCCATGAATAGATTGAAATCTAATCCTGAATAACGTTCAGGGAAGAAGTTGTGGCACATGATCATTTGATCTTTATTTCCACCATGATTAATTAGTAATTCAACACCCATGTCCATGCTGGCATTGAATTCAATTTTAATACCATATGGATTACGTGTGATCTGGATATCACCTTGTGTCCCAAAGTTTCCGTCTAAACGGATGATGTCTAATCCTAAATCAGCAAATGGTTTTAAATTTCCTGGTGTAGCTCCAATAATTTTAAATACTTCAGGGTTAGTATCAGCTGCTACTTCGAACCCTAGTTCATGAGCCTTATCCATGAATTCTTTAAATTCTACTAAATAACTTTCGCGCTTATCTTCAGGGATTGATAAGAAACAAGTAAAGATTCTACTAAACCCTAATTTAGCGGCTTTTTCCATATAAGCGTATACCTCTTCTTTTGGTGATTTATCAGGGTATACTGATATTCCTAATTTATGCATTTCGTTTTCCTCCTTAACACCATTATTATAAAACTATTTATTGGTTTTGTCTTGTATTTTATGCAAAAATAATTGATAATATACAAAAGATAGGAAGTGAAAAGATGAATCCTAGTTTGATTATGTCATTTGTTGTAACTATGATCGTTTCAGCCATTCTAATTCCGCTAGTTATGAAGGCGGGTAAAGAATTAGGAATCGTAGCACACAAAAATAAGCGAACAGTTCATAAGGTCGAAGTACCTCGAATCGGTGGATATGCAATTTACATCAGTTCCTTAATTGGGGCGGTCATCTTTTTAAAGACTGATCCTCAAATCAATGCAATTCTAATTGCTGGTTTCTTGGTATTCTTTGTAGGTTTGATTGATGATGTTCATGATTTATCACCGAAAACGAAATTAGCAGTTGAATTGATTGCAGCACTGATTGTTATTGTATATGGTGATATATATTTAAAAGGTTTTGATTTTATGCCGAGTAATTGGCCACCGATTATTCCAGGGATTATAACAGTTTTATGGATTGTAGGGATTACTAATGCAATCAATTTAATTGATGGATTAGATGGATTGTCATCTGGAATATCAATTATTGTCTTGTTTACTGTTTCAATGACTTCGCTTACGAGTGGAAGAACTGATATTGCTTCGTTGTCATTAGTTTTAGCAGGGGCAATTATGGGATTTTTATTTTATAATTTTCATCCAGCTAAGATTTTTTTAGGAGATTGTGGTGCTTTATATATTGGTTTTATGATTTCTGTTATTTCATTATTAGGTTTTGGTTATAATGTATCGACATTTTTTACCTTAGGGGCACCGATTGTTGTTTTGATGGTTCCGATAATGGATACGTTGATTGCAATCATTCGACGAAAAGTTAATCATAAAAAATTTAGTGAAGCTGATCGGGCGCATTTACATCATAATTTAATGTTCAAATTGAAACTAGGGCATCGTAAAAGTGTTTTAGTTTTATACGGTGTTACTTTTTTGTTCTCTTTAACATCATATATTTATCTATATGATGCAACTTTAGGAACTTTAATGTTTGTCATTCTAATGTTTATTTTCGAATTATTCATTGAAACAACAAGTATGGTAAGTCAAAAGTATAAACCGGTATTAACATTAGCAAATGTCTTTATTCAGAGCGACCGCTTGCCTAAGATTAAATTCTTAGAAAGATATCGGGCTAATCGCAGTGAAAAACGAAAAGTTATTGATCATGTTGTAATGCTTTGTTGTTTACTCATAGTAATTGGGGGAGCAGGTACTTATATTCTTTATAGTCGTGAAGGAGCTTCTAAAAATAACCCTGCGACGGTTCCTGTTGAGACGCCGTATATACATGAGGAAGGAAATGAGCTTTTAAATGATATATATGTTCGACTTGATAAAGCTTATAAAAATAATTTAACAAGCGAGGAATGTCAATTAGTAGCATCTTATTTTGCTGTTGATTATTTTACTTTAAAAGATAAAAAAGATGGTGAAATTGGTGGTTTAGATTATATTTATCCAAGCTTGCAGAGTGAATTTAGCTCATTTGCTTCAAAATCATTTTATACATATAGAGAAACGTATCCAAAATTAGAAGTTAAGAATTATGAAATTATTTCTTTTGCACCATCTAAGGTAGTGATTGATGATCTAGATGATAATGAATATTATAACGTATTAATCTCAATGGAATTCAATCGTAAGGTTGACGAATTACCTAAAAGTGTAAATATAGTTTTAGTTTTAGATAATGATCGTTTTTATGTAGTTGGTGTTGATAATGCTTAGTTATTTAAAAGTAGAGAATATTGATAATGAATTGATTGAATTTCATTTACGTCAAAAGAATTATTATTCTTTGGAAGGACAGGTAGTTACTAGAGAATATCTTATTAATGAGATGCGATGTCCTGACGGTTTTGATGAAATAGATCATTATATAGAAAAATGTTATTTAGAAGGTGAACTAGTTGGATTAGTCGATTATCAATATGGCTATCGTTATTCGATGATTCATGATGATGAATGTGTATGGATTGGATTATTTTTAATTGATCAGGATAAACAAAATTGTGGATTGGGGAAGAGGCTGTTTAATGATTGTTTAAAAAAATTTAAGCAACGTTGTGAACGGATCCAATTGGCTTGTTTAGTGAGGAATGAAGCTGGTTTAGTATTTTGGAAAAAGTGTGGATTTAATGAGATTGGTAATTCTAAATATGGTGATTTACCAGTAATTGTATTAGAGAAAAGAATATAGTAGGCAGCTGTCAAGAAGATTTGATTAAAGTGTCGATGAAATCATTGTAATTTTAAAAATATTATGTTATTATGTTCTAGCGATGTATCAAAGTATCTAATAGGAGGTATATTATGTTTGGGACTATTCTAAATGTTTTATTAGTTGTTATTTCAATAGCACTTATTATATTATGTCTATTACAAAGTGGTAAATCTGATGGAATTGTAAATGCTTTAACTGGTCAAAGCTCAAACTTGTTTGCACAGCAAAAAGAACGTGGTGCAGATTTAGTGATGACAAGAGTTACTACTGGTTTAGCAATTGCATTTTTCGTTATTGCAATCATTCTAAGAATGTCATAAATAATAGGGCTAAGGTCCTATTTTTATTTTGGAATCGGGAGGTGAATGAATGAAAGAAAAGATTTTGGAATTGTTAAGTGATGAAAATTATTTAGAGCGTTCTATTGATTTGATCGCTGCTAAATTAAATTGTAATAAAAGTGATAAATTTGTAAACTTAGTTAAACTTATGAATGAGTTGGAAGATGAAGGTAAAGTAGTTAGAAATAAATATAATCATTATTATCTTCCAAATCAGTTTGGCATGATTCTAGGAACATTAACGATTAATAAACGTGGTTTTGGGTTTGTAGTCGTTGAAGATCAAGAGAAAGATATTTTTATTAGTCCCGATGACTTAAAGGATGCGTTTAATAAGGATACTGTATTAGTTGAATTAAAGAAGCACAGTGATGAGGAACGTCCTGAGGGGCGAGTTATCAGGGTTATAAAAAGAGGACAGACAAGATTAGTTGGTGAAATCAAAAAAGGAAAACGTGATTGCTTTGTTGATGTTGATGATCCGATGTTCGATAAACCGATTTTTGTAGATCGCGCTCATTTACACGGAGCGATGCCGGGACACAAAGTTCAAGTTGAAATTAAGACTTATAAACCGATTTTAAAAGGTGATGTTGTAAAGATTTTAGGGCATCGCAATGATCCTGGGATTGATATCTTATCGATAGTATATGAACACGATGCGCCAGTTGAGTTTCCTCAAGCTGTCTATGATCAAATAGAGAATATTCCTGATAGTTTGGAAGGAATTGATATTGGTCAACGGATTGATTTGCGTGATGAGGTCGTTGTTACTATTGATGGTGATGACGCCAAAGACTTAGATGATGGTATTTCATTAAAAAAATTAGATAATGGTCATTATCATTTAGGGGTGCATATTGCCGATGTTTCTTATTATGTTACAGAAGAATCACCGCTTGATAAAGAAGCATTTGCACGTGGAACATCAATTTATTTAGCTGATCGTGTTATCCCAATGCTGCCACATAAGTTATCAAACGGCATTTGTTCATTAAACCCGCATGTTGATCGTTTCACAATTTCTTGTTTTATGGAAATTGATGAAAATGGTGAGGTTGTAGAACATGATATTGTTCCAGCAGTAATTAATTCGACAGAACGGATGACTTATACTAATGTAAATAAAATTCTTGATGGTGATCAGACGCTTCAGTTACAGTATAGTCATGTCAAAGATTTATTTTTCTTAATGCAGGAATTAGCAATGATTCTTCAAGCGAAAAAAGCTAGACGTGGTGCGATTGATTTTGATGTTAAAGAAGCAAAAGTACTAGTTGATAGTAAAGGTAATACTACTGATGTTGTATTGAGAGAACGTGGGGCAAGTGATCGTATTATTGAAGAATTTATGTTATTGGCAAATGAAACAGTTGCAGAGCATTTTAAATGGTTAGAGCTGCCGTTCATTTATCGGGTTCATGAAAATCCTAAACCGAAAAAGTTATTACAATTTAGTGGAATTGCTAAAACTTTAGGCTATACAATCAAAGGTTCATTAGAAAATGTTTATCCGGGTGAATTAAGCAATATCATAGAAGTTAGTAAGGATACTCCGGAACATACAATTATTGCAACTTTATTATTGCGTTGTATGCAAAAAGCACGTTATGATGAACAGTGTCTAGGACACTTTGGATTAGCTGATGAATATTATACACATTTTACTTCACCAATTAGACGTTATCCAGATTTAATCGTTCATCGTTTAATTAGAAAGTACATGTTCGAAAATCGTTTAGATCGTCGTACTATCATGCATTATCAAGAATTGATGCCTGAAATAGCACTACAAACTTCGGCTCGTGAACGTGAAGCGATTATGATTGAACGTGAAGTTGATGATATGAAAATTGCGGAGTTTATGGAAAAACAAATTGGTGAGGAATTTGAAGGAATTATTAGTTCAGTTACTAATTTTGGTTTCTTTGTTGAACTTGATAATACAATTGATGGGTTAGTCCATGTAACTGATTTGACTGATGATTTTTATTTCTTTGATGAGAAGAATCTTCGTTATATTGGTCAGCGAACAGGCAAGGTGTTTAAGATGTCTGATCGAGTTAAAGTTCGAGTATCAAGTGCATCTAAAAAAGATAAATCAGTAGATTTTGAAATTGTTGGCATGAAATCCAACAAAAAGACAACAAAAACTGTTATAATAAATAAGCGCAAAGATAATGATCGTAAAAACAATCGAAAACGGAATGATCGTCGTAAAAAGCGTCATGAAGAACCACGTTTTACAAATAATCATTTTAAACGCTCTAAAAAGGGTAAATCTAAGCGTCGCGCTTAATTAATCAGAAAGGGGAAATGGGCATGAAAATTGTATCAAATAACAAGAAAGCTTATCATGATTATTTTATCTTAGATACATATGAAGCAGGGATTGAACTAAAAGGAACAGAAATTAAATCGGTCCGTTTAGGTAATGTAAATCTTAAAGATGCTTTTGTAAGAATTAAAGATAATGAAGCTTATATTGAAAATATGCACATTTCTCCTTATAGCCATGGTAATCAATTTAATCATGAGCCGTTACGTAATCGAAAACTATTACTTCATAAAAAAGAAATTTTAAAAATTTCAAATAAATTAAAAGAAGGTGGCTTGACAGTTGTACCAACTAAGTTATACTTTAATACAGGAAGTAAAGTAAAATTGGAGATTGGAATTGCTCGCGGTAAGAAATTATACGACAAGCGCCAAGATTTAAAAGAAAGAGATTCTAAAAGAGAAATTGAAAAAGCTCTTAAGAATTACTGATCTGGGGGTGTCCTGGGTTCGACAGGTGTATGTCTGACCTTAGCTGCAGTCGAAGGCATTCGTTAAATGCACAAACAAATAACTGGAAACAGACAAACTAATTACGCTTTCGCTTAGTCGACATAGACATGAAAGCTGCCACTATTTAGCGTGCCTATAGCTATTTAACTGGTATCATAAACTCATAGGATAAGGGTATTTATTGCTTAGCTAAATACTTCGAAAATCTCATAAGCTCGTTAGGTGGAAAATTGCTCATTGATTGTAGCCTAATTAAATTAATTCAATGAGATAAACTGTAGACGCTTTGGAGGGATTATGCTTGGACAGGGGTTCGATTCCCCTCACCTCCACCAATAAAGCAATTGACCGAATAGATAACCAATCTATTCGTTTTTTTATATAAAAAGAATGTGTTTCTCATGAATTATATTTTAAACTAATTTGATAATGATTCATTGTATTTTTCATTGGATTATACAAACGATGTTTGGAGAAAAGAACTATTCTAAGAAATAGAGCATATGTATCAAACTACTAGGTTTAAACGAAAAAGATACAAAAGGAATTATTGAAATATGTCAAGGATTATGACTTAATAATAGTTATTGGTTTGTTAAAGAAGATTATCTAGATATATTTAGTGATAAAAATCTATATATAAATTCATTTAATACAAAAATTGCTTCTATTACATTTACTAGGTAAGGAAGCTATACTAGATCTTCCTTCCGTTTATCACCTGAGTTTACAACTAATGGTATGCTTGCAAAATTAAAAAGGCAAGGCGATGCTTTATAAGTCAAGATATTTCATTCACCCCTATTGGTAGATTAGTTAAAACTGGTAGTATCGAAGCAGTTATAGATTATTATAAAAATATTGGAGATGATTATTATCAAGAACTTATAGTTATGCAATGGACAGTGATTTTAAAGACATAAATACTTATGTTTCAACTCGTCTTCCAGCAACCTATCAAAATTTTATAGGATTTGTTGAATCATTAATGTCAAACATGCAAAAATAAACTTGGAAAGTTAATAAATTATAAGTTTGATAGAAAAACAAAATATAAATTATCAAATAAACGTTTAAAACAATTAGAAAAGCTAATTCAAGAAAGAGTAATATTATTAGATCAATAAGATTATTCTTTTTTTATGGGCTATTATGTCTTAATAATATCTAAACTGAGTATTAAGAAATTGATGGTTGAGGTAAAAGTGAAAAGGATTAAATGTTAATCTTTTTTAGCTGATTTATCTTTGTAAAAAATATATTTTATGGAAATACAAATGATAGATTATGATTTGGTAAGTGAAGATATGATATTCAAAATAGAGTTCGAGGTTAAGAGATAAGTCTTAAAAGAAAATATATAACATTAATTTAAAAATCTGTTAGTAACTTTTATATGAAAATATTTTTTAGAAAATTAGACGAAATAAATTATTGTTTGGAATTAAATATAGTATTATAGAATTAAGAAGTATAAATTATGGGGATATAGATATGAAAAATTATTATGGTAGTTTGTGTACAGAAATGTATGAGATCTTGCATAAGGATGCACCAGAAGACGAATTAGATTTTTATCTATCTTATACTAGAAAAGATATGTCAATTTTAGAACCTTTATGTGGTAGTGGAAGATTTTTAGTTCCATTTCTAGAAAGAGGATATGATATTAAGGGAATAGACTTATCTAAAGAAATGCTTGCAAAATTAAAGGAAAAGTCACCTAATGCTAAAGTGTTTCAAAGTGATATACTGGAGTATGATACTGTAGAAAAATATGATTACATCTTTATTTCTTCTGGTTCTGTATCATTATTTACAGATATGGTATTATGTAGAAAAATTTTGAAAAAAATGAAGTGGTTGTTAAAAAAAGGTGGCAAATTTGTTTTTGCAGTTGATACAGTAGCGAATAGATGTCCTGATGATTCTGATTATCGGACTGCAATAGCTATAAAGACTAAAGAAAGGTATGATTTGATTCTTAAAAATAAAAACTATTACGATGAAAAAACGCATACCCAGTTTTCTCCAAGTATTTATGAACTATATAAAGGAGCAGAACTGTTGCAACAAGAAATTATGGATTTTCAGACACATTTATATGAATTGGGTGAACTAGAACAACATTTACAGGATATAGGATTTACAAGTATAACAGTGTATTCATCGTATGAAAAAATAATTGCTAAAAATAATCATACAGAAATGTTCTTGTATGAGTGTTCATTTTAAAAAAAGGGATGGATAAAGATGATAGTCTTAATCACAGGAGCTTCGCATACAGGTAAGACAGCGCTTGCTCAAAAGCTGCTTGAAAAGTATAAATTTCCATGATCATCTGAAAATGGGGCTAATTCGTAGCGGAAACACTGAATTAACACCTATGAGTGATAATGATGCTCTAACTAAATATTTATGGCCAATTGTTTGTGAAATGATTAAGACCGTTATTGAAAATAAGCAAAGCCTTATTATTTAAAGATGTTATATTCCTTTTGACTGGAAGAAAAATTTCACAAAAAAATATTTGGATAATATAAGGTATTATTGTCTTATAATGAGTGAAAATTATATTAGAAATCATTTTGATGACATCAAAAAATATGGTAATGTCATTGAAAATCGTCTAGATGATGAAAATTGTACTCTGGATAGTGTGTTGAAGGATAATGCTCAGTTTTCTAAACTTGCCCAAAAAAGTAAGATGAATTACATACTTATTGACGATCCATATAAAATAGATATTGATTTATAATAATTATTGTTTATGCTATAAGAATCAAATTAATATTTATACTATTCTTAAATTTTTTATTGTTCTATTTTTAATGGTTTATTTAGTGAAGGTCATTTACTAAATTTTTGCTACTTGATATAATTATAGAAATGGTAGATAAATAGAACAAAAAATTAATGTATAGATGAGAGAAAATATTAGTTTAAGTGAATAAAGGAGTTAGACAATACTGGCTCATGATTGAAAATTTTAATAAGCACATTTTTTAAATAAGAGAGAAAAACTAAAAGAATAATTATGGATTAGATAAGGGGATGTGCCTGGTAATTACTTTGTAAAAATAATTCAGGTCTATTTAACTAGTTTGGGACAACAGATTTATTGTTATTTGATAGATTATAATATATTGATTTTATGTCTTACGGTAGTAATTAAGTAGAGGGATGGGAATATGAAAGTTAAGAAAACAAGACGGCAATTTTATGACTCGATTTATATTTTGGCAATTAAACACGGATTAATGCTAGCAATACCATTCCTCATTCTTGGCTCTTTTGCTTTGTTGTTTAATAGCTTTCCAATCCCCGATTATCAAGTCTTTTTAGCGGCTTTTCTAGATGGAGGTTTAAAAGACGGATTAAGCATTATTTATAACTGTTCCTTAGGTTCTATTGCGTTAATTTTAATTATTACCATCTCACTTTCATACGGAAAATTAAATGGTCAAGATGATGTCTTTTTTTATCCTATTACAGCAATAATTTCATACCTTTCTTTTTGTGGCGGATTGCATGAAAAGACATATATTTTTCAATCTGACTGGGTCTTTACGGCAATGTGCATAACCCTTTTAACTTGTGCGATGTTAAAAAGGGAATGCACCTTGTAAATCATTTAGAAAAATTGTATACGGTAGGGACAAATTATATTTTTAATCGAGCAATACAAGGAATTTTCCCGATAGTCTTTATCATTATTATATTTACGAGTGCTGGGCAGATTATGAAAGGTTTATTAGGTGATATCAATATTGTTAATTTTGGCTCATATTTCTTTATATATTTGTTTAACTGGTTTGGTAATGGAATTATTGGGACCTTGTTATATGTATTTTTTGTACATTTTTTATGGTTTTTTGGAATACATGGGACTAATACACTGGATATGGTTGCTAAGCAGTTGTTTGAGCCGGGAGTACAAATTAATCAAGCGTTAATACAAAATGGTCAATTACCAACAGAATTATTTTCAAAAACATTTCTAGATATATTTGTTTTTATTGGCGGTTGTGGAACAGCATTATGTTTAATTTTAGCAATCTTTATTGCTGCTAAAAAAAGTAATAATAAGAAACTTGCGAAGGTTGCAGGTATATCTGTTTTTTTCAACATTAATGAAATTGTTATTTTTGGTTTTCCTGTTATTTTTAATCCTATTATGCTGATTCCTTTTATTTTGACACCGTTAGTTTTAACAATAATCAGTAGTATTGCAATGTCAACTGGTATAGTTCCGTATATAAGTCAATCGGTTGAATGGACAGTTCCGATTATTTTAAGTGGATATCAGGCAACGGGATCTATCGCAGGTAGTTTTCTCCAAATATTTAATATTATTATCGGAACAATGCTTTATATTCCATTTGTAAAGTATAGTGAGCAGATCCAAAGTAAAGAATTTGAAGAATCTATTCTTGCCTTAGAAAATGATATGATTGAAGGAGAACAAAATGGTAGTATCCCCGTTTTTTTATCAGATCATTATCACTATCATTTTCCCGCCAAAACACTTGCTATGGATTTGCGTAATGCGATGTATTTACATCAGCTGCAATTATATTATCAGGTACAAATGACTGCGGAGGAACAAGTATATGGTGTAGAAGCGTTGTTGCGATGGAATCATCCAGTTTGTGGTTTTGTTGCACCTTCATTATTGATTTCTTTGGCTTACCAAGGTGGTTTTTTGAATGAACTAGGTTTATATATTATAGAAAAGGCTTGTCAAGATGCTGAGCAGATAGATAGATTAGCGATGAAGATGAATTTGTCAATCAATATTTCTCCAAAGCAGCTGGAGGATGCTGATTTTGTTTCTAACGTACTTAAAATTATTAATAAGTATCATTTGCAATATATAGAACTGGTTTTTGAGGTTACTGAACGAGCTTTATTGAATACTACTAATATTATTACAAAGCGCATATTAGAATTGCGAGATAGTGGGATTAAGTTGAGTATAGATGATTTTGGAATGGGACACAGTTCAATAACTTATTTGCAGGAAAATATATTTGATGAAGTTAAGTTGGATGGTAGTTTGGTACAGCATCTATTGGAAAATGACAGAACACGCGAAATTATTATGAGTATTACTCAAATAGCCAAGCGGTTAAATTTTAGTGTAGTTGCAGAATTTGTTGAAACAGAGGAACAGATTAATGTATTAAAAGAAGCTGGATGTAAGATTTATCAAGGCTACTATTATGCTAAGGCAGTACCATTAGATGAATTTTTACAATATTGTCTTATTACAAGGAATGGTATTATAAGATCGCCAATAAATGAGAAAGTTTAGTGTTCTGATAATAAAACTAAGGGGGTAAAATATGGATGATGAATTTATTAATATAACGACAGAAAATGTTTTTAATGAACACTTATGTTGTATTATACGGAGTAAAAAGTTTCATCCTGGAATAGATGCAAAGCGCCAATGGCTTTCAAAACGCTTAAATGAAGGACATGTTTTTAGAAAATTGAATGAAAGGGGTACTGTTTTTATTGAATATGCCCCATTGGAAAAAGCATGGGTTCCTATTGTTGGTGATAATTATTTCTACATATATTGCTTGTGGGTTATGGGAAGCTATAAAGGCAAAGGGTATGGTAAGTCACTGATGGATTATTGTTTGGCGGATGCTAAAGCAAAAGGAAAATCAGGTGTCTGTTTACTAGGTTCAAAAAAACAAAAACATTGGCTTACAGATCAGTCATTTGCTAAAAGTAATGGCTTTGAGGTCGTTGATACTACTGATGATGGGTATGAACTATTAGCGTTGTCTTTTGATGGAACTTTCCCTCGATTTACTCAAAAGGCTAAAAAGCAAAAGATTGAAAATAAAGAACTAACTATTTATTATGATATGCAATGCCCTTTTGTTTATCAAAGTCTTGAAATAGTCAAACAGTATTGTGAGATTAATAATGTACCTATTCTAATGATTCAAGTTGATACTTTACAAAAAGCTAAAGATTTACCTTGTGTTTTTAATAATTGGGCAGTGTTTTATCATGGGGAATTTGAAACTGTGAATCTGCTAGATAAAAATACTCTTACAAGATTATTAAAAAAATAGAGATTATAAATATATAAAGATTGGAATTAAATGGCTGAATAAGCCATTTTTTTAATTTTTATTTTAAAAGTACTTTCAAAAACATTAAAAATAAGTTGGAATAAAAAATAAAAATGAAAGTAATTACTAAAGCAAGTGAATATATTGCTTAATAAAATAAAAGCCATTAAAGTTATAAACAAGGAGGAGAGATTTAATGAAGAGGATTCAAAATAGTTTGATCGTTTCATGTCAGGCATTAGAAGATGAACCGCTGCATTCATCATTGATCATGTCAAAAATGGCACTTGCTGCAAAGATGGGGGGAGCAAAAGGAATAAGAGCAAATAGTGTTCAAGATATCCATGAAATTAAAAAGGAAGTGGATTTGCCAATTATTGGTATCATCAAGAAAGATTATGAGGATACAGATATTTATATTACTACAACGATGAAAGAGGTGGATGCTCTAGTGGCAGAAGGGGTAGATATTATTGCGATGGATGCGACAATGCAGTTAAGACCTCATAATCAAACAATTACTGAATTTTTTAAGGAGGTAAAAGCAAAATATCCTCATCAATTGTTTATGGCTGATTGCTCCACTGTGGAAGAGGCAATCCATGCTGATAATATTGGATTTGATTTTATTGGAACAACTTTAGTCGGATACACACCACAAAGCCAAAATAGTCGAATTGATGCTAATGATTTTAAAATTATTAGAGAGATAGTGAAGAATGTTAAGCATCCTGTGATTGGTGAGGGAAATATAGATACTCCTTCTAAAGTAAAAAGGGCATTAGAATTAGGTTGTTATAGTGTGGTTGTAGGATCAATGATTACAAGACCACAGTTAATTACAAAGAAATTTGTAGATGAGATTTCAAGATAAGGGAGGAAAGAGATTATGATGGATAAATTGTCTAATGTGTTATTGCCGATTGCTGAGAAACTTTCTAAAAATCGTTATTTGACAGCAATTAGGGATGGTTTTGTTTCAATCATGCCGCTAGTAATTACTGCGTCTTTATTTACATTGATCAATAGTGTATTTGTAGGTGAGGGGCATTACTTTGATCAATGGTTTGGAGCACCATGTAATGATTTTGCTAAAATCGGTAGTGTAATTAGTTCAGCCTCAATGTCAATTATGGCAATTTTGCTAGTTTTTACTACTGCTAAAGCTTTAGCTAATGAATATAAAATGGATACTTCGGTTGCTGGAGCAACAGCAGTTGTTTGCTTTTTATGTCTAACACCATTTGTAAGTGATGCAAAAATTGGTGAATATGTGACTACTTATTATTTAGGGGCAGCTGGGATGTTTACAGCATTTATTTCTGCCTTGATTTCAGTTGAATTAATGAGATTTTTGCTTGGGTTCAAAGCACTGGTTATTAAAATGCCGGAAAGTGTACCTACTGGAATTGCTAGATCATTTAATGCAATTATTCCTGTAGCTTTAACGGTTATTATTTTTGCAATCCTGAGAATTATAACCGATGCAATAGGGGCACCGCTTAATGATTTGATTTTTAACTGGATTCAAACACCTTTTACTGCAATTGTTTCATCACCGGTCGGATTGATTGTTATTTATGTTTTGTATATGCTTTTATGGGGCTTTGGAATTCATTCGGCATATATTTTTAATCCAATCTTAGAACCAATCTATTTGGCAAGTCTAGCAATCAATGAAGCTGCTATTACAAGTGGAACAGCAGCTACCGAAATTATTACTAAACCATTTATTGATTCCGTTGCATTTATGGGTGGCGCTGGTAATATGTTAGCGCTTGTAATTGCTATTTTTATAGTTTCTAAAAGAGATGATTATAAGGTGATTGGAAAATTAGGTTTTGTACCAGCATTATTTAATATTTCAGAACCGCTGATGTTTGGATTACCTGTTGTTATGAATCCTATCTTGATCATTCCAATGATTTTAACAACTCTTGCAGGTTTAGGAATTGGAGCGTTAGCTACACAAATTGGTATTATGGCTCATACTTACGTATTGATCCCGTGGACGACCCCACCAGTAATCAGTGCGTTTCTAGCTACTGGAGGAGATATTATGTCAGGGGTCATTGGTCTACTTATTTTGGTAGTATCTGTTCTTATCTATATCCCATTTGTAAAAGTTATGAATAAAGAAGGAATTGAGAGTATTGAAGAATAAAGTTATTGTTTTTGATCTAGACGGTACACTTTTAGGTGCCAATAATGAAATCATTGGAGGAACCGAGACATTAAATTGTCTTGATTCTCTCCAACAAATGGGATGGACATTAGCAATATGTACAGGTCGGTTAGATCATGATATTTTAAAAATAGAAGAACAATACAAACTTAAAATAGAGCATCGTATTTCTCAAAACGGTGCGGTTTGTATGAAAGGACAACAATTGATAGCTACCTTGATTGATAAACAAGAAGCTATAAATATCTATAAGGAGATTCAAAAAGAAGATATTCGAATCGAGTTAAATACAGTATCTAATCGTTATTGGAAAAGTGAAAGAGATCCAGCTTTCCCTAGTGAATTATATGATTCCCATATCATTTGTAAAGATTTTGATAAACTTATACTGTATCAGCCAGCAGTTTTGTTTCTTGTTATTGGTACTGAAGATAAACTTCGCTCAATAGAAACATATATAAATACAACATATCAAAAGACAAAAGCAGTGATGACTTCTTCAACATCTTTGGAAATCATGCATAAAGATGCCTCAAAAGGAAATGCCGTAAAAATGCTATATCCTAAAAGTGAAGTATATGCAATAGGTGATTCCCCAAATGACTTTGATATGTTTCCAATTGCTAAAAAGGGTTACTTGGTTGCAAATAAGCCTTGTCAATTTCCCTGTGCTCAAAAAGAAAGTATTTTAGAAGCGTTAAAAGATATAATAAAAATAAATAAAGAGGACAGATAAAATGAAAACATTATTTATTCCTTTAGATGAACGACCATGCAATTATAATTTTCCTTTAATGATTGCCCAGTCAAATCAACAAATCGAATTAGTTGAACCGGATAAAAGTTTTTTAGGTCATAAAAAGAAGCCGGCTCAGGTGGAATATTTTAAACAATTTATCGATGAAAATATTGAAGGATGTGATAATTGTATTATCTCGATAGATATGATCGTATATGGTGGATTGATTCCATCACGATTACACTATTTGAGTGAAACAGATGCGCTTCAACGTTTAGAACTAATTAAATATCTAAAACAGTTGAAACCTCAAATAAAAATATATGCTTATCATTGTATTATGCGTGCACCAAGTTATAATTCGAGTGAAGAAGAACCTGATTATTATGAAAATTACGGCTTTGCTCTTTTTCGAAGAAAATATCTTCTTGATCTAAAAAAAAGACATGGGTTAAATCAAAAAGAAAAAGATGAACTTCTCGGTATTGATATTCCTCAGGAAATTATAACTGATTATGAGCAGCGTCGTTTGTTTAATACTAAGATTAATTTAAAGGTTATTGATTTTCTTGAAGCTGGCTATCTTGATTTTCTGGTTATTCCACAAGATGACTCGTCACCTTATGGATATACTGCAATATCCCAAAAAATCGTTATTAATGCTTTAAAGGAAAAAAGATTAGATCAGAAAGTAATGATCTATCCTGGAGCTGACGAAGTAGGTCTGTCATTATTAGCACGTGCTTATCATGAATACTATCATTTAGAACCAAAAGTTTATCCTTTTTACGCTTCGGTATTAGGACCAATGATTATTCCTAAATATGAAGATCGACCAATGTATGAAAGTCTAAAATCACATGTACGCGTATGTAAAGCTAAGCTGGTCAACAATCCTCAAGATGCTGATGTGGTTTTAGCGATAAATTCGCCAGGTAAGATCATGCAAGAAGCTTTTATTGATAAAAATGATTTAGATGTAACTTATACAAGTTATCGTTATTTATTGGCTTTTGCTGAACAAATTCAAGATTATATAAATAGTGGTTATCATGTGGCGTTATGCGACAGTGCTTTTAGTAATGGTGGTGATCTACAATTAATTGAATATTTAGATGAGCTAAATATTTTAGATCAATTAGTAAGCTATGCAGGATGGAATACAAATTGTAATTCTTTAGGAACAACTTTATCTCAAGCTTTTATTGGTCAGGAAAACGTAATTAATAATTTATGTTATCGTCTTATCGAAGATGTTTTTTATCAAGCAATAGTTAGAAAAGAAGTTGTCGAAAATGATTTACCACATAAAGGATTATCTTATTATGATTTTAAAGATCAACAAACGGATGTAGAGAATATTATTAAAAAGAAGTTACAGACTAATTTTGGACATCTTCATCTTAGTCAGCGCTATCCTTTTAATATAACAAAAATATATATGCCGTGGAAACGGATGTTTGAAATTGGAATGGAAATTAAGTTATAGGAAACGTAAGTTTCCTTTTTATGCTATAATCATTTGTATAGTAAAGGAGGGGTTAGGTGTTATCTTATAATAGAAGTGTGATTCCAATTATTGAATCAGCTTATGAAGAACTAACGAATGTGGAAAAAAATATTGCTAATTATTTCATTGATCAAGTTGAAGATGAAGATTTATCATCAAAAGCAGTTTCTCAAAGATTATATGTATCTGAAGCATCCTTATCACGGTTTGCTAAAAAGTTAGGGTTTAGTGGATATCGACAATTTCTATTTGCTTATCAAGATTCTCACCAATCAAGCCGGCATTTAGATTTATTAACTAAACAAGTTTTAAACTCTTATCAAAAAGTTTTAGAGAAAACTTATTCATTGATTGATAATGACCAAATGGTTAGAATAGCTAAGATGCTGGATGAATATAATCGAGTTTATATTTATGGAATTGGCTCATCGTCAGTTGTTGCAAGAGAATTTAAATTAAGGTTTATGAGATTAGGATTAGATGTTGATTATTTAGCAGAATCACATTCTATTCGGATGAATATTACCCGAGTAAATCAAGAATCATTAGTGATTGGAATCAGTGTAAGTGGAAAAACCGAAGAAGTTATAGAAGGATTACGAGAAGCAAAAGAAAAAGGAGCTAAAACAATTATGTTATCTGCTGCTCGGGTATATGAATATCGTTCTTATTATGATGAACTGATCTTGATTGGGGGGTTAAAAAATTTAGCTATTTCTGATAAAATCTCACCCCAAATTCCCGCCTTGATCGTGGTTGATATCTTATATTCACATTATCTTAATTATAACAATGATAATAAAAAAGAAAAGCTGCAAATGACATTAGAACATATTAATTATGAATTAGAAGAATAATCTAGTATATGGATATTGGTAAGCTCATATTAAAAAGCTAACAGAGTGCTGCTTTGTTAGCTTTCTTTGTGAATAATTAATTAAAATAGAACTTTTTGCAGTTCCTCTAAAAACATTTTAGCAGAACGGCTGAAAATTTGATATTTTTTCCAGACAAGATAAAATCCAGTTTCAAAATTTGGTTCTAATGGTCGGAAGCAGAGGTTACAATCACCGGTTGTATTAATTAATTTATCAAATGTAAAAACATAGCCTAAACCACTTTCTACGATCATTGCTGGGGTAGTGATAAGATTAAAGCTGCCAATCACATTTAGATTACGATAATATTCTTTAAACCAGCCTGATAATACGTTTGCACTTGATTGTTGATGGGCAAGGAAAATAGGTTCGTCTTTGATATCTTCTGGAGTGATTGCATTTAGTTTTGCTAATGGACTATCTCTTCGCATCAGTACACCCCAAGTATCTGTATATGGTAACTTAAGATAATTATATTTTTCTAGATCGATTGGTTCAATTAAGATGGCAAAGTCTAGGAGACCTTTATTTAACTGTTCTGAAACTTCTAAAGTACTTCCGCTAAAAATATGATACTTAATATTAGGGTATTGGTTGTGCATCCTTTTAAAAATTTCAGCAATTGAATGCATTACATAAGTTTCTGGGGCGCCAATATAGATATCACCGGATGTTGTTTCCCCATAGGTGCTAAGTTCTGATTCAGTTCGTTCAGTTAAATCAATTATTTCTTTCGCTCGTTTTCTAAGAAACATCCCTTCTTCTGTTAGAGTAACTTTTCGGCTACCTCTTTCAAATAATTTTTTTCCAACCTCTGCTTCAAGCATATTTAATTGACGGGATAAATTTGGCTGGGTAGTGTGTAAAATTTCAGCGGCTTTTGTGATACTTTCTTCTTGAGCTACTGCAAGAAAGTATTTTAAAATACGTATTTCCATTAATATTGCACCTCCATTTAAAAAATTATACCATAAAGAAAAGGTATAATAATATATATAATATAAGCATTTGTAGTTTTTTTAAATTGTGAGATAATTATAGAAAAGATAAATAAAGGAGGAGAAAAAATGAGTTTTCCAAAGAATTTTTTATGGGGCGGAGCTACTGCTGCGAACCAATGTGAAGGAGCCTGGAATGAAGATGGACGTGGTCCTGCTTTAACAGATGTTACTACAGGAGGATCAGTTAAAGAAAGTAGACAGGTTACTTATATTGACAAGGATGGTAAACATTGTAAGATCGTTACTAGTGAAGGGCAGGTTCAATTACCTGAAGGAGCCCATTTTGCTTGTTTAGATGAATGTTTATACCCTAACCATGATGGTATTGATTTTTATCATCATTATAAAGAAGATATTAAGATGTTTGCGGAAATGGGTTTTAAAACTTTTAGAATGTCTATTTCATGGTCAAGACTATTTCCTCATGGTGATGAAGAGACCCCTAATCAAAAGGGAATCGAATTTTATCGTAGTGTTTTCAAGGAATTAAGAAAATATAATATTGAGCCTTTAGTTACAATTTGGCATTTTGATACACCTTTATATTTAATTGAAAAATATGGAGGATGGTCAAATAGAAAGTTGATCAAGTTTTTTGATCATTATGCACGAACAGTTTTTACAGAGTTTAAAGGTTTAGTTAAATATTGGTTAACTTTTAATGAAATTAATAATACAATCATGGGATTAGGTTTATTCTATGAGGCTAAAGAAGAGGATTATCAACGTGCTTATCAACATTTACATCATCAATTTGTTGCAAGTGCTCATGCGGTTAAGATAGGTCATGAAATTGATTCCGAAAATAAGATTGGTTGTATGATTTGCGGTATTACAAGTTATCCAGCAACATGTGATCCTAAGGATGTTTTAGCAAATCGTCATCAATGGGAAAAATCAATCTTCTATTGCGGTGATGTCCAATGTTTTGGTAAATATCCGACTTATGCTAAACGTTTATGGGATGAACATAATGTTAAATTAGATATTACAGAACAAGATTTAATCGATTTAAAAGAAGGTACTGTTGATATGTATACTTTCTCTTATTATATGTCTTCTTTGATTACAACTCATGAGATTGCTGATGCAGTAGGTGGAAACTTTACAACAGGAGCACGAAATGAATATCTTCAATATTCTGATTGGGGATGGGCGTTTGATCCAGATGGATTACAATATTATCTTGAAATGATTTATGATCGTTATCAAAGGCCATTGATGGTTGTAGAAAATGGTTTAGGAGCTTTTGATACAGTTGAGGAAGATGGAACAATCCATGATGATTATCGTATCGATTATTATCGAGATCATATCTTGGCTATGGATAAAGCAATTAATAATGGTGTTGATTTAATTGCGTATACGACTTGGGGCTGTATCGATCTAGTTTCGGCAGGCACTGGTGAAATGAGAAAACGTTATGGTTTTATCTATGTTGATAAACATGATGATGGAACTGGAACGATGAAACGTAGTCCTAAAGATTCTTTCTATTGGTATCAAAAAGTAATACAAAGTAATGGTCAAGATTTAGATTAATTGAGTATTTAATTTTATAAGTAATGATTAACTGTATTGTCATATAAAGATGACGATACAGTTTTTTGCATAAATAAAAAGCATGGAAAACCATAAAATATAAGTATTTGTATTTTCATGGCTTTTATTGATAATTATAAGTGTAGAATAAAACGGCTTGAAAGGAGATGGTTAAATTGAATGTGCAGAAAATTAGTGAAAAAGAAATTGTTATAGCACTGCTCGATGCTGGTATGGATACGGAAAAAATCAATGAATTTATTGAAAGTATTAACTCAGAATATTTTCAAAAAAGTAAAAATATTTTATTAAGCCAAAGAGCTGAATTATTATTAAAGATTCGAGATGGTCAAGAGAAATTATATTGTTTAGATTATTTAACTAGAACACTCAATCAGGCAGGAATATTTGATAAAAAATAATGGAGGAAAAATTATGATCTTAAAGGAAAATTATAAATTAAATAATGGGGTAGAAATACCTAAATTAGGGTTAGGAACTTGGGAAATTGCTGATAATAAAGTAGCTGATGCAGTAAAGAAAGCTGTTAAACTAGGGTATCGCCATATCGATACTGCCCAAGGATATGAGAATGAAAATGGTGTTGGAATTGGAATTAAAACTTGTGGTGTTGAGCGAGAGAATCTTTTTATAACAACAAAGATTCAAGCAGATTTTAAAACATATGAAGAAGCGAGACGATCTATTATTGATTCATTAAAGAGATTAGAGCTTGAATATATTGATTTAATGATCATTCATGCACCACAACCATGGACAAAATTCAGAGAAGAAAATCATTATTTTAAAGAAAATATAGATGTTTGGAAAGCACTGGAAGAGTTTTATAAAATGGGGAAAATTAGAGCAATCGGTTTATCAAATTTTGAAATCGTAGATATTGAAAACATTTTAAATAATTGTGAAATAAAACCTGCGGTTAATCAAATTTTGGCACATATTTCTAATACCCCATTTGATATAATTAATTATTGTCAAGCACATGATATTTTAGTTGAAGCTTATTCACCAGTAGGTCATGGAGAAATGTTAAAAAATAATGAAGTTAAATTAATTGCTGATAAATATGGGGTTACAATTCCTCAATTGTGTATTAAGTATTGTTTACAGTTAGATACCTTACCACTACCTAAAACTGCTGATCCAGAACATATGCAAAATAATGCGGATTTAGATTTTATTATCAGTGATGAAGATATGATGCTTTTAAAAAATATTAATAAAATTAAAAATTATGGAGAGTTTAGTGTATTTCCGGTATATGGGAAAATTTAACTCATAAAGAAGAAATTATATAAATGAAGGGAGATTATTATGGCAGCTTTAACAACGTTATTTCCAGTATTTTTTATGCTGGCACTAGGCTTTATCGCACGAGTAAAGGGATGGATCACACTTGAACAGAAAAATGGAGCTAATGCAATAATATTTAAAATTTTATTTCCTATTTTAGTCCTTAATTTGATGTGTACAGCAACGATTGAAACAGACCATATTAAAATTATTGGTTATGTTTTTGGTGTTTACCTTCTAGCTTTAGTTGCAGGTAAATTACTTGCACCACTTGCGGGCAAGAAATATGCTCATTTTTCACCTTATTTACTTACAGTAGTAGAGGGAGGAAATGTGGCATTACCGTTATATCTTTCTATTGTTGGAAAATCTAGTAATACTGTTATTTTTGATATTGCTGGAACAGTTATTGCTTTTATTGTTTTTCCAGTTTTAATAGCTAAAGAAGCGGCAACTGGTTCTTCGATGAAAGAGATGATTAAAAGTATTTTTACAAATTCTTTTGTTATTGCTGTGATTGTCGGTCTTGTTTTGAATTTTACGGGGATTTATGATTTACTGATAGCATCGCAATTTGGTGAAATGATTACAGGAACATTATCACAAGCCACAACACCGATCGTTTCAATGATTTTATTTATTTTAGGCTATGATTTAAATGTTGATAAAAAAACATTAGTACCGATTCTTAAGTTAATGGGAATTAAAATTGTTTATTATGCGATGGTTATTGCGGGATTCTTTATTTTATTTCCTGCCCAAATGGCCGATAAGACTTTTATGATGGCTCCAATTATCTATTTTATGTGTCCCACTGGATTTGGATTGATGCCTGTTATTGCCCCATTATATAAAGATGAAGATGATGCCTCATTTACAAGTGCCTTTGTTTCTATCTTTATGATTATTACACTGATCGTCTATACTTTGGTTGTTATTTTTATTGCTTAAAATAAGCGTGCTTTCTTATTGATTTAGAGGAGCTTTAAGATAAATAATAGTCCATTTGACCTTTTGATAAGAATATAAATTAAAAATTAGGAGAAAGATTGAATATGGAATATATACAATTAAATAATGGTATTAAAATGCCAAGTATAGGCTTTGGTGTATACCAAATTCCATTATTAATGACAAAGCAATGTGTCTTAGATGCTTTAGCAATTGGGTATCGACATATTGATACAGCAAGGAACTATGGTAATGAAAGAGAAGTTGGAGAGGCGCTTATAGATTCAGGTATTTCGAGAGCTGAAATCTTTCTAACAACTAAGATATATGGGGCTGATAGTTATCGTCAAGCATGTCAGTATATTGATGAAGCATTAAATAAATTACAGACAAAATACATTGATTTAATGTTGTTTCATTGGCCATCTGGAAATATAACAGAAACATATCGAGCGATGGAAGATTATTATAAGGCCGGCAAGTTAAAAGCGATTGGCTTATCAAATTTTTTTATTCATGATTTTAATACTGTTATTAGTTCATGTACAATAATTCCTATGGTCAATCAAGTTGAAGCACATATTTTTCATCAAAGAAAAGTTTTTCAAAAAGATATGAACCAATATGGAATCAAGCTTGAAGCGTGGTCACCACTGGCATGTGGAAAAAATAATATCTTTGGCAATTTAATATTAGAAAAAATAGCTAAATCACATCGTAAATCAACAGCTCAGGTTGCTTTAAGATTTTTAAATCAAAAAGGTATTGCGATTATACCTAAATCGATCCATAAAGATAGAATAAAGGAAAATTGGGAGATTTTTGATTTTGAATTAACAAATGATGAAATGAAAGAAATTGAATTATTAGATTGTGATTGTAGCTTATTTAGCTGGTATGAATAAGTAAATAATTTATTTAGCGGTAGTTAGAGAAGAATAACAAAAAAAGGAGGATGTTAAGAAATGAACCTTCCCTATCATGTCCAAATAAGGGAGATTCACTTCATTAGTCGTCCTTTTTTATAGTTTATTTGTAGTCACAATAAACACTGTTGATTGTATTATTTTCGATAACTAATTTACGTTGAGCTAGTTTGTCGATGAAATAACGATCGTGTGATACAAATAATAATGTTCCTGAATAATTTGAAAGTGCATCTTCTAAAATTTCACGAGTTTCAATATCAATATGATTAGTTGGTTCATCTAAAATTAATAAGTTGACTTTATGTTGCATTAAAATAGCCATTTTTAATAATACTTTTTCACCACCAGATAAGTTTCCTACTCGTTTGAAAACCTGATCTTGATAAAAAGAATATTTAGCTAGAATCCCTCTAGCCTCACCTTCCAAACAAGGATATTCATGACAAAATGTTTGAAGAATTGAATCATTGTTATTGATAAAATTTATTTCTTGAGGTATATATCCAATTAAGACTGTTTCCGCCATTTTTAACTCACCTTGATAATTATTAAGGTTTCCAAGAAGAGCTTTAATAAATGATGTTTTACCTGAACCATTATTTCCTAGTAGGACTGTTTTTTCCTGATAATAAAGTGTAAAATTCACTTTTGAAAATAAAGATAGATTATTAAAAGATATTCCAAAATCAATGACTTTAAGCACTTCTTTGCTACTGCGTTCACCCAAAAAGTTAAGTGGCAGTTTCTTTTTTTCTAATTGTGGTTTATCGAGGATTTCTATCTTTTCTAAACGTTTTTCTAATTCTTTGGCTTTTTTAAAGAATTTTTCATTATCACCTTGATTACCCCAATCTCGATAACGCTTGATAGAAGCTTTTATTGCTTCGATTTTCTTCTGTTGAGTTTTGTATTGTTCAAATTCTTGTAATAATAATCTTTCTTGTTCTTTTAAGGTGTATGAGTAATTACCGTGGAATAAACGATTTTCACTGTTATCTAAAAGAATAGTTTTATTAGTTACTCGATCCAAAAAATAGCGATCATGTGAAATAATCACAATAGTCCCACGATACTTATTTAAATAATTTTCTAGCCATTCTAACATTGTAATATCTAAATGATTAGTTGGTTCATCTAATAATAAGATATCAGGTTCAGTTAAAATTAATTGGGCTAAATTAATAATTGTTTTTTGACCACCGCTCAAGATAGCAAACGGCTTATCTAAAATACTATGCAATTTAAAGCCGGTAATGACTTTGTTTAGTTTTTCTTCAACTTCATAGCCGCCCAGGGCTATGTATTGATCTTGTATTTTAGCATATTTGTTTAATATCGCTTCATCGACATTATTATGCATCATATCTTGTTCAAGTGCTCGCATTCGTTGTTCAATAGCATGAATTTCGAAAAAAGATGACATCAGCATATCTTTTACTGTTATATCATTATCACTGATTGTTGGAATTTGTTCTAAATAGCCAATAGTAGCTTGTTTGCGAATAGTAATATTTCCTGTATCAGGGAATTCTTTTTTCATGATCATTTTAAACAGTGTAGATTTGCCACTACCATTTTTGCCTACAATTCCCACACGATCACCAGTTAAAATCTCAAAATTAATATCTTTTAATACTTGTTTATAACCAAAATTTTTATAAATTTTATGCATTCCTATTTCAATCATTGTATATTTGCTCCTTTATTTTATAAATTTATTTAAAATAAACAGAGCCTAAGATTAATAGGATCAGGCGATTGTTTCTAATCGCTTCGCACAGCTAGAGCATTATACTCTGATCGCCTAGCCTATTGATTAACAGACTCTGTACGAAGCACAGTGCCTTCGACTCTACGGCAAACATAACCTAGAATCATCATGACCACCTCCCTAAAATATTATTATTTTATTAATTCTATCATATCTAAATTATAAAAACACTGAATTGATAATGAAAATCTTTAAGTATTGGATATTTAGTGATTAATATCGAAGAATCTATTGATAAATAAGAAATATATTTGTTTATGAAATCGAACTATAGTAGAATAGTGAAGAAGAAAATATTTATAAGAGAGGTACATTAATGAAAAGAAAATATCCTAAGGTCATTATATCTGAAGAAGGAGAAAAATGGCTTGATAAAGGTCAGATGTGGATGTATAGAAATAATGCTGTTAATATTGATGAAACAATTGAAAATGGAGCGTTGGTAGATATCATTACTACTACTGGCCGTTACCTTGGAACAGGTTTTATTTCTAAAAATAGTCACATTACGGTAAGAATTTTATCTAAAGATATAAATGAAATATTTGATCGAAACTTTTTTAAGCGAAGAATACAATTTGCTTATGACTTTCGCAAGACAGTAGAAAAAGAAAATTTAACTAATTGTCGTTTGGTTTTTGGAGAAGCAGATGAACTGCCGGGATTAACAGTTGATCGCTATAATGATATTTTAGTTTGCCAAATTAGTTCATACGGATTAGATAAAATCAAAGATATGATCTATGAAATATTACTAGAGGTTTTAACAGAAGATGGGCAAGATGTTAAAGGTATCTATGAAAGAAATGATATTAAGGTTAGAGCAAAAGAAGGACTGCCTTTAGAAAAAGGATATTGGAGAAATATTAATTTACCGACAACGACGATTATTAATGAAAATGGAATCAATTTAAGTGTTGATGTTGAAAATGGTCAAAAAACAGGTTACTTTTTAGATCAAAAAGCAAATCGTGTTTTACTTAGAAATATAGCGTATGGAAAAAAAGTTTTGGATTGCTTTAGTCATACTGGGGGCTTTGCATTAAATGCGGCTTATGGTAAAGCTAAAGAAGTGGTTGCAGTAGATGTATCACAAACTGCTCTTGATCAGGGATATGCTAATGCTAAACTAAATAATTTACAAGGATGTATTTCTTTTGTAAAAGATGATGTTTTTGACTATCTAGATAAATGTAAAAAGGGACAGTTTGATATTATTGTTTTAGATCCACCTGCTTTTACGAAATCGAGAAGAACGGTAGATCATGCTTATAATGGTTATAAGAAAATCAATATGAAAGCAATGAAATTATTAGGCAGAGGTGGATACTTAATTACATGTAGTTGTTCACGTTTTATGGAGACTGATAATTTTGAAAAGATGCTTCGTGAATCAGCGCATGAGGCTGGAGTAACCCTTAAACAAGTATCAGTTACTCAACAAAACCCAGACCATCCAATTTTATGGACAATGGAAGAAACGTCATATTTAAAATTTTATATTTTCCAAATTATTTAGATTGAATAGGATTTACGAATCGACTGAATAGGCTTTTAATTTTAAAGTTTAATAGTCGATTTTTATTTAGGAAAATAATTTAGATTTTTTTGAATAATATCTTATTTGTTGTGTATTGAATTTGGTTTGTTTCATGATTTTCCAGACCACAAGTATAAAGGGCGTTATCATGATTATCGTTCAATAATTGCTAAAGGAACTATCAAGTTAATTGATGGTAATGATGATTACAAAATTAAAAAAGGATATAATTTATTATCCACCTGCAACCATCGTGAAATTGTCCTTTTGGAAAGTAGAAAGACGATACTCCCAATATATATCGGAGTGATTGAATGTAAAATGAAGAATGTTACAGCAAAGTCTGAATTTCCAATAAGGTCAGTTGCAGATGTTCCATTTTTAGATGTATGTTCATTGCCTAAAGATGAAACACCATTTGATATAAGTGACATTATTGCGAAACGAAAAAATAATTTATTGTAAAAAGAGAAATAACAATTTTAGTTCTCTTTTTATCTTTATGTAATATTGTCCTTTATCATATTTAAAAATGTTTCAGCACTTTTGGTAAAGAGTTGGTATTTTTTCCAAATTATTAGCATATTCGCTTCTAATTTTGGTTCAAGTGGTCTAAAGCATAATGAACTATTATTAGAATTAAAAATTTTATCTAAGCATAAAGCATATAAATTTCCTTCTTCAACTATTAAAGATGCATTAAATAATAAATTATAAGTTCCTACAATATTTAATTTCCTTTGATTTCCACCAATCCATCCAGCTAATTCATTTTTTACCATCCCTTGATTTGAACAAAGAAGAGGTTTTCCACGTAGATCATCAGGGGTTATTTTGTCAAGTGATGCTAGAGTACTATCCCGCTTCATTAAAATCCCCCAAGCATTGCTATAAGGAAGCCTTAAATAATCGTACTTATTTAAATCAACAGGCTCAATAACGATTCCAAAATCTAGAACTCCAGCATCAATTTTTTCCATTACCTCTTCAGCTTTTCCACTATGCAAATGAAATTTTACATGAGGGTATTTTTCCAACATCGTTGCAATTGTCTTGGCAATCGGACGCATTCCTTCACTCTCACCACATCCTAGATAAATATCACCTGTTAATAGTTCTTCATTAGCTTTGACTTCAGCTTCTGCCCTTTCAACAAGCCCAAGAATTTCTTCTGCCCGTTTTCTTAAGATCATGCCTTCATCAGTCAAAGTAATACGACGTTTTCCCCGGATAAATAATTGTTTTCCTAATTCTTCTTCTAACTCTTTCATTTGTCTTGATAATGTTGGCTGCGTTACATGTAGATATTCAGCTGCCCCAGAAATACTTTCTTCCCTTGCGATGGTAAGAAAATATTGTAGTGTTCTAATTTCCATTAATATCACCCCATAGTTATATTATAGTACATTTATGTTTAACAAGTATAAAAAACTAGATTATAAATACATATAATCTAGAATTTATTTAATGAAACATATCTTTTTTGATGAAAATAATTGTGGCGATAATACAGGCAACTATTGCTAGTCCCGTTGGGAACCACCATTGTGGAAATGGTAAACCTGCAACATTCATTCCATAAAAACTGAAAATAATATTTGGAATAGCCATAACGATCGTAATAACTGTTAATACTTTCATAACAATATTCAGGTTATTGGAAATAACTGAAGCAAATGCATCCATTGTTCCTGATAAAATATTTGAATAGATATTACACATTTCAATTGCCTGATGGATTTCAATCAAAACGTCATCTAATAGGTCTTGATCTTCATCATATAATTTAATAGCTTTCCCACGCATAATTTTATTTAATGTTATTTCGTCCGTTTTTAATGAGGTAGAAAAATATACTAATGATTTTTCTAGTCCTAACATTTGAATCAATTCTTTATTTTGCATTGATTTGTGTAATCTTTGTTCAGTTCGAGAAGAGATCCGATCAATTTGGCGCAGATAAATTAAATATCGTTGAGAAATTCGTAATAATAATAGTAATAAAAATCTTGTTTTTAAATCAGTATTGACACCTTTGATCCGACCTTGTGCCATATCATCGATATTTAAGTTTTCATATAAGGAAATGGTAACAACGTATCCTTTCATGATCACAATACCTAAGGGCAATGTCGTATATTGTAACATATTTTTATCGTAACCATCTTCTACTTCTTCAGCACTAGGATAGTCAACGATTACTAGAGTCTGATTATAATCTTCGTCATAGTCGATATGCGAGCTTTCTTCAGCATCTAATGAAGATTTAACAAATTCCGGTAGAATTCCCATTTCTTCAATCAAATAGTTTTTTTCTTCTTCAGTTGGAGCAATAGCGCTGATCCAGCTGCCTGGTTCTGGTTTATCGATCTTTTTTGTTTCAGTTCCAAAAGTTTTGTAAAATTCTAACATAATAACCTCCACTTACAGGAGGTTCATGTTTATGCCTCCTGTTTCTCTATTTTATTTTCTTTTTCTTAGCGCACAATCGCTCGGGCACAGGGGACATAAAAACACCTTCTTTCGACGGTTAATTATATCACAAATTTATCAATTTTACCCCTATGTTTTGTTAGAAAATGATAAAAAAATAGTTAAATTTAATCATTAGATAAATTATTGCCAAATAATCTTCTAAATATTTCATTGATTATGAAATAATTCACTATAATATGTATATGAATCAACTAGACAAAAGTGAGCAAGAAATGTCGGGATGTTAGGATTGAGGATTTGTTATGATTGATTTGACAAAGGAGGAACACAATGAATTGGACTGATGGAATTAGTAACGCTTTAAAATACATTGAAGAGCATCTTAAAGAAGATATTAAGATAGTAGATGTTGCAAATGAAGCATATGTTTCAAGTTTTTATTTTCAAAAAGCATTTAGAATTCTATGTGGTTTTAGTGTTGCAGAGTATATTCGTTATCGAAGATTATCACTAGCCGGTAGTGAGGTCATTACTACGAATAAGAAGATTATTGAAATTGCATTAGAATATGGTTATGATTCACCAGATAGTTTTACTAAAGCATTCACTCGATTTCACGGAGTTACTCCGACTGTCGCAAGAAAAGAGCAATTGATGATTAAATCTTTTGCTCCGTTAAAAATACAGTTTACTTTGAAAGGTGGTTCAACCATGGATTGCAAAATTATTGAAAAAGAAGCATTTACAGTCTTAGGTAAGGCAAGAAGGTTTGATTTTGATTGTGCATTTAATGAGATTCCTAAATTTTGGGGAGAGCATATGCAGTCCGCTGATAAAAAAGTGTGTGGTGTATACGGGGTTTGCATTGAAGATGAAAAAGATGAAGGATTTAAATATTTGATTGCTGATGAGTATGTTTTGGACAGTGAAATTCCAGATGGGTATGAAGTTTGTGAAATTCCACAATTAACATGGGCAGTATTTGCTTGTCATGGTGCTGTACCTAAATCATTGCAAGAAGTGAATACAAAGATTTTTTCTGAATGGTTACCAAATAATGATACATACGAAGTTGCTGAGCATTATAATATTGAAATGTATACACCGTGTGAGGACTATCCACGAGGCAATCATGATGAAAATTATTATTCAGAAATTTGGATTCCGGTAAAGAAAAAATAATTATTATATTTAAGTTATGATAAATTAAATCGTTATCATAACTTTTTCTTATTGATTGACGGATTTTATGATTTCCTTTACAATTAAGACATTGTTTTAAAAAGGAGACAATTTGATGAACAGAGAAAGATTATCATCACGTCTAGGTTTTATTTTATTATCTGCTGGATGTGCGATTGGATTAGGAAATATTTGGCGTTTTCCGTATATGGTTGGAAAATACGGTGGAGGGGCATTTGTATTAGTCTATTTATTTTTCCTAATCATATTAGGTTTACCAATCATTGTAATGGAATACTCAGTTGGACGCGCTTCTCAAAAGAGTATTGCTAAAAGTTTTCATGTTTTAGAAAAGAAAGGACAAAAATGGCACATATTTTCGTATGTCGCAATGGTGGGAAATTATTTGTTAGTAATGTTTTATACGACTATTGCCGGCTGGATGCTAGCCTATTTTGTTAAAATGTTGAATGGTGATTTTATTGGACTAAATCCAAGTGAAGTCAACAATGTTTTTGTCAGTCTTCAAGCAGATCCACAAGCTAGTATTTTTTGGATGATCTTGATTGTTGTGATCGGCTGTGGAATTTGTGCTGTTGGTCTTCAACGAGGTGTTGAAAAAGTAACGAAAGTAATGATGGGATTATTGCTAGGAGTGATGCTCTTATTAGTTGTGAAGTCTTTGAGTTTAGACGGTGCAATAAAAGGAGTTGAATTTTACTTAGTTCCAGATTTTAATTTATTGATGGAAAATGGAATCTTTAATGCTGTTTATGGTGCAATGGGACAAGCATTTTTTACTTTGAGTATTGGAATGGGGGGAATGGCTATTTTTGGTAGTTATATTGGTAGAGAACATTCTTTAACTGGCGAAGGGTTACGTGTTTTAGCGCTAGATACTTTTGTTGCAACAATGGCAGGATTGATTATTTTTCCAGCTTGTATGTCTTTTGGGGTGGATGCAGGAAGTGGACCGGGATTAGTTTTTGTGACACTGCCAAATATTTTTAATGTTATGGAAAATGGTCAAATTTGGGGTACCTTGTTTTTTGTTTTTATGAATTTTGCGGCTCTCTCTACGATTATTGCCGTATTTGAAAATATTGTTTCATTTTCAATGGATCTATTAAATTGGTCAAGGAAGAAAAGTGTCATTTTAAATTTTATTATTATTGTTCTTGGTAGTATTCCTTGTGCAGTTGGATATAGTGTTTTATCTGGATTTCAGCCATTTGGACCGGGGAGTGCAGTTTTAGATTTATTAGACTTTTTAGTTTCTAATGTAATTATGCCATTAGGATCACTTGTATTTTTGTTTTTCTGTACTCGGCGTCTAGGTTGGGGTTGGAAGAAGTTTATGACCGAGGCTAATGCCGGTGAGGGCTTGCATTTTCCTGAAAAAGCCAAATTTTACATTAGTTGGATTCTCCCCCTAATTGTTATTTTTATTTTTCTATTTGGATTATGGGAGAAACTATTCGCATAAAGATAATAATGGGCAACAGTTGCATCTGTTGCTTTTTTGATGTGGTGAAGGTGAGATATTTTTTTGTTAAGACAAATTAATAATTAAATAATCTAATAATATGATAAAATAGTCTTATAGTAATGGCATTAACTTAGGGTTTAGTTTAGATATTGTAGTAGAAATATAAGGAGAGGGACTATGAATGAAAAATTAGAACTATTGATTAATGAAGTAAAAAAGGCTGTATTAGGAAAAGATGATGTTTTAAAAAAAGTAGTTATTGCTCTATTAGCTAATGGACATATTCTACTTGAAGATATTCCTGGGGTCGGGAAAACTAATTTAGCGGTTGCTTTAACAAAGGCAATACAGTTAGATTATCAGCGGGTTCAATTAACCTCTGATGTTTTACCAAGTGATTTATTAGGGTATTCTGTTTATGATTTTGAAACAAAAGAAATGACTTTTAAAAAAGGACCGCTATTTACAAATATCTTTTTGGCTGATGAAATTAATCGGACGTCAAGTAAAACACAATCAGCACTATTGCAGGTTATGGAAGAAGGAATGATTAGTGTTGATGGGTTAACTTATCCAACTGCTAAGCCGTTTATTGTTATTGCAACACAAAATCCGTTTGGAAGTGCTGGAACACAAATGTTACCAGATTCTCAGTTGGATCGTTTTATGATGCGTTTATCATTAGGTTATCCTGATGAAATGAGTGAGATTGAAATTATAAATCGAAAAAAAAGTGGAAATCCAATTAATTCAATCAACCCAGTTTTATCGCCTCAGGAATTGCTCATGATGCAAGAAGCAGTTACTAAAATTCATTTAGATGAAAGTTTAGTGAAATATATTGTTCAAATCGTTCAACAGACAAGAATTCATGAAAAAATTGAATTAGGGGCTTCTCCTCGTGCTTCGATTGCATTAATGAAAGCGGCTCAAGCTAGTGCATATTTAAATGGTCGGGACTATGTTATTGTTGAAGATATTAACGAAAACTTATATGAAACCCTAAATCATCGGATTTTCTTAATGCCAAGTGTTAAAAAGAATCGTGAAAATTTTCAAATAATTATGGAAGATATCATGATGAAGATTGCACCAATTGCATATAAGTAGTTATGTTTCGCTATCGTCTTGCTTATTTGTTATTAATTGGATTTGGGGTATTTTTCTATATTGCTTTTGTTGGATATTTTTCATATTATTTTCTTTTATTGATTCTGATTTTACCAGTTTTATCACTTTTTTATTTAGTTATGAGTTTTAAATTTACTAAGCTGGATTTTGCTATTTTGAATCAAAAAGTTATTCAAGATGACTTTGTAAAGATTAAAATAATTAAGGATAATTTAGGGCTTGGAGCAATAAAGTTTGTTGTTAAGGATCAAAAGTATTTGATCAAGGGAAATCAAGACGGATTAACTTTAGTATTTAAACATTGTGGGGGAAGAAATTTTATTATTAATACATACTACCAATACGATTGTCTAAATCTATTTTGCATAAAAAAGAGATGCCATTATGAGATACCAATTACTATTTATCCAAAGAGGGTAGAATTAGATTTCAAAGAGTACGCACATCAACTACCACGAGTTGGTAACGAAGTTTATGCTGTGAATCGTAAAGGAGATGATCCTACAGAAATATATGATATTCACAAATATCGAGAGGGGGATCAGTTGAAAAATATTCACTGGAAACTTAGTGCCCGTTATCAAGATATTTTAGTTAAAGATAATGCGATGTTAGTAGGTGAAGTAATTAATCTGTATGTTAGTTTTGATGACAATGATGATCATAATGATTTAGTTTTTGGTTATCTTGATACCTTTTGTGGTTTTTTATTAAAACGACAAATTGGCTTTCTATTATCAAATAAGGAAATTAAAAGTATTCAAGAATATGACGAAATATTTAAATATTTGTTATGGAATAAAGAGTATCAGTCAGATATTTCTAAACATAATTATGAGTTTGTTATTAGCTATAATGGAATCATGAAAGTGGAAGGTGGCCGCTGATGAAGTTATTAATTTATTTATTAGGAATTATTGGTTCAGTAGGCTCGTTAGTTTATTCTTTTAATTTTAGTTCGAACAATCATTTTATTTTTATTTCTTGTATTATAGTAGGTTTGTTAATATATTTGGGATTTAATTATATTCAAGGTAAAAAGAAGTTTGTTATCGGGAGTATTATTGCTGATGGAATCTTATTATTGATTCCTAGTACGATGGATTGTTTAACATACATAACTTCAATTATTATTTATAAGTATCGTGAAGTTTCTGTATATGATTTTAATTTTGAAAGTACGTATATTTTTTATGATGATCCCCAAATTTGTATCTTAGCTTTTTTGCTGATTTTTATCCCATTATTTTTATCAGCTGTAATTGCAATTGATAAACAAAAATATACATTAGCTATTTTGGCTTTATTACCAGGTGTTTTTATTGAATTATTATTTACGATTACACCACCATGGTATTTTCTAGCATGTTATGTTTTATATGTTTTGATTTTATTGATTGGTGCTTTGCAAAAAGGGGCTATATTAAAAATACCAATGATTATCATTAGTGTAGTTGCCATGGCAATAACATATATATCATTTCCAATAAGTACATATCGTCCTTCAAAGTATAGTTTGTTTGATAATGCCAGAACACCAATTTCAACTCCTGGAAATATAAAAGAGGAATACAATGTCAATAGCCAAGGGGATCGTCATTATCGTAACTCATTAGATTTTACAATTGCTGGTGAAGTGACTTTAAATAATTTCAAGATTCGAGGAATTGCTTATGACTTGTATGAAGATGGTAAATGGGGGACTTCTCATAGTCGCGTTGAAACAGAATGGTTTAAAAATAACCTAGAGAAGATTGCAAATATTACAAAGACTTCTCGTCAAGTTATTGAAGTTAATCAAATCAGTGGTTATAGTCAACGTAATTATACACCATACTTTATCATTAATGACGATATGACATATTATGGTGACCACTATGAGGGTAAAAACCCTCAAACATATGAGATGATTATACCTAATGATGATTTTAATGCTCTATTATCAACGATCGATTATAAAGCCAAAGGAGAATTATTAAAGGAAATAGCCGAGCGTAATGGAACACAGGACTACTACGATGAATATTTTGGACAAGGGAATGAAGATGATGAAAAATTAACATCAGTTCCTGAGGAAACAAAATCGATTATTGAGAATTTTTTAAAGCAGCATAATGTTATTGATAATGGTAATATTTTCAATTATATTACACAGTGTACAAATGCTTTAGCGGCTAATACTTCTTATACCTTGAGACCGGGAAATACACCTGATAATGTGGATGTTGTTGATTATTTTTTAAATACTAATAAGAAAGGGTATTGTGTTCACTATGCTTCAACATTAGCATTAATGTTAAGAAGTAGGGGATATCCCGCACGTTTTGTTGTTGGCTATCAAGTGCCGGGAAGTAAGAACAATGCTGGTAAATTGATAGTTAGGGATAGTAATGCTCATGCTTGGGTTGAAATTTATGATGAATATTTGGGCTGGATACCAATTGAAGCGACTCCAACAAGTAGTGAAAATCCGAATACACCAACTGATACAATTACTCCTGCACCTAACCAAGGTGATAAAACACCACAGCCAGTGGAGCCAGAAAAACCGAATATTCAACAAATTTCTCAAAATGATAGTTTTCAAATTCCTGTTTATATTTATTATTTAGCAGGAGGGATGATCTTTATCTTTATAGTTTTATTTCAAGCAAGAATTCGTAAAAAACGAATGTTTAAAGGAGCTGCTAATAGTAATCAAAAAGTCTGTTATTATTATTACTATTTAACTAAATTGAAAATTAATTGTGATGTGATAAAGACAATAATTGATAAAGCTCGTTTTTCACAACATCAAATATCTATTGAAGAACTTGAAATAGTAGAGCAGTTTTATCAAGATAAAACAAATGCATATTTTAAACAAGCAAATTTGTTCAAAAAAATCTATTTACGTTATTTAATAGCCGTTTTATAGAGCAAAGCACGCGAATTAATTGCGTGCTTTTGCTATAATTGAATTAAGGAGATAGGAAAATGGCTAAATTGATTAAAGAAACTACTAAAAGTGAACGAGAAAACTATCTTAACAAGCTTTTTGCATGTAAAAATGGGGACTGTGAAAATTGTGGAGTTTGTAAGATTTTTGCAGGTACTTCACCGCAGGAAGTTTATTATGATTATATAACAGGAAAACGTGAATTTTTGGAGATTAGTCAAACTTTTAATAGTCGCAAATAAAATACAGTGCTTATTAACTGATTGTAAGTTGCTAAAACACTGTATTTTTATATGCAATCCAAATAAGTTATTAAAGCTTGAAGTTTTCTAGTTTCGTTATTTCTAACGGAATAAGGGAATAATATTCATGATCTGATCCATATTCTGAAGACTTTTTTGTTCTAATAATATATTTTTTCTAATTGTAATAGCACTGCCCGTTAGAGCTTTTTGTAATTATAGGTTAATTGCTATTTGGTAGAATATTTACTGAATAGTGATGACAGATATCGAAGGCATTATAATAGTATAGGTGTAAATCTATACTGACAAAAGTCTTAGATAGTAAATGTGATTGAAATAATTAAGCTGATCTTTAAACTGTTTAAGTCGATTTTTTATCATATTTGATACATAGACTTTAATAAATTATATTTTAATCAACTATTTCATTAAATTTTTATCTTGTTCTTGATTTATTAAAAATACTTTTAAAAGTCTATTTAAAATATTCTCTTGAGATGTTTTTAGGAAAGAAATTTAAGTTTAATTCTTTTATTATCTTTTTAAAGCCAGTCTTCTTTTAGGAAATAAAAAAGGTTTACATCAATTCAAATGATTAATGAATTAGAGAAACTATATCAGATTAAAACTAATAATTAGTCTGCTTTTGCATTCAATCGTATTGACAAAGAGAAATATGTGTGATAGATTTTATTCATAGATAAACTTGTGATTGGGAGATAAAACATCGAACGCGCTTGTAGAGAGTCTAGGGTGGTGGAAGCTAGATAGAGATGCGACTTTGGTAAATGGACCCATGAAGGCAAAGGGGAAAGAAGTAATTTGAGTATCTTTTGACGTTAGCTTACGTTACAAAGCAAAAATGTGATAGCATTTGACAAAGACCATAAGGTGGTATAGCAGATTTTAACATCTGTCCTTTTAGGACAGGTGTTTTTTGTTTAAATGTGATTTCGAAAGGGGAAGAAAAATGAGATTAGATAAGCGATGGTGTAGCTCTTTATAATTTAAAAGATAAAAACTATAAAGAAAAAGGGGAACATAAAAATGAGAATTAATAAACTATTTAAATTAATGGCAGTATCAGCTTTAACAATGACAGCTTTAACAGGATGTGGAAATAGCAGTAGTAATGGTGATGTAAAAGAGGTAGCGATTATTCAATATGTTGAACATACATCATTAAATACAATTAAAGATGCTTTTGATGAACAGATGGAGGCTTTGGGATATAAAGAAGGTGAAAATATTAAGTATACTTTTAAAAATGCTCAAGGAGATATGAACACAGCTCCGTCGATTATTCAAGATTTTAAATCTAGTAAAAAAGATTGTGTAGTTGCAATCGCAACTCCTGTAGCTCAAACAGCAGCTGAAATGTCAACTGATACACCAGTTGTTTTTGCAGCGGTAACTGATCCAATTAAAGCTGGTTTAACTACATCTCTTGAAAAACCAGATAAAAATATTACGGGAACGAGTGATGAGATTCAAGTTGAAATGATTTTAGAAAGAGCTTTACAAGTTAATCCGGATTTGAAAAAAATAGGAGTCATTTATAATAAAGGTGAAGTAAATTCAGTTACTAATATTGCTAAAGCAAAAGCTTTTTGTGATGATAAAGGAATTGAAATGATTGAAACAACTGTTACTGGGGTAAATGAAGTGCAAAGTGCAATTGATGTATTAACTAGTAAATGTGATGCAGTCTTTGCTCCAAATGATAATACTGTAGCAAATGCAATGGATATGGTAGGACCTGCTTGTGCTAAAGCAAAAGTACCTTTATATGTAGGCGCTGATTCAATGGTTCAAGATGGTGGTTTTTTAAGTGTTGGAATTAATTACGAAGATCTTGGAAAAGAAACTGCAAATATGGTTGATAAAATCTTAAAAGGTGAAAAAGTGGAAAATATTCCAGTTAAAGTATTTAAAGAAAATTTAAGTGTTTATGTAAATACAAAAGTATTAAAACAATTAGGTATTACTTTGCCTAATGAAATTAAAAATGATAAAGCATATGTAGAAATAAAGGAGTAGTTTTATGAATCAGACGGTTATTTTAGGAGCACTGGAGTTAGGAGGAATTTTTGCCATTCTCTCACTTGGTTTATATATCAGTTATAAAGTGTTAAATTTGCCAGATTTAACGGTTGATGGAAGTTTCGCTTTGGGATGTGCTGTTAGCGGGATGTTTACGATTAATTCAATGCCATATGTAGGATTAATAGGTTCATTTGTGATTGGTGCAGCAGCTGGGGTAGTTACTGGTCTATTAATTACAAAATTCAAAATTATGCCGCTTTTATCTGGGATTTTAACAATGACTGGATTATATTCAATTAATTTAGCAATTATGAATGATACTCCTAATTTATCACTGTTTGGTAATAATACTATTTTTAGCAGTTTTACTGCATTTGATCCTTATGGGAAAATTATTTTAATATATTTGATTGTAATTGTTATTTGTGTGATTTTAGATTTTTTCTTAAGAACTCAGCTAGGATTATCACTTAGAGCCTGTGGTGATAATGAAGATATGGTTCGAGCAAGCTCTATTGATACTGATAAAATGAAGATTTTAGGTTTAGCATTAGCAAATGGCTTAGTCGCTATGAGTGGTGCTGTATTTGCCCAACATCAAAGCTTTGCAGATATTAGCAGTGGAACAGGAATGATGGTAATTGGCTTAGCTAGTATTATTGTCGGAACAACATTTATAAAGAAAGAAAAAATTATTTTTCAGTTAGTTGCAGTTGTATTTGGAGCAATTTTCTATCGTGCAGTCCTAACAGTTGCTCTACAGCTGGGACTTCCTTCAGGATATTTAAAGCTGTTATCAGCAGTTCTTGTTATTGTGGCAATTGCTTCAACTAATGGAGCATTTAGAAGTAAGAAAAGGGGGCGCAATTAATGTTAGAATTAAAGGATGTATCAGTTGTTTTTAATGAAGGTACAGTTAATGAAAAAGTCGCCCTTAATAATATTAATCTTGCACTTGATAAAGGGGATTTTGTTACAATCATTGGAAGTAATGGTGCTGGTAAATCAACTTTATTTCAAGCTATTTCTGGAGCAGTTGATACAAAACGAGGAAATATTATTTTAAATGGTCGTGATATTACTTTTGAGCCTGAGTACAAGCGCTCAAAAGGGATTGGAAGATTGTTTCAAGATCCTTTAAAGGGTACAGCCCCAAATATGACAATTGAAGAAAATCTTCATTTGTCAAATCAAAGAGGTAAACATTTTAGTTTAAGTCTAATGTCTCATCGTCATCGTGAAGAGTTTAAAAAGGCACTGATGGAATTAGAGTTAGGTTTGGAAGAACGATTAGATTCTAAAGTTGGATTGTTGTCTGGAGGACAGCGACAAGCATTGACGTTATTAATGGCAACTTTAGTAACTCCAGATTTATTGTTATTGGACGAGCATACAGCTGCTTTAGATCCAAAAACGGCATTAAAGGTTTTAGAATTATCACAAAAAATTGTTGAAGAGCATCAGATTACTACACTGATGATTACTCATAATATGGAGGATGCCTTGAAATATGGTAATAAAACAATGATTATGAAAGATGGACAAATCATTGCAATGATTGAAGGCAAAGAAAGAGAAGAAATGACCGTAGAGGGCTTGATTCATTTGTATTCTACTTCTTCTCAAGAATATACGGATCGCGTATTATTGAAATAAAGCACCGTTATATAGGTGTTTTATTTTTAAATAAATTATAAATATAAGAAATAAAGGTATAATTTTAAAGAATTTTCTTTAAGTTATACCTTTGATTGTAAATATATTAAGCTTATTAAGTTATCGATCGTCATTAGGAGACAATAAGTAAAAGAAAAAATTAAAAGTCCTCAATCGACTCTAAATATAATTATATTGGAATTGATTATTTTTTTGATTTCCAATATTCAGTTATTGGGGCAGCTGGATTTTCTTCAGTCCAAAAGGCTTCGTGTCTTTCAAAATAACCAATAACCGTTCCAGAAGCATTTCTTACTGGTACAAAGAATTCCCGCTCTCCAGTTTTTCCATTAAGAACTTCAAACATCTCATTTTCACCAGCATCAGCTCTATTTAAAAAATTTTCTATTTTTTCTTTTTAATTTTCATTATGACAATTAAAAAGGCTGTTACCGATTTTAACTCTATTGCCATATCTTTGCTTAGCAGTTTTATTCATATATTGAACGATATGGTTTCTATCGACAAATACAATTTCATAAGCATAAGCGTCTAAAATACCAAATAATATTTCTTTTGTTAATTCCATTTTTATCACCCCGCTATTATATCTACTTATATTTTATCAAATAATTAATTTAATCATAGAAAAATATTAATATATTTTTTATTTAATGCATCATATTTTAGTATTTTGCTTTAAGATGAGACTATTAAATTCAATATTTTTTATTTATATGAATAAAATAATCATGAATGTTTAAAATAATTTGATTGACCACATGACACATGATTAAAAATATTTTTATAAAAAATAGAAAATTTCATTTTAGCTCCTTAAAAAACGGAGTTAAAAACCTTTGATATAACTCATATTATCTTTTTCTTTGGTATCATATCCTTGAGGTGATAACTATGTCTCATATAAAACGTAAACCTAAAAAGGATTCTATGATCGATCTTATTAATAAATACAGTCATGATCATTTAGCTTGTGTTCAATATTTCTTTAATATTAAATGGCCTACTGGTTTCTATTGCGATAAATGTGGCTGTACTCATTACTACTTCAATGAAAAAAGAACCCTTTTTGAGTGTGCTGATTGCGGTCATCAACACTATTTATTTGCTGGTACTATTTTCCAGGATAATAAACTTCCTTTGTTCAAACTAATCTTAGGATTGTACCTTTTCTTTTCTGCAAATAAAGGCTGTTCAGCGGTAGAACTCGCTTCTGAATTAGATGTCAATTATAAGACTGCATTAAAATTATGCAAAAAATGCAGAGTTTTAATGACTTTATCCAACAGTGAAAGAATACTTGATAGTATGTTTTATGAAGCAGATACTCTTTACATTGGAGCTAAAACATCAAATAAACCGAGGAATGGCAACTGAACAGCAGCCAGTTTTCATGATTTTATCAACAGATAAAGAAAATAAATACCCTAGATTTATCAAATTAGCAGTTATACCCGTAGATAACAAAGAATTCATAAACAAATTTTTCCATATGAAGGCAAAAGCATCAAAGGAAAGAATATTAAATACAGATGGAAAAACAACATTTTCAGATTTATCAAAAGACATAACATTAAAATCAGAGAAAATAAACTATGATGAAGATAATCACCGATTAAAATGGCTAAATATCATATCAGGAAATATTAAGAACAATATAACAGGAATATATCATGGTGTGACCAAAGGTTCATTACCGTTATTTTTGCATGAACAGGAATGGCGATTCAATCATAGAAACACAGGTAAATCAATCATGGAAAAAGTAAGTAAATATATAACAAAATCATTCCCAATCAATATGGAGAAACTATCACAAATTTTGGATTTATCCAAGTCTTATTTTTCACCATGTGTCTGATGGTCAATCAAATAAAATAATAAAAAATCGTAGAGTAAAGTACTCTACGATTTATAAAAAAAAGTGCGTAAGGATCAGCACTTTTTTATTTGGTCATAATTAATGACAAGTAATATTTTGATTTGAGAATTTATCGATCCAGCTTTTTTTTAGATCAAACGAAGAATGAACATAACGATCTAAAGTAATTTGTGAACCGCTATGACCTAAAATTTCACTAAGACATTTAATTTCAAAACCACCTTCAATGCACATAGTCGCAAAGGTGTGTCTTAGCATATGAAAATTAGCTTTTTTAATTCCGGCAGTTTTAATATAGTTTCTAAATTTTCGTTCTAAAGATCGTGGTTCAACAAACCTATCTGCTCTACCTGTTAATAAATAACAATCATCACTACTGTGAAATATTCTAAATAGCGAAATAAGATTACCAGGGATAGGAATCTTTCTACTTGAAGTAGAACTTTTTGGTGCTTCCTCGATTATTATTGTTTTTGGGGAATCACTATAAATATTTTTAATTCTTTGCATTGTTTTATTGACAAATATGTAGTTTTCATTTAAAGAAATATCTTTCCATTTCAAAGCGCATAATTCACCGATTCTAAGTCCAGTTGCATAGCTACTAAAACCCCAAATTTACATGGATCAATATCTTTTAGTAAAATTTGATTTAAATTCATAAATTCTTCTTTAGATAGTACTTTTTCTTTTTCTCTTTGTTTTTTAGGATAAATTATTTTAGTATTTATATTAATATTATGTTCGGATTCAATATATCTTATAATAGATTTAAACAAAGAAAGAATATCTTTTACTGTCTTAGGTGACAGTGGTTTACCATTTTTTCCTTCTTTTAATAATGAAGCAGTAAATAATTCAATGTGTTTTGTACTTAATTGATCTACTCTTATTTCCTTAAAATAAGGTAATAAATAATTATAAATTGTATTATAATATTTAACATAGGTGGGAACTTTGAATTTAATCCGATATACATTTAACCATTCAACTATATAATATCCTAAGACCTGATAATTAATATTTTGTTTATTTACTTTTTCTTTGTTTAAAGAATTACAAATATTATTTCTTTTTTGTTTTACTTCAGTATATGTGCTAGCATAAACACTGCCATATATCTTTTTATTATCAACACTTATTGCTTTAACATAACGGGCTTCCCAGCGACCATCCTTCCGTTTAAAAATATTTTCTCCTCTTCTTGGCATATATTATATCTCTCTTTCATTTAATTTCTTTTGACCAAAAAACTGACTAGAAATAGCAGTTATATCTTATTTAAACACCAATTATTTGGTAAATAAATTGATAATTTGATTTTATCGACAAATTTTAATAATTTATCCTATCATTTTTTGTTCGATAATGATAAAATGCTTACGTAACTATAGAATTTTTTTGTTCGTAGAGTACTTTAATATAAGACAGTTTTGTGACCAAAAGTTAGTTTATATTGTAAGGAGGATTATGATGAATTGGTATCTTATTTTTGCAAATGATAATAAGATCAATGATCTTTTACTTTATTTTAATAATCATCCTGAGATGACTGCTTTTGTACCAAAAATTGAAAAGTTAATGAAAAAAGATGGAAAGAAGGTATTTGCAGAAGTGCCGATGTTTCCTAATTATATCTTTATTGAAAGTGAATTTAATTCACAGGAGTTTTATCAGATTATTGAAAGTTTAGAAAAAGATATGGATTCTACGATGAGAATTATGCAAAGTGATGAACAAAAAGTTTTATCATTAGCCAATAATGAAAAAGAACTTTTAGAATCGTTATTTAATGATGATCATTTAATAATTCGCTCAATAGGAGTTATTGTGGATTCTAAGCTAATAGTTCAAGATGGACCATTAGTTGGTAAAGAGGAAATGATTAAGAAAATTGATCGTCATAAAAGAGTTGCTTTTATTGGTGATGTTTTTGGTAAAACAATGAAAGTTCCTTTGGAAGTTACAAGTAAAACATAGGAGTTGTTATGAAAGATAACTGGTATGTATTATTTGCATTAGTTGCAAAAGAAAATAAGTTGTGTTCAGTTCTAAGAAGAAAAGGTCTTGATGCTTTTATTCCAAAGATTGAATACTATCGTCGAGATATTAAAGGAAATACATTAAAAATGTTATTTCCAGGATATATTTTTGTTAGAAGTGAAATGAAGCAAAGTGATTTTGATAATCTGTTATATGAATTAGGGGAACAGAGAGATGGTTTGATTAAGCAGCTTAAAGATGATGGAGTTACAGCTTTAAGAGATGAAGAAATCGAGATGTTTAATAAACTACTCAATAGCGAAGGTATCTTAGAAATGTCCCAAGCATTTATAGAAGATAATAAAGCTAAAGTTATATATGGACCATTAATTCATTATCAAGATCATATTGTTAAGATTGATAAACACAACAGAATAGCGATTTTAGATATCGAGTTTTTAAATCGACATATCTTAGCTGGGCTTGAAATAAAAAGTAAAATTTAATAAATGTAGCTGGTTTACCGCACATTTTAATAATTTGAATATAGTTTCTTCTACTTGGGGTAGGGGGGAACTATATTCTTTTTTTGTACAATTTAACTGCATAAAGCAGTTTTTTATTATGGAGGGGAAATTAATATTAAGATTAGGACTTTTTCTATAAAGAGTTCTTTTTTGGTTACTCAAATTATTTTGATGAGGGAGATGAAAAAAACATGAAATTTAAACCTTTTGACAATAAGGTATGGTTATCTTCACCAACAATGCATGGTGAAGAATTAGAATATGTAAAAGAGGCTTATGAAACTAACTGGATGTCTACTGTTGGGGTAAATATCAATGAAGTAGAAAAACTTACCTGTGAAAAGATTGGAAGTAAATATGCAGTTGCTTTATCAGCGGGGACTGCTGCACTTCATTTAGCCATGAAACTGGCGGGTATCAAAGTATATGGTATGCCAAAGGTTGGATATGGTGCGTTAGAAGGAAAGAAAGTATTCTGCTCTGATATGACATTTGCTGCAACTGTTAATCCAGTAGTTTATGAGGGTGGTATACCAGTGTTTATTGATAGTGAATATGAAACTTGGAATATGGATCCAAAAGCGTTAGAAAAAGCATTTGAAATTTATTCAGAAGTCAAAGTAGTTGTTATTGCAAATTTATATGGAACGCCAAGTAAGTTAGATGAAATTAAAGATATTTGTGATAAGCATAATGCAGTATTAATTGAAGATGCAGCCGAATCATTAGGGGCTACATATAAAGGGCAACAAACAGGTACATTTGGAAAATATAATATTATCAGCTTTAATGGTAATAAAATTATTACGGGATCAGCAGGTGGTATGTTATTAACTGATGATTTAGAAGCGGCAAACAAAGTAAGGAAATGGTCAACACAGTCAAGGGAAAATGCGCCATGGTATCAGCATGAAGAAATTGGTTATAACTATCGAATGTCAAATGTAATAGCAGGTGTTGTTAGAGGGCAATATAAGTATCTTGATGAACACATTGCACAAAAAAAAGCGATCTATGAAAGATATAAAGAAGGTTTAAAAGATTTACCGGTAAAAATGAATCCATATATTGAAGATATTATGGAGCCAAACTTTTGGTTGAGTTGTTTATTAATCAACAAGGAAGCGATGTGTAAGCAAGTAAGCAATGATAGTGGTGTGTTATATATTAGTGAGCCAGGTAAAAGTTGTCCAACTGAAATATTAGAGGCGATTACATCTATTAATGCTGAAGGACGTCCGATTTGGAAACCAATGCATATGCAGCCGATTTATCGTTTGAATCCATTTGTTGTCAGAGATGGAAATGGACGTGCCAGATCAAATGCTTACATTGCAGGTGGTGTAGCTGATGTAGGAATGGATATTTTTACAAGAGGCTTATGTCTGCCGAGTGATAATAAAATGATAGTAGAGCAGCAGGATAGAATTATTGAAGTGATTAGAGCTTGCTTTGAATAGAAATATATTGTGGGAGAGATTATTGTGTCAAAGAAAAAAATAGTTGGAATTATAGCATCATCTATTATTGGTGGAACAGCGATAGTAACTTGGATTATGAAAAAGAAGGCGAAAAAAACAACTTATAAAGCTGAAAATATAGAAGCGATTCCGACACGTAAAATGGGATTTTATGAAAAATATGTTAAAAGAGCGATAGATGTTGTTTGTGCGTCTGTAGCAATTATATGTTTTAGTCCGTTGTATATAGGTGTTGCAATTCTTGTCAAATTCAAACTGGGAAGCCCAGTGTTGTTCACGCAGGATCGTCCAGGGTTGATTGGAGAAGATGGAAAAGAAACTATTTTTAAAATGTACAAATTTCGTACTATGACAGACGAAAGAGATGAAAACGGAGAGCTTTTACCAGATGAAGTACGTTTAACTTCATTTGGTAAGTGGCTTAGAAGTACAAGTCTTGACGAACTTCCAGAGGCTTTTAATATTTTAAATGGGACACTTTCGATTTGCGGACCACGTCCGCAGTTGGTCAGAGATCTTACATTTATGACAAAGGAACAACGTATGCGTCATACTGCAAAACCTGGGTTGAGTGGCTTAGCTCAGGTAAATGGACGAAATGCGATTAAGTGGGAAGATAAATTGAACTGGGATTTGAAGTATATAGAAAATGTGACATTGTTAAAAGATTTTAGCATTATATTAAAAACTGTAAAAACTGCGTTTATTAAGCAAGAAGGAATTACAGATGGAGATATGGCAACAGCAGAAGATTTAGGTGATTATTTGCTAAAAAGTGGAAAAGTAGATCGAGAAGAATATATTGAAAAACATACAAAAGCGAAAAAAATACTAAAAGGAGAAGTGGATGTGGAAGACAATATTGAAATAGATAAAATTCATCATGTACCTTTTTCAGTAGCTATTTCAGTATATAAGAGTGATAATCCTATTTTTTTTGATAGGGCACTTAATAGTATTACCGAAAATCAAACAATTACACCAAATGAAATTGTACTGGTTGTTGACGGTTCAGTAAGTGATTCGCTAAATGAGGTTATAAGTAAGTATGAAAATAAATATGACATTTTCAAGATTATTCGTTTGAAAAAAAATGGTGGATTAGGAAATGCACTAAAAATTGCAGTTGAAAATGCAACATTTGAATTGATTGCACGAATGGATAGTGATGACGTTTCTTTGCCTACCCGTTTTGAAGAACAATTAAGATATTTTCAAGTAAATCCTGAAATAGATATTGTAGGTGGAAATATTACAGAATTTATCGGAGAAGAAAATAATATTATTGGTCAACGTTTAGTTCCAGTATCTAATGAAGCAATAAGAGAATATATGAAAGAACGTTGTGCAATGAACCATGTATCTGTCATGTATAAAAAAACAGCAGTACAAAATGCAGGAGGATATCAGGATTGGTTTTGGAATGAAGATTATTATTTGTGGATTCGTATGTGGCTAAATGGAGCTATATTTGCAAATACAGGAAGTGTGTTGGTTAACGTTCGTGTTGGAGAGGAAATGTATCAGAGGCGTGGAGGCTCAAAGTATTTTGAGAGTGAAAAAGGACTTCAGGATTATATGTTGAAGAATAAGATGATTAATCATTCGACATATATAAAAAATGTAGCTAAGAGATTGATTATTCAAAAATTAATGCCTAACAAGCTAAGAGGTTGGGTATTTAGAACATTTGCGAGGAAAAAAGTATCATGAATTATGTAGAAGGTCTTGTCAGTGTTATTATGCCGACTTACAAACGTTCAGAAAAATTACTCAGAGCAATAGACAGTGTATTGAATCAAACATATAAAAATTTAGAATTGCTACTAGTAAATGATAATGAGCCATTTGATGAATATACGGAATTGTTGAAAAAAAGAGTAGAGAAATATTCGAATGATGAAAGATTCCGTCTGATTCTTCAGGATAAGCATATTAATGGCGCAGTTGCAAGAAATGTAGGTATTCGCCAGGCAAGAGGACAGTATATTGCTTTTTTGGATGATGATGACTGGTGGGAACTGAATAAACTGGAAGAACAGGTAAAAGAACTAAAGTCTCTTGATGATAGTTGGGGAGCGGTGTCATGCAAGTTTACATTGTATGATCAGAATGGAAATGTTATAGGAAAAACAAAGAAATATAGAGACGGATATATTTATAAAGATATATTAAATCTTATGTCAGATGTTGCAACTGGCACATTGCTTATGAGACATGACTATTTTGATACAACTAGATATTTTGATGAAAACTTGTTGAGACATCAAGATTTGCAGCTTTTAGTAGACTTTACATCAAAATATAAATTAAAAGAAGTAAATCAATATTTGCATTGTGTGGACGTTTCAGATACACAAAACAGACCAGACGCTCAAAAGTTAATACAATATAAAAAAGCTTTTTTTAGATCTATAAAGCCTGTGATGGATTCGCTAAGCGAAAAAGAAAGAAAATGTATTTACGCAATGCATAAGTATGAATTGGGCTATGTATGCCTGAAGAATGGAGAAAAATGTCAGGGGTTAGGGTATTGTAAAGCAGTATTGAAAAGTCCGAAAGCGTGTGGATTAGCACTAAAGAAAACCTTTCTGAAAATTATTCAGATATGTAAAAGATAATAAAAAGTAGTGTATAGTAGGAGCATTATGAAAAATATAGGATATTTTGGCGCAAAGCTTTTGTATAAACTAAAAAGGAATGATAAGGAAGTAATTAGTAGATACTTTAGAAGTTCTGGGATGAAAATTGGGGGAGGGTGTAATATATGTTGCAATATTATGACTTCCGAACCATATTTAATCTCCATAGGGGATAATGTTACAATTGCAGGAAATGTGACTTTTGTTACACATGATAATAGCATATCGAAAATAGATACAAGATATGCCAATTTATTTGGGTATGTTGAAATTGGAAATAATTGTTTCCTAGGGCAAAATGTAACAGTGCTGTATGGGGTAACATTAGCTAATAATATAATTGTTGCGAGTGGAAGTGTAGTGTGTAACAGTTTTAATGAAGAAAATATAATTATAGGTGGAAATCCTGCAAAAAAAATAGGAAATTGGAATAGTTTAGAAGTTAAAGGAAAATGTTATGCTATGAAAAAAAGAGAAGCATTTGAAGCAGCGGAAAATAAAGAATATAGGAAATTTATAAAAAGGAAAAAAATGTAATGGAAGAATTAGTAAGTATTGTTGTGCCTGTGTATAACATGGGAAATAGTATAGAGATATGTGTCAATTCATTATTAAAGCAGGATTATGCTAATATTGAAATATTATTAGTTGATGATGGGTCAAAAGATAATAGTCTTGAGAAATGTAATAAACTAAAAGATAAAGATAATAGAATTCGTGTATATCATACAGAAAATAGAGGATCAGGGCCGGCACGAAATACAGGAATTGAAAATGCAAAAGGACAGTATATATATTTTCCAGATGCTGATGATCAACTTGAAGAAAATGCAATATCTATGTTAGTAGCTGGAATGCAAAAAGGAAAATATGATTTAGTTGTTTTTGGATATAAAAGTTTAGATAAAAATGGTAATACAGTACTTTTGAAACAGTATCCTGAAATGGAAAAGAAGGGGGAGGATGTTCGGCAAGATTATTCCAATTATGTTGCCTCAACAAGAAAGTACGGAATTCAAGGAGCACCATGGAATAAATTTTTTGATTTGTCTCTAATAAAAATGCATTCTATTGAGTATCCACCTTTAAGACGCCACCAAGATGAGGGATTTATAAGTCGATATATGTGTTTTTGCAATAATATACATTTTATTCAACCAATTCTATATATTCATAATTTGAATGATTTGAAAAAAGAGTGGGATAAGTATCCAGTGGATTATATTGATGCTGTAATGGGATTATATAATACTAAAAAAGAAACGATATTGACTTGGAATAAAAAAGATAAGAAAACGAAAACGATAATTGAACATGAATACATTTGTAATGTGATAAAATCACTTGAGATGTCATACTCTCCTAAAATGCATATGAAGTCAATTGACAGAATTCCATGGATAAGAAAGCAAGTAGAAAAAGCGGAGGTTTTAGATATTGATATTCCAAATACATTAGGACGGTACCAACGTATAGTACTGATGTTAATAAGAAAAAATCATATAAAGATGGCTTTAATAATTATGAGATTTAAAATAGAGGTTGAAAAAAGAGGGGCACTTAAGTTATTGAGGAGGTAGTTAATGGACGTATTAACATATGATGATTATAAACAAAAAATTCATTTAGATAACTTAGGTTTTATTTTGTTGATGCCGATATTAATTGATTTTTTGAGCGTCATTGTTCAACAATTTGGAATGTCCGGTTCATCGGTTATTACAATGGCACTTTATGGATTGTCGTTAATTGTTATTATTATTAAGCTTATTAAAATTGTGACAGTACATGAAATATTAAATGACATAATACTGTATTTTTTAGTGTTATTTCCTTTTGGAGTGAATTATTTCTGGTTTGAAAACACTAGAGCAGAATTAATATCACAAGAAATGCTAATAGTGTATTTATTTTTTATCTTGTTGGCTATATTTTCGATTAGAAAAATAAGACGGTGGGATCTTTTCTTTGAGGCTTTGATTAAACCGGGAAAGATAGCGATATTTTTAGCTGTATTTATATTATTATTTCTGGATTATGAAAAGTATTTAGTATATATGGGATTTTCATATGCGTTACTTCCATTTGTATGTAATTTTTATAGAACTGCACGTATAAAAAAAGAATTTAAGGAAAAGTTAATAGCTTGCATTTTTTTTGCTGCTGGAATGGTGTCGATTTTAGTTTTTGGTGCACGTGCTGCTGTTGGATTTGCATTTGTGTATATTATTGTTTTTGAAATCTTAAGAAATGATTTAACATTATCATTAAAAATTATTAGTTTAATAATTCTTCTTTTAATTGTTTGGATAATAAGTAGTAATATAAACGCGATTGCAGAAATGCTTGTGAAGATGGATGCGTTTAAAGATTCTTATCTTTTAAAGAATCTATTATCAGGACAACTTTTAGAATCAAATACCAGAGATATTCTTTACCAAGCTTGTTTGAACAGAATGTCAACCATGGGATTAGAAATAAGTGGATTTTTTGGTGATAGACAGTATTGTGCAGGATTCGCTTATCCTCATAATATATTTTATGAATTAATAATGAGTTTTGGATGGATTATTGGATCTATATTGATAGGCACATATGCATTACTATTATTAAAGGGAATTTTAACTTCGAAACCAGAAAAAAGAGAAGTGATGATTTTTATTATAATATCCATGTTGGCACGATATGTTATTTCTGGAAGTTACTTAGTTGAGGGTAAGTTCTGGGTAGCAACAGTATTGGTAATATCAATATCATTAAGAAAAGACAAGAGGTTTGACAATGAAGAATAAATCAAAAACAGTATATACAAATTTAATGTGGAGATTGCTTGAGCGATTTGGGGCGCAAGGAGTAACTCTTGTTGTTTCTTTAATTTTAGCAAGGTTATTAGACCCAGAAGCATATGGAACAGTTGCATTAATAACAATTTTTACAGCAGTTTTGAATGTTTTTGTGGACAGTGGGTTAGCGAATTCATTAATACAAAAGAAAAATGCAGATGATGTAGATTTCTCATCAGTATTTTATTTTAATGTTTTGATATGTTGTTTGTTATACATAATAATGTTCGTATCAGCACCAGCTATTTCAAGATTTTATAATAAGCCAGAGATTGTTCCGATGATTAGAGTGCTTAGTTTGACCTTAATTATTTCTGGTATAAAAAATGTTCAACAGGCTTATGTTTCCAAAAATATGATGTTTAAAAAGTTCTTTTTTTCCACATTAGGTGGCACATTAACTGCAAGTATTATTGGAATTGCCTTAGCTATATTGGGAAAGGGAGCGTGGGCACTCATTATTCAGAATATAACTAATTTATTGATGGATACAATAATACTTTGGTTTACTGTAAAATGGAGACCAAAACTTCTTTTTTCTTGGAAACGATTAAAAGGGTTGTTGTCTTATGGATATAAATTATTGTTAGTATCTTTAATTAATAATATATATAATGAATGCCGACAGTTAATAATAGGAAAAATGTATTCATCATCAGATCTTGCCTGCTATAATCAGGGAAATCGTTTCCCTCAGATTATAGTTCAAAATTTGAATACAGCAATCGATAATGTTGTTTTTTCGGCTATGTCAGCAGCTCAAGATGAAATTACTGAAGTAAGAAACATGACACGGCGTTCGATACGAACTGGAAGTTTTATTTTGGCTCCTTTAATGGTGGGCATGGCGTGTGTAAGCAAATCAGTTGTCTTGTTAATACTTACAGATAAATGGATAGCATGTGTACCATATTTGCAGATGTTTTGCATTATGTATTTGTTTGCACCAATCCAAACAGCAAATCTAAATGCTATAAAAGCCATAGGTAAAAGTGGAGTATTTTTAATAATTGACATACTGGAAATTGTTATAGGCTTAGTTGGATTACTTGTGTCAATGTGGTTTGGTCCAATATATATTGCTTTTTCTATGTTGGTTTGCACGATATTAAATTTATTTATTAATTCTTTTCCGAATAAAAAATATTTAAATTATGGAACACGAGATCAATTAAGAGATTTATTCCCCAATATATTATTAGCAGGAGTTATGGGGATTGTGGTATGTAGTATTAATTGGTTAGAATTATCACCTATAATTAGTTTGTTTATACAGATTCCGTTGGGAGGAATAATTTATATTGCGGGAGCTGCTATATTCAAGATTGAATCTTTTGATTATTGCTGTGGAATAATTAGAGGATTGTTGAATAAGAAGAAAGAATAAAGGATTAGATATGAGAAATAATAAAAAATTCTACTATAAGTATATACATTTAATGTATGGACATGATACAAAATTTAGTAAGTTGCTGTTAGATTTTATTTCAAATCCTGAAAATGGATTTGAAATAAATCAGCATTTATTTGTTACACCGTATAAAAATGTTTTTGATGATTTGAAACAGTATTCTAATGTGTTATTAGATGAATCGAATAAAAATTTATATAAAGTATATTATAAACATTGCCATCTGATTATTTCACATAGCGGTGAAGAATTGTATAGGATTTTATTAACTCCTAAGAAGATAAAAAATAAAGTTGTTTATAGATATTGGGGAGGTATGAGAATACTGCAATATGATGAAAATTCGAAAACATTTGGAGAAAGTTTAAAACTCAAAGTAAAAAAATATATATTAAAAAAGAGTTTTTCTGAATTTGCTGCAATAGGAATTGCGAATATAACAGATATTATTGATTTATCCAGAATATTAAAAAAGGATACAAAGTATTATCGTTTATCATATGCATCTAATGAATATTATGATACAGTAAACAAACTTAAACAAAAGTTAGACATAGAAAATGATATTAATAAAAGATATAAGAAAAGAGTATTATTAGGTCATAGAGGTACAGAAGAAAATAATCATATAGAGATTTTAAAACGGCTGAGTAAATATAATTCAGAAAACTTTGATATATTTATCCCTTTATCATATGGAGAAAAAAAATACATTCAAAATGTAGAAAATTATGTGAAAGAAAATTCTAAGGGAAATATCGTGATTATAAAGCAATTCATGAAATTCTCAGAATATGCGGAGTTTCTGTCGACAATAGATATTGCGATTTTTGATGGATATACATCTTATGCATTAGGAAATTTAGGGATAATATTATTTTTTAATAAAACTGTATATTTAAACGAAAATGGTGTAATTGCGAAGGCACTTGAAAGTGAAAATAATGATTATAAAAAAATTTCGGATATAGGAAAGATTTCTTTTGAAGAATTTTCAAAGCCAATGAAATATCCGGCAAATTATACTTCTGATTTATGTATTATTTCGACAGAAGAAAGAATAAAGAATTGGAATAAGTTGTTAGCAGATTTTAGTGATAAATAAAGAGAGGGAAATACATATGAATAATATACTGGTTACAAGATCTTCTATGCCGCCTTTTGATGAATATTGTGATGAAATCAAAGATATTTGGGATAGTCATTGGCTTACTAATATGGGGAGCAAACACAAAGAGTTGCAGAAAGAGCTAGAGAAATATCTGGACATTCCACATGTAGCATTGTATACAAATGGGCATCTAGCATTGGAAAATGCGATTGCGGCACTAAATCTTCCGAAAGGCGGGGAAGTAATTACTACTCCGTTTACCTTTGCATCAACGACACACGCCATTGTAAGAAATGGATTAGTCCCTGTTTTTTGTGATATTAAAGAAGATGACTATACGATTGATACGCAGAAACTTGAAAAGTTGATTACAGATAATACTGTTGCCATTGTTCCGGTACATGTCTATGGCAATATGTGTGATGTGGAAGAAATAGACCGTATTGCTAAAAAATATGGCTTAAAAGTCATCTATGATGCTGCACACGCTTTTGCTGTAAAATATAAAGGGATATCCTCAGCTTGTTTTGGCGAAGCTTCTATGTTTAGCTTCCATGCTACAAAGGTGTTTAATACTATTGAGGGTGGCTGTGTGTGCTTTAAGAATGATGCGTGGGTGCAGCTTTTGAACGATATGAAAAATTTTGGTATTCATGGACCAGAGGCTGTGGAGTTTGTTGGTGGAAATGCAAAGATGAATGAATTTCAGGCGGCGATGGGAATTTGTAACCTGAAACATTTGAATACCGAAATTGAGAAGCGTAAGAAAATAGTAGAACACTACAGAAGTCGGTTGGAGGGGGTGGAAGGTATCAAACTTTCTACTATCCAGAAGGATGTGGAAAGTAACTATGCCTACTTTCCAGTTGTTTTTGATGGTTATAAGTACACTAGAAATGAAGTATTTGAAAAACTGGCGGAAGTTGGTATTGGAGCAAGAAAATATTTCTATCCGTTAACGAATAGTTTTGAGTGTTATCGTAACTATCCGACTGCAGGTACGGAAAAAACACCGATTGCACAACACATAGCGTTGAGGGTTTTGACACTTCCTTTGTATGCGGATTTGGCTTTGGAAGAAGTGGATAGAATTTGTGATGTAATTTGGAGGTAATGTAATAAGAATGAATGTTATGCTAACATCTGTAGGTAGACGTGCCTATTTGGTTAAATATTTTAAAGAAGTACTCGGAAATGATGGAAAAGTTTTTGTTTGTAATTCAGATGATAAATCTATTGCATTCAAATATGCAGATGAAAAGGTTATTTCGCCATTGATTTACGATAGCAACTATATTCTGTTTTTGTTGGAGTATTGTAAAGAAAATAGAATTGATATTGTTATTTCGCTATTTGATATTGATCTTCTTATGCTGGCAAAGCATAAAAAGCAGTTTGAGAAAATCGGTACTAAGGTAATTGTATCAGATCCAATCATTATAGAAGTATGCAATGACAAGTGGAAAACTTATAAATTTCTGATAGATAATGGTTTTCATGCGCCTATGTCTTTTTTGGATATGAATGAGGTTATTGAAAAGATTTCGGAGAGAAAATTGTCGTATCCGGTTGTAGTGAAACCACGATATGGATGTGGTTCTATCTCAGTTGCAATTGCTTATGACGAAGAAGATCTGCGCTATTTGACAAAGAAAGCAAATGAAGATATAGCAAATTCATATTTAAAATATGAGTCTGCAGTGACTAATGATAAGGTCATTTATCAGGAATGCCTAATAGGTCAGGAATATGGAGCAGATATAATCAATGATCTGAACGGAGAAACACAGAATGTGATTATAAGAAAGAAGTTGGCCATGCGATCCGGAGAAACCGATATTGCACAATTAGTTGATGAACCAAGCATCAAGGAGACATTAGTTCGTCTGGGAAAAATTACAAAACACATTGCTAATATGGATTGTGATATATTCTTGGTAAATGGTGTTCCATATGTTTTGGAAATGAACGCTAGATTTGGTGGCGGATATCCGTTTTCGCACATGGGCGGTTGTAATTTGCCGAAAGCAATTGTTGAATGGGCCAAGGGTGAGCCTGTAGATAAAGAAACCATCTCTGCTAGAACAGGTATTACAGGATATAAAGAAATTTACATTACAGAAATATAAAATGGAAGGGGATAAGTATGCAGGATGAGTTTAAGCTGATGCAATATAAAACACCGGTTGTTCAAATTCCAGATAAAGATAATAAGATTTATATCAAGAGAGATGATTTGCTTCCATTTTCGTTTGGTGGAAATAAAGTGAGAATCGCTTTGGAATTTATTGCAGATATGAAAAATCAAGGCAAGGATTGTATTGTAGGATATGGAAATTCAAGGTCTAATTTGAGTAGAGCATTGGCAAATCTCTGCTATCAGCTTGAAATTCCATGTCATATCATATCTCCAGCAGATGAAGATGGCACACACATTGATACATATAACAGTAAGATGGCATTGGCGTGTAATGCTGAGTTCCATTATTGTCGAAAAACAAATGTAAAAGCATCTGTCGAACGAGTGCTTAAGGAACTACGAGATAAAGGCCTAAATCCATATTATATTTATGGCGATTCAACGGGAAAAGGAAACGAGCACATACCGCTGTTAGCGTATGTGAAAGTTTATGAAGATATAAAGGCACAATTTGATTATATTTTTTTAGCGACAGGAACGGGTATGACTCAAGGGGGACTCCTTGCAGGCAAGGCAATACATGGAGGGGACGAGAAAATCGTTGGTATTTCGGTTGCAAGAAGTTCTATGCAGGAAACGAGTGTTTTAAAGAATTCATTAGAGTGCTTCAGTACTAGAGTTCAGAAAATTGATTACGGCGAAATAAATGTGCAGGACGAATATTTGTGCAATGGTTATGGCACGTATAATCGTCAGATTGAAAAGACCATTCATCAACAATTGACTTGTAATGGAATGCCGCTAGATCCAACATATACAGGTAAGGCATTCTGGGGAATGCGAGAGTATATCAAGAAAAATAAAATAGTTGGTAAGAAAATACTCTTTATCCATACGGGCGGAACCCCCCTGTTTTTCGATTATATGAATGGAATTAGACTGACTGAAGCTTCTAATAAAGAAGCCGTAGAAGAAGCGGTTATACGTTTGGAGAAGAGATTGGTGCCATCACTGACAGACAGAAAAATTAATATCTCTCAGTATTCCGAAAAACTGGCACAATATGGGAAGGTATGGATTCATTATGATATGGGGAAGCCTATATCCATCATTGCAGGATATTTTAATGATGAAACGACACGGACAGTCTATCTGTCGATGCTTGCAGTGGCAGAAGAATATCAAGGAAAAAGATTGGCATCTTCGCTACTATCTGAATTTGAAGATTATGCAATTAAGAATAAAATGAATTATGTGAAACTTGAAGTAAGAAAGCATAATTTGGTAGCTCGAAAATTGTACAGCAAGTTCGGATATAAAGTGATTGGTGATGCTTCGGATACTTCGTACTATATGCTAAAAAAACTCGAAAATCTTTCGGGGGGGGGCACAGAACTCTATCAATTTCTGACACGAATTGATAATCTTTTCCCGATTTCGCTATCAGACAAAGAATCACTTTCTGTTCTTTCTTCAAAACTGGAAAAATATGGAACGATTTCCTATGTTAAAGAACAGAATCGGATTGTTGCAATGTGTGCGGGATACGCAAATGACCTGCAAAATCGACGTGGATACATCTCGGTAGTAGCGGTGCTCCCAGAGTATTCCAATAAGGGATACGGAAAAGTAGCTGTACAGGGCTTTCTAAAAAAAGCGAAAAGCGCGGGAATGTTGGAAGTACATTTGTATGCGGATTCAGAAAATAGTTCAGCATTACATATGTATGAAAAGTTGGGCTTTTCTGAATGGCATATTATTAATGAATCGAGACAGAAAGATAAACATTTAATAAGAAAATTTATTTAATGGATTTGGAAAATATAATAAAATGATATGATAAGAAACACTATCTATTGTAGAAAATTCTTGTTATAGCTGAAATGGGAAGCACATTTCACAAGCAACAAATTTTAAAAGTAAGTATATGTCAAGAAAGAGACGATTTAAGAAATATTTAAAAACTATAAATGAGTAAACATAAGATATAAATGACAATAGGAGATTAAAATGAAGATAGCAGTAGCAGGAACAGGATATGTGGGATTATCTATTGCCACACTTTTATCTCAAAATCATGAGGTAATGGCAGTAGATATTATTCCAGAGAAAGTTGAGAAGATTAATAAAAGAATCAGTCCGATTCATGATGAGTATATTGAGAAATACTTAAGGGAAAAAGAACTGAATCTGACAGCTACATTGGATGCAGAAGCAGCATATAAAGATGCAGATTTTGTTGTAATTGCAGCTCCTACAAACTATGATTCAAAGAAGAACTTCTTTGATACTAGTGCAGTGGAAGCAGTAATCAAATTAGTCATAGAATATAACCCAGAAGCTGTCATGATTATTAAGAGTACTATCCCTGTAGGATATACTCAAAGTATTAGAGAAAAAACAGGATCTAAGAATATTATCTTCTCTCCTGAATTTTTAAGAGAATCAAAAGCGTTATATGATAATCTTTATCCATCTAGAATTATTGTTGGAACAGATATGAATGATCCTAGATTAGTAGAAGCTGCAAACACTTTTGCAGGTTTACTACAAGAAGGCGCTATTAAAGAAGATATCGATACATTAATTATGGGATATACAGAAGCAGAGGCAGTTAAACTATTCGCTAATACATATTTAGCTTTAAGAGTGTCATACTTTAATGAATTAGATACATATGCAGAAATGAAAGGATTAGATACCCAAAATATTATTAATGGTGTATGTCTAGATCCTAGAATTGGTTCTCATTATAATAATCCATCATTTGGATATGGTGGTTATTGTTTACCAAAGGATACTAAACAATTAGTAGCTAACTATCAGGATGTTCCTCAAGAAATGATGAGTGCGATAGTTGCTAGTAATAGAACCAGAAAAGATTTCATCGCTGATAGAGTATTAGAAATTGCTGGAGCATATGAAGCTAATGACTCATGGGATGAATCAAAAGAACATAATGTAGTTATTGGTGTATATAGATTAACTATGAAATCTAATAGTGATAACTTTAGACAATCATCAATTCAAGGTGTAATGAAACGTATTAAAGCAAAAGGTGCTGAAGTTATTATTTATGAGCCAACTTTAAAAGATGGTGAAACTTTCTTTGGAAGTAGAGTAGTAAATAATTTAAACGAATTTAAACAACAATCACAAGCTATTATTGCTAATAGGTATGACAGCTGTTTAGATGATGTAGAAGATAAAGTATATACAAGAGATTTATTTAGAAGAGATTAATCGTTATTATGATAATATACGCGTGATGAACGAAAAGAATATATATAGAAAGCAGTTAGTCCGAGTGTAAATAATTTTGTGTAAACTGATCCTCCAATGGTAGAATGAAATTAACTACCAAAGGAGGATTTTTATTATGAG
>PPYF01469271.1_pt1 | contig 89169 bp, 103 predicted proteins | sample 1559871 | NCBI WGS metagenome assembly PPYF01 (sample SAMN08240021, study PRJNA423297) | Human gut metagenome, whole genome shotgun sequencing project.
AATCCCGGATTATGGAATAAAAAATTTCTTTTGTATATTGTTCGCTTTCGTAATGACCAATCTCTGCCATCAGAATATCTTCTTCATGGCCGAAATAATCATGATATTTAATCTCGCCGGTAATAAAAACATCCGCTCCCGACCGGATTGCCTGTGGAAGCAAAAATGCACCTGCACCGCCGCACAATGCCACTTTCTGTATCTCTCTTCCCTTCAACTTGTTGTGACGCAAACATCCCACTTCGAATGTCTTTTTGATGCGTTTTAAAAATTCGAGCTCTGTCTCCGATTCATCCAATTCACCGACAATTCCCGATCCCGCCTGCGACCAGTCGTTCAATAACGGATAAATGTCGAATGCCGGTTCCTCATAAGGATGGGCAGCCAATAAAGCCTTGATGGTTTCCGCCTTTTTAAAGGAAGGAAGAATCGTTTCAATCCTCACCTCCTCTTCGTGGTGCAGTTCTCCAATTGTTCCACAGAAAGGATGCGTTCCCTCTTTTGCCCGGAAAGTTCCCTCTCCTTTCAGATTGTAACTGCATGAATCATAGTCGCCTATATTTCCGCATCCGGCAGCAAACAGTGCTTCGCGTACCGCGTCAGCTTGTGCGTAAGGGACAAACGTCACCAACTTAACCAAGTTATTCTCTTTCGGCTCAAGCACCTTCAAATTCTTCAATCCGATTTTTTCGGCTATCTTATAATTGACTCCACCTTGTGCATTATCCAGATTGGTATGCGCCGAATAGATCACAATATCATTCTTTATTGCTTTCAATATACAGCGTTCCACATAATCCTTGCCCGTAATGGATTTATACCCTTTAAAAATCAGCGGATGATGAGATATAATGAGATTGTAACCCAACGCGATCGCTTCATCCAACACAGCTTCAGTAACGTCAAGACACAACAAAGCCCCTGTTGCTTCCGCTTCTGTCAATCCGATTTGCAGGCCGGCATTATCAAAGCCGTCTTGCAATGGCAGAGGCGCGAATCGTTCAAGGGCGCTTACTATTTGCTTAATTTTCATTATTTGTAGAAAATTTGGTTGCAAATATAATAAATAAAAAAGGAATAATCATACTAAACGGTCGTTTTTTAGAGAATTTATCGTTATCCGTTTTCTTGAGACCACCGTAAAAGATATCAAACACCACCCGAAAACTATCAAATAAGACCTAAAAACTATCCGATGATAGAAATTCCCCTAAATTCCGTCGGATTCTCCCCCAGCGGGATCGACAAAATACCTTAAACTTGCAACATCAAAATTTTAACAACGAATACTCACATTTTAAAAACAACACATATGAAAAGTTTAAGCTTCAGAAAAGACTTGGTAGGCGTTCAGGAAGAACTACTACGTTTCGCATACAAACTGACAACAGACCGCGAAGAAGCGAACGATTTGCTGCAGGAAACCTCATTAAAAGCATTAGATAACGAAGAAAAATATACACCTGATACAAATTTCAAAGGATGGATGTATACCATCATGCGCAACATCTTTATCAATAACTATCGCAAGGTAGTTCGTGACCAGACATTTATTGACCATACGGACAATCTCTACCATCTTAATTTACCGCAAGATGCAGGGTTTGAAAGTACGGAAAAGACATACGACCTGAAAGAGATGCACCGCGTAGTCAATGCTCTTCCGAAAGAATACAGAGTTCCGTTCGCCATGCACGTTTCCGGATTCAAATACCGCGAAATTGCAGAAAAACTGAATCTTCCGTTGGGCACTGTAAAGAGCCGTATCTTCTTCACGCGCCAGAAATTACAGGAAGAACTGAAAGATTTCCGCTAAACCCTAACTATATCTACATCAGTTTCAGATTAAACAATTGATTTCATTTTTCAGTTTTATCAATAGGCAAAAGGCAAAGAGAGTGTATATTCTTTTTGCCTTTTGCCTGTTTTCATCGGACAAATATGGATAAAAATCAATGCCGGAATAAAAACTAATTATAAAATTCTGCGTAAAACTTCCGTTATTTATTGAAAATCTGTATTTTTACTTCCACTAAATAATAAATACGATGAAAACAATTCTGACTCTACTGTTGCTGATAGTTGTGACGACCTCCTGTCAACTCAAAAAGAGTGATAATACGGAAACGGCTGTAACCGAGTCTACAGAAATTGACAATGCCGAAGATTGCACGGCAGATACGATCAAAGCTACTGCTATCTTCTGGATTGATAAAGCAGAAACCAAACACTGCAAAGAGTACGGCTTTCGTACCATCAAAGCCCACGTTCTCATTCGTGAAGATGGAAAGGTCGATTTGATGTCATTCGTCAAAAAACAATCCCCGGCTGTAGAGACGTACATACGCCATCATCTTTCCAAATTTAAAGTGTCGGAAAAGATGTTTGAAAGCGGGTATGTGCAACCCGGAGAACAATTCGTGCAGCTTCGCTGCTTATGGGGAATGTTGAAAGGCAAGTAATCAATGTGCTCACAACCGGAGCTAAAAGCAAAGATAATCCGTTGTTAGCGTCTATCTTTTGCTTTTCATCTGTACTTTGTTTTTCAGCGCATACCGTTCGTCTACTACCCTGTCGGTAGGAAAGAAAGTGAAAATAAGCCGCCACTCTCCTTCTTTATAGATAAATTTACGCCCGCTGGCTCCACGAAGAATTGCTTTGTGCTTTTCCCGCAGGAACGATTCGATATGTTCCGGCATTTCAGTGCCGGATGCCGAAAACTCCACTGTTATAAAAAAATGCGGAATAGAAGTTTCAGCCACTTTACGGAATATCTGATCGGTAATTGTCATTTTCGGGGTTCTTTAGTTACCTCTAATAATTTCCCATATGCGTCAAAAGATCGGCGTGAAGCCAATGAAATAGTAATCATCAGCGACAGCATAGATGCCGTAAAAGTAATCACCATAATCATCATCTGATACTTGATGGCAACATTCGGACTGCTTCCTCCCAGAATTTGTCCGATCATTGTGCCCGGAAGAGCAACCAATCCCATCACGGAAATGTTCGCAATCAGCGGACTGAAGGATTTAATAATGGCCTGTCGGATAAATGGAGCCTGCGCTTCCTGCCTTGTTGCTCCGTTCCCCAGTAAATAACGGTACAACTGTTGCTCACGTTTTAATCCGCTATAATACGTATTCAAAGCTATCACATTGCTCGAAAGCATATTACCCATCAGGATACCGAATATCGGAATAAAGTATTGGGCGCTAAATATATTGTCCAATTGAAGAACAATACCGATAAAGTACAAGCCTACCAGTACAACACTACAAAGAAATCCTACCGTAATAGGGATTAATAAGATACGACGTTTCAACTGGGTACGCACCAGTGCTGTCTGTCCGGCTACGAATATCATAATTATCACCCAAAGGAAGTTAATCCAGGGATTGTTCCATAAAAAGAGATATTTCAGATACATGCCGATAAAGAACAGTTGGATAATCATCCGTACTGTACCAATCAGGGCAGGTTTCAGTAGTCCCGTTTTAAACTTCCAAAGATAAAAGAACGGGATGGCAAGCAGAAGCAAGCCTATAAAAAGATTATAATATGATATATCAATCGTTCCCACAGTGTATTCTTAACAATTCTATCCGATTCGTATTAGAGTTCTCTCCAATCGTTACAATTCTATTAAATAATGACAACCCGAAGCAAAATCCTTATCATGCGATACGGCCAGCACTGCTGTTCCCCTTTCCGCCTGTCGCCGGAAGAAAGACAAGACCCTACCGGTCGAATCGGCATCCAAAGCAGAAGTAGGTTCGTCTATAATAATCAGAGGTTTATTGAGCATAGCGGCTACAGCAAGCATGATGCGTTGACGCTGACCGCCCGACACTTCATTCACTCTCTTGGTATATAATTCATGTTCCAGTCCCAATTCATCAAAACAGGCAAAAAGCCTTTCTTCCGAAAAAGGGACAGAACGGTTCACTTTCAGTCCGAACGGGAGAGCTACCATCTCTTTCACCCATTCGAAAGGCAATGCCAATTCCTGGGGAATCCATGCAATCTGCCGCCTGACTGTATCAATAGTCGATTTATCCAGTACCATTCCTCCTATCCTGATTATCCCTTCTTTCAACGGAACAAAACCCATTATCGCATTCAGTAACGAAGTCTTTCCACAGCCAGATTGTCCTACAATACAGGCAGTTTCTCCCCTTTCCAATTTCATATTAAAACCGGAAACAAGAACCTCTGTCCCAAAAGCAATACAAATGTTCTCAATATGTAGCATTTAATCGTACCTTTTGAAAATTTCACCAAAAGTATAAAAAAACAAGGGCATACGTATCAAAATCCCTTTGTTTTCTTAGAAATTTTCTTAGAACGACATGTTTTGTCGTCACGTGACATTATCTTTGCTCTTGATAATTAAAATTAATACCAAATATGGGCAAGAAACGGGAAGGAATGCAACGAATGCTGGTCATTATCAATAAATTAAAAGGACCGCAACAGTATGTGCCACGTAAAGAATTGGAGAACTACGTGACACATCGCATGGAAGAACGAGATGGAACACCTGTAGACATAAGAACTTTGCAGCGAGACTTCAAAGATATAGAAGATCTATTTGGTATCCGCATCTGTTTTGATAAGAAACAAAACGGTTATTATATCAATGAGGAAGACGATTTGAAAAAGGAGCAGTACGAACGGCTTCTGCTAAACTTCGACCTATTGAATGCTTTGGACAAAACTTCCAACCTACACACCTATGTTCTTGCCGAACATCATCGACCAAACGACAGTGAATGTCTTCCGGCATTGATAAAAGCCATTAAATTCTTTCACCCGGTAGAATTCAGTTATATTTATGTACGTGAAGGAGACAAAGTACGCAAAAAGAAAGTCTTACCTTATTATCTGAAAGAAGACCAGCAAAGATGGTATCTCCTCGCCTATGACAACAACATATTAAAAACTTTCAATATAGACTGTATCCGCAATCTCCAAATCCTTTATGAGGAAACCTTCAAAAGGAATATGAATATTGATGCAAACAACTTATTTAAAGACAGCTACGGCATCTGGAATCAGACAGATATTCCAGTAGAAAATATTGAACTAAGCTATAGTGCATTAGATGGCAGTTTCTTGAAATCGATTCCTTTGCATCATTCACAAGAAATCATTACGGACAATGAGATGGAATTTCGAATCAGATTACGCCTTCGTATTACTAATGATTTTGTAATGGCATTGCTCTCACGTAGTAGTTCACTTACAGTAATTGAGCCGTCACATCTTCGGGAACGGATACGGAGAATTTATGAGGAAGCAATAAAAAGGCATTTATAACATAACGTTTAACATTAAAACTATGAATCTATTTAAAGCATTATTTGGTAGCAGTTTTTTTCAGCAAGAAATGAAACGTAATCAACAATATCGCGACAACTACGCCTGCTGCGATGATATTGACGTAAATATTGATCTTGCAGAAGAAATTGAAAACGAAACACAGAATGAAAAACTGGTTTTGTCTGACTATATACCTGAATCTTATTTATATGACGATGAGAATGGAGAAATGGATGATGAGATAGATTTGATAGAGTAAGAAACGAAGACTATACTTAAACCTAAAAAAAACAATACCCTAGAGTGTTATATTGCAAAATATATCTATATTTGCACTGTCATCATAAGCAATTATATGACATTACATTTTATTAGATGAAAGTGTTTTGCTTTTATCCTTATTCGGGAAATCTGGTAAATTTCAAAAGGAACAGGGATAACAATAACACTCATCACTTGTATTTTCGTATGTGTTCCTATGCGCATATCTATACAAGTGTGGGGTATTGTTTATTTGTTCCTTAGGTTTACCAGAACCTCCCGATAGATAAACAGACGACTCCACACTTTCTTTTTTATGTATAACCTCATTTTAGGGAGTCGAAATGATATTATAAATAGGATGTTTATGGAAAAAATTTCGGCAATTCCCAAACCTGAAATTGGAGTTAGGATTCTCCTTTCCCAAGAAGTTGGTGTAAAAAAACACAATGAAGATTTTTTAATTCTAACAGTACTATTCTGTTTATTCATGTTATGTTGGATATTTGCGTTTTTAAATTTTATAGGAATAGATGTTTAATAATATAAACTTTGATTATATGGAAAACAATAATGAAATAAAAAAGATTGATTCTTCAATGGTTGAATGTCCCTTTTGTAAGAATGTGATAGAAGCTCCTTCTAAACCGGACGTTATATTCAAATGTCCCAAATGCCATAAAGAACTCATTACTTACGATAAAAGGAAAGAATCCCAACCTAAAGCTGTTGTGGCAGAAAATCCGAAAAAGACAAAACAGAAAAAACAAATATTCATATGTATATGTATTGCAATCTTTATAGCTTTGTTTTCATATTTTTCTCATACTGATGGAGCAGATATGCAAGCTATCTATACTGTTACGAAAGAGTATGATGCTGCAATTAATGTGGAAGTAGAAAAAGCCTTAGTAAAAGCTTCTGTTGATGGTGATAAAATGAAAATATTAGAGATTATAGGAAATAAACAAACGATTCATTTTTATAAAGGAGACCAAGTAAAAATAGTAAGGGATGTAGTACGAGGTTTCCCTGACTGTTATAGAGTAGAAAGACTGTCCGATGGAGCATCAGCTCTCATGCCTAAAAAACATCTTGTAAAAGAATAAAAGTACAGTTTTGTAATGTCAGCCCCCCAAAAAAAGTCAAATTCCAATTTCAAAACAAAATAATTATGAATATTTTAATAGATGAAAAAGAAGCTATCTTTATTAAGAAAAAAATAGATAGTGCAAGAGAAACATACAAACCAGAAAGCATAAAATTACTATTTATAGCAGAAGCTCCACCTGAAGAAATTAAACGATTCTTTTATTATGAAGAAGTCAAAGACAATGATTGGCTCTATCTTGCTATAGTCAAAGCCCTATGCGAAAATGAATCTTACAACATTGCTAAAATAAGGGCTAATAAAAAGAAAATCTTACAAAAATTACAACAAGATGGTATATACTTAATGGATTTGTGTCCTATTCCTCTAAAATGGGGTATTATAGCAGAACTTCACAAAGATGATTTTATGCAAAGGTTGGAAAATGAAAAAGCAATAGATAAATCTATTACAAATATTATTCTAATAAAAACAAATGTATATGATTGCTTGTATCGTGAACTAAAAGACAAACAATATATGGTTCAGGACAAACGTATCCCCTTTCCTTCATCAGGACAACAAAAAAGATTTGCCGACATGATGAAAAAAGCCCTTAAAGCAATCGAATATATTCCCAATAAAGGGGTAAAAGAAATAAAAGAACTAGTATATTGATGTACAAATCATACTATTTTACTGCGATTCTCTGTGGTTTAGTCATGCAAATTAGAAATAAGTATGCTATAGAATACGACACCACTTTTAGCAAATAGATCATATGATGGGATTTTAATCGGTTAATTCTATTTATTTCGCCATTTAGTTCAGGTTTACCAATTTTCATTTATCTTTGCCTCACTAATTAATTCAAGAAAAGTTATGATACTGAACGAAAGAGATGCCCGTCATGAGCATGTATTACAAGTAGCTCGCCAGATGATGACGGCTGCGCGTACTGCTCCGAAAGGAAAAGGAATCGATATTATCGAAGTGGCCCTAATCACGGATGAAGAGATTAAACAACTATCGGACACTATGATAGCTATGGTAGAAGAACACGGAATGAAATTTTTCCTTCGTGATGCCGACAACATCTTAAGTGCCGAATGTGTTGTATTGATAGGAACACGCGAGCAGACACAAGGCCTAAACTGCGGTCATTGCGGCTTCACCACCTGCGCCGGACGTACCGAAGGAGTTCCCTGCGCATTGAACAGCATAGACGTAGGTATCGCCATAGGTTCCGCCTGCGCTACGGCAGCCGATTTGCGTGTAGACACACGTGTGATGTTCTCTGCCGGACTAGCAGCCCAACGTCTGAACTGGCTGAAAGACTGCAAGATGGTAATGGCCATCCCTGTAAGTGCATCTTCTAAGAATCCGTTCTTTGACCGGAAGCCAAAGCAAGAAACGAATTCATAATAATACGTAATGATGCGTAACAGGCACACTGACGACTGACGCAGACAATAAACTGATTTTATAAATAACTAAATAGATAATAGTCTAATGGGAATCATGGTTGGACTTCCCAGCCCAAGTGGCTCGGAGAAAGATTTGCAATTGAATTTCGGCAAAAACATGACCGTGCAGGTAGAAATGAGAGCACCTCATTTACCCGCCGAATGGCATACGCAGAGTGGTATACAGTTGACATGGCCACACGCCGGTACAGACTGGGCATACATGCTAGCAGAAGTGCAAGAGTGTTTTATAAACATAGCCAGGGAAATAGCGAAGCGAGAGTTACTATTGATTGTCACCCCCGAACCGGAAGAAGTGAAAAAACAGATAGCCGCTACCGTCAACATGAACAACGTCCGCTTTCTGGAATGTGCCACCAATGACACATGGGCACGCGACCACGGAGCCATCACCATGATAGACACCGGCACCCCTTCCCTGCTCGACTTTACATTCAACGGCTGGGGACTGAAATTTGCTTCCGAACTGGATAACCAAATCACCAAACAAGCGGTAGAAGCCGGAGCCTTGAAAGGCCAGTATATAGACCGTCTCGACTTCGTTCTCGAAGGAGGCTCCATCGAAAGCGACGGAATGGGCACACTGCTCACTACCTCCGAATGCCTGCTTTCTCCCCAGCGGAACAGGCGACTGAACCAGGTAGAGATAGAAGAATACCTGAAATCAACCTTCCACCTGCAAAAGGTTCTTTGGTTAGACCACGGCTATCTTGCCGGTGACGACACCGACAGCCACATCGACACTTTGGCACGTTTCTGTTCTACCGACACCATTGCTTACGTAAAATGCGACGACAAAGAAGACGAACACTACGAAGCATTACTCGCAATGGAGGAACAGCTGAAAACATTCCGCACTCTAGCAGGAGAACCCTATCGCCTGTTAGCCTTACCGATGGCGGACAAGATCGAAGAAGACGGCGAACGCCTGCCCGCAACTTACGCCAACTTCCTGATTATGAACGAAGTTATTCTCTACCCGACATACCATCAGCCAGCGAATGACCAAAAAGCAAGAGATGTGTTACAACAAGCATTTCCAAGCCATCAAATAATCGGAATAGACTGCCGTGCCCTGATTAAGCAACACGGTTCCCTGCATTGCGTCACCATGCAATATCCATTGGGAGTTATAAAATAACGAATAAATCAACCAAGTAATTATTCATCATGAAAAAGATAAAAGTCGGAATCATCCAACAATCCAATACCGCAGATATTCGGGTCAACCTGATGAACCTCGCAAAGAGTATCGAGGCTTGCGCTGCTCACGGTGCGCAACTGATTGTGCTTCAAGAGCTACACAACTCACTTTATTTCTGCCAAACAGAAAACACCAACCTGTTTGATCTGGCTGAACCCATTCCCGGACCATCCACAGGCTTTTATTCCGAGTTGGCAGCCGCCAATAAAGTAGTCCTTGTCACCTCTCTTTTTGAGAAACGTGCCCCCGGACTATATCATAACACCGCTGTTGTGTTCGACCGCGACGGAAGCATTGCGGGTAAATACCGGAAAATGCATATTCCCGATGATCCGGCTTACTACGAGAAATTCTATTTCACTCCCGGAGACATCGGTTTTGAACCTATTCAAACCTCTTTAGGAAAGCTGGGCGTACTGGTATGCTGGGATCAATGGTATCCGGAGGCTGCCCGCCTGATGGCACTGAAAGGTGCGGAACTTTTAATTTATCCTACTGCCATCGGCTGGGAAAGCAGTGACACGGACGACGAAAAAGCCCGCCAACTCAACGCCTGGATTATTTCGCAGCGTGCCCATGCCGTTGCCAATGGTCTTCCTGTTATCTCTGTCAACCGTGTAGGACACGAGCCCGATCCTTCCGGACAGACAAACGGCATCCTATTTTGGGGAAACAGTTTCGTAGCAGGACCGCAAGGAGAATTCCTGGCACAAGCCGGAAACGATCATCCGGAAAACATGGTAGTGGAAATAGATATGGAACGCTCGGAAAACGTCCGCCGCTGGTGGCCTTTCCTCCGTGATCGCCGGATTGACGAATACGAAGGACTTACCAAACGCTTCCTCGATTAAAGTTCAATGCAGAAGTTCCCCAATAAAGTTCACTCCCAAAGACATAAGAGAGGATATTTATAAATATCACAACACCAAAAGGAACTGTCTAACGAATTCTAAATATTGAAAATCACCCACGCTACAGATTGTTATAGCGTGGGTGAAATAATTAATGAGGGACTTGTCAGACAGTCCCTATTATATTTATTATGTGAGAAATGTCCCTGCCACAGTAAGGAAATAAGAAGGGCACAGAGTCAAAATCTAAATTTAAAACTCTGTGCCCTTTCTATATATTATATATAATAACTATTTCATTGAAAAGTTATTTTCTTGTTGGCTAGGAAATTAGCTCCTCCATAAATAAACAATCCCAAGAATTGAGCCAGATATTCATTCACGTCCAGTCCTTCTACCAATAAGATAAGAAATAAAAACTGTGCGGTGTAAGCCACGGCAAAAGCAGAACAAAAGAGCAGTATCTGTTTCCAGATACTATTCTTTTTATTTTCTACAGGGAATATTCAGTATTTGCACCAGAGAAAGTTATGGATTTGAGCTATCAGATACGCTGTTATATTAGCCACCATATAGTCGCCGTCAAATGACATTTCTTTCATCCAATACAGTCGCGTATAGAATCCAATCCTGCAAACAAAGACACCCAACGGTCGAGTCCGTATGCCAAACCACCGTGAGGAGGCGCACCATACTTAAAGGCATTCATCAGGAAGCCAAACTGTGCCTCTGCCTTCTCCGGAGTGAATCCAAGAATCTCGAACATCTTCGCCTGCAATTTCGCATCGTGGATACGGATAGATCCGCCGCCAACTTCCACACCGTTGATTACCATATCGTATGCATCTGCACGTACAGCTGCCGGATCAGTGTCCAACATCGGAATATCTTCCTCTTTCGGATGAGTAAACGGATGATGCATAGCCATCAGGCGTCCTTCCTCTTCGCTCCATTCGAACATCGGGAAGTCAATCACCCAAAGGCAAACAAACTTATTCTTATCACGCAATCCCAGTTGAGCACCCATTTCCAGACGAAGCTCGCAAAGTTGTTTACGTGTTTTCATTACATCGTCGCCAGACAGAATCAGAATCAAATCACCCGGTTTAGCTCCGAATGCTTCTTTCATTTGCTGGAGCACCTCCTGCGCATAGAATTTATCTACACTCGATTTCACCGTTCCGTCGGCTTCCACACGGGCATAAACCATTCCTTTCGCACCAATCTGCGGTTTCTTTACAAATTCGGTCAATGCATCCAGCTGCTTGCGGGTATAAGTCGCAGCACCTTCGGCACAGATACCACCCACATAAGCCGCATTATCGAATACAGAGAATCCGTGACCTTTCATGATATCCATCAGTTCCACGAATTTCATGCCGAAACGCAAATCCGGTTTATCGCTACCATAATATTTCATGGCGTCCGCCCAAGACATACGTTGGAATGGTTCATTCAGTTCCACACCACGAAGAGTCTTAAACAAATGTTTAGCCATTCCTTCGAAAGTAGAGATAATATCTTCTTGCTCAACGAAGCTCATTTCACAGTCGATCTGTGTAAATTCCGGCTGACGATCGGCACGTAAGTCCTCGTCGCGGAAACATTTCGCAATCTGGAAATAACGGTCGAAACCGGAAACCATCAACAACTGTTTCAAGGTCTGCGGAGACTGCGGAAGTGCGTAGAACTGTCCCGGATTCATACGTGACGGCACCACGAAGTCGCGTGCGCCTTCAGGAGTAGAACCGATCAAAACGGGCGTTTCCACTTCGATGAAACCCAGACTATCCAGATATTTGCGAACTTCAATTGTCATTTTATGACGCAGTTCCAAATTGGAACGTACAGCGTTACGGCGTAAATCCAGATAACGGTATTTCATGCGGATATCATCACCCCCATCCGTGTTATCTTCGATAGTGAACGGAGGAGTCATGGCAGTATTTAGTACGTTCAGTTCGGAAACAATGATTTCAATGTCTCCGGTAGGAATGTTTGCATTCTTGCTGAAACGTTCATTAACCGTTCCTGTCACTTGAATGACGAACTCACGTCCCAATTTATTAGCACGTTCACAGAGTTCAGCATTAATTTCTTCATTAAAAACCAATTGGGTAATTCCGTAACGGTCGCGAAGGTCAATGAAAGTCATCCCTCCCATCTTACGGCTGCGCTGTACCCATCCGGACAGCGTGACTTGCTTGTTTACATCAGAGATTCTAAGTTCTCCACATGTGTGCGTTCTAAACATATATTTTTTATTTAAACGATTATCACTCGCGTTTTTATTTTGATCGAACCAAAACTGCGCAAAAGTACGCAATAATTTGTAATTCGGTGTCAGTAATCCGTTATTTTATCAGACTTTCTTTGTCAGCTTTTTCAATATTTTCTTGTTTCTATCTGTTATATTGTCGACGATGGCTTCATTCATCAATTTGATGCCATTCATATATTCCTGCGCTCTTTGGAGCACATTGGCTGCGTCCTTTTCCGATGCTCGTGGCACTACCACGCGCAATCCTCTTTGAATCAGTTGAATATTTACATTGGCATCCGTTTCCATGGGGTCACCATCAAAATGCACGACGCCCGGAGTAGTCCGGCGGATGCACAACTGCTTGCAGCGGAAAGTCTTGATACGGCTATTCTGATCGATTGTTTTATTGAATAATTGAAAGGCCAATGAAGGAACGTCCAATACGGTGAACGGTTCGAGAATGGTCACATCCAGCAAACCATCTGTCAGAGTGGCTTGCGGTGCGATATAAGCATTGTTTCCATATTGCGACGCATTTCCGCAGGCAATCAGGAAGGCTTTATACTTGGAAACTCCGTTTTCCGTTTCCAGTTCGTACGTTTCCGGCTCATATTTAAGACTTTCCTGCAGGGTTTTCTCCAGATAAGTCAATAGCCCCCGTTTACCGGCATGCGCAAACTTCAGACTGACAAACGCGTCGAATCCCACTCCGCAAGTGCAGAAAAAATCCGTACCGTTAATCTTACCATAATCTATCACATCCATGCAACCTTCGTTCAGCACTTCCAATGCTCTCTTCGGTTCCATCGGTATATGCAGATGCCTCGCCAGTCCATTGCCCGATCCACAGGGAATAATTCCCAGCGCGGTATCAGTATGCACCAACGAACGAGCTATTTCATTGATTGTTCCATCCCCACCAATAGCCACTACTATATCTGTTTTCTCTTCGGCAGCTTTGGCAGCTATTTCTACTGCATGACCGGCTCTTTCCGTATACACTACTTCCCAAGAGTATCTCGCCTTGTCTATTTTTTCGTCCAGCAAGTTAAGAATCAATTCTTTACTTTGTGTTCCCGAAATAGGATTGACGACGAATTTTATTTTTTTCATTCTTTCGTTCATGCTATTCTTGTCGATTGTAGACGACAAAAGTAATATAAATATCTTAAATTTTAATCTATTAGAGGTTTCTAATCATACGAGAGCAACTTTTTTCTCTTAAAAAGAACAGATAAAAGCAAATTTTGTTATCTTTGCCCCCTGTTTTTAAACACTTGTTAAGATAAAAGGATGTAAGATCGTCAGCGAACGATCTGAGTATGAGTATAAAAATTATAATTCATGGGATTATTACAAGAGAAGTTAGCTAAGTACGACCTGCCACAAAAGTTTATGGCACAGGGCGTTTACCCATATTTCCGTGAGATAGAAGGAAAGCAGGGTACAGAGGTAGAAATGGGCGGACACGAAGTGTTGATGTTCGGTTCCAATGCATACACTGGCCTTACGGGAGATGAAAGAGTGATTGAAGCTGGTATCAACGCCATGCATAAATATGGTTCCGGTTGCGCAGGCTCGCGCTTCTTGAATGGTACGCTTGACCTGCACGTTCAGTTGGAAAAAGAACTGGCTGCCTTTGTAGGCAAAGATGAAGCGCTCTGCTTCTCAACCGGTTTTACGGTGAATTCCGGAGTTATTCCTGCTTTGACAGACCGCAATGATTATATCATTTGCGATGACCGCGACCACGCATCTATCGTAGATGGCCGTCGTCTCTCCTTCTCTCAACAATTAAAATATAAGCATAACGATATGGCGGATCTGGAAAAGCAACTTCAAAAGTGCAATCTTCTATCATCAACTGGTTACGTCACAACGCACGTACTTATATTTTCAGTGCATCCAACACTCCGGCTGCTACTGCATCTGCTCTCGAAGCTCTCCACATCATCCAAAATGAACCGGAAAGACTTGAAGCATTGTGGGAAGCTACCAACTATGCATTGAAACGTTTCCGTGAAGCTGGCTTTGAAATCGGTGCAACAGAATCACCTATCATCCCTCTTTACGTACGTGACACGGAAAAAACGTTTATGGTTACCAAATTAGCTTTTGATGAAGGTGTATTCATCAATCCGGTTATTCCTCCGGCATGTGCACCGCAAGATACTTTGGTACGTGTGGCATTAATGGCTACTCATACAAAAGATCAAATAGACCGTGCTGTAGAAAAGCTAGTTAAGGCATTTAAAGCATTGGATCTTTTATAATCTACGAAAAATATATCACTCATTATTGGGTGAATAAAATGAAGTCTGACACAAATCAATGTGCCAGACTTTTATTTTATCTTATTCACTCTTGAGTACTTCTGCTGGATTTTGCTGGGCGGCTTTCCACACGCGCCAGATGATGCTTAAGAAAATGACAAGGCCCATTCCTATAAATATAACTGCATATAACCACCATTCCATCGGTGTTTGCTTTATATAATTTTCAAGCCAATGCTTCATCATAGCATATCCTAGCGGAAAAGCAAAGAACGATGAAAGTACAAGTAAAAATAAATATTCTTTAAAGAATAGATTCAAGATTATTCCTATATTGGCTCCATTTACCTTGCGTATAGCTATTTCTTTACGACGTTGCTGACAGGATAAAGTCACTAACGAGAATATACCAAATACCGCAATTAATATACAAATAGCAGAAACCACACTCAACAGTTTGCACAATGTTCTCTCTGATTTCATGTAAGCGTCGTAAACTTCTTCAATATTAGACAACATCAATTCTGCATTTGGATTAACTTTATTCACTTCCGCTTTTATCTTTTCAGAAACAATATTCCAAGTTCCCTCTTTCACTTTGAATATAATACCTCCTCTGTCTCTACTATCTGGTAAATGAAACATAGCAGGAGCTACCGGATGTATTGGAGCATTATATGAAATATTTTTAATAACACCTTTCACTATACATTGCTTTCCTAATTTTCCCATTTTCTTTCCAATCGGTTGTGTCCATCCGAAAGCTTTCATAGCAGCTTCATTTATAACAACCATATCTTTTCCATCCTTTTCATCCAGCATACTTCCATTCAACACCTCTACTCCAAAGAAATCGGCATAGTCCTGATTAATCGTTTCATCTTCCAATTCAATATATTGTTCACTATCAGCGACCTTTCCATCCCATTCCTTTACCCTATATATTGAATAAAACATCTTAGGAATAGGTGTATGAAAACCATTCAAACATTCTGATACCTCTGGTATCTGACTTACAATTTCTTTGAAAGGGATATTTTCAGAGCAATAAACAACTGCTCCTACATTATGCCGTTCTATTCCAAGTTCTCTAGTATTTAGTAAGAAATGAAGTTGCATCATCATTACCAGAGTACAAAAAACAAAGCCTATACCGATAAACAGCTGAAATAAAATGCTACTCTTATAAAACCAGCCGGAGAGATGAAGATTGGATTTCTTGTTTATATTACTAAGTAGAGTTCGCCTACTAATATATCTTATAAGCAGAGATGCAAAACCAACTGTTACAGCAATCAATGATAGTATATAAACAAATACTTCAATATAAAAAAATGAAGTACCCTCATCAATTTGTGACAAACGTTTAAAAGTGGGTAGGATAAGCTCTATCAATACCAACCCTATTCCTGAAGATAAAATTAGTAATAAGACAAGTTCTGTAAGAAGTAAAGTGAGTAACCCACCATTTGATGAACCATTGACTTTCCTCAACGCTAACTCACGTTAATACGAAAAAGCGTTTGGCATCGTTGGTTCCCCCAATTGGGGTTTGTATCATGAAATGGCAATAATATATCAAATGAAAACAAAGAGTGTCCTTCCCATGACTTTACAACTGCAACGATTATTTTTTCTTCGTTACTTTCCTCTAAAATCAAGTGTTTACCTATCGGAGATTCTTTCCCAAATATTCGCTTTGCCGTATTTTCTGTTATAGCAATTTCATCCTTTTTTAGCTGTAGATGGTTATCTCCATCCAATACTTTAATATTGAACATTGAAATGAAATCTGAATCTACCTCTATACGTCGTACCACAAACTCAACATCCTCATTCTTAATCTTTTTTTCATTCCAGTCATAAAAGATACGACATACTTTCTCTATCTCCGGACAATTCTTTGCCAGATAATCAGCTAGAAAACTAGATGAATTATAGGTAAATCCGTCTCCATAAAGACGAAAGCTACTGCCTGCCAGATAAATGCGATCGGCTCCCTCATGAAAATTATCATACGTCATTTCATAACGTATCCATAATACCGACAGCGCAAAACAGGTAAAGCCGACTGCTAATCCGATAATACTAACAAGACTTTGTGTTTTATACTTTATCAGATTACGAAAGGCTACTTTCAGATATATAACAGCAGCAATAACCAGCAACAGCAGGTATTCACGGAAGAACATCTGCAAAATATGACGAATTTGCGCCCCGTTTACTTTACGTATGGCAATCTCCTTTTGACGTTGCTCACACGATAGAGTGACCAATGAAAAGATTCCGAATACGGAAATGAGTACACAGACCAATGACACGAAGCTCAATAGCTTCATCAGTGCATCTTCGGAACGAAGATATTTACCATATTCCTCCTCCTCGCTAAACAACCGTAAGTAAGCATTGGGGAATTCTTCTTTGTGGAGTTTTTCTATAGCTTCACGACATTCGTTCCAAGTCCCCTCTTTGAATTTAAAAAGGATACCGGCACGATTCAGGAGATATTCTTGTGCTTCGGGGCGTTGAAAGGCAATAAGTCCCGGCTTACTTGTCGGAGAACGATAACTAAAGTTTTTCACCACTCCGACAACTTTGTATGTAATGCCCTGACGACTGTTGGTGTTATTGCCGAAAGTCTTTCCTAGAGCATGTTTCCATCCGAATTTCAGGCACGTACTTTCATCAACCACAACTTCATTCTGCTGGCTCTTTTCAGATATAAATTCACCTTCCAGTAATTTCAAATCATAAAACTTAAAGAATTCCTCCTTTGCCGGCATTATGCCAACAAGTAGTGTTTTTTCTGTCACCTTGGGCAGCCCATCCCAATTTGTTATTTCTGCATACATCATCGGACCGGTTGGAATAATTGGAAAGTACGCAGGAGGTAAAGTTTCTGTTACCATAGGGAGAGCTTTTATTTTCTCTGCCCATTGATAAATGTCTCCATTCCACAATGCCACATTAGCTACATTATGACGCTCCATACCTAAATCCGTATTTTTCAGGAAATGTAGTTGTTTCATGATGACAACCGTGCAGAAGATAAAGCTAAGGCTAACCATCAACTGTACGATAATACCTATTCTGCGGAATAAGTACGGACGGGCAGTAGCAACATTTCCTTTGATCGTTTCCTGCAATGTTCGACGACGAAAATAGGACAATGGCATCAGTGTAAACAGAAACGACAGGATAATTACTGCCAGAAGATATACCAAGATTTCTCCATAATATGAGCTGGGCTCTATTTGCGTAAAGTTCAGGAACCGGGACATACTCATCTCCACCAGCAGCAATCCGCTGAACAGAGCAATACATAAAAGCAGCAATAACTCAATGGCAAACTGTACAGACAAGGCTTTATTGCTTGCCCCATTCACCTTACGAAGTGCCATTTCACGGTTGCGCATACAAAGGCGACTGATAAAAAGCGTCAAATAATTGAATAACGAACAAATAATCACCAGTCCGCCTGCCAAGGAGAAATAGAATATATAACTGAAAGAGATAACAACATCTGCTTTATCTACATAATCCGAATAGCGCAAAGCTGACATCCGGGTAATCAACAGATCGGAAAGTTCGCTCTCTTTCTCAATATCGTTGATGCGAACGGTGCTCATTTTTGTTCGGAATGCGTCTATATCTGTTCTTTCGCGTACACGAATAAATAGCTGCTCATTCGAACTTCCCCACCGAGGAGAATGTCTTGCCGGAGCCAGTATATTATATGGAATATTGGAATGGTTCGACCATCCGCTCACGATTGCTCCTATTTTACATACGCGTCTGCCTACTTCCACTTCTTTCCCCAATGCATCCTCTTCTTTGCTGAAGAGCCGCTTTGCAAATTCTTTGGTGATAGCCACTTCCTGACCATCGCTTTTCAGGAAGTTGACAGTACCTTTCAATAATTGTATATCAAAAAAGTTCATGAAAACAGAATCTGCGTCAATCATTCCGACCTCCTGTTCTGTTTCCTCCAAACGGAATTTTACATGATGCGGGGTGAAAGCGGTTACAGCTTCTATCTCCGGCATTTTGTCTTGCAAATATTCCATTAAAGGATATGGAGTAAATTTACTTGTACCGGGCTCATTGGCGTAATGCGCACGTACCATATAAATACGTTCAGCCCCTTTATGGAAAGTATCATAAGTCATCTCATAACGAATCCATAATACCGATAGCGCAAAACAGGTGAAGCCGACTGCCAGTCCAATGATACTGACAAGGCTTTGTGTCTTGTATTTCATCAGATTGCGAAAGGCTACTTTCAGATAGTGTTTTATCATGATATATTCTTTATTGATAGCTTGTGTTTACATACTAACTTCAGTCACCACCTGTCCGTCAAACAGGTTTATGATACGGTCGGCATAACCGGCATCATGTTGTGAATGGGTCACCATGACGATGGTGGTTCCCTCATTATTCAGTTCGCTCAACAGTCCCATCACTTCTTTACCGTTTTTGGAGTCCAGATTACCGGTCGGTTCATCAGCCAGAATCAGTTTAGGGTTTGCCACGACGGCACGGACAATAGCGACGCGTTGCTGCTGACCACCGGAGAGTTGTTGCGGAAAATGCTTGCTACGATGGGTGATAGCCATTCTCTCCATAGCTGCCTCTACCCTCCTTTTCCGTTCGGAAGCGGAAATACCCATATAGAGTAAAGGTAGTTCGATGTTTTCGTATACATTCAACTCGTCTATCAGATTAAAGCTCTGAAACACAAACCCTATCACACCTTTGCGAAGACTGGTACGTTGCGATTCGGTATACCGAGAGACTTCCGTTCCATTCAGGTAATACTCCCCTCCTGTCGGGTTATCGAGCAGCCCCAAAATGTTGAGCAATGTTGACTTACCACAGCCGGAGGGCCCCATGATGGCTACAAATTCGCCTTGTTTCACTTCGATACTGACGTTATTCAACGCCCAAGTTTCTACTTCTTCCGTTTTGAAAATCTTCTGTAAGTTAATGGTCTTAATCATAACTGTATTGTTTTAGAATTATATTTTTATTCGTTTTTGATTACTTCTGCGGGATTGATACGTGCAATCTTCAGTATTTTAAAAATAATGGTGATTACTGTTAATAAGGTTACTCCCCCAAATATGCTTCCCCAGTATAATATTCCATCATTAAAGAATACGGTGTACATTTGTTTCCACAGTTGCAATACCACGTAAATGAGCGGAAAAGCGATGGCGGCAGTCGCTACCAGCAAAATCAGGTACAAACGTGCAAATAACCAGATGATAGAACATATTCCAGCTCCGTTCACTTTGCGAATGGCAACTTCTTTCTGGCGCCATTCTGTATCAAGCGTAATACTGGAATACACTCCCAACAGGGTAATGATAATACTTACAATTGCAAAAAATGAAATGATGTCTTTCAGGATATATTCCAGTGCCTGCACTTCGTACAAATCATCCTGAAATGTACGTACCTGGGAGGGAATATTCTCCGGCAGCACTTCACGACGGATAGTCTCAATCCATTTAATTACTTCTTTTTGCTGTTCGGGATAACATTTCACATAGCAGTGCCCTACGTATTCGGAAGAATCATAAAGCGTGAAAGCAAATCCGCCATTATGATTATGTACATCTGTCTGAAAGGGGGCGCATACTCCACAAACGGTAAAATCATTGGTCCAGTCGTAGAAGTTCATTCCGATGATATCTCTCTTTTGTCTTTTCTGCCAAACTTCATCCATTACGAGATCCTTTTTTGTCCGGATCGTCCTACCCTCCGTCATCGGAATGTTCATGAAGGTGAAGAAATTCAATGGTACACACATTACATTGATATCAATCCAAGAGTTATCATTTCCCTTCTCCGTCATTAATAAGTTTCCGGATACTCCGTGAGTATAGGATATGTCAGATAACAAAATATCTTTCACACCGGCATGCTGCCTGAAACGTTCCACCATTTCTAGTTTCTCTTTATTCTCTAGGAATGAATAGTCCAGCGATATACTAAGAATCGCTTCTTTATCTTCCTGACTTAACGTATGGAATAAGGTTTCAGTCATCTTTCCCGATTGTAGGAACAGGCTGGCGGTCAGCGCTACGAATACCCAACAAATTAAAAATTGGATGCCAAGCATAAAGTTACGTCCCCATTGTTTCCCACGACGCTTTTGGCCTCCATATATACCTGTTTGTATGGAAAATCTGCGAATACGGACAGAGACGAGCAAGCAGACTGCCACACAAAGTAACACAAGCAAAACAATGTATTGCAGAATATGCTTTAGAAGTGTTTCAGAAGGGAAATTCATTGTGAGACCTGGTAAAGAAAAATCCATTCTATCACCAATCAGCTCCACACCCCATACAACCAGAAACGAGGATGCAAATACGACAATCAGAGATTGTATTAATAACAGGCAGAACAGCCGTTTCCAGTCAGCACCAAGCATTTTCATTATAGCGTATTCCTTAGTGCGATTCAGGAAAGAGCCGATGAGAAAATGAAAGAAATTAATCAATCCGACCAGCAATATCAATGTACCGACGATTCCGGTGACCCATCCCAAAATATAAGCACCTTTCTCCTGCGATAGGTTTCCTATATAGCGGGCAATAACGGTATAAGTCTGGTTATATAAGATATAAGTATAGTCGCGCTTGGAGAATTGTTTTTCGAAATCGGTAATGCCAGCCTGCGGAGATAACAAAACGTATGTCCGAGCCCCCGTTATATCATTACGTTTCGGACTCTGAAAAAGTCCTTCACTGTCGTTGATAACCAATGCATCGATATGACACATAAAACTAAAACCATTGTTCAGCGGAATATCTTCCATCACTGCTTGCACTGTGTACACAATACCTCCTGCCTTCGGGGTGCTGTCCGGAGAAGTATAAAGCCGTTCTGTTAGAGTCAGGTGTTTGCCAATGGCAGTTTCCACCTGACCAAATATCTTTATGGCAGTGGACCGGCTTATAATAACAGCATTCGGCATCCGACTTGCTGTCTGCCAGTTACCAACTACTATTTGTGGAGTAAAGACTTTATCGTATAGGGTATCTACTTCCATGATTTCAAGATCGTATGGCAATGATTTATCCGAAGATAGTTCAACCAGAAAAGAACGCTCACGGGGATATGCCATACAGGAAATCGCTTCCACTTCGCCCATAGCCCAAGTACGAAGTTCTTCGGATAACGCTACTTGTGTACCGGAAAAATAATCCCCAGTCTGTTCATTATAAAAATTTAGTTCTGCTATGCGGGAATAATTATCAAAACAATGATTGGTGGATTCTACAAAACGGCTGCAATACATACATACGCTGAAACACAGTAGTCCTACTGCCAATCCGATGACAGAGATTATATTCTGCACCTTGTACTTCCACAAGTTTCTAAATGCTACTTTTATATAATGTAAAGTCATAAATTATATGTGTTTATTTCAAAATCAACTCTTCTGCATCCCCAAAGGTATCATATCCGGTTGTAATTACCCAATCTCCCGGCTGTAAACCTTCTACTATTTCATATTGCTGCGGATTTTGGCGACCAATACTCAATGGCACACGGACTGCTTTTGTCTTTGATGTATTTACTTTGTAAATCCATTGTCCGCCTGTAGACTGGTAGAAGTTGCCTCGCGGAATAATGAGTGCTTGCTCCGGCTGTCCCAATTCAATCTGCACACGGAAGCTCTTGCCAACTCGTACATTATCGGGCATATCTCCTGTAAAGACAAGATCGACATCAAACATACGGTCTTTCACTTCGGGAACCACTTTTGTTATTTTCAGCGGATATTTGTTTCCCTGATAATTCACTGTAGCCGGTAATCCGGTGGTGATCCTGTCAATGTAATATTCACTAAGTGAAGTATGGATTTTGTATTGGTCTAATACTTTTATTTCAGCAATACTTTCACCAGAGGAAACCTGTTGCCCCGGAGTGACCTTTACAAAACTAAGCTGGCCTTTCAAGGGAGCTGTAATCACCAAACTATTCAACCGTTCGCAAGTACGTTCATACTTCTTCCGTTCCCGCTCCCGGTCGTTACGGATCAGTTCCTTGCGTATCATCGTAACGGCAGAATCATGCCGCAGACTCTCTTGCTGCAGGGCTGCATTTTTCAGTTTGTAGCCGTATTCATCTTCTGCTACCTGCAATTGAGCCTTACTCTTCACGCCCATCTGGAATTCTTCGCGGTCGAGAGCGATGCTTTTTTTCAGGCGTTCCAATTCGTAGTTGTTGGTAAGGGCTTGCTGTTTCAGGTTCAGACTTTTTTGTTCCATTTCAATCTCCTGCTCCTGATAGGTAATCATTTGCTTTTCCCACTCGTCGCGCTGGTCTTCAATATTACGAAGCAAATCGGGATTGGAAAGAACAAGAATAGTGTCTCCCTGTTGAAGCAAACTTCCCTCTTCACCGACAATTCTTTCCACACTTCCTGCTTCACGGGTATTGATCTTGATGGTTAGTATAGGCTGAATGAGCCCTTCCACGTCCACATATTCCATGAAATTAGACACTTTTACTTCTGCAATCTGTATATCTTCGGCATCTATCCGCAGTTTTCTGGGACCTAAAGACAAAGTAATCACATAAATCAGGAAGGCGACAAACAATATCCCTCCTATCAGATAGTATCTGTAACGAATGTACCACGGTTTCTTTTCTAATTTTATATCCATGAAATTATCTGGTGTTTTACAAGTTTCTACTAGCTATGGTTCAATTTCTATTCTTTACTGACTTTTCGTTGTTCTCTATTCAATCAGAAGATGATAGTCTTCTGTCAGCATCGTATTTCGCTCAAAATCATATAGTGTCATGCTACGGAGTGTGTAATATAAACTCCAATAATTATATAAAGCCGAAATATAGTTACGGCGAGCACTGTCTTTCTCTGAAATAGAGGCATTCAAATCAAGAATAGTAGATTTACCTAATAAGTAGAGTTTGCGTGCCACTTCGCTTCTTCGTTGGGCTGTTTCATCTGTACGGGCAGCGATGCGGACACGTTGCGTTTGCAGATTGAATTGTTTGACGAGTTTACGGACGTTCAGTTCAAAGTCTGTCCGGCTCTGTTCTACTTGTGTGTACACCAAATCACGATTGGAACGGGCTACTCGTACCTGTCCTTTTCCACGCCCCCAGTCCAGGATAGGAAGAGAAATGCCGATGCTCACGTATTGCTGGTCCAACAAATTTCGATAAGCTTCGGGCAGTTTGTCAGCAGTCTGCGTCAATCCGAAACGGAGATAGATATCTGCTTTCAGGCCAGCATTGGCACGGGCTTTCGCAACTGCACTCTCACTTTCCAGTTTGCGTCTTTCCATCGTCTGTATGTCCGGACTGTTTTCGTAAGCTAAAACCAGTGCTTCATTCAGGTTCACACTGAAATCCGGAACTTGGGGACTGACAAGAACACGCAGATCCCGGTCTTCGTGAATACCGAGATAGGAACGGAGTTCCTGCATACAATTATCCATTTCAATACGGGCATTCATGCGATTCGTCTCTTCCGTCAGACGGTTGAGTTCCAGTTGTAGCATTTCATTTTCTGTGATGGTACCTATATTATAGCGGCCTTGTGCATAGCGGTAAAGTGTATCGGCATTGGCATAATTAAAGGAAGCAATATCGTAATCGCTTTGGGCAGTGGCCAAGGCAAAAAATTTATGAATCGCATTGGCTGATACGAGTTCGAGTGTCTCTACGTAGCTTTTCTTTGCCTCCTGATAGCGTACAGGTTCTATCCGTCTATCCCATTTCAGGCTATTGTAGCCAAAAAGAGACTGGCGATAACCTATCATAATAGGGGAAGTCTGCCATGAGTATTTATGTTCGCTGAATAAATCCATACGTTGAGCAGAGGTTTCAAGAAAGAAAGAACCACCAGTCCAGAATAAATTCTGTGAAAGATTCAAGGTTAAATCCGTATTCAATAAATTTTGTTCGACAAACTTTACCGAACCGTCCCCCATCGTTATCTTATTAATGGCACGGTTCAGATTCGGATCGGATGTCAAACTTAAAGACGGTAGATAATTGGCACGATAATATTTATAGTTCCAATATGCAGAACGGAAACTGTGACGTGCCGTTTGTGCATCGGGGGATTCCATACGGGCCATTTCTATGACTTGCTTCAATGATAACTCTGTAATTTGATTTTGAGCAATCAATAATTCTGTCGACAATAGTCCGAGATATATGAAGATTAATTTCAGATTCATTCGTTGGCTTTATTTGTTATTCATCATTCAAAAGATGTACCATTTGCATAAATCACTATCATTCAACAATTTATCAATATCCATTCAGTTGATTGTGTGTGCATATACGCACAAAATTAGTGCGCAATCGCACACACAACACATGAGATTTATCCATATCTTTGCTCCCGGAATCTAATAGATATAAGATATGGAAGAAGTGAACAAATTAGGAAAGATACTTATAGTAGATGATAACGAGGACGTGCTCTTTGCTCTCAACCTGTTACTGGAACCTTATACGGAAAAAATAAAAGTAGCCACTACCCCCGACCGTATCGAGTATTTCATGACCACCTTTCATCCCGATCTTATCTTATTAGACATGAATTTCAGCCGGGATGCCATCAGCGGACAAGAGGGATTTGAAAGTCTAAAGCAGATATTGCAGATTGACCCACAGGCTATTGTTATTTTCATGACTGCCTATGCAGATACAGACAAAGCTGTTCGGGCCATCAAAGCTGGTGCTACTGATTTTATTCCCAAGCCTTGGGAAAAGGATAAATTGCTGGCTACGCTGACTTCAGGAATGCGATTGCGTCAGTCACAACAGGAAGTCAGCATTTTGAAAGAACAAGTGGAAGTTCTTAGCGGTCAGAATACTTCGGAAAATGATATTATTGGAGAATCATCTGTTATGCAGGAAGTGTTTACCACGATAAATAAACTAAGTAATACAGATGCCAATATACTAATTCTCGGAGAAAACGGTACAGGCAAGGACGTGATTGCCCGACTAATATATCGTTGTTCTCCACGATACGGCAAACCTTTTGTCACGATCGACCTGGGAAGTATCCCCGAACAATTGTTTGAAAGTGAGCTGTTCGGCTTCGAAAAAGGCGCTTTCACCGATGCCAAGAAATCGAAAGCGGGACGAATGGAAGTAGCAACCAGCGGGACTTTATTTCTGGATGAAATTGGCAATCTATCACTTCCTATGCAATCCAAATTACTGACTGCCATCGAAAAAAGGCAAATCAGTCGTTTGGGAAGTACGCAAACCGTTCCCATTGACGTCCGTTTAATCTGCGCCACTAATGCTGATATCCGTCAGATGGTGGAAGACGGGAATTTCCGTCAGGACTTATTATATCGTATCAACACGATTGAAATACAATGTAAGGGAACTTCAACATACGATAGAACGTGCCGTAATTTTAGGAGACGGCTCCATGCTGAAACCTGAAAACTTTCTTTTTCACACCACGTCCAAACAGAAAAAAGAGGAAGAAGTGGTACTGAATCTCGAACAACTAGAACGACAGGCCATTGAGAAAGCACTCCGAATCAGCAACGGAAACATCTCCCGTGCTGCCGAATATTTAGGAATTACCCGTTTTGCATTATATCGCAAACTTGAAAAATTAGGCTTATGAAACGATTTGAGTTTAAAGTAATTCTGCACATCATAGTTATCTTTCTACTTTCCATTAGCAGTTGTCTGCTGTATCAAAGGCAGTTATGGTTCAGTACTACCGTCTGTATTCTCCTTCTAATAGGCGTCGGCATACATCTCTACCGAATACAGTTCAAACAAATCGCCTTATTACGGCAATTAACGGATGGACTCCGATACAACGATATAACGCAGAATCTTCATCCTCCTTTTAAAAATAAAATGATGGATGAGTGGGCACAGGAACTATCTAATGCATTAAAGGACTTTCGGGGAAAGCTATTGGCAGAAGAAATCAAGCATCAATATTACGAGAATTTATTGAATAAAGTAGATACCGCCGTACTCGTAACCGATGTAACCGGGCATATCGAATGGATGAATCAGGCAGCAGTCACTCATCTGGGGCAACTATCACAACTTCCGGAAGTTCTTCAGGAGGCTTCTACCAGTAATGACATATCCATTATTCGCATCGAGCAAAATGGCATCGTTCTGGAAATGGCAATTTCCTGCACCACATTTGTCACACAAGGTGCGTTCGCCACACAAAGCAAAAAGCAACGGCTAATTAGTTTAAAGAATATCCATTCCGTACTGGAACGAAATGAAATGGAAGCCTGGCAAAAGCTGATTCGTGTATTGACACATGAGATCATGAATTCCATCACTCCTATTATCTCTCTTTCGGAAACATTAAGTGAAAGAGGAATCCCCGAATCACTCGGAGAAAAGGAGTATTCTATCATGTTGCAAGCCATGCAGACTATTCACAGAAGAAGTAAAGGATTATTGGGATTTGTGGAGAATTACCGGCGACTGACACGTATTCCGACACCTGTCCGCACCAAAGTATCTGTTGCCGAATTGTTTACGGACTTAAAGAAATTATTTCCGGAAGAGTATATTCATTTCGAAATGCCCGCATCCGATTTATATTTATATGCAGACCGTGCACAGATAGAGCAAGTGCTTATCAACTTATTAAAAAATGCCCGCGAAACGTGCGAGCGGAAAGCAGATAAAGAAATACAAATAAAGTTTTTCTCTAAAGGCAACCCGACATTAGCAATATCTGATAATGGTGAGGGAATTCTACCAACTGTTTTGGATAAGATTTTCGTTCCTTTCTTCACTACCAAAACATCCGGTTCGGGTATCGGATTGAGCCTGTGCAAACAGATCATGGCTTTGCATGACGGAAGTATCAACGTAAAATCAGAATTAGGGAAAGGAAGCTGTTTTGTTCTTACTTTCCCTAAATGAGAACCACCGAAAGTCTTCCGGATCCTTTAATACGATGGATTAATCTGGGCAGTAGAGGATAAATCATCCTCTGCTGCCCAGACTATTTGTATCCGGATTTAGCTCCTTTACAGCTTCTTTGACTGCTTTATGAGTCGGCTTGCGATATACTTCCGCCTGTTGAACGGGGACAATCTCATTCACCATTTTTTCATATCCTTTTTGCTCTAACAAGTGGACTTCTTTTTCACCTGTTTCTTTTTGTTTTCTTGTTTTCATAAGGCTTTTCATTTTAAAATTCTTATTTATAAAACAGAAAACATCGATAGATAGTTCATACTCACAAATTATTCGTGTACAAAGAAACCACACCCCAATATACCACACTATGGACTTGTTCATGCCGATACAAGATTTAAATTGAATAGCTACATAGTGAAAAAATATCTATCATGCTATCATTCATTTTAATAGAATTCTAATTATCAAAAGAATAAGTATGATAGATCGTTTTTAAAAAAGGTATCTATCATACTTTTATTGCAAAAAACAGCTATCTATCATACCTATACTTTGTCTATTTTAGTGTAGTATTAGGTGAGATTACCCATTTAAAGGCATAGGGATGCACGTTTTATAGGATGATAACCTGTATTTGACAGCTTAATAATCTATTGGGAACGGTGGTATTTATATAGCCCACGTATGCAGGCTGTACAGCCCACACCTGCAAACCGTACAGCCTACAGATGCGGGCTGCACGGTTTACAGGTGTGGGCTATAAACTTATCGCCATTAAAGTTGGATTATTAAGCCGTGATCATCGGATTTATACGGATTCATTGCAACAAAAACAAGCTATCTTATGCATATAGGGCCTTTATTCGACTATTCTATTGATGATAGATAACCTGTTTTTGCTGGTAAAAGTATGATAGATACATTTTTTTAAAGCTATCTATCATACTTATTCTTTTGATAATGAGAATACTATTAAAATGAATGATACTTATGATAGATGTTTTTCACTACGTAGCATTTAATTCAAATCTGTGCTCTAATGAAACAAACTTTTGAGACGGTTACCCTGATTTATGTATACCTTTTCTATAAATATATAAATTAAATCATATATTTGTGCTTTCATTCAACTCATCCTCTTATTAAATTATGAAAGAAAACAAATACGACAATAGCGATTTCTTCAGTCAATATTCTCAAATGTCCCGCTCGGTGGAAGGCTTGAAAGGAGCCGGAGAATGGCATGTATTGCAGAAAATGCTCCCCGATTTTGCAGGGAAAAGAGTTTTAGACTTAGGCTGCGGATTCGGTTGGCATTGTGTCTATGCGATAGAACACGGAGCAACACACGTTACCGGAATTGATATTTCGGAGAAAATGCTCGAAGAAGCCCAGAAAAGGAATCCTTCTCCACTCATTGAATACCAATGCATGGCTATCGAAGACTTTGATTTCCAGCCGGATACTTATGATATTGTCATCAGTTCGCTAACCTTCCATTATCTCGAATCTTTTACGGATATATGCAGGAAAATCAATAACTGCCTAACTCCGGGAGGCGCCTTCGTCTTCTCCGTAGAACATCCGGTATTTACAGCCTATGGCAATCAGGAATGGCATTACGACCAAGACGGGAAGCCTATCCATTGGCCGGTAGATCGCTATTTTACGGAAGGCAAGCGCACAGCAATCTTTCTGGGCGAAGAGGTTGTCAAATACCACAAAACGCTGACTACGTATATAAACGGACTCCTTCAAACCGGATTTGAAATATGCGAACTTATAGAGCCACAACCGGACGAAAGATTGCTGGATACCATCCCGGGAATGAAAGATGAATTACGGCGTCCGATGATGCTTTTGATCTCTGCCAAGAAAAAAAGTAAAGACGCAAAGCTATGAGATTCAAGGCATTGAAAAATAATAGATAAAAAACATTCGTTTAGCTATTGTTAATTAAAAAATACTCCCTATCTTTGCACCGCTTTTGAAAAGAACAACCCTTCATTTGTGCAAAATAGACCCAATTATACCCTATTTTGGGGCAAATAAAAGGGATAATTCTTTGAACTATCTTTGAACAAGTTTTTCTATTTGCACCTATTTAGTGGAAAATAAAGCAATTTCCCGCCAATTTACCCCGATTCAAGCTGTTTAATGCAATTTTAAACATTTAAAAAACATTAAAACAGTATGGCAACATTTAAAGCAATCGTTTTCCAAACAGGAAGACATATAAAACAAGATGGAACATCAAATATAAAAATTAGAATCTATCATAATAGAGAATCCCAGTATATAGCAACCAGCTACTATATCCGCCCAGAAAACATGGACGACTCCGGCCGGATCCTACCCAACGTACCTAACAGTGAAATGATAGAGTACGAAATAAATGCGTATATCCAAAAGATCAGGAGAGAGTATTTGAAGCTAGGACAAGAAAGAACCCAATTTATGTCATGTAAGGACTTAAAAGAAGAAATAGAAAAATCATTAGTTCCTGATGCCGAGTTTATAGATTTTGTAGAGTTTACTCAAAATATAGTAATTCAAACGGAAAAGAGAAAAACTGCCGAATGGTACAGATCTTCTATCGATACCCTATGTTGGTACATGAAAAGAAAAAAGATAGATATAAAACTTATCACTTCATTCATGCTGAATAAGATGATCAAAGACTTATATCACTCCGGACCTGCCGGCACACCTTTAGAACCAGGCACGGTAAGCCATTATCTTAGGGGAATAAGAGCATTGTATAACAAGGCAAAACTCTATTATAATAACGAAGACTTTGATATTATAAGGATTCCCGGCGACCCATTCAAGAAAGTTGAAATCCCGGAGTATCGGAGAAAACGAAAGAATATAGATACTAACACCTTATTAAAAATCCGAGATTTTCAGTCTGATAAGAAATGTACTAATATGGCTCGTGATGTCTTTATGATGATGTTCTATATGATGGGAATCAATATCAATGATTTATATAGCATGTCATGTGAACGTCGTGGAAGGCTGGAATACACACGTTCCAAAACAAAAACGCGGAACAATCATGAGCAAATACCGCTTTCGATAAAAATAGAACCGGAACTCCGCATCCTCCTTGATAAATACACAGAGGGTTATTTCCTCTCCTACTTTCATACCAACTATTGCAACTTGAATAATTTTATGCGGGCAGTCAATAATGGGCTGAAAGACATTTGCATGAACTTAGAACTCGATTTCAAGATCACCACGAACTGGGCGCGCCACAGTTGGGCCAGTTTGGCGCGCAACAAGGCTGGAGTTCCTAAAGCTGATATTGATTTCTGCCTTGGTCATGTGAATAACGATTATAAAATGGCCGATATCTACATTGATATAGATTATAGTATTTGTGATAAAGCAAATCGTGCTGTTTTGGACTTATTGCAAAAAAAAGAAGAAAAAAAGACCTGAAACGTTTGCAAAAACAAAAACTCTCTATATATTTGCAACCGAAATGGTGTTGAGCTGGATAAAACAATGATTTTATCCGGCTTTTATTGCATATATATGCTTCAATAGTTCATATTACTGAAACTCATCTCATTTTTACGCTATGCGCCACAAAACAATGACGCATGGAAATTACAGTTTCAAAAACAGCTTTATTAGATAAGCTTAAATCAATCGGGCGAATCATACAGCCCAAAAATTCAATACCGGCCTATGACAACTTTTTGTTTGTCGTCGATGAATTTGGTATCATCCTAGTTACAGCAGGAGAAGAAGGCGGGCGTATCTCTACCAATATTGACGGTAAAACAGACTTTACTGATCGTTCTTTTATGGCTAATGCCAAAACATTACTTGATGGATTAAAAGAAATCCCGGAGCAGCCATTAACTATTCATCTCTACGAAAAAGAATTGGTAGTCAAATATGCTAATGGAAAGTTTTCTATACCTGTTGAAAAAGGAGATCAATACCCGACAATGAGTACAGATAATACTGCTACCCCATTACTTGTATCAGGAAATGACTTACTATATGGAATAAGGCAAGTATTGTTTTGCAGTGCCAATGACGAATTACGTCCGGTACTGAATGGAGTCTATTTTGATATAGATTTAGATACTATCTCATTTGTTGCAACAGACGGCACCCGACTTGCGATGATTGAGAATCCTTCCGCTTATACGCGCAAGGAACGGGCAGCCTTCATCCTGCCAAGTAAATTTGCCAAAGTCCTTTCTAATATTGTTCCGGAAGATTGCATGGAAGTAGAAATATCAGTAAATCAGACTAATATTTTATTTGAGTTTGATTCATACCGTTTAATCTGCCGCATGATTGAAGGCCGATTCCCTAATTATCGTGCTGTTATCCCTCAAAAGCAACCCAACCGTGCAGTATTGAAAAGAACCGATATTGTATCAGCCTTAAAACGCGTATCTGTTTTCTGTGATGAAAACTCTTCTCTGGTGATACTCAAGTTTTGTCCTGATTCCCTTAAAATTACAGCCCATAATTTAGACTTCTGTAAATCAGCTGAAGAAACTGTTGCTCTACGAACTGGTTGTGATATTGAAATTGGCTTTAAGAGTAGCTTTTTAATCGAAATGATAAACAATATTCCCTCCGAGGATATTGCTATTACTATGAGTGACCCGTCGAAAGCCTCAATTCTTACTCGCTGCGATGAAGAAGTTCGTAGCTTGACTTATTTATTAATGCCTTTATCTATTAACTATTGATACTATGGAAAAAGAATACCAATCACCTAAACAGGTTATTCAATCGTATTTGGAAGAGAGAGCAAAGAGTGATCCCCTCTTTGTCACTTCCTACACAAAGCCAAACAAGAATATTGATGAATGTTACGACTATATCATAGGAGAAGCAAAAAAACGCGGTGGTAGTGTTGTATGTATGTCTGACGATGAAGTATTCGGATTGGCAGTTCATTACTATGATGAAGATGATATCAAAGTTAGTAAGCAGCCTGCAACAAAAGCAGTTGTTTCTAATCGACCTGAAAAGAAAAAGGAACTTATACCATCCATTGAGAAGCCCAAACCGGAGCAGATTGCTAATAATAAACGTAAAGGAAAGAAAAAGGAAATACCTTCCGGACAATTTTTATTATTTGAAGACTTATGAGACCAAGAACAAAGTTACAGCTTAGAGTTGCTAATTTGAGTAGCCAGCTGCCTAATATTGAGAGTTTGATGATTGACTGGGCTAAGAATGAGTGTTTGAAACATATAGGATATGCAACCAAGTCACGTATTATCTGTATGGAGTGCGGCCAACGCTTCGCTCCGGAACTTGTAAAACGTAAACGTGCTGTTTGTCCTCATTGTGATACGTCTTTGAAAATAGAACAGTCGAGGAAGCGTATCAATAAACAGACAATGTTTATTGGCAAGGCAGAAATTTGTGAGGAATTCCAAGTTATCCGAAGTTTTGAATTGATTGCTTATTACCGGGCAGAAACAAAGCCTCGTTATTATATTCGTGAGATACTACAACATTGGATAAAAGACGACGGTAACCGGGAAGTAGTAGCTCGTGCCAATAATACGGGCTTCAATGGCTGGTGCGGAGAACTGGAGATACGGAATAAAGTTGTTGGATCGTATTATTACAATCATAACAATGATATTTACTGCGAACGCTATCATCCGGCCTCCGTCTTTAGACCTAAATATATTCGAATGGGTATAGATTGTAAATTACGCGGTATGTCATTTCTTACTGCCGCCAATACAATTCCCCATTCTCCCAAGGCTGAAACACTTATAAAGGCAAGACGTTATGAATTAATAGATTATTTCGAGGGCCACCGTTACAAGATTGATATGTATTGGCCGTCTATAAAAATTTGTCTTCGTAATAAATATCGGATTAAAGATGTTTCGATGTGGTTTGATTATCTGGAACTACTAGATCATTATCATAAAGATCTGCATAACGCTCATTACGTTTGTCCTAAGAATCTAAAAAAAGCTCATGACTTGTATGTGGCGAGAAAGAAACGTGATGATGAAAAAGAACGCAAGGCCAAGGATATGCAACGTCTGCTGAAACTTAAGAAGGCTGCTGAAAAATATATAAAAGAAAAATCGATTTTTTTTGACTTAAAATTGTCGGACGGTAAAATAGTCGTGGTACCACTCAAAAGTCTTGAAGAGTTTCAACAAGAAGGTGAAATCATGCATCACTGTGTTTTTACGAATGAATACTATAAGAAAAAAGATACACTCATTCTTTCTGCCCGAATAGGCAAGAAACATGTTGAAACAGTCGAGGTCAATTTGAAGACGTTAAGTATTGTTCAATCTCGTGGTGTCTGTAACCAAAACACCGAGTATCATGAACGCATTATCGGGCTCGTAACAAAGAATATGAACTTAATACGTCAAAAGCTGACGGCATAAAAAAGATCTAAATATGGCAAGACCATTAAAACAGGGACTGGATTATTTTCCTTTAGATACAGATTTCTTATCTGATAGGAAAGTACGCAAGATAATAAATGCTTGTGGCCCAAATTCTGTCACTATACTAATTTGCCTGCTATGTAATATCTACAAGGATAAAGGGTATTACATCGTGTGGGACAAAGAAATGCCTTTTGATATTGCTGATATAGTCGGGGTATCCGAGGGCGCTGTAAGTGAAGTCGTGAAGAAGGCCCTACAAGTGGAATTATTCGATAACACCCTGTATAGAAAGTTCCATATTTTATCTTCCCGTGGTATTCAAAATAGATTTAAAAGCTGCACTTCAAAAAGGAAAGATGTTGAAATTATCCCTGATTTTTGGATTAATGACGTCAATAACTCGATTAATGACGTCAATAACTCAATAAATGTAGGTGATAATGAACAAAGTAAAGTAAATAAAAGAAAATCTTCTCCCCCACATATACGCGTGGGAGAACTTTTTCCGGCGGATAGCTTCTTCGATAAGTCCTTAGATGATTGCTATGCTGAACTTAAATCAAATCAATCATGGGCGGAAACAGTAACGATGAATACTCGTTCTTCCGGCTACAATGACTTTACACTAGAAGCTTTTTACGAGTATTTGAAGCAGTTTTTCATGGAGCAACAGAATAAAGGCGAAACAGCGAAGTCTCCCAAAGATGCTATGTCCCATTTTGCTAGTTGGTTGAAAATTGAGCTTAAAAACAAGAAAGATGAACGGAGAACTAATAAAAACAGATCTGCAGGTAGTGCTAAGTCCGTCACAGATTGTCCAGAAGACAGCAATCAGAAAGGAACTAACGCCGATACAGCAGGCCTTACAAGCTGGATCGACAGCCTCTCAATTGGTCGCTGAATGGAGCGGTACAATCGCACAACTAAACTGTAATGTCTCATTGTCAGATGTGGCTAATGCAGAGAATATACCCACTTTGGCAGACGTAAACAGGAGCTTTAGCAACTCAACATCGGTAGAGATCATTACCGAGCATTTGAAATCTGTGCTGAGATATGCCGGTGTTGAGTTGACTAATGCCCAGCTGGCAGAAACAGCCCTGTCGATACTATCTAGCTACTGGTACCTGAATTTAGCCGAGTTATGTATCTTCTTCTCCCAGCTAAAGAACGGCAGCCGCGGACAATTCGTCTGGGGATCGAAGATCAATAATCAAGCGATCATGGTAGCACTTGTCGAATTTTGTAAAGACAGGCGACGCGAAATTGAGCATAGAGAAAATGAACTTGTACGAAAAAAGGCTGGAACTGGCTATGCCCGTAATGAGAACTTGATTAAAGATATCGTAACGGGAGTTCAAAATACCAGAAAAGAACGAGAAAAAGCAAAACAGGACTTCAAGACCTTCTGTGAGCTATTTCCATATCTGCCTGATAAGTATGAGCCCATGGTGCTTTGGAAAGCATGGGGAGGCAATAAAGAGGCTCTACGTAAGATTTATGGCGAAAAGATTCCTGCTGCAGATGTGGCCGAGATGGATATTGGAATGTATTTGTGTAATTACAATATTGCAAAAAGCAAAGATAATGAGAGAATATAAAACATTGGCTATAATTGCCATTGCAGCTATAATTTTTTATACGGTGTGTTATTTCACATTGTATTGGTACATAGATAAGTATATATATGAAAATTAAAGTATTAACTGTAAAACAACCGTGGGCCTCACTGATCGTTCACGGCATTAAAGATATTGAGAACCGGACCTGGAATACGAATTTCAGAGGACGCATATTAATTCATGCTAGTTCTAACAAAAAAGAAGGATGGTGCTTGAATGATATTCAAAGATTCTGCCTAAAACAGTCTGGGAGTGTTTTATATAACACAGCCCTTGAAACGCTTCCTTTCGGAGCTATTATCGGAAGTATTGAAGTTATTGATTGTATGCAAAATCATCCCTCAATATGGGCAGAGAAAGGCGTTTATCACTGGGTACTCGCTAATCCCGTTCTCTTTGAAAAGCCAATTGAAAATGTGAAAGGAAAATTAGGTTTATGGAGTTATGACTGGGAGGAAACGATATGCTTATAGATTGCGGTAAATGTTCATCAAAGATAGGATGTGTACATCTTGCCAGTCGAAATTTCTCTAATTGTTGGCAATATAGAGAAGTTATAAAAGAGAAAAAGGAAAAGATTGCTATCGAAGCAATGAAAGCTATGTTATCTAATCCTTCATTAGTTATAGGGAAAAAGAATGATACACCAAGTTCAATAGCAAGAATTTCAGTAATGATTGCCGATGAAATGATGAATCTATTGAAATAATGCTAGAAAATAAAAGCGGCCAGCGTACCACCGCCGGCCACTCTCATAAGCACAAAGCTTATAGCTATTAGGAACAGCAAATATATAAAATCTTTGTGCTTATGGCAAGTAAAGCAGTAAATAATTACATAACTAAACGCTACGAACGCTGGCTTGATTACTCTTTGTATCATTGTGGGCTTGCCGGCATTCCTGATGAAGCGACAGATGTCTTGAATGAGGTCATTTGTTCGCTCCTTCAAAAGAAAAACAGGTTGCTTGACAAACTACTTGAAACAAAAAAAAATGGCTATACAGAGCTTGATTTCTTTGTTTTGAAGATGATAAAGCTAAACGCATCCTCTCCTACTTCACAGTATAGGAGTAGATACAAGCCCCTGCCTGTGGATGATAATGTAGATTATTCAAGGCTGGATATTGAAGATATCCCGGATGAATCAGAAGATAGAAATACTGAAATACTAAATAAACTGCATTTAGTAAGAGATACATTTGAAAGCCTTGATTTAGGTCCAGTAGCAGCTCGTGTTTTTGAGTTTCATTTCTTCCAGGACGGTAATTTTTCCGACTGGGAAGGTCCGGAGACATTGAAACAACTATATGAAATTTATAACGGAGTGCAGGAACTTATTAGAAAGAAAATAGCCGGGGAAACTATATTTTAGTGAAAATTCCTTGGTCATGGAAGAAAAAGTAGAAATTAAGATTGATCCCCGGAACTATCGTATCCATGGGGACGAAAACAAGCGGCTTATTCATAAAAGCCTCGTTGAATGTGGAGCCGGTCGGTCCGTATTGGCCGACCGTGACAATGTGTTAATCGCTGGAAACGGCGTGTATGAGGAAGCTCAAAAGTTAGGTCTCAAAGTGCGTATTGTAGAGTCTGACGGAACGGAGCTCATTGTTATTAAACGCAAAGATTTATCTACGGAAGATGAAAAGAGAAAACTGCTAGCCTTGGCAGATAATCATACTTCCGATACTTCTCGTTTTAACTTCTCTGCTATCGTTGATGATTTTAATCTTGATATGTTAGGTGAATGGAATTTGAATATTCCTAACTTCAACATTGATGAAGATAAATTGGACGATTTCTTTAGTGGGAGTACTCAACCAGCTTCAAAAAAAGAAAAAGTGTTGATCTGCCCTTTCTGTGGAAGAAATGTATATGAAAAGGAGGATGACGATGAATAAACGAGTTATTACCTATAATCAAGTAATTGGTTTTCATTCCTATCCGGATGCACCTCCTTCATGCATTTATTTATCAGCACGGCATCGGCACGTATTTGTAATACGATGCAAGTTCGAGGTTTCACACAATAACAGAGAAATTGAAATTTATACGATGCAGAAAAAGCTAGAAAGCACTTTGCAGAATGAATTTGGATCACCATGTGAATTTGGTTCATATTCATGTGAAGATATTGCGCAATGGCTTCTAAATCGTTTTTCTAGTATGAATGAAGTTGAAGTATTGGAGGATGATTTCGGTGGAGCCGCTATTCAAAGATAATCTTAAAGTTCATTTTGCAGGATGCGAAAATCTGGATAAACTAACGGCACTTCATACTGTAGGAGTAAAGTATTTCCTTTTTACATGCTATCCATTCGTCAAACAAATGATTAATGGCAAGCTTTCAAATAAAAATAGAAATAATATCATTCCTTCATTAGTATCTTCTCTTGGTGAGCATGCAATAATGGATTCCGGACTGTTTACTTTAATGTTTGGAGCAAACAAAGGAAAACATGATGAAGAATTCTTATACACTTGGATGTTGAAGTTAGTCGAATTTGTGAAAGAAACAGGATTCACTGGAACATGTGTTGAAGTTGATTGCCAAAAAATTCTTTCCCCAGAAATTGCCTGGAAATTCAGAAAAGAGATGAAACGTCTTCTTCCTGATAACAGGATAATCAACGTTTTTCATCTAGAAGACGGAAAGAAGGGACTTGATCGCTTGATAGACTTCTCGGATTATATTGCAATAAGTGTTCCAGAGTTGAGAATACATAAGAATCGAACCTACAAAACAGATGTTGCCTATCTGACTAGATATATCAAGAAGAAAAAGCCTCAAATTGATATACATCTGTTGGGATGCACCGAATCCAAAATGTTGAAAGAGAATAGCTTTTGCACGAGTGCTGATAGTACAACTTGGAGTGCTATTGTAAGATGGCCGAAACTTCCATTTGTCATTAATGGGAAGAAACTAACAAAACACATTAAAAATTTAGATGAATCAAAGTTATTAGAATTTTATGCAGAAAGTATCGATCAATTAGTAAAAAAGTATCGATTCAATCCTCGCTCTAAACCCACTTTGGCAAAAATTTGTTTGGCCGGTGAGTTATGTTTGCATGAATATGATTATTTATTAGGTAACCAAAGATGAAATTATGTACATAGTAAAAAAGCGTATTGAAATTTCAGCTTCACACAGTTTGAAGCTATCTTACAAGAGTAAATGCCAGAGCCTGCACGGACATAACTGGATTATTATTGTCTGGTGTCGTGCAAAGACATTAAATCAAGACGGTATGGTAGTCGATTTTATACATATCAAACAGAAGATCCAGGACAAACTAGATCACAAAAATCTGAATGAGATTCTTCCCTTCAATACAACTGCGGAGAATATGGCAAAATGGATTTGTGATCAGATCCCGGGATGTTTTAAAGTAATGGTACAAGAATCAGAAAATAATATTGCGTGGTATGAAAAAGATTAATGAGATTTTTTATAGTATCCAGGGAGAAGGTTATCGTACTGGTACTCCTGCTGTTTTCGTTCGTTTCTCCGGATGTAATTTGAAATGTCCCTTCTGTGATACACAGCATTCCTCCGGAAAAGAGATGTCGGATGAGGAAATTATCAAGGAAATCTGCTTCTATCCTACCCGCTTCGTAGTTTTAACGGGTGGCGAGCCGGGACTGCAGATAGACCGAGAGTTTATCGATAAGCTCCATCAGGCAAGAAAGTTTATTCAGATAGAAACAAACGGGACAGTTCCCCTTCCTATCGGTATTGATTGGATTACTTGCTCACCGAAAGAAGGAAGCAAAGTTATTGTTGTCAATCCTCACGAAATAAAAGTCGTCTATACAGGGCAAGATCTGTCAACCTATGAAGCCATGACAGCTACAGTATATTATCTACAACCATGTTCCTGCCAAAACACAGAAGAAGTTATTAACTACGTAAAAGAACATCCTAAATGGAAACTAAGTCTACAGACACAAAAGATATTGAATGTGCAGTAAGAACAATCTTATCGTACATTGGTGACAATCCAGAACGCGAAGGATTAAAAGGAACACCGGAACGCATTGTCAGAATGTGGAAAGAACTATTTCGCGGGTATGATCCTGAACAGGCACCGAAAATAACAACTTTCCCCAATGGTAAAGATGGATTATCCTTTAATAGTATAGTTGCAGACTCTGGTAACTACTACTCAATGTGCGAGCACCACATGATGCCTTTCTTCGGAAAGTATTGGTTTGCCTATATTCCTAATCCGGAAGGAAGCATATTAGGCATCTCAAAGATTGGCCGCGTTATCGATTATTGTGCAGCCCGCTTACAGGTACAGGAGAGACTAGCTCAAGATGTCGTTACGATGATAGTGGATGCACTCGGAAAAGAACACCCACCATTAGCAGTTGGTATTATTATGGAAGGAGAACACTTGTGTAAAACCATGCGTGGAGTAAAAAAACAGGGAAAAATGCGTTCTTCTTTCTATTTTGATAATGGAAGGTTGCCTGAATTGAGGGCTGAATTATCACAATTTGCTAGTTTTGGTTAGTTTATGACAGAGAAGAAGAATCCGGCCGAGAAGAAAAAAAGAGGGCGTAAATCAGAATACAGAATAGAGTATGCCGATCAAGCTCTAAAGCTTTGTTTGTTGGGTGCAACAGATAAAGAGCTCGCCGAATTCTTCTCTGTTTCAGAGCAAACCTTAAATAAATGGAAAAAAGACTATCCCGAATTTCTTGAGTCCCTAAAAAAAGGAAAGAATATTGCGGATGCGAACGTTGCATCTCGGCTATATAATCGTGCTATCGGTTATTCCTGTAAGGCAACAAAATTTGCAACATCCGAAGGAAGAATAACAGACTCAAAAGAATATATTGAGCATTACCCACCTGATACGACAGCCGCTATATTCTGGCTGAAGAACCGGCAGCCGGAGAAATGGAGAGACAAAAAAGAAGTTGATGCAAATGTGAACCTTGGTGATGAATTGGAAGGATTGAGTGACGAACAACTACAGGCTATAATTGATGGCAAAGAAGAAGAGTAAAAGACAAATATTGATTCGTAAAGCAAAGGCTGCTACCATACTCCGCAAACGAATAGCAAAGAAAGACTTTTGGGCGTTTTGTTTGTACTATGATCCGAAGTTTTTCTCTAAACGTCTGTTCCTAAAAAAGGTCGCAGAAGCGTTCATGCGTGTGTATGAATCATATTCTGCCAGTATAATCTACCGTCTTGCTGTCAGTATGCCGCCACGTGCCGGAAAGTCTTATATATCTTCTCTATTCATTGCCTGGATGTACGGACACTTTCCGGAAGAGTCAGTTATGCGTAACTGTTGTTCGGATACTCTCTATAATAAACTATCATACGATACTCGAGATGTTGTGAAATCTAGGCGTTTTAAAGAAATATTTCCCGATATCCATTTAAAGGGTGATAAGCAGAATGTCAAGAGCTGGAGTGTGGAAGGCGCTCGGCAGGTAAGCTACTTCGGTGGTGGTGTTGGTGGTACCGTTATTGGATTTGGTGCGTCAATGCTCGCCATGACGGATGACTTGTACAAGAGTCTGGAAGATGCATTATCGGATAATAACAATGAAAAGGTATGGTCTTGGAAGCAGGGTACGCATGACTCCCGTATTGAAGGAAGCTGCTGTATGATTGATATTGGTACTCGCTGGTCCTCTAATGATGTCCTTGGACGCATGGAAGAAGCCGGCAAGTACAATGAAATCATTCGTATTGCTGCGCTGGATGAGAATGATGAAACTTTCTGCGCCGATGTTCATACTACAGAATATTACAAGGAATTACGTTCTGAAACAGACGAAAGTATTTGGATGGCCGAATATATGCAGGAACCGTTCGAGGCCAAAGGGTTACTATTCCCCAAATCGTCTCTCATGCGCTTCAAACTTGCCGATATTGCAGGGAAAAAACCTGATGGAACACTCGGAGCCTGTGATACTGCTGATAAAGGAGATGATGATTTCTGCGCACCATTCGCAAAGGTGTTTGGTCCAAAATACTTCATTACCGATATTCTTTTCACTAAAGATCCTGTCGAAGTCACAGAACCGCGCCTGGCGCAAATGGTTATTGATACAGAGTGCGATCAACTACGTATTGAATCAAACAATGGCGGGCGTATATTTGCTATCAATGTACGCAAACTTGTTACAGCTAAAAAGAAATCGTGTATGATTCAAGCCCGGGCAACAACACAGCACAAGGAAACACGTATCATCATGAAAGCTGGCTGGATAAAGAAGCATTGTGCTTTTCTTGATGAAACAGAATATTCTAAAGGATCAGACTACGGTCGTTTCATGAAAGCGTTTACCAGTTACAAGCGCGAGGGTGATAACGCTCATGACGATGCTCCGGATGGCATGACAATCCTTGCAGAGTTTGCAGAGTCACTTGGCTTGAAATTTAAGAAGCAAACTCGTAAGGTAGGACGCGGATAAGTTCCTTTCTGTGTATATTTTAAGAGAAAAGTATATGCCAGACATTAAGAATATTCTGAAAAATGAAGATTTCGGTAGCATAGTAGGTGATTTATGCGTTGATACCCGTGAAAATCGTAATCCTCGTGAATATATGGAGGAATACAATGGAGACAGAACCCGTCGTAAAGAATCAGTTGGGTATCGGGAGCCTAAAAAGATTGCTGTATATTCAGATACAGAAGTAGAAATTGACCCCGAAACAGGAGCCGAAAAGCCAAAGAGACTAGAAGACAAGACTGTCGATGTAGCTAAGGTCGTAACCAACCTACCTAAAAAGATCGTCCGCACATCTGTTGCTTTTCTGTTTGGCGGTGAAATGACTATCACAGCAGAAGATTCGAATGACGGATTTGATGAGTTTAAGAAGGTCTATAAGCGAAAGCTCAAGATGCAATCGGTATTGAAAGAGTTTGCTCGCAAGGTGTTATCTGAAACCAAAGCAGCTATTATATTCTATCCGGTCACTAAAGATGATGGAAAAAGCCAGTTGAAGGTTAAGATTCTATCTACTCCCAAGGATAGTAATGTCGAATGTGAATTTTATCCACACTTTGATGAAGACGACGATATGGACGGCTTTATCTATAAGTACAATGCAGAAGTCAATGGCCGTACTTGCGAATGCGTGAAAGTCTATACGAAAGATGTTATTTACTCCGGTATTATGGACGGTGTTTGGCAAGTGAAAAAGATAAAGAATCGTTTTGGCAAGATTCCGGTAGTATATGCCGAAGTCGATTGTCCGGATTGGGAAGATGTCGCTAATTTGATAGACAAGAAAGAAATGAGACTTTCCCGCCTATCAGATACTAATGACTACTTTTCCGAACCGATACTGAAAACTTATGGTTTGGCTAATCTTCCGAGCAAAGAAACTGTAGGCAAAGAGTTAAACTTTACTATGGAAGTAGATGCGGATACCGGTAATACATATCATGGTGATGCAGATTACTTAGCATGGCAACAATCCTGTGAATCCGTAACACTTGAACTTAACCAGTTAGATGATGCAATACATTCCGGATCTTCAAGTCCTGATTTATCTATGAGTAAACTAATGGGGCTTGGCAACCTTAGTGGTACCTCACGTCGTTTTATGTTGATTGATGCAGAGATTAAGGCATCTGAACAAATGGAGATATTCGGCCCGGCAGTTCAACGTACAGTGGCAATAGTTCAGGCTGGAATGGCTAATATTACGCACACTAAATATGCATCGCAATTAAATGATAACTACATTGAGGTTGAGTTTGGTAGCATTCTCCCACAAGATCTAGCTGAAGAACTCAAGAACCTTGAAACTGCTTCTCAATTCAATAGCAAGGAAACGATTATAAAGAATTCACCATACACTGACGATGTGGAAACAGAATTGAATCGTAAGAAGCAAGACGAAAAAGAGACTGCACAGAATAATTCATTTATTGGAGCAACTTTATAATCTATGCCCGGACTTTCTTTCTACGATAAACAACATATACAGAAAATTGCTGCACAGCAGGCCGTAATAGCTAATATCTTTAATCAATTTATTCTTTCTGTTTCCCCGTATCTCCATAAATGGTCTGATGCGGGGAAAAATAACGTATGGATACGTAATCAGAGAATAGAGAGTGCAGTTGACCGGGAACTGCTGAATCTTGAATCAATGCTATATGCTAATATCTCTGCATTCCAAAAGGACGGCTGGGATCGAGCAGAAAGAAAGAATGATGATTTTATTTCCCAGTTCATCAAGGGAATGTCTATTTCCAGTGCAACAAAAGATGGTATGTTCGCTCATAGTTTATCTGCATTTGAAACTCTAAAGAACGATATAGATGCTAACGGATTCAAGTTATCTGATAGAGTTTGGAATATTACGCAACAAACGAAATCGCAACTCGAATTCTATCTTGATAGTGGCGTAGTTGCCGGACGTAATGCAAACGGAATCAGTAGCGATATACGGCAAATTTTGCAAAATCCCCAAAAACGCTTTCGCAGGATCCGGAATGAGAAAGGTGAATTGGTATTATCACAACCAATGAAGAATTATCATCCAGGACAAGGTGTTTATCGTTCAGCATATAAGAACGCTCTCCGGACATCTGCTACAACTACGAACATTGCTTATCGTAGTGCGGACTATGAACGTTGGAGCAAACAGGACTTCATATTAGGTATTGAGGTACATCGCTCGGCCAATAATCGAGGACCGTGCAAGATATGTGATGCAATGGTAGGTAAATATCCGAAAACGTTCAAGTTTACAGGCTTTCATCCTTTTTGTATCTGTTTTGCTACTCCTATCACCATGGAACCGGAAGACTTTGCTGATTTCTTGCTGAATGACACAGTTCCGCAAGGCCAAACTATTACGGATATTCCCCAGGCGGCAAAGGATTTCGTCAGCGAAAATAAAGATGGATTACAATCTGCTTTCTGGTACAAGGATAACTTTACCAATGATGGAGGACTACAAAGAGAAATAGTTTCCCAACCTATTACGAATGAAGTTATAAAGGTTTCTAAACCTAAACGTATCAAGACTGATGCAGAGAAAAATGATATTCAAAAAAGATGGGAAGACCGATTTGTAAGAAACTTCAACCAAGCCAAAATAGAACAGAAGATTGGTGTAAAAAAAGGCAAAGAAATGACCTTCGAAGAAGCTAATGAGTTACGGGGAAACATTAATTATGGAAAAGCAAGCGAATATAGTGTAAATTGCCAGTCTTGCGTAGTTGCTAATGAATTGAGGAGACGTGGATATAATGTTACAGCTCTACCAAATCTTCAAAAGACAGGGAACATTCCATATGAGTTATCAATGCGGACCAATTGGGCATGGATCGACCCCAAGACTATGGTTATGCCTAAAAAACAGACTGCAGGAGGCATATATGATATAACAAGATCGGGAGCTTTAAAAAGCAAAAGTATAAAAGAGTTAACCAAAGAATTAGTTGAACTAGTAAAAGAACCGGGAAGATATCATATTGATTTTGCTTGGAAAGGCAAGAATTCTGGGCATATTATTACTCTGGAAAAATTACATAATGGAAAAATAATAATATATGACCCACAAACTGGAAAGATGAAAAATTGGAGAGAACTATCAAAGGAAATAAGTTTGAGATATGGAGTTAATGTATTACGTGTAGACAATTTGTTGGTAAATACTGATATTATTGACGGAATAGTGAAAAAATTATAGTAATGTATCTACATGGTCTTTAGGCATGGAAGTCATTCCCATTATATCTTCTGATTGAGTATATGGTGCTAACGTAGCAACACTATCTTTAACAAGGATAAAGCGAGGATAACCAATACAACATCCTGCATCTTCTTTCCGGGATACTGTATATGCTAAATAGCCGTTCCATTCTCCATAATAGGAAACTTGATCGAATCCATTTTGAAGAGCAAGTTCTTTAGCTTTCTTTCTATATTCTTTCTTCTTATTATCCATGTTGCAAATATAGTCATTGATTCCGGAATAAAATATATAAGCAGGAAAAATTTACTCCCCTTATATTTTAATAGAAAATCGTTATGACAATCATTGATGCAATTAAAAAGGGCTTGAAAGCCGCAGGTGTAAATGAAAAGTACGCTGTAAAGGTTCAGAAACTCTTCAAAATCGAAAAGGAGGATGATATTGATACTTATATTGCCTTGTTCAAAGACAATATTCTTCCTGATCTTGAAAACACATCCGCAATAGAAAAAGCGAAAAAGGATGCTATTGCCGAGTATGAAAAGAACAATGGTTTAAAGGATGGTAAACCTATCAAATCGGCTAAAAAGACTAAGAAAACAGTAAAATCCGAAGACGATGATGAAGAAGACGATGATGAAGACTTCGAAGATTTGCCCGCATCTGTAGTTAGGCTATTGAAAGCCCAACAGAAGCAAATCTCCGAGTTGACCGCATCGGTATCTTCTGTCGTATCAACAGTCACAACTTCCACGAAACAGGCATCAGCCAGAACACTATTTGCAGATGCAAAACTCCCTGAAAAGTGGTTTAACCGTATTGATGTCAATTCTGAAACTTCTGTTGAAGATCAGATTAAAGAGTTGCAAGAAGAATACGCTGAAATCAGACAGTCGGTAATAGATGATGAGGTCGCCGGTGGCGGTTACAAGCCTAATTCCTACAAGCCCAAAGAACGTTCTGAAAAAGAATGGCTAGAACTTATGGAAGACGAAGAAAACTCAAATAATGGAACTGCCAGTCTTGGCCTCGATGAATAATATCTAATAATTAAAAGCTATGTTCAGAAAAAAACAAAAAGAATTTCAGTATGCTCCCGGAATCGAAAAGATTATTGAGGACATTCAGGGCGGTGGTACTATTGCCCGTGCGGAACTGAAGGGAATCATTGATGAACTTCCTCCGCTTGTTATGGTAGGTAAGGATGCTAACGGTCTTTATCATACAGTTAAGACCGGAAGAATTACGGCTGTTGCGGATGCTGATGCAGTAACTATTCAGATAGCAAAGAATCATGTGTTTAAAGTTGGAGAGGCTGTTACTGTTGGTGGTGCCTTAACTGGAGCTGCTGATGTAATCTCTGCAATCGACAAGACCAACCCAGGCTACGATACGATAACCCTTGCTGGACCAATTGGAGCTGCAGAGATAGGTAATGTATTAGTTCTTGTTACTGCCAAAGCTGATGCCAAAGCCGCCAAGTTCAAATATGTACCAGAAGTTATTACAATGAACAAGGTTGATGTAACGGTTGCTAACCAGCAATCAGGACTTCTGGTACGTGGTACTGTAAATGAGGCAGTAATGCCCTACCCTATTGACGAAGCAATGAAGGCATTGCTTCATTTTATCCGTTTTGTGTAATCCATTAATTCATAATTATGTATGGAAAGAAGTTTAATTAAACAAGTGAACCGTAAGAATATGGGTGCCCGTCTTAACTCGCGTAAAGTTAAGCCGGTATTCTTCCCTAATTTCTTTGGTGTAAAGCAGAAGAACTCTCTGAAATGGGAAACTCTTACTGGCGAAAAAGGTGCACCGGTTATCGCTGATGTTATTTCATTCGATTCTTCTGCACCGCAAAAGAAACGTGAAGTTATCGGCAAGATGTCAGGTGATATCCCTAAGACTGCCGTAAAACGCGGTATGAACGAAAGCGACTGGAACGAATACCAGCAACTTAGCCGGGATTGTGAAGGTGATGCAGACTTGAAATCAATTCTAGACCTTGCTTTTAAAGATCAAGACTTCGTATATAACGCTGTTCGTGGCCGTTTCGAATGGTGGTGTATGCAATTGATGTCTAAAGGTGGCTTCATTCTCAATTCAAGCAATAACAATGGCATTGTTACCGAAGAATTTGTAGGCTGTGGTATGCCTAATGAAAACAAGAAAGTTGCTGCTGTGGATTGGTCTAAGTCTACAACGGCCGACGGCTTACAGGATATTGAGGACACTGTGGTTGCCGCTTCTGCCGAAGGTGTTACTATCAAATACGTAGTAATGCGCAAAGACAGATTTGCTCTATTGAAGAAGCAAAAGGCTGTTATTGAAAAGGTAAAAGGCTGGATCAATCAGAAAGAAAAACTGACTATCTCCAAAAAGGTTATCAATGAATACCTTGCTGCCCAAGAGAATACGGAAGGTGTCCAGATTGTTCTTGTAAGTCCGTCTGTTCGTATTGAGAATGCTGCTCATCAACGTACTACTGTAAATCCATGGGAATCCGCTAATATTTGTTTCCTGGAAGATTTACAGTGTGGCGACATTCAGCATGGTCCTATCGCAGCGGAACATTCCATTGAATACAAGAAGAAAGCTACAACGCTGAAAAAAGACTTTGTTTTCATCAGCAAGTGGTCTGAACTGGAACCGTTCAAGGAGTGGACTAAAGCGGAAGCCAACGCAATTCCTGTAATTAATGATCCTGATGCAATGTACATCATGAAAACTGATGGCCAAGCATGGGAAGAAGGTGAAGATACTGAAAAAACAGATGAAGAGTAAACTATATGGCAACAATCAGAGAAACAATACTGGAATATCCTTCTATTGAGGATATGGAAAGCTTCTTAGATAAGGTAGTCTTCGTTAAGCGGGGCATCAACCCCGAAGCGGAATGTACTACTGAAAACATGAAGCAAGTTGGTCTTTGTGTCGCTGATACGTACGCCATGTTAGTAAACTCACAGGATTTCAGTGAGAATAAGCTTTCTATCACTCATCCCCGTTCTTTCTATGTCCAGACTGCAAAACAACTGTATATAGAAAACGGGGAGCCGGAGAAAGCCGGTAAACTCGGGAAACGAATCATTATCAAAGGAAAGGCTGGTAACAGATGGTAAAACGATATCCACATACAGCGATAGTCACTATCGACGTTAACGGAAAGACAGTAAACGGTGAATGGGTTCCGGGGAAACCGATTGAAATATCCGTTCCCGGACGTTATGACCCTGTAAGTGATGGTACTGTTGTCTATAAACGTAATTCTGCTGGTGATGAAGCGCAAGTACATGGCTATTTTTACACCAAAATCCAACCGCCGGCAGACAGTAAGTTTTTGCGTTTGAAAGTTGCATCAAAGGGTATTGATGTACCGATTATATGTTGGGAACCTTATCAATCACATTCAATTATCAACGCATGAAAAACGGCATGACTCCCCTATTCGACCAACATTCACTAGAACGTTGGTTCGATCACTTTCAAAGCAAAGCAGAAAACAAGATACTTGTATTGTTGCAGGCAGGAGGTGAAAAGTTTATCGATATAGCTCGCCGGAACGGCTCATATAAGGACCAGACTGGCAATCTTCGTTCATCTATCGGATATATAATTGCGAAAAACGGAGAAGTGGTTGCAGAGAACTTTACCGAAAGTGAGAAAGGAATTGATAAGACAACCGGTAAGTGTAAAGGGCGTAGGCTTGCAGAAGAAGTCTCACTGTCTTATACTGGTGGTTATGTATTGGTAGGTGTTGCAGGAATGGAATATGCGGCTACCGTGGAAGCTAAAGGATATGAAGTCGTTTCAGGGGCTAATACGCAATGTGAGAAGTATCTAAGGGATACGTTGAAATCAGTTTTTAGCAAGATTTGATTATGGATGAATTTGACGCTGTAGATATAGTTTATAATGCTGTGGCCGCTGCGGGCACCGATGTTATGATTTACAAAGACAAATCGGAAGCAGGCTTGACCAATGAACATATCGTTATCAATCATCTACAATTGAATGAACTCGACTTCATTAATAAAGTGCCTATTAACGTCAACATCTTTGTCCCTTTGAATGAAAATGGTATGCACCAACGTCAACGCATGAAGGAAATTAAGCGTAAGGTGCGGAAGTCGCTTGATTCAATCAATAGTAATGACGGTGTATGTAAAGAAGTGACAGTTCTCTGGAGTGTTCCAATGCCGGACTTGAAAGAGAAATTCGCTTGTACAAATATTAGATTAGAAATTTTAATAGATCAATAATTATGGCAGGAGAAGTAAGACCTATCGCTATGGGCGTAGGTAAAATTAAATTTGGAACAGTCGGAGACGGTGTTCCGGGAACGGACCTCAAAGAATTTCCTCTTCCGACAAAAGGAAGTGTAGTATTCAACTTTGCGGATCCTAAAGAAGTAAAAGTCGAGACGGAAGGAAGCGATGAACCTTTGTATGTTGAATTTGTAAAAGATACAACAGATTACATCGAACTCTCTATTCCTACTCCTTCTAACGAAGTACTTAAAGAGTTGGCAGGTGGTGAGATTGATACAGCTGACGGAAGAAACATCTGGAAGAAACCAATCAACGTTCCTTCTATCTCAAAGACATTCCAGTGTGAAACATTACCCAAAAACGGTAAAAAGGTAGTTTATACCGTAGTTAATGGTAAGATTACTTCTAAGATCTCACAAGCTCCCGGTTCCGAGCAAGCGGAGTTGTTACTTGTACGTGTATATATGCAGGCAGCCATTACAGCTTCCGGAGAAAAAAAAGCTGCTTTTATGCGTGAAGTTATAAGCGTGTCTGAAGGCGGAGAAGCCCCGGAAAATCCAGCAAATCCCGAAGGCGAAGAAGTAGTAGAGTAAAAATGGTTTCCTGTGTAGCTTAGTTGGTTAAAGCACTACATTAGTAGAAACCGGTGGTTCGAATCCACTCACAGGAACAAACTATTTGAAGGATGGAGCCGAAAGTATTAAAGGTTAGTCGCGAATAACTGGACATATTGTCAGGAAGTACAACTGACTAGGCTCCTTGATGAAATTTATGAGTATAAAAAACTTATTCCAACAAGAATCTGATTCTGTTACAGAACAACCTGTAAGAATCCCATTTGATTTCTCTAACCGAGATTCTATTCCTAATGGAAAGGACCCAGGTAATAGTATTGTAATAAAACCAATTACCGTCCGGACATGGTTTAGAATTCGTCCGCTTCTTCTTGAAATTGAAAAAGAAGATATTGATAGGATGATTGTAAAAAAGGGAGAGCTGCCAGAAGATTTTCCCAAAATTATGGATAAGTACGGAGAACTGCTTCTTGATATCGTATGCTTAGGTATTCATAATAAGCCAAGTGATCCGCCAAAATGGTTTAAACAAGCTCTTGCAGACAATTCCACATGGGAAGATATACGCATATTATTCAATGCAATTATATATCGAATAGGATATCACCCTTTTTGTACCTCTATCACGATGCTTCGGAACGTGAGCCCATTGCGAGAGACGGAGATAATAGCCGCTCGGAAAAATCTACAAAGCTGGAAGGATACAACCAAAGTAGATTCTTAGTTATTGTAAAAGAAGCTCTAGGATTGACTTTTAATGAGACGCTGGATAGTAGCTATGGATTAATAGAGATATTGCTTCAGGAGTACTCCTTTGTAATGAGGGAGCGAAATAAAACGACTGATGAAGACGGAGAAGTCGAAGGACGAGACTATGAATGGATAGAGCTACCAAGTTTTGATAATCCAAACGAGAAGATCCGGATGAAAAGATATTATGATATTAACGGGAAAGTCAAAAGATAAAGTAATTTGCCATTGTGTTTATATATTAGGTTAACTGTTTTTTTATTAAATTGATTTAGAGTTGTTTTTGGTCCCTTGTGTCTGTGAAGATACAGGGGATTATTTTTTCATTTCTTGAAGCATCTGATTGAGAGAAGCATTATCCTGCTGTAGATTTTTAATCAATCTTTTCTGATAAGAGAGCATCCCTTCAATTCTTCCTTCACTCTTCCCTTTCTCGTAGGCAGCTTTAATCTCTTCTTCCGTATAGCTACTTTTATTCGCTATGGATACGTTTTCATTTTCCTTGGTCATGGCGCTAATGAATAGTGATTTATATATTATAGAAAAAGGCTATCTCTCCCCTTTTATTCCGACCAAGGAACATAATCTTTCAAATGCTTTGGGACTATGTAGCAAAGGGAATTGATAGCCTTATATTGTATTTCTAGGCTTATCAACTCCCCAAAGCATTTATAAAAACTGTTCCTTGGTCTTAGAACACTGCAAAGATGCTTATTCTTCTTGAAATAGCCAAATTTTGGCTCCTCTTTATATTTTAAGAATAAATGCTATATGGGTATTCAGAACAAAGATGGAGCGTTGTATTTCGCAACAGGCATAGATAATTCAGGACTATATTCCGGGCGTCAGGAAGCGATGGGAATCATTAAGGCAATGGCCAGTGAAATTACCGCTTTCGATGTATTCGGTGGGATCGGCATTAGTGCAGGTATCGCATTTGCCAGAGCTGCCAAAGGTGCATACGACTTTGAAAAACAGTTTCAACAAAGCATGAAAGAAGTTGCTACTCTTTCAAATGGAATTAAAGGCAGCTTAACGGATTACATGAATCAAGTTATGGAGATAACTCGTACTATTCCCATTGAAGCAAACGAAGCAACCAAAGCTCTCTATCAGATCGTATCTGCCGGACATGACGGAGCCAACGGAATGAAAGTATTGGAAGCATCCGCAAAAGCTGCTGTTGGTGGAGTAACCGATACTGCTACTGCAGCTGATGCTATTACTACAGTTCTAAATGCTTATAAATTGGATGCTTCTAAAGCCCAGGAAGTTTCGGACCAGTTATTTACCACCGTTCGATTAGGTAAGACTGATTTTGGTCAACTAGGCAAAAGTATAGCCCAAGCAGCACCTATTGCTGCATCATTTGGCATTGATATAAAAGAAGTCCTGGGCGCAGTAGCATCAATCACCAAACAAGGTGTTCCCACTTCGGAAGCAATGACGAAAATACGTGCTGCTATCTTAGGTACAGCCAACCAGTTGGGAGACGCTGCATTCAAAGGACGTACTTTCCAAGAAGCATTACAACTTATTTATGACAAAGCAGGTGGTTCATCAACCAAAATGAAAGAATTGTTGGGTACCGATGAAGCACTCCAAGCCGCTTTAATGCTTACTGGTGAAAAGGCCAAGGAAGCAGCTTCCGATCTAGACGAAGTTAATAATTCTGCCGGTGCAGCAGAAGCAGCCTTTAAAGAAATGGCTTCATCTGCCGAAAATCAAATGAAACTACTTGGCAATAATATAACAGCTACCCTTCGTCCCCTTGGAAAAGAGATTTTAAAAGAAGTATCTTCTATTGCTACTTCTTTTAACAAAGCCTTCGAAAATGGAGATGCACAAGAATCATTAAGAATATTGGGAACATTGATAGTAACACTTACTAGTGCTTTTATTGGCTATAAAGGCTCTATTATAGCTATAAATGCTGTTAAGAAAATACATATTTCATTGCTTGAAATGGAAAAATATGAAATGACATTGTACCAGAAAGCTGTTGAATCCGGAACTGTATCTGAAAATGTCCTTACTGCTGCCCAAGTAAAACAGATGGCTACAAGGAAAGCAATGATTACAACAATTAAAATGCATACGGCTTCCCTATTAAAGAATACTGCAGCCATGTTGGCAAATCCCTATATTTTAGCAGCTGCAGCTGCTGCAACTCTCGGATATGCAATTTATAAGTATGCTACCCGTGCAACTGCTGCAGAGAAAGCACAATACCGATTCAATAAAACAGTAAAAGAAAGCCAACAAAGAGCAGAAGATTATAAGAATAAGATTCAAGGTCTTGTATCTATAGCACGAAGCGATGCGGCTGCCACTACAGAAAGATATAAGGCTCTACTTCAACTGCAACGTTTAATGAAGTCCGTTTTTAAAGATATGGACTTGAAGAAGTTGAAAGATATGGATGATTTAGAATTAACAAATAAAATAGCAGAAGCAGAAGCAAGAAGAAATGTTGTTATAGCTAAGACTAATTTAGTTATGGCAAAACAACGCTTACAAAAAATAGACAACCAAATCATCCTAACAAATAACAGAAATGGGTATACTGGTGCATTAAAAGAAGATAGAGAAGCTGTTGCTAAAGAGGTGGATTTGTTACAAGGTGAGGTTGACAGAGCAGTAAAGGTACATTCTATATCTATTAAAGCTCATGTACAATCCCAAAAAGAAGCCGCTACTCAAAATAAAGCCTTTTGGACCAAGCAAAAAGATGATGCAACGAAAGCACTAGATTCAATAGCTTCGGCTCAAAAAAAATTGATGGATGCTGGAAATTTCAAAGGGATTGATGCTACTGTCGTTACTGCCTACAAAGAAAATATCAAAAAGCTAAAAGAAGCAGAGAAAGAATTAAAAGTTTATGATTCATTTTCCAAGCAAGATGATAAGGCACAAAAATTACGTGAAGAACAAGAAAAATATAAACTCCTGTTAGAGAAACAGAAGTTTGACCAGGAACGAATGAAAGAAGATTCAGCAAATGAACTTGAACAGATTGAAATCAATAAACTTAAAGAAAGCAGTGAAAAGGTTCTAAGGCAAAGAGCACTCAATCATCGGCTAGAATTACAGGCTATTAAGCGCGAAACCGAGGATAAGAAACGGAAAGTAATAGAAGATGCACGAGCTGCTTTTGAAATCAATCCTCAAAATAAAAAGAAGTTTTTTAATGCAGATGTTTTCATCAATTCAGAATCTACGAAAAAACTGTTTGCTTCATTCGATAATATAGCAAAAGAAGCTACAACCGCTACCAATACAAAGTTTGATCGCGGAGATGATTTATCTGACCTGTTGAATCAGTATCAGGATTATACAGACCAGCGTCTTGCGATTGAACGAAAATTTAATGAGGATATTGCAACGTTACAGGAACAGCGTAAACAAGCTACGAAGAATGGAGATACAAATCAGGTAGAACAGATAGACCGTTCCATTGCTCAAGCAACGAAAAATAAGGGAATGGAGTTAATGAAACTGGACTACGATAAGTTGAAAGAATCCCCAGAATATGTTCGCGCCTTCGAAAACTTGAAAGAAACTTCTTCCGAAACTCTTAATTCCCTTTTAACGCAATTAGAGAATGCAAAGAGTACAGCGGCACAAGTTCTATCTCCTGATCAACTTCGCGAATATACGAGTACAATTCAATCCATCATGGACGAATTGGATTCCCGTAATCCGTTTCAGTCATTATCTGATAAGAAGAAAGAACTAGCGGAAGCTGAAGAAGAGCTAGCCAATGCGCAAATCGAGTTAGAAAATGCTCGGATAAAAGCCGAGGCTGTGAAAGGAGGTGCTAAATTTGAGAATGGGATCAAATCCTCTAAATACAATCCGGAAACAGGTAAAATAGAATCGACTAAAGCCTATTTATCCGAAGCGCAGGCCTTGGAGCAAGTTAAAAAGAAAACTGAAAACTACAACGCAGCAAAAGATAAGGTTGTCAAGAAAGACAACCAAGTTAAAAAGGCAGAGAAAGAAGTCAGAGCACAGATATCAGAACTAGCGGACACAATAGATGAACTTGGAAAAACGATCGGTGGACCTGCTGGAGAAATTATCTCTTTGATTGGTAATATCGGAGCATTTACAATGACTGCTATGTCTGGCGTTGAATCAGCAGCAAATACATCAGCGAACGCTATTAGTACAGTTGAAAAAGCGTCTGTTATTCTTGCGATTATTGGCGCAGCAATGCAGGTAGCAATGAAAATCTTTGATTTGTTCGGAAAAGACGATACAACGGAGAAATACGAGAAAGCGAAAGAAACGTATGAGTCTTATATCAGTATTCTTGATAGAGTAATCGAAAAGCAACTGGAATTAGCTGAAACTCTTACAGGAGATAATGCCAATGCAGCCTATGAAAAAGCGCTTAAAATGGTAAAACTGCAAAGTGAAAATGCTAGAGTTTTAGGACAACAGTATCTAAATTCTGGTGCATCTGGAAAATCACACTCGAAGGGATATAGTGAAGTTGAAGATATGTCCTGGGAAGGTTGGAAACAAGCAGCGGACACACTAGGAATGTCTATTGATGATTTCAAAAAGAAAATGGGCGGACGTATGACCGGTCTATTTGATTTGACAGATGATCAACTTGCAAAGCTTCAGGAGAATGCAGGCATATTTTGGTCACAACTAGATTCCGATACACAAAAATTTGCCGATCAAATAGCAAATGGTGTCGCAAAGGTTGCGGAAGTATTAGAACAACAAATTGCTGATACGACTCTTATTGATTACAGTTCTCTCCGCTCTGACTTCCAAGACTTGCTTACTGATATGGACGCCGATAGTGCTGATTTTGCAGACAACTTCGAAGAATATATGAGAAATGCCATTCTTAATTCCATGCTTAAGGAGGATTATATGGACCGGTTGATTGAATGGAGGGAAAAGCTATATAATGCAATGGATGATGGTATGACCGAGGATGAATATAATGCATTGAAAGCCGAAGGCCAACAGATTGCCAATGAAATGAAAGCTAAACGCGATGCATTATCAGAAATATATGGTTTTGGCAAAGATGATGATGAAGAACGTGAGGCATCAAAGAAAGGATTTGCTTCTATGTCGCAAGACTCTGCAGATAAGCTAGACGGTAGTTTTGCTGTTATGATCTCTCATACATATTCAATTAATGAAGGTGTAAAGCATCTCCAGTCTAATTCGGATAAAATAGCGGAAAAACTCGCATATCTTTCAAATTTGGATAAATATATGGGAGAAATAATGAAATACAATGATATTGTTATCACTTATCTATCTGATATAAGCAGCCATACAGCACGGCTTGAAGCGATTGAAAAAGCCATAGAGTCTATAAAGCTGGGTATTGATACATTAAACACAAAAGGCATAATACTGAAGCGATGAAAGGACAATTACTAATAGATGAATTAGATATGTATACCAAACACGGTATTTCAATTATAAAGGGGAGCTACAATAATCTTGTTGCCTTCCCTACTTTGAAAGATCCGGAGAAAAACGACTGGCCGGAGGAAGACGGACAAGAATTTGATCTTTCTGTGGTTGCCCTCGACACAAGCGAAATTAGTATAGAATTTGGCTTTAGAGATGACTTGGGATTTGGTGGATTAATAGCGCTCCTTTCCGATATGGGATACCATAATTTCCGTTTTCCGATTCTTGGTAAAACATATCGTTTACGTTTGTTATCACAGAATAGCTATACAATTTATCCTAGACTTGAAATAGCGAAGATAGTTTTTGCAAACGATTTTCCTCATGAAGCAAATTATGAATATCAGGACCCTGTTAATTCTATCGCTATGCCAAAGGGTTATGAAATAGACAATAAAGATTTGTCCGATTATGGCGTAATAGTTCTTCCAGGTAGTAATGCCGAGATATTGAAAACTCCGGCAGTAAAAAAGAACCTATTGCAGAATTTCAAACGTCAAGATGGAGCAATCTATGACGGTGAAGTTGTGAAATTCCAAACCAAAGAAGTATCTCTCAAATGCCTGATGCGGGCCGGGACGATTGAAGCGTTCTGGCGTAATCGCAATGCCCTACTCTATGATCTCACAAAACTGTCTGCTAAGGTCGATGATGAAGGATATGAGTATTCTGATGCTGAACGTATATTTTATTGTGATGAGTGGAGTGAAAGCTATCCTTGCTATTATAAGAGTTGCCAGACAAACAATTTTCTTCTTAATAATGGGGTATGGTGGGAATTTACCTTGAAACTTGTATTTACTAGTTTCCGGATTGGAGAAACAGACTTCCTGCTTGCATCCGAAGCAGGAGAATTTATCATAACAGAAGATGGAATATTTTATATTGACTTAAAAAATTATGCCAATTAAAAAGAAAAAAATCAGCGAATTAACGCTTGCTGATAGCATGGTAGGATTGTACACTATTGGCGTTAAAATGGTGAATGGCGTACAAACAAGTGTAAAAGTTAGTCTTGAATTCATAAAGAAAGCCTATGATGACGTAGTTGCAGCAACAAAGAAAGCCAATGACGCAGCAAAGGCGGCTGATGATTCCCGAACCCAAATAGAAGCGAATGAAGATACTAGACAACGCAATGAAGCTACTCGTATCGATGCTGAAAGAAATCGTTCAAATGAAGAACAAGCCCGGTCAGCTGCAGAATCAGTACGTATCATAAATGAGAATACCCGTAAAGCAGAGGAAGCAGCTCGTGCGACCGCTGAAGGGCAACGTGTATCTGCAGAACTTAGCCGCGTTGAAACAGAAAATAAACGAGTGTCAGATGAACAAGCACGTAAAAGTAATGAAGATGCACGTAAGACCGCTGAAACAGGACGTTCTTCTGCAGAATCGGAACGTGTGAAGGAAGAAGACAAACGAAAAGCGGCTGAAACAACACGTTCTACAGCTGAAACAGATCGCATAACAGCCGAAGATGAACGAAAAGAAGCCGAATCCACGAGAGAAACGAATGAAACTGCACGTGTGACAGCCGAAGATAATCGCGTTACTGTCGAATCTGAACGCGTATCTGCTGAAACAGACCGTAAATCAGCGGAGACAGCCCGAGTATCAGAAGAAAACAAAAGAAAGTCCGCTGAAACAGAACGTAAATCAGCGGAGACAGCCCGGGTATCCGAAGAAAATAGAAGAAAGCAAAATGAAGATACCCGCAAAGCTGCAGAAGATACTCGTTCCTCAAATGAGACTAGGCGTATCTCTGCTGAAACAGAACGTGTAGAAGCCGAATCCCAACGTAAGTCAGAGTATAGCGGTATTATACAAGAAATGACATCTGCTACAGGAGATGCTACCGCACAACTAGAACTTGTAAAAAAAGCTACGAATGATGCAAATGTTGCCAAAAACGCATCAGTTGAACAGACTGCTCTTGCAAAGAAAGCTACTAATGACGCTAACGCAGCAATTATAAGTATTAATGCTGCCAAAGAAGAAACCCAACAAGCAACAGAAGAGGCTAACGCTGCCAAAGTTGCATCGGAAGCCCAAACAGCTTTAGCGAAAAAAGCTACTGATGATGCTAATACAGCCAAAAACGCATCAGTAGCGCAAACAGCTCTTGCTAAAGCTGCCACAGATAGCGCAAATGCGGCAGCACAGGCCGCCAATAACGCAGTTTCTGGAGTTGATGCTAAAGTAAAAGCTGCAGTGGATGCACTTGTAGCTGGAGCACCGGAGGCCCTCGACACGCTTATTGAATTGGCTAATGCCCTTAATAATGATCCGAACTTCGCCGCTACCATGGCAACAGAGTTAGGGAAGAAAATCAACGTTTCCGATATTGTCAATAACCTAACAAGTGGTGGTACTGGCAAGGTCCTTTCTGCCGAACAAGGGAAGGTTTTGAAAGCAGCTTTGGATACACATAACCATGCAGGAATATACGAACCTGTATTCTCAAAAAATACAGCTTTCAATAAGAACTTTGGCACAACTTCCGGAACTGTTTGCCAAGGAAATGATAGTCGACTAAGTGACGCACGTACACCTAAAGCGCATACTCATAATAAGTTTGAAATAAGTGATTTTCCAACTTCTATGCCAGCAAGCGATGTGCCTGCATGGGCGAAAGCTGCAAGTAAACCATCTTATACAGCTTCCGAGGTTGGTGCGTCCCCGTCGAATCATACTCATACAGGGGTCTATCAGCCAGCAGGAAGTTATGCAGCGAGTTCGCATAAACACGAAGCAACGGATATTACTCCGGATAGTACTCACCGCTTTGTTACTGATGCAGAAAAAAGCACTTGGAATGGTAAAGCTGCAGGTAATCATAACCACGATTCAGCATATCAACCTAAAGGTAATTATGCACTGTCTTCACATAAGCATACAGCAACAGATGTGACCGAGGATGCTACACACCGATTTGTAACAGATTCTGATAAAACAAATTGGAATGGAAAAGCGGCAGGAAACCATAACCATTCAGGAGTATATCAACCGGTTGGTAATTATGCACCTGCTTCGCATAAGCATGCAGCGTCAGAAATAAATGAAGATGCCACACACAGGTTTATGACGGACGAGGAACGGGAAAAACTGGACGGAATAGCGGCAGGAGCTAATAATTACTCTCATCCGGCTTCTCATCCTGCATCAATGATTGAAGAAAGCACGTCAAGAAAGTTTATGACCCAAGACGAAAAAACGCTACTAAGTTCTCTCGGGACAAATGCAGCGTTGAAAGATTTTTCCAATGTTTCAACAAAAACATTCTCCCAAAATGGATACTATAAGTTGCCGGACGGGCTAATGATTCAATGGGGAAAAAGAGCTGGCGGTAGTTCATATCAGGGAACTATTACTTTGCCACTTTCTTTCTATAATGATTATTATTCATTGGCGTGTAGTGCTATCAAAGGTAGTACAATTGACTTATCAAGTTGGGTTGTTAATTATTTAAAGAAAACCAAGTCTAGTTTCAACTATATATGTACTTATGCAGCAGAAGGAAACGGACAGTCTAACGCGGAATTTCATTGGATTGCAATAGGATGTTGGAAGTAGTATTCATTTTTTACATAAAAATAAATATGAACTGTTTTAGTAGAAAATTAAGAATTATTTTAGTGATTATTTTCTTGCAAAGTTCTCTCGGAACTAATGCAGCATTGAAAGACTGGTCAAATGTTACGACACAGAACCTCGGTCAGAATGGTTACTGTAAGTTTCCAAATGGATTGTTAATTCAGTGGGGAATGTCCCCCGGTGTTTTGGGAAACCACAAAACAATACTGCCTATTTCTTTCTCTAATACAGACTATATCGTAACTAGTACTATTCAGGGTATGGACACATCGCTAGTTATGTTTAGCACTGTAATTTACACAAAGTATACTGGGTACTTTTATGGATGGGCAAAAATCGAGGCGGGAACATGGACTTCATGGAAATTTAACTGGATAGCAATCGGTCGCTGGAAATAATTTAAAAACAAATATCATGAAGTATTGGAAAAAAGGATTTTATGACGAACCGGTAAACGGTTCTGTAGAAATTGCAGAAGAGTATTATAGCCAATTATTAGCCGGACAATCTGCTGGATTACTCATAGTTGAAAGCAAAAAAGGATATCCGATCTTAGTTGTGCACGAGGCTAATATCGAAGAAACCAGAGCGCAAAAACTTGATGAATTACGATTGTTCGATTCATCCCAAATAGTGAATCATTTTAGTATTAATAATGTATTCGGTTGGTTAAACAAAAGCACCCGTGTAGGGCTTATGAATTCAATCAATATTGAGAAAGAAGCTGGACGATCTGAAACAAGTATCTGGATTGGTGATACAAAGTTTGTCTTATCAATCGAAAGAGCTATTGACATGTTACAACAACTAGAATTATATGCCCTTGCGTGCTATGACACAACACAAAGGCATATCAACGCTATCAATCAATTAGAAACAAAAGAAGAAATCGAAGCATACAACTTCAAAACTGGTTATCCCAGAAAGCTCAACTTTACCGGATAACCTATCGTATAATCGTAGTTTTCGATTTCCTCAATAGTCTGCAATGATCTGACTGCTGCGATGTGAGATTGTGTCACATTGTAGCAGTTGAGCGCATACAGTTCTAAGGCATTCAACATTGCTAAAGCGTCAGGTATAGGGATAACATACTTCACTGCATCATACCACAGGATTGTATGCGTTTTCCCTGCATTTTTCTCAATCGAAATTGAGTTAAATAATCCAACACGTGTGGATTTGTCTAACCACATACTTTCCCCTTCAATTTCAAAAGAATTGACATCGGTCGATTTGTCAAATATCTGTATTTCAGATATTTTCATTTTTCGCACTTCTTCAATGTCGTACTCATATTCTACCAAAATCGGGTATCCATTCTTACTTTCAACTATCAGTAAACCGTTAGACTGCCCATCTAATAGCTGATTGTAATGCTCATCCGTTATTTCTACTGAACCGTCTACCGGTTCATCGTAGAATCCATTTTTCCAATACTTCATAATATTTGTTTTTTAGTTATTTCCAACGCCCGATCGCAAACCAGTCCCATGATTCTTGTGATAATCCAGTAGTACCCCCACTTGCATAATTTCTATTCAAATAAAATCTACTAACTGTTTTATTTATTGCCAAAGGAGATGATGAATATACGGCGGAGTCACTACTAGGCTTATATACAGTTGCAAATATTTTATATTCAGTATTATAAAAAGATGTAGGCATAGTCACACTATACGAAGCTGTAGATGAACCTCCAACTCTGCCCCATTGTACAAGTAATCCATTATTGAATTTTGCATAACCGTTCAAGGATAGGTTTACGCTCATTGCGTTCGATAGATCAGCTAAAGCATACGTAGTCCCGAGAGAACTTTGCAAGAAAAGCCCTATGATTATAACTACTATTTTTCTACTTAAATTGTTCATATCAAATTTAGTGTTTGAATAAATTTATTATTTCCAGCGCCCAACAGCAAACCAATAATACGGCCACGGCGAATACCCACCCCCGCCACTGTCAGCACTATATCTTATACACATTCTAATACTAGATGTCGTTTTTGATACAAGAATTGGTGCTATTACAACAGATTCAGATGTATTATAATAAACTCCTATACCTGATATAATATAATCGCTATTCAAAAAAGAACTATTCAAATAAATTGTTTTTATAGTTGCTGCTCCAGTTACGTATCCCCATTGAATCATTAGCCCATCTGGTAGCTTATAATATCCGTTCTGGGATAGGCTTTTTGTTGACACATTGGAAAAATCTTTTAATGCGGCGTTCGTCCCGAGAGAACTTTGCGCAAAAATGACTACAATAATGGCTACCAATTTTCTACTAAAGTATATCATTTTTATTTCGGTATTAAATTATTTTACTTCCAACGGCCAATTGCAAACCAGTTTATCCCTTCTGTTGCATAAACATAGTATTCAGATCCATATGTAGCAACTGGAACCAAAACAAAATAAGTTGTATATTGCGTCTTAATTTTACATGACACAACTGAAATACTATCTACTGTACTATCATAAACCCCAACTATTGCTATATATTTGTTATCATAAAAAGATGTGGGTAAATAGATACTCCTATTTCTGTATGAAGAAGCTAAATTCCCCCATTGAATCATCAAGCCATCAGGCAGTTTATAATATCCATTCTGTCCGAGGTTCCTTGTAACAACATTGGAAAAATCTTTCAATGCTGCGTTGGTCCCGAGAGAACTTATGTAAAAAATGACCCGCAATAGATAAAATGAATACTATCTTTTTGAATAGATGAATCACTCTGTTCATTACACTTATGTATTTATATTTTATAATATAAATTCAAATCTGGTGATATGATAACTTTGCATAATGGTGATAAGGAAATAGAAATTGAAGTAAAGGATGAAAGCTACTCTTATGAAGCTATCATGGAGGAGTGCTCATTAACTTTATATTTCGATTATCCCGGATATATTGAAATTCCGGTTGGCTCCTGGTGTGACTTCTACGGGAAGCGTTATTCTTTGAAGAGGGATAGCAATTTCAAGAAGAACGGTGAACGTAACTTCGAATATACTCTGATTCTGGAAACTGGGGAGGCTGATGCTATGCTGTGGAAAGTACGTCATACCGTTGACAGAAGTATTAAATTCTCATATACAGCCAAGCCACATGAACACCTACGTCTACTCGTTGAAAACCTGAACCGTCGGAGTACCGGTTGGAAAGTCGGTGATTGCATTGAAGGAACGGAAAAAGTAATCAACTACAATCACACCTATATTCTTGATGCTTTCAATCAACTTGCAGAACTATATGAAACAGAATGGCAGATCATTGAAGAAACGGTTGAAGGAAACCAAATTAAGACTATCCATCTGCGTAAAGTTGAGTATAACAAGGAGAACCCTTTGAAACTGTCGTATGGTAAAGGCCACGGTTTTAAGGTCGGTGTTGGTCGCGAATCCGGGGAGATACCACCCGAAATAATTTTGGTAGAAACTACAGATCGCAATATTGATTATTCTACATACGGATCTAAGTACCTGTTACTTCCAAAGAATAAGACTATCCGATTTGATGGAATCAAATTTGAGAATGAAGAGGGCTTCGATTCTACTAAGGCGCGTATCTATAAGACCGATGCGGATGGAACTTGTGTCATGCGTGCCGATAAAGAACTTACAACAGCAAAGGAAGATAGTCTGGACTGTACAGCTATTTATCCTTCCCGTGTCGGTACTGTCAGTGCTGTTATTGAAGTGAACAAGAAGAATAACTTCTTTGACTTTGTAGATAAAGACATCCCGGAAGAGTTGAACTTCGAAGATTGTCTCATAGCTGGAGAAAGTATGACTGTCATTTTCCAAACCGGCATGCTTACAGGCAAGGAGTTCGAAGTAAAGTATATCCATGAAGCGAAAGACAAGAAAGAGGCACGTCGATTTGAAATTGTTCCGCAAGAAATCGATGGGATAACAATGCCGGAACCGGAAGTCTGGCGCCCGAAGGTTGGTGATACATACGCAGTGTTCGGAATGCAATTGCCGAAGGCTTATATCTGTAATGACAGCACACAAACAGGTGCGAGCTGGGAAGCTTTCAAGGAAGCAGCAAAATACCTGTATGAACATGAAGATAAAGCATTCATATTTACCGGGACATTGGACGGCATTTGGGCTAAAAAACGCTGGTTGGAGATAGGCGGTAAAATAGTACTCGGAGGGTATGTTGATTTCTATGATACGCAATTTCATCCGGAAGGTTCTCTTATTCGCATGATCGGAATCAAGCGCTATATTAATAATCCATATTCTCCGGAAATAGAGTTGTCAAACGAACCAGTCAGTACATCTGTTTCAAGTGATCTGAATAAGATTGAGACGAACAAAGTAGAGGTAGATATCAAGCATAAGGACGCCCTGCAGTTTACTAAGCGTCGGTTCCGGGATGCAAAGGAAACGATGTCCATGCTTGAAGATGCACTGCTGAACTTCTCCGGCTCTGTCAATCCAATAACCGTTTCAACCATGCAACTGCTTGTAGGTGATGAAAGCCTGCAATTCCGTTTTGTCAATTCAAAAACGAATCCAGTTCAGGTATCTCACAATATTACTTATAATGCCAGCACAAGAATACTGAACGCTCCGGCAGGAATCCTTCAGCATTTAACACTCGGCATTAGTTCTCTTTCTTCTTCACATAAGGCAGACGAATATAAGTACTGGGATATGGCTGAATACAATTCTCCGGCACTCATTGACCCGGAAAAGAAATATTATCTATATGCTAAAGTTGGCAAGGAGAATCAAGCCGGAACATTCCTCTTGAGTGAAACAGCTATTAAAATGGAACAGATAACTGGATATTATCATTTACTCACCGGAGTGCTTAACAGCGAGTATGAAGGTAGTAGAAGTTTTGTTCAGCTATACGGATTTACTGAAATTCTGCCGGGCCGCGTAACAACAGAAAGAATCCTTTCGCCGGACGGTGATACATATTTCGATCTGGTAAAAAGTGAGATAGGCGGTAACATCCAAATAAAAGCAGGTTCTTCCGGATTGGAAAATCTGTCTGAATGGGAAGCTGCTCATCAGGAAATAAAGGATGCAGCTAAAGCGGCCAAAGATGCTGCCGATTCAGTGGAAGGACTTCATAACTATGTAAATGGAGCCTTCGCTGACGGTCTTATAGACGAAGCAGAGGCAAAAGCTATTGAAAAGTATATCAATACGATCAACAACACTAAACAAGCTATCGAAGCAACTTATAATAAACTCTACACGAATATTTATTTATCCGGCTCTGCAAAGGTTGGTTTGCTCAATGCTAAGGTTACATTGATGGGAAGTATTGAGAACCTTATAAATGCTATCAATACAGCCATCGCTGACGGACAGACCACTGTAGAGGAAAAAAGAGATGTAGATAATAAGTTTACTCTGTTTAATTCAGCCTTAGCAACTTTCAATACAGCTGTTGAAGAAGCAAATAAGGCAATACAGGATAAACTAAAGGAATATTCCGACGAGGCACTGAAACAAGCGATACAAGCTTTAGAGGATGCAGCGAACGCTGCTAAGGCTGCGCAGGACGCTGCCGATTCAGTCGATGGCTTACATGATTATGTGGATGGCGCATTTGCGGACGGTATCATTGACGGGGCGGAAGCGAAAGCGATAGAGAAGTATTTGAATACAGTCAAAAATACGAAATCTGCCGTTGAAGCGATATATAGCAAACTATATGTAAACACCTATTTGGAAGGTTCTGCAAAAACAGCCTTACTTAATGCCAAGGTTTCTTTATCAGGTACAATTGACAATCTTATTGCTACAATAAATACGGCTATTGCAGATGGACAAACGACTATTGAGGAAAAAAAGAATGTAGATGATAAGTTCGCTTTATTCAACTCTGCTTTAGCTAGTTTCAATACAGCCGTTGAAGGAGCAAACAAAGCCATACAAGACAAACTGAAAAGCTATTCAGATGAGTGTACAGCCGATTTGAAAGTACTCAATACTCAAATCTCCGCACAAGTAACTCGAGTTGACAGCCTGACGCAGCGGATAGATACTGCAGGTTGGATTACTACAGCTGACGGTAATAAGATATATGCTTCTAAAGAACTGGAAAACGGCAATACGCTTATATCTTATATTAACCAGGCAGCAGGTGAAACGACGATTCATTCATCTAAAATTAATTTGGAAGGTGCTGTTACAATCACCGCACTGCATAGTGATCTGCAGACAATGATTAACTCCAAGATTGATCGAGACGGATTGGGTAAATTAGCATTTGAGGATGCAGTCGAATATGCAAAACTTGGTACTACAATTGTTGTAGGCGGGTATTTGAATACTGATTTGATAAAGGTTCGCAGGATAGATGCTGACTCCGGGTTCATAGGTGGTTTTACTATCGAAAATGGACGTCTCGTTTGGACGCGTTCAGGGTATTTTGGCGGAACATCTCGTAGTTTGAAATTAGGTTCTGGAACGGCAAAAGAAGGCGTTGTTAACGTTACTTTCAATGCAGAAACAGACGGACGTTTTGGGATCGCATCTATTGGTTCCAATTTTGGTGGAGCTTGTATTTATGCTTCCAGGAATCTAAATGCATCAGACAGAAGCTACCCACTGGCTAGTACAACATACGCCGGCTTTTTTGATGGAGGAGTTTATGTGAAAGGTTCTTTATCGAGTGAATTATGCCTTGCCGATAATTTTGGTTGTATTACAAGCCGGAATTCAGATGGAAGTATAAACTATTACCAAGGAATTGATTTTGATTTTGGTAGTAATATGAAGTTCAGAAAAGGACTATTAGTATCAATCGCTTAATATTAATGATTATGAAATTAAATTTAAACAAACCTTTAATAGATTTTAGAGGTAAGGAAGCCATTAAAATAGTCAATGGCAAGGAACAGAAGCAGTTTCTTCGTGATATGGTTTCGGAAGCGCTTTATGCTGCCGGTATGAATCCTCAATCAGGTATGGATATGGCAAAAAAACTACGTGCCTACAATATGCTCCAACAAATCATAAATAACCGAGGAATACTTGAGATTACAACAGAAGACGCTACTCTCTTAAAGGAGATTTGTGCAGATGTCTTTACGGCAGGTGCTTTCGGGCAAATTAATGAACTAATTGAAGGAGGAGGTAAAGAATGAACATTACATCAACTAACAGTACTGCCACAACTAAGGTTACGGACGCTATCAGGATTAAGTACAGAATGTCAACCCGTGGTACCGAGGCTATCAAAGATATTACTGCCGAGATTATTAAGGATGAAGCCACAGTAGGTTTCTTCAATACTTCGCGAAATGGAGTAACCGGCTTTTCTCTACATGAGGATCACGGGCTGACTCCCGAGGAAGTGAAACAAGTATTTCAGACAGCTATTGATGATTGTAGCGAGGTATTAAAATAAAGTATTAATATTTTAGATAAAAATGATATGGATTATTTCAAAAACTTACTTATTGGATTGGTTACCGGCATAGCTGCTTATCTCAATCCTATTTCTGGGGAGATCAAAAGTCTTATTGCTGTATTTGCCCTCAATTTCATTTGCGGGCTACTTACTGCACTCCTTATCAATCATGAGAGTTTTTCTTTTAAAAAGGCTTGGAGGTGTATCGTAGAAGCAACTATTTTCTTTGCCTTGGTTAGCTGCATCTACTTTATTGGTGAACACAAAGGAAATCCGGAAGGTGCGCTACAATGTGTTTCATTTATTACGTATAGCGTTTTCTATTTCTACGGGGTGAACATTCTAAGGAATATCAAAGAAATTCTACCCAACTCTAGCAATGGCCATAAGGTAGTAGCTTTCTTGCACTATGTATTAAGTGTTGAGTTTATAAAGAACATCCCCTATTTAACGAACTACTTACAAAAAGGAGACGCAAAATGAAAACTATTGATGCTATTATCATTCATTGTTCGGCCACACGTGCCGGACAGGATTTATGTGCAAAGGACATTGACCGGATGCACAAGCAAAGAGGCTTTAGTCAGATCGGTTATAACTTCGTCATAGACCTTGATGGAATGGTAGAGAATGGCCGCCCACTATCCATTGACGGGGCACACTGCAATACGAAGGGATTCTCTGATTTATCCTATAATAAGCATAGCGTTGGCATCTGCTACATCGGTGGGCTAGACACATCTGGAAAACCTGCAGATACACGTACTCCAGCTCAAAGGACAGCACTATGCGAATTGGTCGCGAAGCTCTGTAAGGAATACCCTATAATTGAAGTACTCGGACACCGTGATACTTCTCCGGATCTGGACGGCAGCGGAGAGGTAGAGCCAAAAGAATATATTAAGGCGTGCCCCTGCTTCGATGTTAAGAGTGAATTTTCTAATTTTCTTCGTAATACAGTGATCCGGCCATGAAAATACTAATTTATATAACCATATTCCTGATGTCGGGAATATGGTTCACTTCCTGCAAAACTTCTCGTAACATAGAGACGCAAAAGCAGATTGACTATTCAGGGGATTTCTTGTATTTGCGAAACTTAATTGAATCACTACGGCTGGATGTGAATAAGCAAACGAAAATTACTACTGACAAGTTGAGTGATCTGAAAATTGAGAATAAAACAGTTTACTTGTCGCTTCCGGATTCAACCGGAAAACAATACCCGGTCAAAGAAAGTACTACCACCGCTTCCAAACAGGAGCAAGAACGGACCGAAATTTATGAAACATTATCTATTACTTTACAGCAATTTTCTAATCGATTGGATACGATAAATAACAAAATGAATGCCTTAATGAATCAGAAAGAAAAAGTCATCGAATTATCTTGGTGGGATTTGCATAAAGATAAAGTCTATATAGGTATCATTATCTTAATCGGCATTGGCTGGCTTATATATAAAAAGAGAAGGAAGTAGTAGGTAAACATTGTTTCCTTGTATATTGTTATAATATAAATATATTATAAAACATACCCTCTTATTATGGCTAGATCATTTTTTTTACATTTCTTTGCAAAAATAAAAATACCGATGAAAAAGGAAACAATGCAAATTAAGTTTGAAGGTCAAGAACATCAGATTGATTCTAATACACTGATCAACGCGCTTATTCATTATAATACAATTATTGCAGAAGCTAATAAGGAACTTGGTGGAGGAGCAAGAAGTGTATCAGTCAAAGTTAATGCGATAGAGAAGGGATCTTTTGTTATTGATATAGCATTATTGGAGAACGTTATAGCATCCATCTTTTCTTCTGGAAGCGTTGGCTATTTATCGGATTTGGTATCTGTTGCTGGAGGTGTTTTCTCGGCATATAGCTATTTTAAAGGTAAGCCTATAAAAAGTGAAGAAGAGAAAGATACAGCTAAATTAGAAATCAAAATAGAGGGGAATAATAATACAATTGGAGATACAATAATCAATGTGTATAATCAACCTATTGTAAGAGAGGCTATCAGTAAATCCATTGAAACGGCAGATGAAGATGCTAATGTAGAGGGGATGACTATTTCTGTCGATAAGATGAAACCTATTCATTTTGAAAGAAAAGACTTCAAAGAACTTATTTATTCGGATTTCGATACAGAAAAGGAAATTCCAAATGAGGATGAAGAAGTTGTTGATGCTATATTGGTAATAACTAAATTGTCTTTCGAAAAGGGAGCTACATGGCAGTTTCTGTATAATGGATTTAAAATATCTATAATAGTAAAAGATGATGCCCTCATGAAGCATATAGATAGTGGCGCAAGATTCGCAAAAGGGGACTCAATAAAGGTAAAAATGAAAATTATAAAAAAATACAATCCTGAATATAAAGCTTATGAAAATAAGGGATATAAAATCTTGGAATTTATAGAGCATATAACAGCTCCTGTACAAAATAGATTGTTTTGAACAAATTATTATTGTAAGTCGCTTGTCGTCATAATCCATTGCCCCGTCTCTCTGATTCGTTTTTTATTTTACCCTACTTGCATTGTATATTTGAACTTTTCATATCTTTGCAAAAAAAGATCCATAATGAAAGTCAAACATGAATATGCAAGAATGCCGGCCAATGAGGTTTGGAATGTAGTAGTAGCTTATATTAATAAGAACAAGCAGTTTTTATCCTCTACTGGTATTAAATATAACGCCAAGGTCATAATTGATTCTATAGAATACAAAGGTGGAAGGGAAGGAAGTGTTAGAGCCACTGAAGGAGAGACTATCAATAAGAATCAATTTATTTCCGCATTTAGGCAAGTCCGTGATATGGAATGTATCAATACCCAAAATGTCAAACCGTATATTGACAGAAAGCAAACTCCATTTATTGGCTTACTAAAGTCTACTAGAATTATTGAGTAAAATAGAATTATGGCACATTTTAGAAATATAAATGATGTAAAGATTCTTTCCGATATTAATCTTTATAGTATGTTAGAGAAAAAACTGGAATGGGATAAAGCAGGTGAAAAGGCAAAAATGACTGTAAATGGTTGTTCTATTTTTGTGTTTGTTTCTATTGAAGATAAGTTGGAATCTTATTTGGGATGTGATATAACTTTCAATATTTCAAGAAGTTATGAAAACATACAGATAGCTACAGAATTTGCAAAACGAATACGAGGTGTTCATTTATCGAAGATAAGAAATTATCAATAATATTGTTCTTAGTTGAGCTTTTTTGCGACATCGTTGACTGATAAATGTTGATTAAAGGATTTTTAACACTAACCTATGAAAAGGTTCTGATACTGCATTATTTACTCCAATAGGAATGAGCCTCGACTAAGTGTAGTCGGGGCTTTTTAATTATTATTTGTCGTATATAAAATAATCATATATATTTGTCCAAATAAAATTGATATACTATGGAATACTTAGATGAATTTAAGGAATTTGTAAATTACTGTAATCAAAATGGCAAATATGTTGGTTGGGGAAACCCTAACTCTAAAATACTAATAGTGGGTAAAGAGTCTGCAATGGAAGAACCTGATGAGTCTTATAACAGCAATGCATCTATGTGGGATAATCATGTTAGTAATGATACAATTATGGAGTTATGTCATAAAGTAGAACAAGATGTTAACGTAGCAAAGGGGTGGGGTGTAAATACTTGGAGCAAGTACCAGAGATTAAAAGATTATATCTATGGCAGCGAAGGGTTTCACAATCGGTATGTTGATTTCCCAACTCAAATATTTACTACCGAGATAAATGATACCCCTAGTCTCCGAACTGCTCAAGCCGATAAAAGTGGAATTTCCTCACGGAAAGAATTATTCCAGGTATCCTCCTTTATTCAAAGTTTTCCTGTGATTATATTAGCATGTTCTAATTATATTCAGAATAATGACAATATTCGCGAGATAGATAAGATTTTTGGTGTCACTTATGATGGTGATGATGTCGGTAGATTTTTGTTTAATAAAGGGAATTGGTTTTATACTCATCATGATGCCAGTGGTAGAAAACTTGTAATCCACACTCGTCAGCTAAGTGCGGATGTAAAGGATGATATGTTAAAGGAGATGGCAAAAATAATAAAAAAACATTTGGAAAGGTATGTTTGATTTATTAAATCGCTATAATAAACAGGGATGTTTAAAATTTACAATTAATGACAATTTGAATAGAGAATGTGAGAAGGCTCAAATTCCTGATGATTGTTGTGGAGTGTATATTGTATATGGCTATTTTAAAGGGACGAAGGTTCCAGTTTATATCGGAAGTTCAGGGCATATAGAAAATGGAAAGACAGTGCATCGCAAAGGAGGACTAAAAAGACGAATAATTGGGAAGCAGCAAAAGACTCCTAGATGGAAACTGTGGCCTGAAAAAATGCGTGCGCTATCTATCTGCGAATTGGAAATATGTTGGTATAATACAGAAAATGACAATCCGTTACTAGTAGAATACTGTTTAATATTGGAGTCTGTTATACAAAATAAAAGATTACCTCTTTGGAATAGCGAATTAAAATTGAGTAGGGAATTGAAAGGTGAGTTTGAAGATTTTGTAAACAAGAAGAATATTGAATGTTTAAAAATATAATATGGAAAATAAATGCGATCATAACTTCGTTCTAGAATTATGATATTTTTGTTATTAACTTAAATAAGTCTCCAGTATGAATAGAATTATAATTATTGGTAATGGTTTTGATTTAGCTCACAATTTAAAGACCGGATATAAGGATTTTATTAATGACTATTGGGCAGTTGTTGAAGAACAGGTATATGGTAGATACTGGCAGTGGTTAGACCAGCATTATGGAGGGTCCAAACACATCCCTGAAAATTACAAAGATAATTTTGTGTGTATTGAAAAAGAGTGTGGTAAAACTGAAACCAATAAAGTTTGTTTTTCATATAATGAAAATAGTCCTTTTGGAAAACTATGTACATTAATCAATGAGTATAATAGTGTCCCTAATACATCAGTGACAGTTCATTTAAAGTTCAAAAATCGTTTTTTTGAACGTATATCTCGTCAATGTTCCCTCATTAATTGGGTAGATATAGAAAATGAATATTATAATGCATTGAAAGAACTACTTCAAGAAAGAAATCCTCAAAAACAAAGTGAAAGCATTCGGACATTAAACAAAGAATTTGATGATGTTAAAAGACTATTAGAGGAGTACTTGACCAAAGTTACTAAAAATACAGAAATAAGTATACACCAGTCAATCCAAGAAGCTTTTTCGAGTTTTGTAGAATTTGATGAAATTGCGACTTGTAAACAAACGGCATTCGTTGATTCTATTTTTTCAGAGATGTTCTATTCAGGAGATGATATAGACTTCCGACATGATAAAGAAAATGACCCTCAATACAATTTATGTATGACAAAAGAGGAAGAACAAATGCTATTCATAAAAAAACATATCAATAAGAAATCTTTTAAAGAGAAGTATTTTATACCAAGCACATTAATTCTCAACTTTAATTATACAAACACCGCAGAAAAATTATATGCAAGTGATAACCCTAATGAAATAATCAATATCCATGGGGAATTAGATAATGAAAATAATCCCATTATCTTTGGATATGGCGATGAATTGGATGATGATTATAGAAAAATAGAAGGATTACAAAATAATGATTTTCTAGAAAATATTAAGTCTATAAAATATCATCAAACAAAGAACTATAGAGAATTATTGAAATTTATAGCATTAGGACCATATCAGGTATTTGTAATGGGACATTCTTGTGGAAATTCTGATAGAACTCTATTAAATACTTTATTTGAACATGATAATTGTTTATCAATTAAGGTATTTTATTATCAGTATAAGGGAAATTCTGATAACCTTGAGAGATGTTCTGATAACTATACTGATATTGTAAAGAACATATCTCGTAATTTTAATAATAAGCCTAATATGCGTGATATAGTTGTAAACCGAGAAAGTTGCTCTCCTTTGGTACCAGTAAAAAAAGAGGTAGCCAAATAAGCTACCTCTTTCAATTATAAATAGTTTTCTCCCAGTCATCCAACACTATTACATCCCACCGAGGAAGATCCGGATTAATATAGGTTACAGACCTACCATACACAGAGAAACTTTTTCCAATAAACTCGTCGATAGCTTCATCTTCCCCTTTTTGAAGACAGATATTCATAAAAACATGCATTTCATTCCAGTTTGTAGGCCCAATGAACAAAGATTCAATCAAGCGGCCTTTAACAGGTACACCGATAACTTGCTCTTTTATCCTATCAACTAATGATACTGCTTCTTCAAATGTCATACTTGTATTTTTAGAGCAAAGATATAAAAAATAGCTGCCCTCTCCCCTATCACATAAAAGCTATTTCAATCTGTGGAATTTCAGTATTACAAATTTCAATTCTATTAAGAAAGATATTTTCGTAGTTCTTCAATTGCTTGTAATGCACTTCGGACTATAACGTATTTATTTCGGCAACTTTCAGCCTGTTTTTGAAACTCTTTTTGATATTCTGATTGTTTCCCCACCTTCGTTTTAAACTCTATACAGAGAGAAGCAAAACCCTTTTTGGGAATAAGTACGATCACATCAGAAACACCAGGCTTTACTCCTTGACGTTTCAGGTTAGCAGCTTCACGTATATGACGGCTTCCACCGTTCGGAACGGCAAATATAAGTTTGTCAGGTATATTAGGGAAATATAGAGGAATAAGTTTAAAGAACTCTGTTTGTATTCGAGCTTCCTCGTTATTATGTACTTCTTTAGAGCGCGTAGGATTACGCTGATCTGCATAACAATTATAACACATAAAGACGGTACCGGTTTTAATAACCGATACCGTTTCTTTTCCGCATAAAATGCACTTTTCTTTAGTCATTTTCGCAATAAGGTGTCTTAGATTCGATTCCATATTTTTGCAGTAACTGTTTACTAACATATATAACTTGTCTACAGGTTTTTTCAGAGAACATTCCGATATGTGTATATTCTTCTGGAAGTTCTAATACAGACGAGAGCCATGTATAAGCTTCTGTTCGCTTCATTAACTTGAATCGCCATATCTTATCGAAATATTCGTGTGCTTCATGTTTGAGCACTCGGAGCTGTTTGTTGGCTAATCTGCCTAAAGCCTGATCGGTTCCTTTATGTACACCAACATAAGCATTGCAGGTACGGCAGATATAAATCATACCGTAAGATTTGCCATATACAATGGAACTATCCATAAATTCTGTATCTTTTCCACAATACGGACAAATTTTGCCTTGTATAATAAGTTTCTGTCTATTGGTGAGTTCGTTCATTTCTAATTAAAAACAAAGCAGAAGAGGTGCTGCATAGCAAGATAGCCTTTAAACTACCTCCCCGAAGGTTCGAACTTCTTGAGCAATTTCCGTGACTTACTGTACACATTCGGCTTTGTTTCATTTCTTTCTTGTTTTGAAAGTTGTTATAACTTAATCATCATTCTCATCAATCTTATCTCTCAACTCTTCACTTCCTGTCACTATGCCATCGGTATATTCACTTGCAGTTTGCAAATCATTGTTTAACACATGATTTCTCACAATGTTAAGTTCGCTAATTAAACTATCAATATATTCAATTAGTGATTCATTTTTGTTGTTTTTGCTATTCATATCTATTCTTGATTTATTTGTTATGTAATTGTAAAAGTCCTCTGAATGTAATACGCCTGTGTATCATATCTTGTCGTAAACGGTGTATTCTTTCATCTGAATAGTCTGCAAACCTCTGATTTCTTTGTTTCTCCTGTAGTATGCAGTACAAAGAATCAGCTCTAATAAAATTATCTTTCCGCAGGTACTTTTCAGCACAATGAGGACACATACAATCAAGCGTGATATTCTCTTTGTTAAGTCGTGGATGAAGAATAGAATAAGCTTTTTCAATATCAATATCTGATACTTTCTGTATTGCGTCATCAAAGAAAGCATCAAAGCCAGTCAGGCAATTCCCGTAGTAAAATGGACGTTCCAGAACTTTGTAAATGCCGGGTGATTTTCCTACCTCTTTAGAATTTGTCTTTGATATGAAAAAATAATCTGTCATTTCGTCAATCTCCCAAGATTCTTCGCAAATAGGGCATGTAGTCCGATATTCTTCATCATAGCACTCTTCACAGAGAACTTCTTTACGTTCAACTGATACATCGGGAAAATCATCAAGTTCAAATATGGACTTTCCGCAATGGTCGCATTCGCAATCATGCTCTATGATAAGCTGTATCTGTGCATCGTCAAACCTATGCGGACTTGAATTGTATTCAGTCTTGGCATGATTCACTATTTTATCTTTTAATTTGTTCATATTTAATTAGGCTTGAATTATAGTAGCCCGAAGGCTACTAGATTAAACATCTCCCCACAGTGTCTTTGCGAGTTCGTATTTCTTTTGTAATTCATTTACTTCTTTCTTTGCATAAGTAAGAGCATAAGAATGACTACGCGGGCACTTTCCCGATTTAACGGCTTCGTGATATTTTTGAGCAACTTCAAGTTTATGCTTGTAGAAATCGATACTATCCGGCATGGATAAATTGATTGTATTTGCACGTTGTTCCCAATATTTAGCTATCCTTTCGTGCTCGGCTGCTTTTTCGTCAAACTGAACACTTTTACCCATATTGTTCCACGCATCATCTATCGCTTTTCTGTGCCGCTTCTCGCTATGATGTCCCACTTTGATAGGTTCACCTAGAGAAAGAAAATCCTTATCTTTATTGGACTTGTCGTAGTATTCACTGCTTTTCTGTACAGCAGATGTAGCCCATTCATGACGACGTTCAGCCCTTTGTTTAGCCCACTCTTGCACATTAAATCCATCAGCCCGTATGATCGAGTAATAATAGAATCCATCACGTTCGTAAATGAGGTTGAAAACAATACATTCATTTTCTTTTCCATACTTGGTTGTAACCTCGATTACTTCTCCTTTTTCATGTTTTTCACTACATTTTGCAAGAAAAACATTTGGTACATATTTACTATACGTATTCATAGTGCCTATAATTATTGATTAAAAACTTCTTTGTGTACTTGGTTAATTGTTCCATTGATTATTAATGATCCTTTGGTAACACGAATCTTGTTACCTTTCTCTTGAACTTGGTAGCCCGCTTTCTTTAACCGGTCTATTTTCTGTTGTGGCTCCATTTTAAAACCCCTCATCGTCATAATCTGTATCAAATATTCGTGCAACCATATCGACAATATTTTCTTCTATATCCTCGGTAGAACCTGTTACTGCATTAGCGATATTTTTCTTCTCTTGAATTATGCGATAAACTTTTTCATCAATAGTTCGCCGACCAAGAAAGTAGTAACAGGTAACAGAGTCCTTTTGCCCGATACGGTGTGCCCGGTCTTCGCACTGACAACAATCGGCGTATGTCCAAGGGAACTCAACAAAAGCGACATTACTTGATGCAGTAAGCGTTAAGCCAACTCCAGCCGCTTTAATAGAGCAAATAATAATATCTGTCTTAGGATTATTCTGGAAGGCATCAACCGCTCTTTGCTTCTCATCCTGCGAATCTCTACCGGTAACAGATACAGCAGTGGGAAAGTAACGTTTCAGTTGGTCTACAACCTCATGAAGAGAACAAAAGAGGATTATTTTCTTTCCATTCTCCCGGAAGTCTTTCACAAATTCAATAACATCGCGTACTTTTCCACGTGCGGAGATCTGCCGAAGAATATTGATACGTACCATGACTTCACCACGCAGAGCCTTTTCAATCTTTTCATCGTCGGCATCCTTATATTTCTGTAGATACATAATAAGGTCACGTTCGGCATCTACGTACTCCTTACGATTAGTAATTTCACATGTGTTTACTTGACGTATTTTATCCGGAAGATCTGTAAGAACTAGTGACTTTTCACGTCGAAACATACAGTATTTCCATAGGTTGAAATTTAATTCTTTCAAATTTGACGCTTCTCTTTGACCTGAACAGTATCGGTTAACAAAAGGCTTATAACCTCCAAAATCTTCCATACGATTCAATATTGCCAGCTGTGGAATCAGGTCTTTTGGCCTGTTGACAACTGGGGTTCCCGTCAATTCGATAATCCATTCTTTGCCGGTGCATATCCCTTTACAGAATTTAGCCTGCTGGGTAGATGCAGATTTACAACGATGACTCTCATCAATGATAACTGATTTGAATAAGTTGATTGAGTTTCTAAATTCTACATCTCGTAGTGTCCAGCCTTCGGACTTCTTTATACGTTGTACAAAGTACTTTTTTAAAGACTCATAATTGACTATAAATACCTGATGCATTCCTGTTTGAAAGAAAAAAGTCCAAGTATCACGTACTTTATCTGTTAAGATCATTGCTTTTTTGTCCGTAAACTTCTCCCATTCACGCATCCAGTTTATTTTTAATGAAGAAGGGCAAATAACAAGACAAGGAAAAGCACTAGCGATATTAATTGTTGCAATACTCTGCAATGTCTTACCGAGTCCCGGTTCATCACAGTTCATAAATCGTTTTAATTCTAATCCTCGAGCAATGCCTTTAAGTTGATAAGGATAAGGTTGAATTTTAAGATTATGAGGAATGACCAGCTCCGGAAGTTCCGGAATATCGTAAACAGCTTCTTCTTCCCTTTTTTCGTTACTACTAAGCCAGTTTATATTCTCAAATTGCTGTATTTGATAGATCATCCTTTCAAGATCAACTCTACTCCTAGTCGGAATAATCCAAACTTTTCGGGTACCGTCAAAACGTCTTCCAGGAATCTGCCTGATCCGATCTACGATAGAAGGTTTATACTTGAAAGATAATTCAAAATTATCTCCTTTTAATTCGATATTCATGATTTAGAGTATTTTGTAGGGGGAATTATCCCCCTATAGTGATTGGTGTTATGCAGTTGCATCTAAAGGAGCTGGAGCTTCTATTTGCTTCTTTCGCCCTCTTTTTTTAGGTTTATCTTCAATTATAACGGCTTCTTCCGGTTCGTCTGTATCAAAATCAAGACGTTCCTGTCTGACTCCCCATTTCTCTTCAAACAGATAACTCTCAACTTCTGCGTCACAAGCTGCCGCATCAATGCTCAATTCTTCATAGTAAGGATAGTCTGCATCAAGGAGAGGAACGAAGATTTTCAGATCAACAACTTTGCCGGACTGAAGTAATTTAGCTCCCATAATAGTAATTCCAGAAACACCGTCGACACTATCGTTTGCATAGCCGGTTATGATGTAATTTTCAAGAATCTCTGAATAGCCAGGAGACGTAAAACTATCCTTATTAATATTGGCAGCTTCCGGCTGTTCGCACAATACGACAAGATGTAATTTAAGACGATTAAATGTCTCTCTTAAGTCACTATGAATGATCTGATCGCAGTTCTTGCTAATTACATTCGTGTAGTTTGCTTCCGAAAAACGTTCATTGTACACTACATTCAAGCGGTCCTTTTTAATAATCGCTTTCTTGATTTCATTTTTTGCTTGTTCCATAATCTTCTTTAGTTGATAAAGTGATAATACTAAACGTTGATACAACTCCCATTACGGCAGCCGTAGTTATTTCTCTAGTTGTAGCATCTTCTCTTTGAGAGAAAGATAATGCCGTAAACAGACCGATAACGGATATTCCGATTGTGACTCTTCTTAGATTTTTCATGATAATTACTTTTTGTTGTTAAACATTCCGGACATTTGCATTTCTGCCTTAGCTTTACTTATTACAGTTACACACCACGATAATTGATGTGTTGCCGTCCGATTGCAACGTTCGCACCAATCAACTAAGTATCTCTCTTCCCGACATAAAGAATTGACTAGAGCATTTATCGCTGTTGCTGTTGCTTTCGCACTTTTTGCCGTATCTACAAGCGTCTGCATGACCTCAGATTTCATTGCCTCATTGAGCCAATATTTTGAATCTGCGAGCAATTTTCCGGAGCGGGCAACATATACAGCTAAGTCATTACCGCGTTGTACAGCTTCTGCTACATCTTCGCTCATAGTTATATTAAGGAATGAATCTATATTGGTTAATTCGGCCAATATTTGTTCTTTTGATGTAATAAGTAAATTCATATTGTTTTATGGTAAAATATAATCAGACCATTAATTGCCACCACTTAAAAGCAAGGTCCTCGTATTTCTCTTTTCCTCTGATGTATGAAGGGTGTTTCCGGTCGGTGATAAAATGCTTGAAGATTCTACAATTCTTCTTGCTGATAGCATAAATAAAATCTTGTTTGCTACCGGCTATATCCATATACCATGCCCGGGACCGGTCCCAGTCAAAGAAATCTATCGCTTCATCAAATTGTGCTTGGGACTCTGCGAAGGTCGTTTTTAAATCACCTCCAAAGTTGAAAGAAGACAACCACCAATCCCATTTACACCGTGTATCGAGATGATAAACAAAGTTCCCATAAAAGAACTCTTGTTGTTTATTAACCATAAACTTTTGTGTATCGGACTGTGCTAAAACGACAGCTAAAAATTGATCCTTTTCTGCTTCTTTCCGGAGAGCCTTACGCATTTCAAGCCCTAGTTCAAATTCGTCTTTCGTATACACGTAATCGTCTACCATTAACTTGTCATATCTTACACGCTCGTTTTCTGTAATAAGAGCATCTACAAGAGTTCCAAACTTGAATGCCTTCTCTTTATCCCCGTATTGAGCACGGGGATAAAGATAGTTCTTAAGCTCTGTCAGATCTGAATTGCTGACCTCCGGACGAGAGTAATATGAATCAGGATTTGACATGGCTATTTGGCTTTTACATCTGCTTCATATCGGATGAATTTTGATTCGATATGCTTTTGATCTTTACCGTTCGCCTGCTTCTCGCAATAAGTAATCATCTTTTTAAAGATTTTCTCCAGTTCTTCAACAGGCAATGTTTGACCTTCGTTTATCCACCACATCTGGAATATTTCTAAATATCCCTGCTGATGAAGTACAACAATCTTTTCTTTCACCTTGGCGTTAGTCGGTGGAGGAGCAATAGAAGCGGCAGCTTCCATAAAAAGACTACCTATAGAGCTTTGTTGTGCCTTCAGTGCAGCCTCTTGTTTTGCTGCTTCTTCCTCCTTTTTCAACTCTTCCATTCTTTTGGCTGCAGCTTCTTTTTCACGTTGTTTACGCAATTCTTCCGCTTTGGCAGCTTCCTCTGCATTAGCGAGACGAAGTTGTTCCAGTTCTGCAAGTTCCTTGCGTTTAGAGGGAACACGGTCGGTAAGGTCTTGCTTAACGCTTACAATCTTTGCCTTATACTGTTGAGCGTATTGCTCATATTTGCCCTCTAGAACTTCTCGGCGAATCTCCTGTTTTGTTTCTTGACTAATATAGTAAGTCGCAGAATCCGCACTAAACTTATCAAAATGAGATTTGGGATAATCGGTCTGAAAAACTGTGATTCCTATAACTTCACGATCGAAGTTTTCATAAGTCAAGTTGGAAAATATTCCCTGCAATTCAGAAACTTTACTTGAAAGATATTGGTTGAAATAAGAAAGAAGGCTATCCCCTATTATCTGTCGATAGTTTGCTTTCTCTGTTTCAATTCTAGCTCTCCGTTCCGCTTCTCTCTTTCTTTTCTGTTCTTCTTCGTATTTAAACTTGGCATACTCATTGCGCTTTATCACAAGCTTTCCGGGAATTGTTGAAGGATCCTTAGGATCAATTTGTTTTTCTTGGGAGGTGAAAAAGGAACGTATTCTATCAAATATCTGCGTAATAGGTTTACGACGTTCATCCATATTTTTGAGTGTTACGCTAACCTTTTTCAAGTAGTCGGCTGTAGCCTGATCTATTGTTTCATTCATACCTTCTCCTTCGATAGTGTCAAGGAGAGCTTTCCCAGCTTCATTACACTTTTTGACAGAATTTGTATTCTTCCCCATTATATCTGGAAAAGATGACAGAATATTTTTTGCTTCGTCTATTTTGATTAACTCTGTTGCCATATTATTTATTTTAATCGGTTAGTAAGTATTAGAATCCACCGTCTTCATCATCATCGGAGACTGGCACCTGTACAGGTTCTGGAGCTTCCAGTTGTTTTTCTTCACCGAAAGGAATATTAGGATTATCCACAGCCTGAACGGGTTCATTAACCTTATCTTCATCCACCAAGCCATAGTCGATAATTTCTTCCTCTTCTTGATCCGAATCCATAATAGTAAACTTACCTGTACGCACTTTTGGATAAGCATCAAACGCATGTTTGATCATCTTATTCTCAAGGAACCCAGGATCAATGCTGCCATTATTCGAAGTATAGAGTGCATTGGCTTTACCCAATTCACGTCTTTTAGTTTGATCGTTCCACTTCGAATTTGCTTTTTCACTATAATGTTTCAATCGTTCGATATCACCTTCCATTAACCATTGATAATCTACCGAGTTGTCATTTCGTACAATACGAATGAATGCAGCAATAACTTTGGTTGAAGTACGGGGACATTGTGCTTCATACTCGATATTCTTTATACCATTAACTAAGGATGCTTTAAAATGATCTCCCTCATATACAACGACTGGATTATCCGCATACTTGATTTGCCCGGCACGCATACGCATTGTCAGTTCGCCATACCCGGTAACTGAAACATAGGCACGTTTTTCATAAATATCATATCCTTGTGCATTCTTGTGTCCGGTTTTACTGCTTCTGCTAAGTATATAGCAAAGTGGATGTCCTGTTTGATCTAGTGTAAGACCGTTGACTGCTATATCAAGAAAACAGCCATATAGAGACATCTTTGTCGAATCTGCCAAATCAGGATTATCACGGAGAAGTTTTTGAAAGTTGAATACTTCTTTATGATACATTTGCTCACCTTTATCTGTTCCCCAGATAGCATTGTACATTTGAACGAATTTTGCCTGTACATTTTCACTTTCGACAATTTTCGTTGCTGGAAGCGCATTTAGCTCTTCCACTTTTACTTCAATAATTTTACTCATAATTGTTTAAATATTAGCGTTTTATTAATCTCCTTGATATACTCCACGTCTATATTCCTCCATTAAAAGAATATCTTCGGCCGTGGGCTCTATGCTTATATCTTTTTTATCAGGTTTAATCTCTACAGGAGTAGGAACATAGTTCTTTTTCTGTTCTTCTCTTTCTGCAATCTGCTTTCCGATACTGTCTTGCAGAGCCTGTAATACTTCTGATGATTTCGGTATATATCTCATACAGCGATCTGCATTAGTTGTTTGATAATGTTATCTGGAACTTTATTATGCAAATCCATCATTGCACTGGCTGTTTCCAATTCGGATCGTTTCACATAATATTTTCCTCTTTCCTTATTATTTGCCGGATAAAACTTAATCCAGGCTTTTTCGCGCCACTCTTTTATTAGGCGTTTTCCGTATATTTCTTCCGCTTGTGATATTGTTACTACTTCGGGGAGTAGTCCCAGCATCGTAAGCGTTTGCACCGTCCCAATTTTAATGCATCGGGCGACCATCATTTCGAAGCAATTTTCCATAATCTCTAATTAGGCTGTTTCCTATACTTTTGAATGGTGTTGAGCTGATTTTATTACTGAAACACATCTGCATCTCTATGCTATGCTGCCTGATTAATATTGATTAGAGTTCATATACTTCTTCTATTTTATTTCTTCGTATTCTTGCCCGTCGACTCCGGTTAAGATCGTTGTTGCAGTCAAATGCAATCTGAAAGGCAATAATTCCAAGAAACGAAAGAGCTACGATTGTTTTCTGCAATTGCTGGAAATCAATATTTAGAGCAAATGCTCTATTAGCCCACCAACTGCCTAATTCATTCAGTTTACTTGTTCCTGTCTTTTTGTAAGCTCTATCCAGTATTACGTTTACCGTCCCGTATGCAATATTCAAGAGATCCGCAATCTCTTTCTTTGCTTTACCACAAAAAGCGAGGCCAGCAATCTGATTTTCGCGCTTCGTTAGTTTAGCGTCAGCTTGCAGTTCCATGATGCAAAGTCTCTAGTTCGGCGGCAGCTTTGGAGACTCCTTTAGTAGCTTCCAAGGCTTCATTAGCCATTCTTACAGCGACATTCAATACTTTTGCTTTGTAGGTTGAGCGAGCAGAAGCCGGCTTATTATTAAGGATATTGTGCACTGTACCCTGTGAGCATCCTACTTCTTTCGCTATCTGCTTTTCATATCCATAAGGCAGATTTGCTTTGATAGTTTCTAATTGATTTTCCATATACATTATTATATTTATAGTTTCTAGTTCCCGGAAAGGCGGTCAAACCCGTCCGGGATTATATAGCTTATTCTTCCGTTTCTTTGTCAGTGAATGAATACTCTTCTTCTGCAATTCCGAAAGAAGAAAACAGTTCACGAATTTCATCTTTCAGTTCTTCGTCACCATCACACTCATATCCATCATTCATATCATAAGTTGGTAGTTCCCAAACATTGGTACTTGTTTGGTTCAGTTCTGTACGCAGCAAACTATATCTAATTGCATCCTTTGCCTTACTTGCTTCCTGTAATGAAACTTCTAGAATTGTCTTCATTTTCTTTTTATTTATAAATGTAATCAGGTGAATTTTTATATCCATCAAACGAAATTCCAAACGCATCAAAATCACTCTCGCTTGCTAGTCTGATTTCATTCGGATTATTGATCTGGAAATTGTTCTGCAAATTGGTTGTACCAATAGCTCCTTTCAGAGGTGAAGAATGTAGTATTTGAACTGAATCAGGCAATTCTGGTAGAATATACCCAAGCGTATGTTCTTTGTAAACCACTAATTTTATTTTTTCTGTCTTTACCATATCTATATATCGATTTAGAGTAAATAATCTATTTTGTTAACTTTATTGCCCTTTTATTTTGGCGTTATCATTGTTTTGCGTTAACTTTATAGTGCAAATATAAATTTTGTTTATATAGAAAACAACTTTATATATAAACATTGTTTAGTTTTTAATATAAATTAAGTTTGTATGACAGTAAACGAGAGGATAAAACTCGCAATAAAGTGGTTAATTGGACAACGTATTGCAGATAACCAAGAAGAAGTAGGTAAGCTATTAGGCTACTCAAATAAGTCATCATTTTCTCAAGTGATAAATGGAAGGGTTCCATTACCTAATGATTTCGTAGAACGTTTATGTTCGCTCGATAGAAATATAAACAAAGTTTGGATAACCGAAGAGAAAGGTGAAATGATATATCCTCAAAAAACACATATTACTAATGTAGATATTGACAAAGCTTCAAATATAAAAGGAATACCTTATTTTGACGTTGATGTTACTATGGGATATGATGAACTTCCCAACGATCAGACTAATATTCCTAATTACTATTTGCATATACCGGCATTTCAGAATTGTGATTGTGCGGTACCAGCTTATGGACGTTCTATGATTCCAGACATAAATGATGGTTCTATTATAGCTATCAAGGAAGTCAGTTTAGATAGTGTTCTTCCCGGAGAGGCATACCTTATTATTACAGATGAATACAGAACTGTGAAGTACATCCGTAACTGCAAGGATAATCCCAACAAGTGGCGCTTAGTCCCAAAGAACCTAGAAGAGTTCGATGAGATGGTAATAGACAAAGCTAAGATACTCCGGGTATTTCTCGTTAAGGGAGTAATCACAAACAAAATATTATAATATAAAGCACAAATATTATGGCTTCAATTCCTGATTTTAATTATAACAACGTGCTCCCTCCTCATTTAGGGAATCCCACAGATACTAGTAAAATATCACCATATAAAACAGATATTATGGAATTCTGTAAAAAGTTTGCAACATCATCTGAAAGAATAGAGATTTTAAAAGGATTTATCTATTTTAGATTAGAGGCATGTAAAAAGAATATAGTAAATGGATTCCAATGGATTGATGGGAGTTTTACAGAGAATATTGAAGCGTCAGAAAAAAGAGCTCCACATGATATTGATGTGGTGAGTTTTATATCACAGATATCTCCTCAACTCGAGCAAGATATAATTATTAAATTTCCAGCATTTGCATCTCCTTCTCTTTCAAAAAGCCAATATCATGTAGACCATTATCTTGTGATATTTGACCAGAATCCTTTAATGACTGTCCAAATGACCAAATATTGGATTCAATTGTTTAGTCATAATAGGGCTGGGGTATGGAAAGGTATGATTGAGTTACCATTGTACAATACCCTTGATTCAGATAATGAAGCCTTAAACTTTTTAAATTCACTATGATTATGGGAAATCATTCAAAAAAAGAGTGGCTTCAGTGGCAATTAACTGAAACACAACAATTATTAGAAGTTTCTAAGGATAGTCTATTAATGAAAGTATCCTTAGAAAATCGTATAGAGGAAATAAAAAGACAACTAAAGGAATTAGAAGAACATTCTGTAGAAGCAAAGATTAGTTTACTATTTGCGGGAAATGCAGTTTTGGGTTCTATGGGAATAAAGTCTTCATTCGCTAGCAAAACAATGAGTTCAATACAAGGTATGATAAAGACCCAAATAGTTTATGATGCTTATGGAGAAGAACGCATAGGAAAAAGAGGTAAATTGGGTAAAACTAAAATGGGAGAAATGTTTCTAACAGGTTTACCTCAAGGTTCATTTGGTTTTGAACTCTCTTTAATGAATAATGAAGACCTTTTTGCAGAAGATTATGCAGCTAATTCTATTAAGGAAGTCATGGATATTATCCAAGCTACAGCTACTGACCAAGAACAGTATGAGAAATTAGTTTCCAATCATCCTAGCAGAATGTTTACTTATTTAAAAGATTTCTTCAAGGAGTTAGCGTCAGAAAATAGTACGCTAAAAATGGAATCGGGTAGCCATTATGTGGAATTAAGTGTAGATGATAATATGACAGGGTACGCAAGGACTACATCAACACATTGTCAAGAAAACAACATAAGAATAAATGGTGTTTTCAAAGGAGCATTTGTTGAATCTGGTAAATTTGAATTTTTGGATGAAGATGGCAACATAAAACATGGTAAAATAAGTGAAGATATTGATGAGGATATGATTGTAGAATATATTAGAAGATATTCTAATGAAAATTGTACCATGATGATTCTTGAGCGCAATTTTACTTTTAAAGATGGAAGGAAAAGTACTAGTTATGAGTTAATTGATATTCAAAAAGGAAATAGACTAATATCAGATAACAATTAGAAGTCTAGTTAATTGATTGTTTAACTAAAATATATTATATAATGGAAGCATATGTAATTTTGTACGAACTCGATGGACAAGATAAACGCATGAATTTTAACTCTGCTGCTCACCCGCATAATGCGGTTATAGAAGAAGCAATAGCTTACCTCAACGCAGAAATGGCAATGCAAGGTATAGACCCAAATAGATATCGTTTTGTCCATGTGATAAGATCATAGCTTAGATGAAACTCGAATCAATCATTATCTTTCAATATCCAGTTTAGTAGCTGCAGGAGCTTTATATACGTATATAGTACATACATGGCGTTGAAAATAAGAATGATTCTTTCTAGTTTCATATTGATTTTCTATTAAAATATAAGATATGGAAGAAAAAGACAAAATAATCGCTTCGCTCCGGCAGCAGCTCCGGAAAGTACTGCGAGAAAACAGCGCCCAAAAGCAAGAAATTGTTCTCTTGAATTATGAGTTAGAAAGGGCTAAAATAAGGCCCTCAAAATAGCGTTCTTTGAACTATCTTTGAAATGGTTAGCTCGCATCATTATAATTGACTGATATGTAGCTGAATATCCTTTATTATCACGCCGCTTTGGGAGCAGGGGGTCGTGGGTTCGAATCCCGCTACCCCGACGAAAAAGGAAATATCGTGGGTAATTGGTCGACAGGCATTAAAGGCTCGCATAAGTTTTTAAATTTCGGAGACGATGACAAAGGCTCTTTTGGAATTTATAGCAATGCAGATCCCATTTCTTTCCAAACGTTCAAATACAAAGTCGAAGATAGTAAGATTTACATCTATGATGTATTCCCAAAAGGTAAGTCACCATATTATTTGGACTGTAAAATATCAAATAATAAACTCAAAATTGAAAATGGTGAGGAATCTGGTACTTACGAAAAATTAGAATACTAACTACTTCCAAACTTAAAAATGCTTAGAATTGATTGTATAACACAAAAAATAATATTTATGAAAACAGCTTTTTTATTGGGCAGCATAGGGTCAGGACTAATTCTATTATGCCACCTTTATTCGTTTGTCCAAATGATCATAATGAATCGCCCCGATTATTTGTATCCGACATATTACATCCAATCCATTATCATCTTCATAGCATGGACTTTGATTTTCATTTGCTTTATGATCGCTTACCAAAAACAAAATAATAAATCATGGAAGGATTAATACAATTTACAGGTATAGTGATGATTGCATTTGGAATACTGCAAATCATCCTTTTCTTTAAAATTTGGGGAATGACTAATAACGTCAAACGCATTTGGAAGAAAATAGATAATAAGGACTTTCTTTCCGATGCTTGTGTTTCTTATATAAAAGGCAACTTGGAAGAAACTGAAAGGTTGGCAAATGAAGCTTTTCTGCAGGAAGTAGCTTTGCTTTCTAAATCATCTGAATCTTATGAAGATTGGATTGATAATTATATAAAAATAAAAGAAAAATACACCCGTATCTTCAAGAAAATAGATAAGCCAGCTCCTGACTTTAATAAATACGAAGAACCGAAGATGTATCTACTTTAAACAATAGAGAAAAAAGTAAGGCTGACATAACGAGTATCAGCCTTATTTTTTTTACATATATCCATATCACATATTCAAATAATACTCCCTCGTCAACGCTATATACTCCTCACTATACTGATGACGCGCCAATTCCGTCAACAACTCTTCTATCACACACTCCCGATTGGAAAAAGAAAAAGCAATCAGCGTACGTTTTGGAATACCGCCGGGCTTAGTAATTACATTGAGCTGACGAATCGCATACAACTTATTCATAGAAGCTATCGCCTTTACCCGATCAACCACATCCGTCGGAATCACGACCGTAAAAAGTCCGTCTGCTGCCAATAACCTATTTACCCCTTCCAGCAATTCTTCGTAGGTTAGAGAATCATTATGACGGGCAGCAGCCCTCTGCCGATCCGGACACTCCAGCGAATCGACAAAATAAGGGGGATTTGAAACAATCACGTCAAATTTATCCGAAGACCGGTATTTCTTAAAGTCAGCCTGCACCACTTCTATCCGCTCCTGCCAAGGAGAACGAGCCACATTTTCCCTGGCCTGTCCGGCCGCCGCCTCGTCTATCTCCAATGCCACAATCTTTGCGTCTGGCAAACTGCGTTGAGCCAACATTAAAGCCACCAAGCCCGTCCCCGTACCAATATCCAATATCCGGCGCGCGCGCTCAACCGAAGCCCAAGCTCCCAAAAGCACCCCATCCGTACCAACTTTCATAGCACATTGGTCGTGCCACACTGTAAATTGCTTAAATTGAAAATAAGGATTCGACATTTTATCCGTTTGTCTTAAAGCTGTTTTATTCTACTATTTTATTGCAAATCGCCAAAAATAAATAATAATTATGGAATACTCCCTCTACAAGCCGATATTTTGGCATTGTTTTTGTGTTTTTATTCTACGCAGTGCTTTATTATTAGAGAGAATCAATTAACTTT
>PPYF01026862.1_pt1 | contig 88408 bp, 57 predicted proteins | sample 1559871 | NCBI WGS metagenome assembly PPYF01 (sample SAMN08240021, study PRJNA423297) | Human gut metagenome, whole genome shotgun sequencing project.
GTTTTTAAGCACGTGATTCTATAATATTTTCAGGTGTTTTGGATGATGTTTTTTCGGAACATCAAACTGAACACCCTATATAGTAGTCATCACCATCGCGCACTACGGTAGGATCCGGATAATCACCTCCCATGACGGGATTGAGAAAGACTCCCTTACGCATGGTCCCCGCATCATCTTCTTCCGATGCATATACAGGGCACAGCATAGCTCCGATAACAGAGAAAAACGTAAAGGCGACAACCGGCAACGATTGTCTGAGATAACTGCGATTCATGGCATCTTACATGTTCTATAATATACATTCATAATCTTTATTTCAATCATATAAAAGGGGACGCGTATCAGCCATTGCCCGCAAGCCAGATTTGCGGAAGACTTCGACACCTCCCCATGCGACACCGGGCTTCCCAGATCGGAAGCCCGGGCTGCGGTGAACCTAAAAACAATCTTTTTACCTGCAAACTAACACCTAAGACACTTATCAATTCGTGGCAGGAAGATCGGGAGAGGTCGGCCAGTAGGGATTCTGATAGAGAGGCGACTGATCGACCGAAGTATGGTCAGGGGCACTAAGCATCATCTGTTTGATCGGCATCGGCTGAAGATAGTGGGCCATATGCCAGGTGTAGCCATCACGGAAAAGATTTCCCGACTGCATGTTTTTCTGATAGGGACGCAGATATTCACTGAGAGCTGGATCTGATACCTTCGCGCTTGAAGATCCGTTGTAGTCCTTATCTGTGAAATTATACCATTCTGTCATCGGCGTATTCCATAAATGAAATCCCTCCACATGATAGCGCTCCGTCATCATCTGGTCAAGAGAACGCCAGCGTATCAAGTCAAACCAACGGAGACCTTCCGCCATCAGTTCGCAACGACGCTCACGACGGATATTGTAAAGCACAGGGTCACTCAGGAGATGGCCGGCAGTATATGCACCCCAGTCAAGCTTCTCTTTCTCCATTTCCGTGGCATTGATGGTGGTCATGGGATCAACGGCCACCCCTTTGAATCCGGCCTTCTCCCTTATTATTCTCCAATACTCAAGGATATGGCCAGAGCCTATGTTCCCGGCGCGCATATACTCTGCTTCAATATAGTTTAGGAGAGCTTCAGTGGCACGGTATGTTATCGACGCTGTCCACCCGGTATGATTTCCCGCCATGGCCTTATCGAACGAACCTCCCTTGCGGAGAGCGTAGCCGGTAGTATAAAGGCAATCATCAGCTCCGTTAGTGATGTCGGGTATAGGCTCTGTTTCCCAGAACATATTCCCTTCGGGATTGTCCATATTCAGGAAACAATTAGTCTGTCCCGGCTCCTTGAGGAAGATGACGAGACGTGGATCACGGTTCGAACGCACATCGGCTATTGTCTTGTCCGAGTACTCATATCCGTCATGGGCGGCATAGATAGGTTTTCCGTCTTCCATGATGAATGACTCTATGAGACTGCGTGTGGGGCCGCATGCATAGTTGTTTCTCTCCGCAGCGGTCTCTATGGCATTCTTTATGCCAAGAGCATTGCTGTATTCTCTCCAGAGAAGCACCTCCTTGTAGCCGCTCAAATCCGTACTTCCGAACATTTTGAAATAAGGGTTCTCCGGATCAGAAGCTTTCTGAGGGATTTGTCCTGTATTCCCCGACAGCTCATTCTTATATTTTTCAGCGACAATTTCAGCCTCTTTAGCAGCCTCGCCGAAGAAATATTTTGCCTCGTTCTCTATGCTGCCGGTCGGAAACTCATAGTCGGCATTATAGTCCTTCTTTTTCCCCGGCCAGTCCTTGCCGTTAGGCACGAATGGGGTGTCTGCGAAATTCGTCAACCACGATCCCTCAAACAAGGCGACCCTTGATTTAAGCAGATGAGCCACATCGACAGACACACGGGTATGCCTTGCCTCGAAATTCTCCGCCATATATGCTATTGCGTTGTCAAGATCCTCGAGAATGAAACGTGCCACCTCGTTGCGTGGACGGCGCTTACTTGCGGCCACAAGAACAGCCTCGTCATCAGGAAGCACCTCCTTCACTATAGGAAGGTCGCCCATCGACTGGAGCATTCCGAAATATTTGAGAGCCCGGAAGAAATATATCTCGCCTATGTACTGACGTATTTTGGTGTCATTACCGGCAATCTCCCCGTTTTCGTAACGCGAAAGGATTATTGAGAGCTGATAGTTCAGTTCTCGGACAGTGCTCCAGCTGTAGTTATCGTTGTTGAGGCCAACTTTCCATTGTCCGACAGCATATTTGCCATCACTACTCCTCCACGCCTGATCATCTGTATTGCCGTTCCTTGAGAATGTGCCATACTGGCCCCCATGTGAGGGAAGGAGATCCGTATAGAATTTATTCGCGCAGGCCTCGATCTGAGATTCCTGACGGTAATAATCCTCCGGCACGATATAGGATGGAGGTTGCTTGTCGAGATAATCGTCGCAAGATGTCATGACCGCCAGCATGACGGGGAGACACATATATCTGTATATTTTACTCATTTTCTTCATTGTCGGATGATTTAAAAACTTACACTTACACCACATGAAAGCGTGCGGCAGAGGGGATAACCGTTACCCTTCCACGAACCTATCGTCTCAGGATCAAACTGCTTGCGGAGCTTGGTGCCTGTCCAGAGATTCTCCCCGGAGAAATACACACGCAGCTGTTCAACACCGAACTTACGGGTAATCTTCTGAGGGAGAGTATATCCTACCTGAATGTTCTTCAGACGGATATATGCCGCGTTCTGCACATATTTGCTCTGTGCCGTGATGTTTTTATTTCCCGCAAGCCTGGGAAGGTAGGCGTCGCGGTTCTCTTCAAGATATCCGTTCTGCACTGACCATGTGTTCTCATCACGATAATAGTCTTCCACGCCAATGATTCCAGCCGAGTTCCATATATCTCCGGCATAGCCGAACATATACTGCGAGCCTTGCCAGTAGTCACGTTTCATGACTCCCTGGAAAAACACCCGGAGGTCGATTCCCTTCCATGCCGCATTGAGGTCGATTCCGAAACGATAGCGTGGCGTGTTGTTTCCGATCACGCGTTTGTCGCCCGTATCTCCGATTGTCTCGCTTCCCTTCGAGATGCGTCCGTCGCCATCGAGGTCACGATACATCATATCGCCGGCCTGCCAGTTGGAGCCAAGATGATTTTGTCCCTGCAGGGGCACTGCAGGTGCTTCGCCGTGGTAAGCTTCGTAAGCCTTGTCGAGGGCTTCGAGATGAGCACGCATCTGCTCATCGCTGCGTGCTATATCGATTGATTCATAGCCCCAGATATCACCTGTATAATAACCTTCGAGGGTGGAATAAATATAATTCGTAGGATTATTCGGATAGCGGGTTATTTTGGTCCGGGAATCGGAAAGATTGAATCTCGCGGAGTAGGTCAGCCCGCATGCGAGACGATCGCGCCATTGTATCGACAGCTCCCAGCCATTGGCCCTGAGGTCAGTATTGTTGGTAGAAGGCACGGAAGGGCCGAAAATATTTGGTAGCTCCGGCGATTTGCCGATCATATCTTTGGTTGTACGCGTATAATAATCGAAAGAACCTGTGAGACGGTTATTGAAGAAACCCCAGTCAAGGCCGATGTTGTATGTCTCCACTTTCTCCCAAGTCAGGCTTTCCGAGACAAGCGATGGTGTGTAGGCTACGGTCGGTTTCGCTCCGTTCTGCAGCCAGCCTCCGGAATTGGGATTGGCACTAAGCGTCTGATAGGTAAAATACCAGTTGTTAGTGTTCTGATTTCCAAGACTTCCGTAGGATCCACGCAGCTTAAGCATGTTGACAACAGGTGTCAGGTCATGGAAAAAGTTTTCCTGAGCGATATTCCATCCAACCGACACTGAAGGGAATGTTTTCCACTGACGCCCAGTGCGGAAACGGGAAGTACCGTCAGCACGGACATTTGCTTCAAGAAGATAGCGGCCATTATAGTCATAATTGAAACGGCCGAAGAAACCGGCCACCGACCATTCGTTGCGCTGTCCGTTGACAGAAGGGGTTATCGCATTGCCATCGTAGCCCAGTCCGGTTGTCATATCAACTTCCGGTTTTGTGCTTACGAGAATGCCATTGCGCTGAAGACCGAATTTCAGCTCCTTGAGGTTCTCTGCCTGAAATCCTCCCAGTATATGGAAATTGTGCGACTCATTGATTGAAAGTGAATATTCAGTACGCGCATTCAGGTTATAATAATTGGTCTTCAACAGTTCTTCATGCACATTCGAGCTATTGCGGCCATGCACATAGGGAGAACCATTGATGTCATGGCTGTAGGTGACCTGCTGATCCCAATGCCGCGTCATGTTGTTCACCCGGTAATTGAAGTCCACATAAGTGTTCCAGTTCTTTATCGGGCTGATCTTAAGTCCTGTCTGAATATAATAGTTGTCGGTTTGTTTCTTGTCTGATCCTCCGTCAGCGAGATTCGCAGTGCTGGACTGATGCACCAGATAGCCGTTGCGGTCATAGAGCGGGATGATAGGCCACGACGTGAAAGCCATCCTCTCATATTCACTGTCGGTCAAATCGGCCGGTCTTTTATAATCTTCACGGGTGAAACGCATGTTGATATTGAACGATAACCATTTAGTCATCTGAGAATTTATCTTTGCCGTAGCAGTGAAACGTTTATAGTTCTCATCGCCGATCTTTATCTGGCCATCGTTGCCGTAGAAGCTTCCCGAGGCATAATAATTAAATAGAGCACTACCACCCGAGGCGCTAACATTATGTTCCTGTGAAAAATTCCAATCCTTATATACAACATCATAGTAATCGATGTCGTCGCATCCCGTCGAAAAACCTCCGTTCCATTGTCCCGAAGCGTTGGGCTCTACAGAATAGATAATTTGTCCGTCGGCCGTCATACGCTGTCCCGGTGCTATTGGTGTGGCGTTATGCCATGCCACGACACGCCCCATATACTCTTCATTGAAACGGGGATTTCCACCTCCAGTGGTCAGGAAGTCATTGATCCAGGAAGCGAACATGACGGAATTCATCATATGCTTCTTGTTGATGGGATTGCTGAACCGGAAGCTGTTGTTATAATTGATTGTGGTCTTCCCGTCTTTCGATCCGCTCTTGGTTGTGATAAGGATCACTCCGAAGGGAGCGCGCGAACCATATATAGATGAGGCTGCAGCATCCTTAAGCACGGATATGTTCTCTATATCCTGAGGATTGACACTGTTGATGTCTGCCTCCATACCGTCAATGAGGATCAGGGGATTGCCGGAGGAACCCTCTCCGATAGTCGTCCCGCCGCGCACATTGATGCTGGGAGTACGCTCAAGAGAACCGCTGCTCATCTCAATATTAAGGCCCGGCACCAGTCCCTGCAATGCTTGGGTGGCATTAGCTACCGGACGCTCTTTGAGATCCTGCGCAGTAGCCACACCTACGGCGCCGGTCAGATTCACCTTCTTCTGGGTGCCGAAGCCGACCACCACTACTTCATCGAGATTCATGGTGTCGTCTTGCAAAGTAATGTTCATGGGAGAGGACGTCGCCTTGATCTCCTTCGTCTGACACCCCACATAGGAGATTACGAGAGTAGAGCCGGCCGGAACCTTCAGCGAGAACTTGCCGTCGACATCGGTCGAGGCCCCTATCCCCTTTCCTTTGACAATGATTGTGGCGCCGATCACGGGCTCTCCGTCGGAACCGGTCACCATACCTGATGCAGTTATCATTGACGACTGCACCTTTGTCTGCGGATTGCTTCCCTGACTATGTCCGTATGCCGGGGTCAAGGTCAATCCCCCGCACGCGAGAAGCAGCATTGCCGCCCTGCGAGTGTTCCACGATTGTTTAGGATTCATGGTTGGATTGGTTTGATGGTTAGTTAATTTTTTAATATGCCGCAAAATTATATACGAGGTCGCGACGCCACGAGGCCATGCATGTCATGGAGAGGGGAATCCATGCCACCGCAATGCCAGACCTCCGTTTTGCCATATAAGACTCTGACACACTATCCTTCCCGGATAATGGAAAGTTGACATCCGCTATCGGGTGAAATCAGTCAGAAAAAGGGTGACACAGACTATTTCCGGAATCACATGGCGGAAATGACAGGTTTTATTCGTATTTTTGCATATCAAAATTTCCAGCTATGCAAAGACTCGCTCCATTACTTATCGTATTGCTGTGGTTTTGCCTCGCAGGCTACGGCGAGCCTCTCGAACGACCTCTCATCTCCGAACACCTTACGATAAAAGACGGATTGTCGAACAATTTCGTCACCGACATCGTGCAAGACAGGCGCGGGTTCATATGGGTCGCAACCGAATCCGGACTCAACCGGTTCGACGGCGAAGAGTTCACGACGTTCACCATGAAAAACTCACCTATAGCCGGAAATGCCGTGCAGTGCCTGCACTACGACGCAGACCGCGATCAACTCTGGATCGGCACGAAAAAAGGGCTCAGTATCCTCGACTGCCGCACCTTGAAATTTGACTCCATAAGCTTTCCTGCTGACACGCACACTAACAATATCATCGATATCGCACCTGCCAAAGACGGAGGAATCTGGATAGTGAATCATTACGACAACATCATCCATTATGATCCTTCCTCCGGACACTCCCGGATATATAGCCCGGAGAACATCAGCGGGCTGCCTGTGAGTTTCCGCAGCATTGCGGAGGGGAATGGAGGAATTGTGTATGTGGGGCACGCCAACGAAGGGCTGAGCATGCTCGACACCAGGACCGGGAAAATACGCAACTATCGCCATAATCCGGCCGATCCGGAAAGTATCCCGAGCAACGATGTCTTCTGCCTGCGGATCGACCACTACGGCAACGTATGGGTCGGCACTACACAGGGACTCGCCATGTTCGACCCTGTGACAGACAGGTTCATCCGCTTTCTGCATGACCCGGCAAACCCGAGCAGTCCGATAGGCGACCATATCTGTGACATTATCGAAGTATCCGACTCTGCCCTTTGGATCGCCTCCGACATAGGAGGCGTAAGCATTCTCGACCTACGCAACCTGACGTTCAGTAATCCGGGACAACTGCGTTTCCTTAACCTTGTCGCCCGTGACGGCGACGCCTCAACGGTATCTTCTCCCCATGTACGCGCACTTCTACAGGATTCATATGGCAACATCTGGATTGGCAACTACAGCACCGGTCTCGATTTCGTTCCCCATACGCCTCCCGGGTTCAAGACATTTTCCAACCGGCCCGGCAATCCTTTGTCGGGCAAGGCTGACCCGACCCCGAGCCTATACGCCGCAGACGACGGAAAACTCTGGATCGGCGGAGTCAACAGTGTGATGACGATTGAAGGCAAGACGATACGCGTGTATGACATCTCGGCGTTCATACCATCGGTCGTATCGCATGTCACGGCCATACACCCATATGAAGGAAGGATAATCCTCGGTCTTTACGACGGGGGAGCCCTGAGTCTGGATCCCATATCCGGAAAGGCCAACCGTATCATGCCTCCCTCAGCAAGCCATGTCAATTCGCTATGTGAAACTCCTGACAGAAAACTCCTGATCGGCGCTAAAGACGGACTTTATTCATACGACGGGAAGGAATGTTCGCGTCTTGACTCCCTGTCAGGACGTATCTTCAACCTCACCCCCAACGGCCTTGCCTACGACAACCAGGGGAAACTATGGGTAGGCACATACGGCCTCGGGGTCTATGTCTTCGACAAGGATATGCGGTTGCTGACACGGCTTGAGAGCGGACATGGATTCGTATCAAATGCCATAAGTCAGATTCTCAAGGACTCCAGGGGTGGGATGTGGATTGCCGGCCAGGACGGTCTGGGATATGTGGCCGACACCAAAAATCCGGAGAAGTTCGTAAACTTCGGTTATGAGAGCGGTCTTGACGATATCCACATCCGCGCGGTTCAGGAAGACAACGCCGGCGACATATGGCTTGCCCTCAACAGCGGGCTGGCACGCCTCAACCGTAATGACAGGAGTATCGACAGCTACGATTTCAATGATGGCCTTCCGCAGAGCAGTTTCCTCGACAGAGCCGTGGCAAAGACCAAAGACGGCATGCTGTGGTTCGGCTCTTACGGCGGCCTATGCGTATTCCACCCGGCAGATCTTTCCCATAGGAGCACCGTGGTGCCTGTGCAGATTGCCGGGTGGCACGATATCTCCGGCAATGGCCGCGACACGGCAGCCGGAATTCCTCTCACGGATTCCGCAACGGAAGTGGAGCTGCCCTATGGCCGCAATTCATTGCGGATCACTTTCGCGGTGCCGGATTTCTCACAGAGCCGCGTGGTGGAATACGCCTATATGGTGGAGGGGATCGACAAAGACTGGATACCGGCCAGGGGTGAGAATTATGCGACGTTGAGAAACCTGTCGCCCGGGAAATACACTTTCAAGGTGCGCGCACGCCTGAAAAACCAGGAATGGGACGACGCAAGCGTGGCGTCCATGCGGATCACTGTCAATCCTCCGCTATGGCTCACATGGTGGACAAGACTTATCTACCTGCTAATAGCGGGCGTGGCCATATATCTCACTGTCAGATACTATAAGCGTCGCCTCATCCTTAAGAACTCACTGGAGCTGGAACGCCGCAAGAGCATCGATGAGAAAGCCCTCAACGATGAACGCCTGAGATTCTACACCAACATCACCCATGAACTACGCACACCCCTTACTCTCATACTCGGACCACTTGAAGACCTCCTGGCCGATACAGGCCTTCAGGGAGCATACAGAAACAGGATCCGCATCATCCATGAGAGCACACTGCGCCTTCTCAACCTCATCAATCAGATCCTGGAGTTCCGGAAGACTGAGACACAGAACCGCCGTCTGACCGTGGGCAAAGGCAACATCGCCAATCTCGTCATGGAGATCGGCCTGCGCTATAAGGAGCTCAACCGCAATGACAAGGTGGAGTTTGACATACACACCTCCCGGATCTCAAAAGAGATATATTTCGACGGAGAGGTGATCACCACAGTGCTCAACAACCTGCTGAGCAACGCCGTGAAATATACTCCCGAGGGGAAGATAACGCTGACCCTTCGCGAAATAGAGGAGAACGGCTCGGATTATATCGAGATCTGCGTGTCAGACACCGGCTACGGCATCGATCCGGAGGCGCTCCCCCATATATTCGACAGATATTATCAGGCCAAAGGGAAGCACCAGGCGTCCGGCACAGGGATAGGACTGGCTTTGGTCAGATCGCTCGCTGACCTGCATGAGGCACAGCTTTCCGTGGAAAGCCGGCAAGGTGAAGGCACATCCTTCAGGTTGCGCCTGCTAAGAGACAACACCTATCCTGGCGCCCTGCATAAAGAAATTGCCCAGGATCCAGTGACAGAGGGAAAAGAGAGTATGGCTCTGGATCCGGAAGCATCCGATGGAGAGAAACCTCTCGTGCTTGTCGTGGAAGATAACGAGTCAATCCGTGACTACATAGAGAGCTCACTGAGCGACAGGTTCCGTCTGATCGTGGCGGTCAACGGTAAAGAGGGGCTCGACGCGGCACGCGCCCATATTCCGGATATTATCGTCAGCGACATAATGATGCCGGAGATGGACGGCATCGAGCTTTGCCGCCACATAAAGGAGAACATGGCCACAAGTCATATACCTGTGGTGCTCCTAACTGCGAAAGACTCCATCCGCGACAAGGAGGAGGGTTATGAGAGCGGTGCCGACTCCTATCTCACCAAACCCTTCAGCGCAAGGCTCCTGATAAGCCGAATCAACAATATCCTGGAGGCTCGCAAGATGCTCGCCGAACTTGTTGCGGCACGCATGGAACTGAATCGGGATAATACAACCACTGTTGTGACGGAGAAGAATGCGACGCCGGGCGTGACGAGTGCGAAGATTGCTGAAACACCACGGTTGAGCAGGCTCGACGAGGAATTTCTCAACAAATTCACCAATCTTGTGGAAGAAAACATGACAAACATCCACATGGATCTGGCCTTTATAGAGGAACGTATGAATATGAGTCACTCCACCTTATACCGAAAAGTGAAGAGCCTCACCGGGATGTCGGGCAACGAGTTCATACGCAAGATCAGGCTGCGTCACGGCTATCAGTTTCTGCTTGAGGGTTACAATGTGACTGAAGCTGCTTATTCGTGCGGATTCGGCGACGTGAAACATTTCCGCAATTCCTTCAAGGAGGAATACGGCGTCAATCCCTCCCAGTTCATCCGTGACCTCAAGACCGGGCAATCGGCCGATCCTGACATGACTTCATCCGCCACCTCAAACTAACAATGTGTCTTAAAATAAATTCACTTGGCCACTCCAGTCAGAATATTGATAATCCACTTCCAAATTCTGACGTTTGCCGGGAATTAACGATAAACCTCCCTTTTACTTATCCGGGAGCTTCATGTAGCGCATGATTTTGGTCGCCCATCGGTTAAGATAAGGAATGGGATGTGCCGGATCTCGCTTTATCGGGTTAGGAAGACAGACCGCTATCAGGGTGTGTCTATTATGCTGGCAGCATTATGTAAAGAACATAATGCTGCCAGCATAATGTTATTTGCATAATTCATTCTGATTTGTTATCTTTGCCCGAAAAATGAAATATGGATAGACCGCGCAATCCTTTCATACTTGGCCATCGAATAAACCGCCCTTACTTCTGCGACAGGATAACTGAACAGAAAAACCTTGTCTCCGCCATCATCAACGGACGGAATGTGGTGCTGATATCGCCACGCAGAATGGGGAAAACCTCATTGATACGTATGGCTTTGCAGGAATCAGAAGAAATAGAGAAAGACTATACGACTTTTTTCTTCGACATCCTTCAGACAAACACCCTGGGAGAATTTACCTATCTTCTCGGGAAAGCTGTCTTCGAGACGCTGCTTAATAAAAATGCCGCACGGCTCCGAAGTTTTCTGACAGCATTGAAATCACTGAAAGGAACATTCGGGTTCGATCCCGTAAGCGGTTCCCCAACCTTCGACATACAACTTGGAGACATCCGGCATCCGGAATATACACTAAAAGAGATATTCGATTATATCGAGCAGAGTGAGCGGCCTGTCATAATAGTTATCGATGAATTCCAACAGATTACCAAATACCCTGAAAAAAACACCGAGGCGATACTGCGCAACCATATGCAGCACATGAGCAACGTAAGCTTTATATTTGCAGGCAGCGAATATTCAATTCTACAAGAGATGTTTGTCTCGGCAAAACGCCCATTCTACAACAGTTCTGAAATCATGCATCTCGGTCCTATCGAAGAAGATATATATGTAACGTTCGCCCAAAAGCTTTTTTCAGAGTGGGAAAAGTCAATCACGGACGCACCCATACGATGGGCCTACCAACTTTTTGACGGCAACACCTTCTATCTGCAACGTACAATGAACGGTGCCTTCGCAGACACCTCGAAAGGTGACATATGCGACAACGAAACGGTCATACGCGCAGTGCGGGCTATGTTGGCGTCAAATGAAGTGATCTACCGGGAAATCCTGTCAAATATAAGTATAAATCAGAAATCAATCCTTTATGCTGTGGCGGAAGAGCGCACCGTTGCCTATCCTATGAGCGGTCAATTTATCAAAAGGCACGCACTACAGTCGTCAAGTTCCGTGCAAAGCGCATTGATAAGGCTTACCAGAGCCGGCTTAATCAGTCAATCGGCAGCCGGCTATCACCTCTCCGATCCCCTACTGCGCATTTTCATCAACAGCCTCTACTCCACCCCCGAATTCTGACCAAGCTTGTAAATAACGATAAAAAACTATCACTTATCCGGGAGCTTCATGTAGCGCATGATTTTGTTCGCCCGCCGGTTGAGATAAGGAGTGGGATGCGCCGGATCTCGCTTTATCGGGTTCGGAAGACAGACCGCTATCAGGGCGCACTGACGCTTCGTCAGGTCGATGGCCGGACGTCCGAAATAATACTCGGCGGCGGCCTGGGCGCCGTAGATGCCGGCTCCCATCTCGATAGAATTGAGATATACCTCGATGATGCGCTCCTTCGGCCACATCATCTCGATCAGCACCGTGAAGTATGCCTCCAGGCCCTTGCGCAGCCAGCTGTGTCCGGGCCAGAGAAACACATTCTTCGCCGTCTGCTGCGATATGGTGCTCGCGCCCCGCTGACGTCCTCCTTTCCTGTTCTCCTCCATAGCCTTCTTGATCTCAGTCGTGTCGAAACCATGATGGGTATAAAACCTGTTGTCTTCCGAGGCAACCACAGCACTCGGCATCCATTCCGACATCCTGTCGAGCGCCACCCATTCATGCTTCCAGTGGCGTTGGGTCTCCTTCTGCCTCTCGGTGCCGACCGGACGTATGGCCCGGATCACCATCAGCGGAGTCACCTTCACCGGCACATAGCGGTAGGCCGCCACCGCAAGCACCGAGCTTCCCACAAAAATGGCAATAAGCCATTTCAATATCCTGAAAATAAATCTCATATATTTTTTTATAAAAAAGATAGGGTTCAATTGAAACGGCGGTAGATGTAGCGTGCGAGCCCGTAGACATAGCGACGGAAACCGGGCCTGTAGTAGAGAAGTTTCGAGAACCACCCCATCTTCGGGTCGATATATCTCACGGCGGCTCCCACGAAGATCATGGCTATCAGCGTACCCGGGCCAACCACCTGCCACTGCCATGTGCCGAAATAAAGATATCCCGTAGCCACAGCTATCACCACAAGGCTGATGTCAACCCCGATCTTCACTTTGGCGAAAGGGCGCCCCGTGGCCCTGTTTATCGCCACGACTATCCCCTCTCCCGGCATTGTGACCGAGCCACACCTTATCTCAAACGAGATCCCTATGGCCAGCACCACGCATCCGAGCAACTGCACTATAACCTGCGTGATGATCGTGTCGCACACTATCGGGGAGGTAAGCCACATGTTCATGTCGAGAAGGAATCCGAAAAGAAAACCGATGATTAGCTGGAAAAGCTGCACCATCTGGAAGCGTCGCCGGAGAATGAGGATCTGAAGCACGACTAAGAGGATGTTCATAAGATAGGTGTACTCTCCTATTGTCAGAGACGGCGCCCTTCCGGCATCACCGGCGAGCGACATGACGAACGGGATTGTGGAGATCACACTGCTCCCCAGTCCGGACCTCACCGAGAGGGCCACGCCGAATGTCATTATAAACAGAGAGACAGTCAGCAGCACATGCTGCCAGAGGAATGAGAGGATCTTTTCTTTAACAGAATCTGTTTCTATCGCGATACTCATAATTATGGATTTCCGCAAAAATAACAAAAAATCCCCGTATTTCCCAACTTAACCTGTATATTCAGTGAATGCTACCCCTCGCCCTAATCCCATAAACTCAAGACTTCCGACTTCTGACCTCTGACCTCCGATCTCTGACTTTGAACTACCCGACGTGCCGATTTGTTGTCAGATATATAACTCCTTAAGTTATTCGCAGCAATAAAAATAAGTAAATGAGACATGAGATAGAACTGAAGCGGGCCTACGATCCGGCGTCGTCCGATGATGGGTTCCGCATATACATCGACCGGCTCTGGCCCCGAGGCCTCTCCCACGAGACATTCCATTATGACCTTTGGGATAAGGACGTCGCCCCATCCGCGGAACTTCGTGAATGGTTTCACGCCGATCCCGACAGCCGTTGGGAGGAATTCACGCGCCGCTACAGGGCTGAACTCACCGACAATCCTGCTTTCGCCTCACTGAAAGAGATCATCGCCGACAAACCAAAGGTCACACTCCTTTATTCCTCACACGACCCTCTCCACAACAACGCGATAGTCGTGGAGGAAGAACTGAATTCTTGATTATTATTCAATAATTACTTAATTTTTACTTTATTATGATAAGCACAGATTATAAATTCGGAGAAGTACATGTTCTCGCCACCCAACTCGACGGCGCCATGGATAAAGTCCATTTCAAAAGCATTTTCGAAAATGCCAACGGCGGAGTATCGCTCCTGGCATTCAAGCAGGGCCAGAGTCTTGCACAGCATACCGCTCCGGCAGAAGTGATGGTCTATGTGATCGAAGGTGAGATCGGGTTTACGATGCTCGACAAGCCCCATATCATCAATGCAGGGGAATTCATGCTCATGGGCGAGGACGTGGCCCACAGTGTTGTGGCGAAAGCTGATTCGAAAGTACTCCTCATCAAGATAAAAGCTTAAACGACGGCTTATGGAAAACAGACCTGATATGTTCTCGATGCCCTTTTCACCACAATCACCGAAGCCGTACTACTTGTCAAAACCGAAAGGGGGCACGCCTTCTCGGCGCGCCCCCGCTCAGTTGCAACTTCTTCCGGGATCTCGCCCGGTCTTAAAGTATGAGATTAAGAGATGTAATTATTTATGTTGTTCTATCTGATCTCTACCCTGCATCATTTGTCGGCATAACCCATTAGCGAGCGGTCGAAGCCGGGATTGAAGTCACTCTCGGCCCTCGGTATCATCAGGCGCCAGCCATTCTTATCGCTTGTGGGGTGAACGCGTGAGTAAGTAGCGGGAGTGTTGCCCGAAGTAGGATCGTTAGCCACCCACTTTCTCTCTTCAATTGGAAGGTTCCAGCGCTTGAAGTCATACCAGCAATGCCCTTCGCCCCAAAGTTCGGCACGGCGCGACAAGCGGATATCCTCAAGAAGAGCCTCACCATCGGGAGCCACATATCCGGGAATACGCAGAGAGTTGAGCTCAGAGATGAGCGATTTGGCCGCTGCCGGGTCGCCATCCATATAGGCAGCCTCCGCCTCGGTGAGGAGGAACTCAGTGCCACGCATCCATGGGAAATATGAGTCTCCGTATGTGCCATTGACGCCCACGCTCCACATCTTGACAGTAGCGCCCAGGGTCATGACAGACGGAGTTGTCTCCGCAACGCCTGACATTACCCGACAGTAAGGATATGTATTGGCATAGCCGCTCATAGGGTTGTTATTAAGTGCGTATTTTACGAAACCTTCAGCAAGTTTCCCGAGACCACCCCAGTTGCAGTCCATGGTTCCGGCCACGACATTGTTGGGATCCCAGAAATCTGCCTCCGTTATGCCTGCGACATCCTCATATCCGGGAATAGCGGCAATATCATCGACCTTGTCGGGAGTAAAGAAACACTGCAGACGGATGTCATTCGGATCAAGCTGACGAAGGAAGTCGATATTGGCGTTCATGCCACATCCCCAGTTGGCGCAAAAGGCACCATTGCAGGAGAACCAGCAACCGAACGAGGAATAATATATATCGTTGTCGGGGTTGGTCCACATGTAGTCGCTCGTGTTGTAGATGAATCCGCTCATATACTCATCATTGGAGATGACGGGATAGTTCTGGCGCGCGTTGTGCGACATAGTGCGGGCAGTCTTCCAGTCTTGCTTGATAAGGGCGGCACGAGCGTAAAGGCCGTAGGCTATGTCAAGATTTGGCTCAAATTCATATTTGCGCGACATGCCGCAGCTTTGATAGAGCGCTATGGCACTGTCGAGGTCATCATAGATGAGTTTGAGCACTTCATTCATCGTAGCGACCGGTGCAGGGCCCGTGCCAGGTTCGGTGCGGAGCACCACGCCGTATTTGTTGCCGTTGTCAGAGTCCTGCCATCTGTAGCCGAACCACTGAAGAGCATGTATGTAGCCATGGGCGCGTAGTGTGAGGGCCTGAGCCTTGACCCATTCCCTCTCCGCCTCAGTTCCCTCGGCGGCATCGATTGTAGCCAGGACCGTATTGGCACGTGAGATCACGGTATAGCAATAGTCCCACATACCTTTGACGAGACCTGAGTTCTGGTTGTCAAGAGACTCCCAGCGATACCAGTACTGACCCATCTCGGACATGAAGAAATAGGAGTTGTTGTCGGGGCCGAGAGCCTCGTTTATCCAGTAGAGGGCTGAAGTCTCACCAGAGTGCGAGCGCCCCATGTCATTCTGCGTGTTCATTATTCGGCCGATACCGTAGATTGTCATCTGAGCCGCGTCGGTAGTCGCCACTGCCGTGCCGTCGGAGATGTCGGTGATCGGCTCGGTCTGGAGATAGTCGCTCGCACACGAAGTCATCATGGCGATACCGCCCATCATAGCCAGGGCTCTGTATATCATTGACTTTTTCATATATTCTGATCTTTTCTTTATTGTCTGTTATGTCGCCATGCCACTGAGCACGGCATTTCGCTCGTTTTAGAACTTGGCAGTGAGCTGGAAGGAGAACACTCTTGAGGGCACGAAATATTGACCCTGGCCACCGGAGAAGTTATACTGGGGGTTCATACCTTTGCGCTTCGCGGCGATAAAGAGATTGTCGACCGACATGCCGAGATTGAGGTTCTGGAGACTGAGAGCTCTCACCCATGTCTCGGGAAGGTCGTAAGACACGTTCAGATTCTTGAAGATAAGATAGTCATTGTTGACCACATAACGACTGCTGGAAGCGTTGTTGTAGCCGTTGTAAGCACTGTTGAGCTGAGGAATGCCGTTGGGGTCGATATCCGCTGCCGATCCCATGGCCGGAGCAAGGTCAACAGAAACGCCGTCGTAGGTGTAGGAAGCTGACCCCGGAGTATGATCCGCGATACCTTCGGGCTTGGCAGACCAGGCCTTGAGAAGATCCTTGTGGAGCGCGGAGGGGTAAGAGACACCCACACCCACCAGGCCCGCATAGTTGCCATCGTAGGTCTTGCCGCCGAGGCTGTAAGTGAAGAGCATCCCCAGGGAGATCCCTTTCCACCTGAAGTTGGTGCCAAACGAACCGTAGACAGTGGGCAGCGATGAGCCGATAATCCTGCGCGAAGCATAGGAGGTGTTGTAGGTGTAATATTTGCCATCAATACATACAAGCGACTCATTGTCGGAAGCACTCTTCAAGGCCGTGGCGTAAAGACTGGCGTTATAGACACGCTGGTTCTCATCGTTGTATGAGTAATAGTCGGGCGACTCCGGATCTATATAATAAAGTGAGCGGCCATTGGTCTTGTCAACACCGGCGAACTCGTAAGTGTAGATCTCATATAGACTCTTACCCTTGAAGAGAGCCTGACCGGGAATATCCTGCTCGTCGGGGAGCGAAAGAATCTTGTTCTTCAAGAAAGAAGCGTCGATATTGAAGTTCCACTTGAAGTCCTTGTTGCGGACGATGTCAACTCCGAACTGTAGCTCCCAGCCGATATTCTGCATCGTACCGATATTCTGGAGCACCTGGGGAGCGGTCACCGTATTGCCAAGACTTCCTGAGGAGGGAGCAGCCGAGCGCCAGAAGAGAAGGTCTTCATTGCGCTTGTTGTAATAGCCAACTGAGAATGTGAACCGATCGTCGAAAAGCGAACCCTCGAGAGCGAGATCAAGAGTTTTCGTGGATTCCCAACGGAGATTGGAAGGAGCGAGCTGTCCGGGCACCAGATTGCTTACAGTGCCCCCGATTGACCATCCCCACCAATAATAACCCCAGGAAGCATAGTGACCGGCGGAAGCGTCGTTGCCGACAGCTCCGTAAGCGGCACGCAGTTTCAGATAGTCAATCCAGTTGTACTGCTCCATGAATTTCTCCTTGGAGATCACCCAGCTTGCGCCGGTGCTCCAGAAAGTACCCCAACGGTTATCCTTTGCAAAACGGGAAGTACCGTCACGGCGCACAGACGCCTCGATGAAATATTTCTGGTGGTAGTTGTAGCGTGCTCGTCCCAGGTAAGACTCGAGCTTAAATTCGGTGGAATAAGCGGTCATGTCTTTCATTTCGGCGAAGTTGCCCATGTGGAAGAGACCCTCAAGCTGCTGTCCGCTCTTACGTATATAATTCTCGTCATAGCCATAGGCGTAGTTCTCGTGGTCAAGGAGCACGTCGATGTGGTGTATACCATAATCGTGGTTCCAGTTGATCATCTGCTGGAAAGTATGGGTCTTAGTGCGCATGAACTCCTGATCGAGCGAGCCGACATTGGCCTGCGATCCTATCTTGTTGTTGTTATACTGGAGCTGGTTGGTCTTGTCGCGGAACATCGTGCCTTTCACCGTGGCCTCAAAGCCGTAGGGAAGCACAACAGTGGCGAAGGCGGCGGCGTCGAGCTGGGTGACGCTGAAGTTGCGCCTGTCTTCGCGGATGTTCCAGACTATATTGCCGTCGGAGTTATACCCTTCCTGGTTCCACACAGGCTGCCCCGTCTCTTCGTTGATCACGACATTACCTTCTTTATCGTGGAGATAATAAGGATAGATAGGAGCCTTGTTCTGGGTCATGGAGAATGGATTGTTGGTATAGCCCAGAGCGTCGGCGTCCACGGGGCTGCGCTGCATCTCCTGCTGCGCAGCGCTCAGATTGAGGCCGAGGCGAAGATATTTCGTAGGATTGGCGTTGACATTCACACGGCCACTGAAACGCTCATAGTCGGTGAGGAGCACATAACCGTTCTCCTTAAGGTAACCTCCTGAAGCGAATACGTTGAATTTCTCGGTGGCCCCCGCGATGCTCGCGGAGTATTCCTGACGGTGGCCTGTACGCGATACGCCCTTCCACCAGTCCATGTCCTCTCCACGGTAGCCGGGGAGTATTGTTGAATTCAGCCGTCCGTTCTCGTCAAATACTTTATCTTTATCAGCCTCATAGATATTCAGCTTCGCGTATGTGTCGATGAAAGTGGAGCGCCAGAAATCGATAGCCTCCTGGCGGCTCAGCCCCTCGTTGGTTATCGAGCCGTTGACCTGCGCGTCGAACGCGGTCTGCATCCACTGGTCAGCTCCGAGACGGTCGTACATAGGCAGACCACGCTCGTAGATACCCTGACGGACAGTGAGCGAAACGTCGACCTTGCCCACGTTCTTCGCCTTCTTGGTGGTAATGAGCACTACGCCGTTGGCGCCGCGGTTTCCGTAGAGGGCGCACGAGGCGGCATCCTTGAGCACCGACATCGATTCGATGTCCTGAGGGTTTATGGCGGCGATATCACCCACATACTCCGAACCGTCAACGATAATCAGGGCATCGTTGTTACCGTTGATGGAGGAGAAACCACGCACACGGATGGCCGGAGACTGCCCCGGCTGCAGAGTGGCGCCGGTCACTTGCACACCGGGTGCGTTACCCTCAAGGGCCGAAGTGACGGATGTCACGGGACGGTCTTCTATCTCCTGCGAGCCCACAACAGCCACAGAGCCGGTCAGCGATTCCTTGTTGGCCGTACCGTAAGCTACGACTACGAGGTCGTCGAGCGATGTGTCGGCGTTCTGAAGATAGATCGTCATGTTGTCTGTAAGATTGACAATCTGCTCCTTGTAGCCCACATAGGAGATCTTGGCCTGACGAACGTTAGCCGGCACTGTCAGCGTGAATCGTCCGTCCACATCTGCGGCAACGCCTTGTCCGCCCCCTATGGGCTGTACGGTGGCACCGATCAGCGGCTCCTTGTTGGCCGCGTCAACCACTGTGCCATGATACGTGCGGATCTGCGCCATCGCGCCTATACCGCACATCATGATCGTCATCAAGACTAATAACAGTTTTCTCATACTCTTGATAGGTTATTTGTTAAACTCTTTCGCAAAATTTAATTAAATTTTATTAACAGGAAAATCGTGCACACATTACCAAACCACACTCTCGCATATTTCAGAACTCATTTTAAATCAATGAAGCACACAATAAAACCTTTTCCCATGTCGTGAATCATTTCTGATTTATTAATTCATCGACATTGCAAAATTATATTAATTGAAGCGAAGCGCCAACCCCCCCCCGTTAATATTTGTTAATTGATAGTTAATATTATCTAAAATTAACACAAGTATCATTTTGATACCATATGCAATTCTCTTAATACATCATATGATATTTTCCGACCGGGACATGTCATTCTGACAAAATGTCAGAAATATCGCACTCTTCCCTGCCCACACACTCCTTGGCATTGACACAGCATTTTTCCAGAGATACTATATCGCAGCGCCAACTGGAGCGGGATGAGCCTCAAGTCAGTCACAATTCAAAATAGTGTATGGACCAATATTCCGAACTATAACTATTTCATGACAAAATCCGGCAATATGGATGGGGCTCTTAATAATATAGCGTCTCTCCCGTTATACTAATAACTAAACTGATATTATGAGAAAGATCATCACTATCGTCGCCATGGTTGCCGCGCTCGGATTATCGGCAAATCCCATGCATAAGACATGCCACATTTCAGGCGACGTCACCGGAAGAAGCGAATCAAAAGAGGCCGTCATTATAGAAGCCGACGAGGATTTCCGCGTTGTGCCCTCTATAAAAGTACCCATCATCGACGGCCACTTCTCCCTGCAACTTCCCGCTGATACAGTCCGGCAATATCAAGTGCTGTTCGATGACGAAATCCGTCATGGTTCCTGGCGGTCACGCTACTTCTTCGCCGAGGGCGACAGCGTAAGCCTCAAGGCGGACGGTGAGGATAAGTTTATGGTAATCTCACATTCTCCGGAAAACAGACGAGCGAAAGCCTACGATGACCTGGTGGAAGAGAAATACGGGGCACGCCGTGATTCTCTTGATGCTGAATACGAACGTCTGGAACAGTCGGGCGACCTATATGCGGAGCCATTCAAGACAATCTTTCTTAAAGCACAGGCAGCAAAAAATGACGCCGAACGCGATTCGCTCATGGCGGAAGCACGGAAAATTCAGAAGAATATGAATCATGATATCCTTAGCAAAGCCTGCAAAAAGCAACAGGAAGGATACGACAGTCTCTTGGCCGACATGCAGAAACTTCAAGAAGATTTCGTGGATGAAAACGTCAGCATCTACGGATTGGCTGTCATGAAACGGAAACTCATATTCCTAAGGTCGGATAAGAACGGAAGGAAATGGGCTGAGATCTTCAGGAAGAACTATGCCGACACCCTGACATGGCATCCCTATTCCGGTTATGTGTCTGTACTGGCCGACGGCGTAAACATCGTCCCGGGAAACCGCTATCCGGATTATACCCTGACACGCCCGGATGGTACCACCGAACAGGTCGCATCGCTCATCAAGGGCGCTCCGGCGGTTATCGACCTCTGGGCAAGCTGGTGTGGTCCCTGCCGGCGTCATTCCAAAGAACTTATTCCGGTATATGAGAAATATGCCCCGTTTGGATTCAAGGTCGTGGCCGTGGCAAAGGAGGATGCCGATCTCTCAGCGATGAACGAGGCTATCGCCAAAGACGGCTATCCATGGGAGAGTTTCGTCGATATAGCTGACCGCGACAAGATATGGGCTCGCAACGGCTGCGCCAATGCCGGCGGACGCATCGTGCTTCTCGACGATCAAGGACGCATCGTGGCCGTAGACCCCGAGATCGACGCCATAGCCGAATATCTGAAAACCTTCTACGCCGATAAAGGCAACTGACACAACCCGGGCCGGAAGCCGATGTTTCTAAAAGCCTTCCAAGTGAAAAATCAGAATATCCACACTATTTTTGAGAGGCACTAAATCCTCCGCGACAACATCATACACGAAATCCGCATCTATGCCGAAGTATCCATGAGCTATATGGTCGCGCATTCCCATTATATCTTTCCATGGAATATCAGGACAGATTGCCCCCAACAATGACTTCTCCGTATGTTTGTCAATTTTCTTTACACTCTCTCCTATAGATTCCAACAACATGCATGTCGCAGCCAATGTTTTCATACCTTCCGGAGAACAGGCATAGTCATCTCCGTTTTTTACATTTTTATTCCATTCAAGAATATGCTCGATAGCCTCATTGATTTGCCTAAGCGTATCAATAACAATTTCTTTATCGTATGACATATATGGCATCTTTTTCTATTCGCGACAAAAAGAACGGTCTCAGATTTTTATGACGTCGGATAAGGTCTACGGGAGCACCAAATAATTCTTCAAGGAACAATTTCAGACCAATAACCGATTTCATCTTTGGAGGCATATCCACACAGATATCCACATCGCTGTCAGGCCCGTTTTCTCCCCGGGCCACTGAGCCGAACAGACATAACGATTCTACTCCGAATTCATTCCGGATATGTGATGAAGCTTGGGTAAGGAGATCTATGCATTGCTGACGTGTGAACATAGGCTATCAATATTATGCTACAAATTTAATGTTATTTTCTCAAAAACAGGCATACTTTAAAGTTATTTTATCGAAAGTAGAAGCATCTTGCGGTCATTTCCACATACCAAGACATTTTGCTGCCCGGCCGCATGATTTTATCAGGCGAGAGCGTGCGGATATCAGGGATTATCGGTAATTTTGCAGACATATCTCATTTAATCATGGAAAAGATCGAAAAAACAGTACCCGACTGGGCTTTCAGGATGAACTGCGCAGTGACCGTGGCCGATGCCGACTGCAACATAATATACATGAATGAGCGTTCGCGCCAGACCTTCGCAGCCCGTGGTGGCGCTGAACTCATCGGCCATAATCTGATGGAATATCACAACGAGAATTCCAAAATCATTATCCGGCGCCTGCTTGCCGAGGGTGGCACCAACTGCTACACTATTGAGAAAGAGGGGGTCCGCAAGATGATATTCCAGACAGCATGGCGCGACGACAGCGGACTCGTGGCCGGTCTTGTGGAGATATCGATGGTAATCCCCGAAGAGATGCCTCACTACGTCCGTAGCTGAGAAGCCTGACAAATAAAACAAATTTAGACAATTATGAGACAGACATTGAAAAACAGGATACTGACCGTGGAAATCGACTCTCACGGAGCCGAACTCCAATGCATCACCAACAATATCACAGGCCAACAGTACCTCTGGCACGGCGACGCCGCATACTGGGGACGCCGTTCACCCGTGCTGTTCCCCATCGTCGGCGCAGTGTGGGATGGCCGCTACCGCATGGACGGTAAGGAATACACCCTCGGGCAGCATGGATTCGCGCGCAACATGGATTTCTCCATCATCGAAGATACTCCCGACGACGAGGCTTGGTTCTTCCTGGAGGCCGACGACACCACCCTCGCGAAATATCCCCGCCGATTCCGTCTTGAGATCGGCTACCGCCTTCAGGAAGAGCGCATCTCAGTCATGTGGCGCGTCGTAAACCTCGACACCGAGGAGATGCCATTCCATATCGGCGCACATCCGGCATTCAACCTTCCGCAGTTCGACGCCGCCGATTCCGTCCACGGCTATTTTCTCTGCGACAGCCGCTCTCTCCGCAGTGAGGTGATTGAGGAGAAAGGATGCGTAGGCGACAAACTTGTTGACGTCGATCTCGATGAGGAATCGATGATTCCGATCACAGCCTCACTGTTCGACCACGACGCCCTGATCCTCGCCGACCGTCAGGTGCGGCGTGTGTCGCTCCTCGACAAGGGGCGCAACCCCTATCTTTCGCTGCTCTTCGACGCACCGCTTGTCGGCCTGTGGTCGCCGGTAAAAGCCAACGCACCCTTCGTCTGCATCGAGCCCTGGTGGGGACGCGCTGACAGCATCGGTTTCGACGGGGACTTCGCCGACCGCGCCTACACCAACCTCCTCGCGCCGGGCGCCACGTTCTCCGCCTCCTATCTCATAGTCATCGAAAACGTCTGATCCCCTCCCTGTTTGCCACAAAAGATAAGGCTTTTATCGACGGACTGCCGCGACCTCCTGATCTCGTGGCAGTCCGTCGTCATAAAAGAGACGCGTATCTTTTCGGAAAGGACAGGTGACAAAGTCAAAGGGAGCGACCGGCCCGGCCGGAGGTATGTGCACGAAGCCACATTTTCTATATGTAGAAGTAATTTCTTATGTGTTTATAAAGACCGCGACAACCGTCGCTCCCTTGACACATGCAAATTTAGCACATATATTTCGATTAGCTCCTATCCCACCCCACTATTTTAAAACATCCGCCCTCATTATCGGAAAGATAAATTAATACGACCTTCGCCTACGGCGACATCCTCTTCAAGACAGGAGAACTATTCCACTGTTCTCCTGTCCGGGAAACTACTGTCCTACTGTCCGGGAAATCACTGTTCTGATTCCTTGGCAGCCTTCATGGCTAACTGATAAGAAAATCACAGACGGATGGGGTTATTGAGAATGTAGGGGTCGGCGAGGTGGCGCGGTATGACCTTCAGCAAGGCGGACACGACACTATTGAGCATCTTCTCACGCACATAATCATGACGGATGTAGAGCGACACCCGGCGCATGCTACGGTATTGCCCTGTGAGCGGACGCACGTTCATGCGCTGTCGTTCCGAGAGAAGCGGAAGATGCATCTCCGGTATTATCGTGAAGCCACCATTGGTGTCGACCACCCTTATCAACGTCTCCAGATTTCCTGCCTCATATACCCGCCGCCCTACATCGCGGGCTTTGCAGAAACTGAAGGCACTCTCGCGCAGACATTGCGCCTCGCGCATCACCCACATATTCTCATGGCTGAGCATCTCCGGTGTGAACGACGGCTCCCTCTGCCGGCACTGCTCGGAGAGATAGACCCAGAACGGTTCCTCATATAAGGGAATCTCGAAAATTCCATCCCTTCCGCGCCCCCCCGAGGATATCGCTGCGTCAATTGTGCCGGCCAAGAGAGCGTCAAACATATTTTCCGGACGTCGCTCCTCTATGCTCATCGACACCCCGGGGCAATCTTCACCATAATGACGTATGAACTCCGGAAGTATATAGGGCGCGATACTCGGGCCGACCGACAGTTTGAACTCGCCGGACAGAGAGTCTCTCGTCTCCGCCACAATCTCACGTATGCGCTCGGCCTCCATGAGAGTCCTGACCGCTTGCGCTACAATCCGTCCTCCGATAGCAGTCGGAGACACATTCCTGCTGTTGCGCTCGAATATCCTTACATCAAGCTCCTCCTCGAGGTTGGCCACCATCTTGCTGAGTGTTGGCTGCGTGATTCCGCAACTGTCGGCAGCCTTGGCGAAACTGCGGAATTTGTCGACCGCCACGATATATTGCAATTGTTGAAGAGTCATGGGCATACAGATTTGAATTATTTAAAATATGAGCAGTCAGCATCCGGACACCTTCTGCCTTACCAATAATTGTAGTTGAGCAATCCGGTAAAAACAGGTTTAACCAGCTTTGATTAAAGATTCTCCGGCTTCAGCCGGTACCTTCTCCACAGTCTGGTTTTTCGCCGGTTATCTTCTGAAGCCGGTTGTCTTATGAATTAGCGGACGCCCCGCAAAGTTATAAATAAAAATCCATAAACCGGCCTCCGTAATAAGAGATGACACACCCCGATACCCAGCTGCGTAGCTCTGGGACAGCGGCTTTCCAGCCGCTGTCCAGGTACACAGCTGTCAAACCCCAGTACACAGCCGTCAAACCCCAAGTCTAAAGAATCCCTGCGTATGGTAATCTAAAATGATTTTTTGCCGATTGTGTACCCGCCCTGCGGCTGGAAAGCCGCAGCCCCATAGCTAACGCATCTGTGTACCCGGTGCACGACGATAAAAAGCCGTCAAACCCCGGTACACACCCCTCAAACCCCGGTACACATCCCTCAAACCCCAGTACCCAGCTGCGTAGCTCTGGGACAGCGGCTTTCCAGCCGCTGTGCAGGTGCACAGCCGTCAAACCCAAGTACACACCCGTCAAACCACAAGTCTAAGGAAACCCTGCGTATGGTAGTTTAAAATAGTTTTTGCCGATTGTGTACCCGCCCTGCGGCTGGAAAGCCGCAGCTCCATAGCTAACGCATCTGTGTACCTGTCCTGTGGCTGGAAAGCCGCAGCCCCATAGCTGACGCATCTGTGTACCCGGTGCACGGGGAACGATAAAAAAATACCCTCTCTTACTAAGAGAGGGACAACAATTAGCAATAAGGAATTATTGATGAACGATCAGGGATGTGGAATTAATAATTTGCATTTGCTGTCAAGACGGTCGGCAATCAGCCAACTTTAACTGCTAATCGCAAATTGCTAATTACTAATTGATCCTGGGGAAAGAAATTTTTTCATGTGGCACCAGTTTATGGTGTTAAAAAGCCGGACAGCGGATGTCGTGAGGACAGCTCTGACCCGGATGTAGAAATAATAAGTAAAATTCAAAACTTGGGCATTAAATTCTAATGTCGGCGCATTCAGACAATGGGTGCGCCGCTTTTTTTAATTAATAATTAGGAATTTGCAGTTAGTAATTGAATCCTCATGCGGAGCCGCAACAACCCACAACAGAATACAGAAACCGACAACGAAAAACGGAAAACGAAAAACGGGAATAGACAAAAGCTATGAAAGGATAGTAATTATCTGTTGGTCATCAATGATTGATCATGTAACTTTGCGGAAAAATAAAAGAATACGTTATGAAGCATCTCATCATAGGCGGCGTGGCCGGCGGCGCTACAGCCGCAGCGAGAATCCGCAGGATCTCCGAAAAAGACGATATCATCCTCTTCGAGAAAGGGAAATACATTTCTTATGCAAACTGCGGGCTGCCGTATTATATCGGCGGCACGATCGCTGACCGCGACCGTCTGTTTGTGCAGACACCCGAGGCATTCGCCCGGAGATTCAGGATAGACGTCAGGACCAACTCGGAAGTGACTGCCATACATCCCGACAAAAAAACCGTGGAAATCAAAGGCCCCGATGGAGCCACATATGAGGAAAGCTACGACCGACTGCTCCTCTCCCCCGGCGCCGTGCCTTTCAGGCCCTCTCTGCCGGGCATCGACCTGCCCGGTATTTTCACCCTGCGCAATGTTGCCGACACGGATGCCGTGAAGAGCTACCTCGGAAGTCACAATGTGAGACGCGCACTCGTGATCGGGGGAGGATTCATCGGCCTGGAGATGGCAGAGAACCTTCAGGAAGCCGGTGCGGAAGTTGCCGTAGTGGAGATGGCCGACCAGGTGATGGCCCCGATCGACTATTCAATGGCAGCCATAGTGCATCAGCACCTCCTGGAGCATGGAGTGACGCTATATCTGAACACGGCCGTGACATCTTTCAAGCAAAGCGCCGACGGCCTCACAGTAACCTTCGCGTCGGGAGAGAAAGTCAATGCCGACATAGTGATCCTATCCATAGGCGTGCGACCGGCCAACTCCCTCGCCCTCCAGGCAGGTCTTCAGACAGGAGCCCGCGGCGGGATAACGGTCAACGAATATCTGCGCACCTCTGTCGCCGACATCTATGCCGTAGGCGACGCCATCGAATATCCACACCCGATAAACGGAGAGCCCTGGATGAATTATCTCGCGGGCCCCGCCAACCGCCAGGCGAGGATTGTGGCCGACAACATGGTGTGGGGCGACAAGACAAAATATGAAGGAGCCATCGGCACATCCGTGGCAAAGGTGTTCGATCTCACGGTAGCCGCCACAGGCATGGCGGCCAAGCGTCTGCGTCAGGCAGGAATCCCTTATCTCACAGCCACCATCCACCCCAACTCACATGCCGGCTACTATCCCGGCGCCACCATAATGTCGGCGAAAGTGGTATTCGATCCAACGACCGGCAAACTCCTCGGGGCGCAGGTTGTAGGCTATGACGGCATAGACAAGCGCATAGACGAGTTCGCGCTGGTGATCAAGAACGGTGGCACCGTGGCCGATCTCACACGTCTCGAGCACGCCTACGCTCCCCCATATTCCTCCGCTAAAGATCCCGTGGCACTCGCCGGATACGTGGCCGGCAACATTCTGTCCGGGAAAATGAATCCGATCTACTGGCGTGAGCTCCGAGACATGGACAAGGAGAAAGTGACCCTCATCGACGTGCGCACGGCCGAGGAATTTGCCACAGGTGCCATCGAAGGCGCCATCAACCTGCCGCTCGACGACATTCGTGAATCGCTGGCGAGCATACCCGCCGGCAAGCCCGTGGTGCTCTATTGCGGTGTAGGCCTGCGCGGCTATCTGGCCTCGTGCATACTCCGTCAGAATGGCTTCAATGATGTGCGCAATCTTATCGGCGGTCTGCGCACTTACAAGACAGCCACAGCACCCGTCGCATCCCCCGCCTCATCTTCCGGACGCCATGCCGACAAAACGGAGATGCCGCCAGCCGAAAGACCGGCCACCATTAAGATAGACGCATGCGGGCTCTCCTGTCCCGGACCGATCATGAAGCTGAAGCAGACCATGGAGAAAGCATCCCGAGGAAGCCGCATACTCATCGAGGCTACCGATCCGGGATTCGCACGCGATGCGGAAGCATGGTGCGACTCCACAGGCAACCGTTTTATATCTCACGACACCTCACGGGGTGTGACTTCGATAGTGGTTGAGAAAGGAGAGGGCAGGAAGGATGACGCGGCAGCCGACCGTGGGAAAGGGAAATCGTTCATCCTGTTCAGCGACGACCTTGACAAGGCGCTCGCCACTTTCGTGCTGGCCAACGGCGCGGCAGCCACAGGCGAGAAGGTGTCGATATTCTTCACTTTCTGGGGTCTGAACGCCATAAAGAAAGAGAGAAAGCCCGCAGTCAAGAAAGACATTTTCGGCAGGATGTTCGGCATGATGCTCCCTTCGGGCTCACGCAAGCTGAAGCTGTCGAAGATGAACATGGGTGGCATGGGGCCGAAGATGATGCGCCACATCATGAAACGCAAGAACATAGAGTCGCTTGAGACGCTGCGCGACATGGCCATAGCCAACGGGGTTGAATTCATAGCCTGCCAGATGTCGATGGACGTCATGGGTGTGGCCAAGGAGGAGCTTCTCGACAACGTCGTGATTGGGGGTGTGGCCACCTATATGAACCGTGCCGAAGACTCCAACGTGAACCTGTTTATTTAAAGGTTAAAGAATTAAAGGTTAAAGGATTGATGGTTGAGGGTGAGGGTTTAAAGGGTTGAGGGTTTAAGAAGGGAGTGGAAGAGTTAAAGGAAAGGATCGGTTTAATTTCCCGGATGGCACTGCTGTGCTGGGGCTGTAAGCCACAGTTTCCCGCAACCACCCTCATTCCCCACATCCCTGACTCGTAATCCCCACCCCTCAACCTCTAACCTCCAAACTCTAACCTCTAAACTTTAACCTTTAAACTCTAAACTTTAAACTTTAAACTTAGCCATGACATCATAGCGCAGATCATTGAGCATGGAGCGCAGAGGGGATACTATCGGCTTGAACTCCTCCTCTTTCTCAGGAGCGAATACTGAAAGCGAGGATGAGTCGCAGCTGATCTCAAGTCGGTTGCCTATGCGGCGGGGATCGCCGTCGATATGCACGGGACATTCCTCCATACACGTGATCATGGCCGACTTGATCCTGAACGTGTCGATGCGGGCGTTGCGGTCAAGATAACCCGTGATAAGGTCCACGCCGACCTTCACCGTAGAAAGGGGCGACCCTTCGTGGATCACTATCAGGTCGAGCAGACCGTCTGAAAGCTTGGCGTTGGGCGCTATGTAGGCATTGTTGCCATATTGCGGGGCATTGCAGGCGGCTATGAGGAAGGCCTTCTCCGTGACGACCTTTCCGTCGATAGATATAGCGTAGGGCTGCGAACGGTATTTCAGAAACTCGTTGATCACATTCCTGACATAAGTGATGCGTCCGCGCCGCTTCTCAGTGGCGAACTTCTCACTTACGGCGGCATCAAAGCCCACTCCGAAAGTGCAGTAGAAAGGTTTTCCGTTCACGATTCCCCTGTCAGACCTTATGACGTGTCCCTGACCGATGATACGGAGGGCCTCTCCAACATCCTGGGGTATACCGAGCGACCGCGCCAGGCCATTGCCTGACCCGAGAGGGAGGATGCCGAGCGCCACAGACGTGTGGGCAAGCACGGATGCGATCTCATTGACCGTGCCATCGCCACCGGCGCTTATCACCATGTCGAAGCCGGAGGCCACAGCCTGCGCCGCCAGCTCCACGGCATGTCCGGGACGCTGAGTGCTCACAGCCTCCACGGCTATGCCGCAAGGCGCAAGGCGCTCGCCCACCAACTTCTCCAGGCCGCTCTTCGACCTTGTCCCCGATCTGGGGTTTACCACTAATAAAGCTTGTTTCTGTGCCATATCCGGTGTCTGCAACTTGAAAAATGGTGCGTAAAGTTACAAAAAATTTGTGAGATACTTAGAAAAACCTTAAATTTGCAACATAATCCGCAGGTTTACGGTCATGGCTATCACCCCGACTCCGACAATGTTCCCTCAGAGTGATACAATCCGGACCGCGCCGTATAAAAGATACATAAATAAGTGAAAATACACCGAGAAGGCACCAATATCCTCATTCTCCTCCCCATCGTGCTGCTGGCAGTGAACGTGCCGGTGTGGCTTTTCATGCCCCCGGTGTGGATTCCGTCGGTATGCACCGCCATCTCCCTGGTGGTCTATCTTTTCGTCTTCAATTTCTTCCGTTGCCCGAAACGCAACTACAAGGGGGAGCGCCGCGACATGGTGGTGAGCTCCGTCGACGGCCGCGTAGTGGCGATCGAGAAGGTCTTTGAGGATGAGTACCTCCACAGCGAGGCCATAATGCTCTCCGTCTTCATGTCGCCACTCAACGTCCACGCCAACTGGTATCCCGTCGACGGGGAGGTGGAATATGTGCGCCATCACAGAGGACGCTTCCTCTCGGCCTACCTTCCCAAGGCCAGTACAGACAACGAGCGCAGCACGGTAGGGATCGTGACCTGCGGCCAGCGCATCACGGTGCGCCAGATAGCCGGCGCCATGGCACGCCGCATAGTGACCTATGCGCGCCGCGGATATAAAGCTGACATCGACGACCATCTCGGCTTCATAAAGTTCGGTTCGAGAGTAGACCTCTATCTCCCTGTCGACGCGGAAATCCTCGTCGGAATGAAACAAAACGTGAAGGGAGGCGTTACACCTGTGGCACGTCTTAAGCCAAAACAAAAGAAATGAACGCGATCATACGCAACATACCCAACTCCATCACCTGCGTCAACCTCCTGGCCGGATGCATGGCAATCATAGCGGCCGCCCACGGCCAGGAACAATTCGGCGCCCTGAAAGCCTACGAATGGGCTTTCATATTCATAGCCATAGGAGCCGCCGCCGACTTTCTCGACGGTCTGGCAGCGCGCACTCTCCACGCCTATTCCAGTCTGGGGAAAGAACTCGATTCCCTCTGCGACCTGGTGACATTCGGCGTTGCCCCCGCGATGATTATCCTCAATATCTTCATGCCGCAGCAATGCGCGGCATGGGGAGCCCTGCTCATTCCGGTGGCCGGAGCCATCCGCCTCGCGAGGTTCAATATCGACACACGCCAGGCCACATCATTCATAGGCCTTCCCATCCCTGCCAACGCCATCTTCTGGATCGGCTACGCGGCCCTCTACGCTCACGACGGCGTGACAGCCCTCGCCGAATGGTACTGGTTCCTCCCCGTCCTCCTCGTGGAATGCTGGCTCATGAACTCCCCCATACGCATCTTCTCGCTGAAATTCAAGAATCTGAAGTTCCGCGAGAATTTCGCACGCTATCTTCTCGTGGCAGCCGCGGCGGTATGTTGCCTCGTTCTCGGTGTCGGCGGCCTGCTCTGGCTCATCGTCATCTACGTGCTCCTCTCCATCGCCTTCAAAAGGCAGTGATCTCAGTTAACTCCGCCGGCATCTCTCTATTTGGTGTATCTGCCGGTATCTCTCTATTGGTGTATTTATGGGAATAGCATTAATCATATTTCTTCTTATCCTTCTCCTTTGGCCCACCATCATGAAGTGGGTCGGACGTTTCATGGCACGTCGCGCGGAAGACTATCTGCGCAAAGCCACTGGAATGCCTCCACGCCCCGGCTCACGCCAGGCCCGCAAGGAATCACGCCGCACCTCCGCGACAGGAGGGTCACGACATTCATCTTCGCGGCAGACTCAATCCGGCTACGGATACTATGATCCCGACGGCCCTATCATACCGAAGGAATATGCCGAAGATGTGGAGTTTGTAGAGACAAAAGACTATTCAGAGACCACCATCGGCTCATTCGACGACAACCGCCGCACCACCACCTTCTACCGCGAAAGCCAGGTCAGCGATGTGGAATGGGAGGAGATAAAGACCGGAAAAAAAAGAAAAGACTGATGGCGAAGACTCTCTACGTAAGCGACCTCGACGGCACCCTGCTCGGAGAAGACTCCAGGGTGTCGGCCGAATCCGCGAGGCTGCTCAACGGAGCCATAGCACGCGGGGCCCTCTTCACGGCCGCCACAGCACGCACTCCGGCCACAGTCTCCATACTTCTCTCGGGGATACAAGTCACCCTCCCCATCGTGGTCATGACCGGAGCCGCCATGTGGAACCCTGCCTCCGGGCTATACAGCGACGTGGTCACCATGCACCCCGGCACTGCCGACGAAGTGCTGCGCGCCATCCGTGCCCACTCCCTTCCCGCCTTCATGTTCACCATGCGGGAGGGAGTGATACAGACCTACCATACCGGAACGCTGTCGCCTCTCGAAGAGGAATTCATTGCCACCCGCAGCCTTTCCCCCTACAAGCGATTCCATGTCCCCGCCGACGGAGAGTCGGAGATGCCGGCTCCTCTTTCCGACGTACTCCTCTTCTACGCCATGCAGCCGTCGGCCATGGCGGCGGGAGCCTATTCCGACATCGTGAAGATCGACGGATGCAATCCCATCTACTACCATGACCAGTTCGGCCCGGACACAGGCATACTCGAAGTATTCTCGGCCGATGCCTCGAAAGCCAACGCCGTCAGGAAACTGAAAGCTGCGACAGGCGCCGACAGGATCGTGGCATTCGGCGACAACCTCAACGACCTTCCCCTATTGCGCATGGCAGATGTGGCGATAGCCGTGGAGAACGCTGTCGATGAAGTTAAGGCCGAAGCCGACGTCATCATCGGGCCCAACACCTCCGACGCCGTGGCCCGATACATCTACGACAACCTCTGACGACACATCCCCGACAGCCTCCGGCGACATATTCCCGACACTCCCGGCATAGCCTTGCGCGGAGACAACGATATGCCAAACTTCGCCGTTTTATTCTTTACAAGGGCTGAATACTTTGATATTTACACGTTTTTTGTTACTTTTGCACCTTGAAACGCATTCTCCTCTTTCTTATAGACAGTATCTGCAGATATGAATATCTCTTACAAGTGGCTCAGACGCTACATTGACTTCACACTCGCCCCGAAGGAACTGACGGCGGCGCTAACCTCTCTCGGCCTCGAATGCGACCAGATCGAGGAGGTGGAAAGCATAAAGGGGGGCCTCAAGGGCCTCGTGATCGGGAAAGTGCTCACATGCGAGCCTCATCCAAACTCCGACCATCTCCACATCACCACTGTCGACCTCGGCTCCGGAGAGCCCCAGACCATCGTATGCGGAGCCCCCAACGTGGCGGCCGGCCAGACTGTGGTCGTGGCCACCATCGGCACGACCCTTTACGACGGCGACAAGGAATTCCAGATAAAGAAATCAAAGATTCGTGGCGTGGAGTCTAACGGCATGATCTGCGCTGAAGACGAGATCGGCATCGGCGAAGACCATGCCGGCATCATGGTGCTCCCTGACACAGTGCCCGCAGGAACTCCCGCGGCAGAATATTTCAACGTGGAAAGCGACTACTGCCTGGAGGTGGAGCTCACACCCAACCGCGTGGATGCCGCCAGCCACTACGGAGTGGCCCGCGACCTCAAGGCCCTGTTCGCACGCCAACTTGAGGAAGGGATGGAGCCCGGGGGTAAACCCGAGGCCAAACTCCCCGACACTTCCGCTTTCGCCCCCGACCGTGAAGACGGCGCCGTGGAGATCTCCGTGGAAGACACGGCCGGATGTCCACGCTATTCGGGTGTGACCATACGCGGCGTCGAGGTGAAGGAATCGCCCGAATGGCTCCGCAATCTGCTCACGGCAATAGGGCAGCGCCCCATCAACAATGTGGTCGACATAACCAACTTCATACTCAACGGCATCGGGCAGCCCCTCCACTGTTTCGACCTCGACAAAGTGGCCGGAGAGAAGATCGTGGTGCGCACATGCCCAGAAGGCACACCATTCACCACCCTCGACGGAGTGGAGCGCAAGCTTTCCGACCGCGACCTCATGATATGCGACGCCGAGAAGCCGATGTGCATAGCCGGTGTGTTCGGAGGTCTCGACTCAGGAGTGACAGAGACCACGAAAAACGTATTCATCGAGAGCGCATATTTCAATCCCACACGCATACGCCGCACTGCGCGCCGTCATGGTCTCAGCACCGACGCCTCATTCCGATACGAGCGCGGCACCGATCCCGACATAACCGTCTACGCAGCCCGTCTGGCAGCCATCCTCATCAAGGAGCTTGCCGGAGGAACGGTATGCGGCCCTGTAGCCGACATATATCCCGATCCGGTGAAAGCCGCCGAATTTGACTTCTCCCTGCCATATTGCCGCGACCTTATCGGCAAGGAACTTCCACGGGAGCTCGTGGTAGCCATCCTCAAAGCCCTTGAGATCGAGGTGGCGGAGACCGCCGATGCCGACACGCTCCATCTCACGGTGCCCTCCTACCGTGTCGACGTCACCCGTCCCTGCGACGTGGTGGAGGAGATTCTCCGCGTCTACGGCTACAACAACGTGGAGTTCGGCACCGAGATGCACGCCAACCTCTCGCAGCGCGGCGCCACCGACCTGAGCTACGAACTGCAGCAGCTCGTCAGCGACCGCCTCACCGGCGAGGGATTCATGGAGATACTCAACAACTCCCTTTCCGCCGCCTCCTATTACGAGAAATCGGAGCAGCTCTCCGTCGCCGGATGCGTGAAAGTCATGAACCCCCTCAGCGGCGACCTCTCCGTGATGCGCCGCACCCTCCTCTTCGGAGGTCTCGAGAGCATAGCCCACAACATCAACCGCAAGGCAGCCGACCTGAGGTTCTACGAATTCGGCAACGTCTACTCCACCGACCCGGACAAGGAGATAACAGCCGACAAACCTCTCGCACCCTTCCACGAAGGGATGGAGCTCGGCATATGGATGACGGGCGACTTCACACTCCCATCCTGGAACCGCCAGGCCGCCGAGGCCTCGGCATTCGATCTCAAAGGGATTGTCGAAAACGTGTTCCGGGTGCTCGGTCTCCCCTCCGGAGCCGTAGTCACAAGCCAGACCTCCGACGAATTCTTCGCCGCGCGTCTCGACTATTCCACCCGTCAGGGAAAAAGGATAGCATCACTCGGCATCCTGCGTCACGACCTGCTAAAACGCTTCGGGATAGAGCAGGGTGTGGTCTATGCCTCTGTCGACTGGAATGCCCTCTTCAAGCTCGTCGCGGGCCATCAGGTCACCTATGCGCCGCTGCCCAAGACACAGCCCGTTCGCCGCGACCTGGCTCTGCTCATCGACTCCTCCGTCACTTTCCAGAGCATAGCCGAGACCGTGCGCAAAGCCGAGCGCAAGCTGCTCAAGGGAGTAACCCTCTTCGACGTCTACGAAGGGAAGAACCTCCCCGCGGGCAAGAAGAGCTACGGCATAGCCATCACCCTGCAAGACGACGAGAAGACACTCAACGACCACCAGATCGACGCCGTGATGCAGAAGATCATAAAGGCCCTCGAGGCAACCGGCGCGCAGCTCCGCTGACAATCCACTCTCACCTCGCTCACAAAGAAATACTCAGATATACTTAAGACCATCATATGGGAAGAGCATTTGAATACCGCAAAGCAAGAAAACTGAAACGTTGGGGCAACATGAGCCGCACATTCACCCGCATAGGCAAGGAGATCACGATCGCCGCCAAAGCCGGTGGGCCCGACCCCGACATGAATCCCCGTCTCCGCGTGCTGATGCAGAACGCAAAAGCCGCCAACATGCCTAAGGACACCGTGGAACGTGCAATCAAGAAAGCCACCGACAAGGATGCCGGCGACTACAAGGAGATTGTCTACGAAGGATACGGCCCCCACGGCATCGCCATCGTAGTGGAGACCGCCACCGACAACAACCAGCGCACAGTGGCCAACGTCCGCTCTTATTTCAACAAGCACGGCGGCTCGCTCGGCACACAGGGCTCGCTCTCATTCCTTTTCGACCACAAGAGCGTGTTCCACGTAAAACCTAACGCCGAGACCTCACAGGAGGATTTCGAGCTCAACCTCATGGACTTCGAGGCCGAACTCGAGGCCGAAGACGAGGAATGGCTCATCTACGGCGCTTTCGACCAGTTTGCCAATATCCAGAAATTCCTGGAGGAGAGCGGACTGGAAATCGTGTCGGCAGAGTTTGAGCGCATCCCCAACGACTACAAAGAGGTAACTCCCGAACAGCGCGAGGCCATCGAGAAACTGCTTGAGAAATTCGAGGAAGACGAGGATGTGCAGAACGTGTTCCACAACATGAAAGAGGACGAGGAGGAAGCCTGACGCCTTAACCCTCTTCACCTTTCAACAACCAAAGACCTTTAATCACCACACGGCGCCGGGCCGACAGTCCCGGCGCCGTTTCTTTCAACAAGCCTTAGCACCATGACAGCAAAAAGACATTCGCGGAAGAGCGCGGACGCCGCTACCGAATCACTGACACCGCGCCGCCACGCGCGCGTGGACGTGGCCGACGTGCTCCGCGGCTTCGCCGTGCTCGCCATAATCCTGCTCCATGCCATAGAGCATTTCAATTTCTACCAGTTTCCCGACACATCCGGCCAGAGCGGATGGCTCAACTTCACCGACAAAGCGATATGGGACGGCCTCTTCTTCGCATTCGGCGGGAAAGCATACGCCATATTCGCCCTCCTTTTCGGATTCAGCTTCTTCATCCAGCATGACAACCAGCGCATGCGTGGCAACGACTTCCGCCTGCGCTTCTGCTGGCGACTGCTGCTTCTGTTCCTGATAGGCCAGGTCAACGCAGCCTTCTTCACGGGCGAGGTGCTCGTGCTATACGCGCTCGTGGGCTTCGTGCTACCCCTCGTGTGCCGTCTGTCAACACGCACTGTGCTCACGCTGGCAGCCATCTGTGTGGCCCAGCCCATATGCATTTACCAGGTGATCAGAGGCTGGATCGATCCCTCATACGTGATCCCGGACATCGACGACGCTCCTTTCTGGGCGGCCACATTCGCCGTGCAGGACGGAGGAACATTCCTGGAGACAATAAAGGTGAATCTCTGGGAAGGACAGCTCGCTTCGCTCGCATGGGCCTGGGAACACGGCCGCGTCTTCCAGACAGCCGGACTATTCATGGCCGGCATGCTGATAGGCCGAGCCGGATGGTTCCTCGAAAAGAATCTTCCCCTCTGGAGCCGGGTGCTCGCCGCAGCCATCATCTGTTTCTTCCCCCTCTATGGGCTCAACAACATGGCGGCCGATTACATCTCCAACCCCAACATCCTGACTCCGCTGAAGATAATCCTCTCCTCACTCGCCAACCTCGCCTTCATGCTCATCATCGTGTGCGGAATACTGTTCGCCTACTACCGCACACGCCGGCTCAGCCGAACGCTATCATTGCTTATCCCCTATGGCCGCATGAGCATGACCAACTACGTGACGCAGGGGATCATCGGCTCCATGATCTATTACAACTGGGGATTCCATCTCCAGATGGGCATCACCGGAAGCGAGCTGATCGGCATAGCCATATTCCTTGTGCAATATGCCCTCTGCCGGATATGGGTGAACCATCACTCCCACGGTCCGCTCGAATACATGTGGAAGAAGGCGACATGGATCGAATTCCCCTTCTCTGCAAGAAAATAAGACTCTCATTCCCTATCCCGGCAGTATCCAGCATCCACATGGTGCATTATCGCACATGTCTGGTACTACGCTCGATGCGTGAGTGGATATGAATAAAAAATGCTGATTCTTTTTTCTGAGAATCAGCTTTTTTATTTATCTTTGCAGAGCGATTGCCAAATAATCGCACAACCATATAATCTGACCTGGCCATGGAAAAAGAGATGCTCGTCAGGCTCGTCTCCGACGGATTCGTTGAAGCCAAAGGGGGTAAAGCCAAAGAAACCTACCTGAAGATAATTCCGGCGTTCGAATCCGGAGAATTGCCCTTGAAAAGCCATTATGCTTTCGGATGGATAATCTACTATGCCCTTCACCAGTCGGGAGACAAGGAAATATCAGAGCGCAAGCATCTTCTCGCCAACTATCTTAAGCTTAAGGTAACGGTGCCCCACAAGCTTCACTCCATGATCCTTACGGAGGCGATGAGGCTATATAAAGACGCCCGCTACGCGGCTTTCAACAACAAGGACAGCATCCGGTTCTCAATTGTAGGATTCTCCGGGCTCTGGGGACTTTCCAACCTGCGCCCCGGCGACTGGAGGAGAAAAGAACACGAAGGGAAACCGATGGCGAGCACCGTGGAGAAATTCATCACACTCTATGTCGATGAACTGGAAGAGAAGAAGATGCAACCCTCGGAAGCTTTCATGAAGGTTATCGACGAAGCCTTGACTGCGTATCCAGATTCGTTCAATCTCCTGTCACAGATAGCCGCGGTCCGGATGCTTCAGGGGGAAACCGATGAAGCGCGCCGGCTGCTACGCAAGGCAATCCTCCTCGCCCCGGGCAAATTCTTCCTCTGGAGCCGGCTGGCCTCTACCGTATCCCCTCTGAAGGAGATGCGCCTTCACGTGGCATTGCTCCACCGTGCCCTGAGGTCGCCCGGACAGGAACAATTCAAGGGGCGCATCCGCCTGTCGCTGGCCGAGGCCATGATCATTAAGGAAGCCTGGCCGCAGGCGCTGTGGGAATTGAATAAGGTCAGGCAGACCTACGAAGCCAACGGATGGCATCTTCCACTTTCCTACCACGCATGTATGAAAAAGATTCCGTCCCACACCGTGGCGCAGGATCCGGAACCATTATACGGTAAGGTCGCCCACATGGCCGACAACGAGATCTATGACTCACTGCCTCCGGTGCCGGCGGTAAAGACCTATCACAAGAATCCGTCGCCCGCCGACAGGCAGTCGGGCAGGTTCTCCCGACCGCAGACAGCCTGGCGTGTCACCACGCCCGAGGGGAAAAACTATTGGCTGCAGCCCGCGCGCTTCGGCATCCCCGCCGAGCTCCCGCTGGGCACACGCCTGTCCATCCGCCTACACAACGAGCGCCCCGTGAAAGCCGACCTCGACAGCGTTCCGACACCCTGAAAACTTCTCTCCCGAGTTAAGGATACTCACCGACTGGCTCGCTGAAAAAATAAGAAACTCCTCTAACGTTGTTTTTAAACAGCTTCAAATCACAATGGCATCCCTCTCCATAGACAAGGGATGCCATTGTGATTTGTCGGGCATGACGTAGGCGCAGGTTATTTCAGTTTGGGTTTTAGTTCGTCGGGAGATTCATTGGTGTACATCTTCACCGGCTCTGTGCGCTTCGTAAAGAAGTGGGTTATTACCGACGGCTCGAGTCTCAACGTAGGATTGAACGCATCGCTGGCCATATAATCGAGTATGGCGTTGCGCATCCTCTTTGCCACGATTCTCTTGTCGAGATCCCGGTCTATGTCTATGGTAGTCATGAAGAGTTTCCCGTTGAGCACATTGGCCTCCACCACCATTCCCAACTTCCGGCTCAGATGCCATGTATCGATAGGCTGTATCGGCGACTGATAATCAGCCGGGAGTTCGAGAAGATTCATCACCTGCGCTCTGTTGAGAAGTTCCCACCAGTTGAGATTGCTCCAATCGTCGGTCGGGAACCCTTTGGCAAAGAGCGGATGGGCAGTGTCAATATAGGCTCCTGTGGTGTGCGGCGGACGCATCTTGAACCAGCTCGTGTTCCAGAACACCGGCAGATAATGCTGCACGATGTCGCTCCCGAGCGTCACCTTGCCGGAGACCGTCAGAAGCACTTTGCCACCCTTTTCAAGCACTTCGAGCGCTTTGCTGTCAAGCGTGTCGGCTACAAAAATATCCTTTGAAGCGATTTTGGACTCCTCTTCCGGATAAACCCAGAACTGCCAACTGTTCTTACCCTTACCCGCTGCGTTTGCCACCAGTATAAGACGCATCGGTTCGGAAATTTCCGACAGAGACATTTTCACGACCCCTGCTTGATTGTTCTTTCCTACAGGAATGTCGCCCATCTTGAAGGAACCCTCGGCAAAACGTTTGCCATTGTCATCCCATACAGCATAATCCATCACGGCATCCTCAATCGTACCGACCGAAGCATTCATGACTTCCAACGGCACCTCGAACGTCTCGCGGTTCGTAAACACGAATTTCGGGAAACGCGCCAATGGCACGACCTCGCTGCAAAACTCTCGCCATTCCGGGGCATCCACATACCCTTTCTCCTTCCAAAACACATTGAGGACGCCTTCGAGCGCGGTGCCCTGCCCGCTGTAGTCATTGAGGGCAAGCAGCTGGAAACCGCTGTAGTCCGGAGTTCGCAGATTGCGTTCTATTTCATATTTATAACATAGGGTCTGAAGCTTGCCGCTCGACATGAGGAATTTCTCTCCCATCTCTCCCATGCCGTTTTTATGAAGGAGATCATTGAAAATTTCAAAATTCCGGGCCTTGTACGGACCCGTGTATTGTGAAGTTTCCTTAAGGTCGGGGAAAGCGCACCACTGTCCCTGCTCGTGGGCAAGGATCGGCTCCGTGTTGACGGGTTTCTCCGCCGTAGGTTTGAAATTACGCGGCAGGTTGATATCGGCTGTGTAGTCGTCGTCGCTCGAGGGCCTCTTCCGTCCCCAGGCAAGACCGCGCCCCCCGCCTTTCACATGATATTCGCTACCGTCGTCCCAGGCCCATCCGCCACCTACGGATGCCCCGCAATATATTTTCGACGGGTCATATCTCTTCATTTCATCGACCCAACCGTTGCAGTATGTCACCCAATCGCCCGCGGGCTCGTTTCCGGCTGCCATCATCACAAACGACGGATGGTTGCCATAGGTGTCGACAATCCTTTTCGATTCTTCTAAAAGATACTTGTCGATGGTCATTCCGGCGTTCAACTTCACCCCATGGTTGGGCCATGACGGGCCTTCCGGCTGAAGATATACCCCTGCCTTGTCGGCGGCGGCGAATGCCGCTTCGGGAGGGCAATAGCTATGAAAACGCATCATGTTGATGCCATATTCCTTACATTTATCAAAGATCCCGGCCCACGATTCCTCGTCAGTGGGTGGATAACCGGTCAAAGGGAAACAGCAGTTCTCGACCGTGCCGCGCATGTACACACGTCGGCCGTTTATCAGCATTTCTCTGCCGGAAACTTCGAAATCACGCATTCCGAAGACGGTATGTGCCTCATCCCCGTTCAAATTGACGGTAACATCATAAACCGGAGTAGAGAATTCATCCCAGGTCTGCATCCTGTCGCCCATATCTATGACAAAAGTAAGCGTATCGCCGTTCACCACTGGTTTTCCGCCGGTAAACATCGCTCCTCCTACAGAAGAAACGGCCTTGACCGACGTCTTACCGATTTTCCCAGACTTTCCACCTTTGATTACCCTGACAGTAGCCTTCCTCCCTTTGACATCGGGATAGACTCTTACATTCTCAATATAAGAATCGGCAGGGGTTGCGCGAAGCAAGATATCTCCGATCACGCCGTTCCAGTTACCTTGCGTCTGGTCGGTGACGCTATGCGAATCCTGACCCACGCACACGTTTTCGATGCCGTTGTAGATTTTCAATTCAATCTCGTTTTCCCGGCCCGGTTCTACATATTCCGTTATGTCATATTCATGCGGCGTGGAAAGCGACATCCTGTGTCCGGCTTCCTTGCCGTTGACCCATAGTGTGGTCTCTATATGAGGACGTTCAAGATAGAGCACCACCCTCTTCCCTTTCCAGCCGGAAGGGATCTTCACCTTACGTCGGTAATAGGCGTTTCCAACATATTCTTTGTCGGGAGTGAGAAAAAACGGGAATTTTATGTTGCCCTTCTCACGGTATGGCTGCATATCTTCGCTATAGTAGTACGACATATCGTAGAGCGAACCAGTCCATCGGGTGGAAGCATCCACATCGTTTCCCTTGCTGTTGGTCAGCATCGAACCGGGAAGGGTGATCACATCGTCATACGCCTTTGTGTCGCCATAACCGAAATCCCACGTTCCGGAAAGATCGATTGTATTCTCATCCCTTGCTTCGGCAGCAAAGGTTGCCATAATCATCAATATCAACAGTTGTCGTCTCATGGTAGAAATGTTTGTATCGTTACTTCCTTTATCTCCTCTCCGGGCGTAGTGTCAGCCTCCTTTGGGAAATAGACAGGCATATTCCTCTGAATAGGGAGTATGCGCACCTCAAGTTCGGAGACGTCTTCAGGGAGGCGCCATAGTCCGTAAAGCATGGGGCGACCGTTGTAGAAGTTGTCGTCTATAAGCTTGCCGTCGCAATACAACCGGGCCACATCACCACGATAATTTATATTCAACAGTCTTCCTTCTCTCTCCTTCCCTTTGGGCAAGTTGCAGACAACATAGACAGCGGCATTCTCAAAGTCGGTGTCCGCGGGAGCCTCGGCGACCTTGTTTACTCCGATTGTAATATGCCGATTCCCCTTGGCATCCGAGATTTTCCTGACCGTCGGGAGCGCCACATCTGCAAGTACAGTCTGGCTGTCAAGGAAAAGCCTTGCCGCTTCTTCCGGAGAGAGAAGATATATATTCTTATACACCGGACGCTCCGCACCTTGCGCCTTTACATTCTTCAACACCTTCCCGTCGATGGCGATTTCGGTAGGAATCCCGGGAATCTGCTCCATATAGATCTTGCCGTCGCGATGTGCTATGAGTTGGGCAGTGGCATAGCGTATGCCATCAATATTCACAGGAAAAATACAGACCGTGCCCGAAGGAACCGTAATCCCTTTTGAAGGGAATTTCACTCCGCATACGTCAAACCTCACACCCTTCTTCGCCGAGAGTTTCTGTAGCCGTTCATAATTGTTGACAAACACGAAACCGCTGTCACCTTGCGAACGATAAGACCATCGGAGACCGGAATCCTCTCCCTTCTTTAAATCCTGCGACATCGGAAACGAGGCCTCCATCGGGGCGAGGATATTGCCGTAGTCGTTCATGAAAAGATGTAGTTTCCGCAGGGAATAGTAGTGGGGATATGGCTGACCAAATTCCCCGAGCGGAGCCTGAAAATCATAGGTTTTCACAGGCATGTCGTTATGGTTGGTCGCAGGGCTTTTCTGCACCTCGTTGAGATATATGCCGCTTTCGGGATTCGTGCCGCCATGATACATGTAATAGCCTAAAAGGTTGCTGCCGCTTCCGAGTTTCACCACTGCGAGCGAATAGGCGTCTTCCGGATAGATAAATGGTCGGCGGTGATATGCCGTGGCCATGCCTCCCCCCAACTCACAGGTGAAATAAGGATAGAGCTCGTCCCCTTCCGTCAACTTCTCCTTCTGATCTTTTATCTGCTCAGTGGCTATGGCTGTCGAACTTCTGAAATTCTTGAAGTTGAATGCTTTGTAATAGTTGCCCGCAGTCGGTTTTGTCGAACGGTCCCAAAATCCGTCGGCATAGTCGCCATAGAGGGGAAGCATCTCTCCATATGGCACCGGTGAAGCCAGTTCCGGCCAACCTGTGCGCGTGTAGAAAGGAAGATCAAACCCGATCCTCTCGGCTATCCCTTTCAAAGCCATAAGATAAGAGCCGTGGCCGCGATATTCGTTGTCGAACTGGCATGCCATAAGCGGGCCTCCATCTTTCCATTGCAACCCCTGCACCTGGGTGAATATCTGGCGATACAATCGCTCCACGAGCTTCAAAAACTCCGGATCTTCCGATCTCGATTTTATCCCTTTAGCAAAAAACCAGTCGGGAATCCCGCCGTTTCTCACTTCGCCATGACAGAAAGGCCCCATTCGTATCACCACCGGCATCCCCTCCTCCTCGCAGACTTCCAGAAATTTCCTGAGGTTGCGTCGTCCGCTCCAGTCGAACACCCCCTCTTTCTCTTCGATGTGATTCCAGAACACATAAGTGGCGATGACCGTCACCCCTCCATCCTTCATCTTTCTCACCGATTCCGCCCATTCGTTTTCAGGGAGTCTCGAATAATGTATCTCCCCCATCACCGGCATCACCCTCTCTCCGTCGATTATCAGGCTCTTCGAATCCCATTTCACTTCCGGATTCACCGCATAGCTGTCTGTTATCGACGGCAACAACGCCATCGCCATGACAAGGATCTTTACAAATCGTTTTGTATTCATAGATGCAATTATCTTTAAATCTAATAGTCTGTTTTATCATATGCAAATTTAGAAGTTTGTTTAAAAATGAACGTTAAATTATGGGCGGCAATTTTTTAGTTAAAATTCAATTAAGGCAAAGGAGCATAGCGGGCTTTCTAAAGCCATAACCATCAAATAGGCTTCTCCTGAAAAAGCATCCCTATTCTGCATTCTCAGCCAAAATATGGATAATCACCCTAATCGTCTAATTATACCATACAGGAATCTGGCAATACCGCATATGAAAAAGTTTTAAACGACTGTATTCCCTGGTGGTTGATGTTCATCTTCTCAGCTTCAGCCAGATAACGGTCGCTGTGGGCTTTGTCGCCGAGGCCGGCGTAGCCGAGGGCAAGCATATAGAGGCAGTGGATGCGGCTCATCTCGTCGAGGCTGCCGTCCCACACCTGCAGGTCGGGAAGACTGACGGCGAAATAGTCCATGACCACCTTCTCATGCAGATGCTGCTTGCCATAGTCGACGAGACGGTTGAAGTAGGAACGGGCTCTCTTCTCGTCACCAAGGGCACGGAAGGCGAGACCGGCATAGAAAATCTTGTCGGGTTTGGCATCGTTGTAGTACATGGCGGCAGCCGGTTCCGTCGGGCCGAGAGTGGCCTGTTTGAAACACTCGCGGGCTTTCTCTTCATCACCGGCGGCGCGGTGGCATATGCCAAGAAGGTAGTGGAAGTCATTCTCCTGAGCGCCGTAGAGCTTACCCTCTCCAAGATTATGAGGATATTCGAGACATTGTTCAAGCAGCCCGATTGCCTCGTCATATTTTCCGGTGTTGATTGCCTGTTTGGCCAACTCCACACGCGATGTCTGGTATTGCATGGGCACTTTCCCTTCGCCACCCTCCCATGGATGGAACTTATGGGCATCAAGCTTTTTTTTGGCAGCCGTATAATTTCCACATTGGTTGAGAAGAGTGATTTCTTCGAGAATGAGGTCGTCACGCTGTGAGATGAGGTCAGGATATTTCTGAAGGAATGCCAGACGCCCGGCATGCGGACGCTGCAACTTTTTGTAAAGCTGGTCCAACTCCATCAGCACGCGGGAATCGGTCTCGTCGAGAGAGAAGGCTTTCTCCATCGCCTCGACTGCTTTTGCAGCATCATTGCGCTTGTTGTAATATACGAGCGCGAGGTTGCGCCATGTTGTCGGGAAAGCGGGATTGAGTCTTGCCGCCTCCTCCCAATGACTCTGTGCGAGGTCATATTGGCGTTTGTCATAGAACAGGTTGCCGAGAAAATGGTTGGCATACGCGTCTTCAGGATTGACCTCAAGAGCCCCCCTGAGCGCAAGAATGGCTTCAAGACGGTTGGGAAACACATACTCGGGAGAATCGGCCTGACCGGCCGCGAACGACCCGGCAGCAGCGACTTTATCGCCCTTCTGAAGCATGGCCCATCCGAGATAATAATGGGTCATGGCTGTGGTCGCGCCGTTTTCCTTTGCAATCGCCCAAACTTTTTCAGCCTCATCCCAAAGACCGGCATCGCAGAAATCGAGAGCCAGCTCATCGTAGTTGTGAGCGTTGCCGTGCATGAGCTGAACCATCTTCGCGGTTTCGCCGAGGAGGAACAGACATCCGTAGTTGAAGAGGTCGATTGCCATAGAGTCAGCGCACAACGATCTGGATTCTTCCTCTCTACCCATTTTCAACAGTATCGCAGCCTTCAGGGCGCGAGCCTTTGCATTGTGCCAGTTGCGCAGCAGCGAACGGTTCACCTCATACAGAGCCTCCTCATAATTTTTCCGGCGGCAGCTTATCTGGGCGCAGGCGAAATAGCCGGCATCCTGCCATGCCCCGTTCCATGTCGATTTGTAGAAGCGGTCGTAAGCCTCATCAAGACGGCCCTGATACTTAAGGGCAAGACCGAGATTATAGATAGGCTCGCCATCGTAGGGATTTGGATTGCGTTTCTGAAGGATCCTGACTGCCTTCGCAAGATATCTCTCGGCCACCTCAAACCGGCCCTTGCGTATATGCCACAGACCGAGGGCATTGTTACAGCGTACGTCATCGGGATCGCGGCGCAGCCCCTCCTCGTAATAATCTACCGGCGAATAGGTTGCGTGGCGATACTGCTCGAGATGCAGACCTGTGAGGAACAGCTGCTCCACAGTCTTTATCTGTTCAGGAAGAAGAGCCGCTTCGGCAGCATCGGGAATGGGGCGTATTTCGTCAGGCTCGGCTTCCCACTCCATAATCACACGTCCGTCACGGATAAAACCGACCTTGATGTCCTGAAGGGTCGCACCGTTGACATCGACGGTCTTTTCCCATACTTTCTCTGGAGTGATTGTCACCTCCTCGTTCAGAACGATCTCCCCGGCCTTGTCGCGGATCACGACAGTGACAGTCTGCCTGTTGGTCGCGAAGACTTTGAGCTCCGCTTTCCCCTGCTCCGGCATCTCTACATTCATCAGCAGGTCTTTAGTGGCATTCTTCACCACTCCAAGCTCACGGTAAGGGAGGAAATATTGCGTGAATTCCTTCTCCTCGTAAGGCATTAGCCATGTGAAGTCGGGCTGGTTTTCGGTGTAGACACCCGCCATAAGCTCGATATACGGACCGTCGTCATCGGTCAGACAGCGGTCCCAGGCGCGGCCGAAGTCTCCGTTGCCCCAAGTCCACTGCTTTTTGCCGGGCGACACATGGTGGGATGCCACGTGGAGCATACCGGCCTGCGTGTCGAATTCATAGCCCCCCTCGAAGTCGTACTTGGAATTGACACCCATATACGATGTGGGCACGAAAATGTTCTTGTAGTTTGCGATGTCCACGCCCGAGGAATAGTCCATCTTGTAGTATGTGCCGGTCGCGATGGGGAAGGAAGAGACAGCGCGTTTGCCGTGGTCGAACACGGCATTGATATCCGGAGGAAATACCGATCGGTAATGATCATTGACCGCCACCGCCGGATTTGCCCACCACAGGAATGTCTGCGGCATATCCGTGCGGTTGTAGAGCACACCCTTTATCTCAAGATAGGCGCAGCCGGGACGCAGGGTGAATCCGGCCATACCCTTCTGATGAAACATGCGCTCCATCTCGCTCACCCAGACTGTCACGGAGCCATCCTCATGCTCCTCTATCGTACAGTCGACTGGCATATATGTCGACGGGCGGTGGTGCTGAGGCCAGTTGAATTCGATTCCTCCCGATATCCAGGGTCCGGCAAGACCTACGAGCGCCGGCTTGATGACATGATTGTAATATACGAAATGACGTTTCTTGATCTTGTCGTAGGCCATCTGTATACGCCCGCCCAGTTCGGGAAGCACCATGACCTTTATATATTCATTCTCAATGAAAACAGCGTTCCATTCCCTGTCATGCTTCTCATCCGCTATGGATTCTATCACAGGATATGGATAGACCACGCCGCTCGATCCCTGATATACCCTCTTTTCAAGGAATATAGGATTCTTTTCCGGTTTCCCGACCTCATATGTAGGGATAACCACCTTTTCTCTCCATGCTTTTACCATTGTTGATATGACTGTCTTTTTTATTCAAAAACCTGTTGATTCAATTTGAGTTTCGTTGTCTTTTACCAACTCTTTTTCAAGTTCCTCAAGACTCTTACCTTTTGTCTCGGGCAGTTTCGCGGCAAAGAGTGCGAATCCGGAGGCACAGATGGCCGCGTATATCCAGAATGTGCCGTAGCTGCCCAGGGCACTGTTGAGCAACGGGAAGGTGTAGGTCAATGTGAATGAGCCTACCCAGAGGGCGAACGTGCATGTCGCCACGGCAACCGCACGCACCTTGTTGGGGAAGATCTCAGCTATGAGCACCCACGTCACAGGACCAAGCGTCATGGCATAGCAGGCTATGGCGGCCACTACAAGGATTATCATGAAGAAGCCTGTGACGTGCATCCGATAGCATGTGCCCAGAATGGCATAGATCACAGCGAGCCCGCCGGCTCCGAGAAGCATGAGTTTCTTACGTCCGAGCCGGTCGACGGAATATATCGCCACAAAAGTAAAAATCACATTGGTGACGCCCGTAAGCACTATGTTGAACAGCATCTCTCCAAGATCGTAGCCGGCATCGGAGAATATCTCCTGGGCATAGTTGAAAATGACGTTAGTGCCACACCATTGCTGGAATACAGCCACAGCTATGCCGAGCCACAGCACCAGGCGGTAAGGTCTGCCGAACAGCACACGCAGTCCCCCCTCTCCCGACGCACCTTTCTTATTGTCTGCATCAGCGACTGCCTTCAGCTCTGCCTCGGCATATCCGCAACCCCCTATCTCCGCGAGAATCTTCAGGGCTTTGCCGCTATGGCCTTTCATGGCAAGCCACCTGGGACTCTCCGGGATGAAGAACACAAGCACAAGGAACAAACCGGCGGGGAACGCGGCGCTCCAGAACATCCAGCGCCATCCCTGCAGCACGTTCCAGGAATCCGCCGGAGCGACGGTCATGCCCGCGGGCATAGGTTCCGCTATCAGATAGTTCACGATCTGCGCCCCCAGGATACCCAATACGATCGTGAGCTGGTTGAGCGAAACGAGCTTGCCTCGTATGTGGCTGGGAGCCATCTCGGCTATATACATCGGGGAAAGACCGGAAGCGATGCCTATCGCTATTCCACCCACGAAACGCGCCGCCAGAAAATATCCGAAAACATCGAACGCTCCGGTGCCGTAAGCCGAGACAAGGAATATGAACGCCGACAGCAGCAGAAGAGGCTTGCGGCCCAGGCGGTCGGCAACGCTTCCGGACACCATCGCCCCGACAAGACACCCGGCGAGAGCGATGCTCATGGCCAGACCTTGAAGCTCGGGCGAACCGTCGATTCCGAAATATACTTCATAGAACGGTTTTGCTCCCCCGATCACGACCCAGTCGTAGCCGAAAAGCAGACCGCCCATGGCCGAGACAAGGCAGATAAAATAGATGAATCTGTTGTTGAAAGTTCCCATTGGTATTCAGCGTTAGTTTGCGATGCAAAATTACTGACTTTACGACTGCCCCGAAATGGATTCCTATCGAAAAAACATGGACTATCCTGCTGTCACACCCCCCGCTGATGAAAGATATCGGATTTTATTAGTAATTTTGCAGACAGACAAAACATTCATTTCTAAAGAGCGGGGCCGCAGCCTGCTTCAATCTTGAACCATGAAAAGGAAAGACGGCTTTAAAGGAGAGCGCAGCATCGTTCTCCCACAGGCAGTGATAAGGCTTATCGAAGACGACCCGGTGGCATCGTCCATATTCATCACGGATATAGGATATTATCCCAAAGCCAGATATCATTACCGCAAAAGGGAACCTCCGATAAGGGAATACGTGTTCATATACTGTGTCGACGGCAAGGGCTGGTATGTGGTCGGCGGTAGAAGATATGCCGTGAAGCAAGGCCAATATTTCATTCTTCCGGCTGAGGTTGTCCATGAATACGGAGCCGACGAGGATGATCCATGGTCGATCTACTGGATCCACTTCCGTGGCACGCTCGCGAGATTCTACGCCGGCGGCTGTCTCACCCCGGCGGACATCAAACCGGGAATAAACTCCCGGATAAACGCCCGCATCAGCCTTTTCGAGGAAATATTCAACACCTTAAACACCTCCTACGCCATTGAGAACATACGGTATGCCATGGCCACTTTCCAGCATTATCTGGCATCATTGCGCTACATACAGCAATACCGGGGCGCGGCAGTGACGCCCGACAGCAGCGATCTCGTCGGAATGGCTATTCATTTTCTTGAGGAGAATGTGGAGCGGCGTCTGACAATAAATGAGATATGCGGTTTTGTCGGACTCTCCCCCTCACGGCTCTCGACAATATTCAAAGAACGCACCGGCTACAGCCCGTTGAACTACTTCCTTTTGCTGAAAATGAAGAGAGCATGCGCCTTTTTAGACGACACAGAAATGAAAATCACCCAGATAAGCGCCAAATTAGGGTTTGACGACCAATTCTATTTCTCGCGTCTCTTCTCCAGGATGATGGGCATGAGTCCCCGCTCCTACCGCCACCGCTCCAAGACCTGACCGTCTCGCTTTTGCTCCGGTCTCGCAGGTTAGCTCAGGGGTTGTTTAAAAGCTTTTAACCAACTCCTTACTTGGACAGCATAAAAGAAACCATGGGGCTATGGTCCGGAAAAGGCACCATAGCCCCATGGCTATAATTATCTGTAATTTATTCTTTTAGAATTTATAGCTGAAATTCAGCATCACGGGAAGAGCGCCGAAATCTTTCATGTAGCGGTATTTGAATTCCAGACCGGCCGCGAAGTTAGATGAGAATTCATACTCGCCGCCGAGACCTACGTTGAATACGAAACGGCTGAGATTAGTACTGAGATCACCTTCACCCAAATGGACATTACCATAGCCGAGTCCGGCCAGAGGATAGAGGTAGAATCCCTGCGAGAGAGGAATCATGAAATTGACATTGGCTGTAGCGTCAAACGTGCTGACATACTTATCCTTGAAACCGCCATTGAGATCTACCGCTATGCGGATGAGATCAGTGGCCGAATACTGTATGCGGCCGCCGAGCAGGAAGTTCGTGGGACTTCCTTCTCCCTCTATCATAGGAGCGACTCCTATGTTAAGTCCTATACCTGCCTGGCCCGCGTGCTGCGCCATGGCTGCCATGCTCCCTGAGAGCAACACCACTAATGTGAGTAAAAGTTTCTTCATATTTTATCAGTTTTGGGTTGTCCGATGCCGGTCTACGGGAAGACGCACTCTTCCCTTTCATATATTTTAACACAGCATGCCCCATTTTGTTTCAGCCCCTACGTCATTAAAAGGGAAAATGCAATAGGGGAACAGCGCACTTCTTAAGATTTCGAAATATACCAGACCCGTAATCCCGACAACCATCCTGCTCCCCCATTTTTAACGAGATGGATTGAACCTAAGCAAACCGCCCATGTTGTATAGATAGTTAGAACTTGTTTAAAAAGCAACTTCTTAAAGTAAAAAACAACAAAGTTATGAAAGACACACTTCCTTACAAAGGCGGACTGACCCGCCTCTGGTGGATTCCCCTCATCACCGGAATCCTCAGCATCGGTTTCGGCATATGGTGCCTCTGTTCGCCTGAGACCTCACTGCCTGTTTTCGCTTACGTGTTCGCCGGAGCCATGTGCCTTGCGGCTCTTCTGAACTTCGTATATTCATTCCTTAATTCCGGCAGGGATTCCGGATGGGGATGGTCGCTGGCGCTCGGCATACTTGAGCTCATCGCCGGCGTATGGCTGTTTTCACTCCCTGAAGTCCTCCTGGTCGACACATTTATCTTCGTGATCGGCATATGGCTGATCGTGGCGGCCATCAACTCCATCTGCGAGGCATCGGTCCTTTCCACCGTCTCTCCGGCATGGATGATATGGATGATCCTTCTCCTCATAGCCACCATCATCCTCGCCTTCGTATTCCTTTCCAACCCCATTGCCGGCGGCATCGCCGTTTGGCTATGGATAGGGCTGTCGCTGATAACCTTCGGGATATTCCGCATAGCATTCTCGATGAAAGCCCGTCAGGTGAACAAACTCACCGGAGGAATGCTCTGAACTCCATTTTCAAGATCCTGATCCTGATTGATATCCGGGTCCGCACCGTCCCGCAAGAAGACGGATGCGGACCTTTTTTCATGTGCCGGAAGCAACCGCCCCCGCAATTTATTGCTCCTCCGCTACGTTAGAGAAATACCCTCCTCAGACAAAACGAAACCTCAACACAGCAAACAATGAACATAGCGATTGTCGGAACAGGATATGTCGGACTCGTGTCGGGCACATGCTTCGCCGAAATGGGCATAAACGTGACATGCGTCGATATCGACTCCCGCAAGATAGAAAACCTCAGGGAAGGGATAATCCCGATCTATGAGCCGGGGCTCGACGAACTCGTGCGCCGAAACTCGGAGGCAGGACGCCTCCATTTCTCCACAGATCTTTCGGAAGTGCTTCCGGAGGTCACCGTGGTCTTCTCCGCCGTGGGCACACCTCCCGATGAAGACGGCTCGGCCGATCTCCGTTATGTGCTTGAGGTGGCCCGCACTTTCGGGCGCCACATCACACGCTATACCCTGCTCGTCACCAAATCTACCGTGCCCGTAGGCACCGCGGCAAAAGTGCGCGAGGTGATCCGGGAAGAGCTCGGGCGGCGCGGGGTCGACGTCCCCTTCGATGTGGCCAGCAATCCCGAATTCCTCAAGGAGGGTGCGGCAATAAAAGACTTCATGAGCCCCGACCGCGTCGTGGTAGGCACCGACAGCGAACGGGCCCGCAAGACAATGGAGCGCCTCTACAAACCCTTCCTCCTCAACAGCGACCGCATGATCTACACCGACATCCCCTCCGCGGAGATGATCAAATACGCCGCAAATTCAATGCTCGCCACCCGCATATCTTTCATGAACGACATCGCCAACCTCTGCGAGCTCGTAGGCGCCGACGTCAACATGGTGCGCAAGGGTATCGGCACCGACACCCGCATAGGGAAGAAATTCCTGTATGCCGGATGCGGCTACGGCGGATCATGCTTCCCGAAAGACGTCAAGGCCCTCATAAAGACAGCCGACAGCAAAGGCTACGACATGAAAGTGCTCAAGGCCGTGGAGGAGGTCAACGAGCGGCAGAAATCCGTGCTCTTCGACAAACTGTCGCGCCACTTCGGCGGCGATCTCAAGGGGAAGACCGTGGCTATGTGGGGCCTGGCCTTCAAGCCCAAGACCGACGACATGCGCGAGGCCCCCTCGCTCGTGCTCATCGACCTCCTGACGCAGGCGGGAGTCAGGGTGAAGGTGTTCGACCCCGTGGCCATGGAGGAATGCCGGCGCCGTGTGGGCGACAGGGTGACCTACGCCGCCGACATGTATGAGGCCGCACTCGACGCCGACGCGCTGATGCTCGTCACGGAATGGAACGAGTTCCGCATGCCCTCCCTCCCCGTGCTCGCCCGCACGATGGCAGGAAAAGTCATACTCGACGGCCGCAATCTCTACGACACGGAATATCTCGCCGAGTTCGGATTCACACATTATAAGATAGGTTAAAGATGAACGACAGGATTCTCCTTTGTCTGTGCCACATGAGCGGCAACGAACAGCGCTTCATCGACGAGGCATTCGCCGACAACTGGGTGGTGCCTCTCGGCCCCAACGTCACCGGATTCGAGAAAGACCTTGAGGATTTCTTTCTCCGTGACCCTGAGCTTAAGATATCGCCTGAAGAGCGCGCGCTGCTCGAAAGGAAACGCATCGTGGCCCTCTCCTCAGGCACGGCCGCCATCCATATGGGGCTCGTGGCCCTCGGAGTGGGACGCGACGACGAGGTCATGGTGCAGAGTTTCACATTCAGCGCCTCAGCCAACCCCGTCACATATGTGGGCGCAACCCCCGTGTTCGTAGACTCCGAGTCCGACACATGGAACATCGATCCCCGCCTTCTCGACAGGGCGATAGCCGACCGTGTGGAGAAGACCGGGAAGAAACCCAAGGCCATAATCCCCGTATACCTCTACGGAATGCCCGCGAAGATAGATGAGATCCTGGAAGTGGCGCGAAAATGGAATATTCCCGTGCTCGAAGACTCCGCCGAGGCATTCGGAAGCCTCTACAAGGGGCGCCCGTGCGGCACTTTCGGCAGCTACGGGGCCCTCTCCTTCAACGGCAACAAGATGATCACCACCTCCGGAGGTGGGGCGCTCATATGCCCCGACGAGGAGGCCTACCGCCTGGTGCTCAGCTACGCCACTCAGAGCCGGGAGCCCTTCCCCTGGTATCAGCATGAGAGGATAGGCTACAACTACCGTCTGAGCAACATCTCCGCCGGCATAGGCCGTGGCCAGATGACCATAGCCCGCGGACATCTCGCCCACCACCGCGCCGTGCAAGCCCTCTACCGGAGCCTTCTCGCCGACGTCGCGGATCTGGAACTCCATGAGAATCCGGGCAATGATTTCGACAGCAACTTCTGGCTCTGCACCGTGACCTTCACCGACGGAGCCGCCGTGAAGGGTGACGACGGCTGCGGGCGCCCCGAGGCAATGCGCCGCCATCTGGCCTCCCGCGGCATCGAGAGCCGCGCCCTCTGGAAGCCCATGCACCTTCAGCCCGTGTTCGCCTCCTCCCCGGCCTACGTCAACGGAGTGAGCGAAGACCTCTTCAGCCGCGGGCTCTGCATTCCGGCGGGCCCGTGGGTCGGAGAGCCGGAGGTGCGCAGAGTGGTGGAGGCGCTAAAAGAGGGGCTCTGCTGAAAAAAGAGGGGTAAAAACTTTGCTTTATCGCTAAATTATGATAATTTTGCACATGATTCCGCGAGGTGTGGCCTTAACGACCGCGCCCCGCGCGTGTCGTTGAAATCTCAAACCCGAAAAAACAACTCATTAAACAATAACAAATCCATTAAATCAAAAACTGCTATGTGGTTATCAAGCTCATCCGTAGGGCGTAAGTTCGTCATGGCCGTCACAGGCGCATGTCTCGTCCTATTCGTAACCTTCCACTGTTTGATGAACGCCATAGCCATCTGCTGGCCAGCCGCCTACAATTCCATCTGCGAATTCCTGGGCGCCAACTGGTATGCTCTTATCGCCTCGGCAGGTCTGGCTGTGCTCTTCATCATCCACATCATCTATGCGGTAATGCTCACGCTCCAGAACCGCAAGGCCCGCGGCGCCGACGCCTATGCCATCTCACGCCGTCCGAAGACCGTGGAATGGTCGAGTCAGAACATGCTCGTGCTCGGCATCGTCATCCTCGCCTTCCTCGTGGTGCATCTCATCCAGTTCTGGGCTAAGATGCAGCTCCAGGAGATCCGTGGCGTTCACGACGTGCTCCCCCCCGCAGCGGGCACACTCTTCCTCCAGGAGGCCTTCTCTCAGGTCTACACCCCGATTGTCTACATCATCGGCTTCATCGCCCTCTGGTTCCACTTCAACCACGGTTTCTGGTCGATGTTCCAGTCGATAGGTTGGGACAACCAGGCCTGGATCGAGCGCCTCAAGAAGATCGCCTGCTGGTGGAGCTCTATCGTGGTGGTGCTTTTCATCGCCCAGGCAATCGTCTTCACCGTGAAGGCTCACGACAACTACTACAAGACCGATCCCGTGCTCCGCGAGCAGTATAAGGAGATGATCGTCCCCATGTTTGAGAAAGATTTCGGTCCGGATGCAGCCAGAGCCATCAGCGCGGCTCCCTACGACCAGATGAAGCAGATGGTGCAGGGCACTCTCTCCCAGATGGAGGCTCCCGAGGCTCAGTCATACTTCCAGAACGACCCCGAGTTCCCCGCACGCCTTGAGACACTCAAGCACGCGGCCGCCCTGCTCGAATATCTCGACGTGGATCAGGCTCCCGATGTGCTCGACGCACCCGCGGAGGCCCCCGCGCAGCAAGCTAATCCCCAACCTCAGAAATAAATAGCGATATGGAAAATACAACAGAAAACATCAAAGTAATGAATCCGGCCGATTCCAAGATCCCGGAGGGTCCTGTCGCTGAGAAATGGACCAACTACAAGGCTCACCAGAAGCTCGTGAACCCCGCCAACAAGCGCCGTCTCGACGTCATCGTCGTCGGCACGGGTCTCGCAGGTGCTTCCGCAGCCTCCACTCTCGCCGAGATGGGATTCAACGTCCTCAACTTCTGCATCCAGGACAGCCCGCGCCGCGCCCACTCCATCGCGGCACAGGGCGGTATCAACGCCGCCAAGAACTATCAGAACGACGGCGACTCCATATATCGTCTTTTCTACGACACTGTCAAGGGTGGCGACTACCGCGCCCGTGAGGCCAACGTCTACCGTCTCGCCGAAGTGTCGAACAATATCATCGACCAGTGCGTGGCTCAGGGTGTCCCCTTCGCACGTGAATATGGGGGTCTGCTCGCCAACCGTTCTTTCGGTGGCGCACAGGTAAGCCGTACTTTCTACGCTAAAGGCCAGACCGGTCAGCAGCTCCTTCTCGGTGCCTACTCCTCGCTCAACCGTCAGATCCAGCTCGGCAAGGTGAAGAGCTTCAACCGCTATGAGATGCACGACGTTGTCCTCATCAAAGATAAGGACGGTGTGGAGCGCGCTCGCGGCATCATCGCCAAGAACCTCGTCACAGGTGAGTTCGAGCGCTTCGCAGCCCACGCTGTCGTGATCGCTACCGGCGGATACGGCAACACCTACTTCCTCTCCACCAACGCCATGGGCTGCAACTGCTCAGCAGCTATGGCATGCTACCGCAAGGGAGCGTATTTCGCAAACCCCGCCTATGTGCAGATCCACCCCACATGTATCCCCGTTCACGGCGACAAGCAGTCGAAGCTTACCCTCATGTCGGAGTCGCTCCGCAACGACGGCCGCATCTGGGTGCCCAAGAAACTCGAGGACGCTGTCAAGCTTCAGAAAGGTCAGATCAAGGGTAGCGATATCCCTGAGGAAGACCGCGACTACTATCTGGAGCGCCGCTATCCCGCGTTCGGCAACCTCGTGCCCCGCGACGTGGCTTCGCGTGCCGCCAAGGAGCGTTGCGATGCCGGCTTCGGTGTCAACAACACCGGCCTCGCCGTGTTCCTCGACTTCTCTGAGGCAATCAACCGTCTCGGCATCGACGTGGTTCGTCAGCGCTACGGCAACCTCTTCGACATGTATGAGGAGATCACCGACGTCAATCCCGGCGAGTTCGCCTGCGAGAAAGACGGCGTGAACTACTACAACCCCATGATGATCTTCCCCGCCATCCACTACACGATGGGCGGCATATGGGTTGACTACGAGCTCCAGACTTCCGTGAAGGGACTTTTCGCCATCGGCGAGTGCAACTTCTCCGACCACGGCGCCAACCGTCTCGGCGCTTCCGCCCTCATGCAGGGTCTCGCCGACGGCTACTTCGTGCTCCCCTACACCATCCAGAACTATCTCAGCGACCAGATCACCATACCCCACTTCTCGACCGACACTCCCGAGTTTGACGAGGCAGAGGCAAAATGCCGCGAGGCCCAGGACAAGCTCATGGCCATCAAGGGTCACCGTTCGGTTGACTCCATCCACAAGGAACTCGGCCACATCATGTGGGAATATGTGGGCATGGCACGCGACAAGGAGGGACTCCAGGTGGCTCTCGAGAAGCTTAAGGAGCTCCGCAAGACTTTCGAGACAGACCTCTTCATCCCCGGTGACAAAGAGGGCATGAACATCGAGCTCGACAAGGCTTTCCGTCTCAACGACTTCATCACGATGGGCGAGCTCATCGCCTACGACGCTCTCAGCCGCAACGAGAGCTGCGGCGGTCACTTCCGCACGGAGTATCAGACTGCCGAGGGTGAGGCAAAGCGCGACGACGAGAACTACTTCTACGTGAGCTGCTGGGACTACAACGGTTCCGACACCAAGGCCCCCACGCTCATCAAGGAGCCGCTCCACTATGAGGCAATCAAGGTGCAGACCCGCAACTACAAGTCATAATCCTTATCAATCAAGTAAATTCAATCATGGAAGATAATATAATGAAAGTCAACCTCAAGGTTTGGCGTCAGGCCAATCCGAGAGCGAAGGGCGGGTTTGTGACTTACTCAGATGTCGAGACCACTCCCGATACATCCTTCCTCGAGACCCTCGACATTCTCAATGAGCGTCTCATCGAGGAGGGCCAGGAACCTATCGTGTTCGACCACGACTGCCGCGAGGGTATCTGCGGTATGTGCTCCCTCTATATCAACGGACATCCCCACGGTCCTGCCACAGGAGCCACCACATGCCAGCTCTACATGCGTCGCTTCCAGGACGGCGAGACAATCACCGTCGAGCCCTGGCGTTCGGCTGCGTTCCCTGTGATCAAAGACCTTATGGTAGACCGCAACGCGTTCGACAAGATCCAGCAGGCAGGAGGCTACGTGAGCTTCAACTGCGGAGGAGCCCAGGATGCCAACGACCTCCCCATCTCCAAGGTGAAGGCCGACGAGGCTATGGACTCCGCGAGCTGCATCGGCTGTGGCGCATGTGTCGCAGCATGTAAGAACGGTTCCGCCATGCTCTTCGTATCGGCCAAGGTCAGCCAGCTCTCCCTCCTTCCCCAGGGCGAGGTGGAGAAAGACCGCCGCGTGCGCGCTATGGTGGCCAAGATGGACGAACTCGGATTCGGCAACTGCACCAACACCGGTGCCTGCGCCGCCGAGTGCCCCAAGAACATCAAGCTCGCCAACATCGGCCGCATGAACCGTCAGTTCATCGCCGCCAAGTGCAAGGAATAATCCAACTCCCGCACATACAGCTACCGGCAGACATCATCCGATGCCTGCCGGTATTTTTATCCCCCTATCGACTATCTCCCATCTTCAGCCTTTGTCCGGTCCGATTCGTCGGATTATTCCTTGCGCCTTCAACTTCGCTAATTGTTTTTCAACTCCTTTAGGTGATATCTCTATTGCATCGGCGAGTGATTTCGCACTATGGCGTGGATTTCCCTTGATAAGGGCGATTATACGGTCGGCAGTGCCCTGACCATATGATATGCGGGAGTGCCGGCATCCTGACAGAAGCGTGACTGACAGGGCGCCAGCTTCCGCCGTGCCGGGGCCGGAGGATATACGGCGAGAAGATAAACTGTCAGCTAACCTCAAATATATTTCATAAAATGAATAAATAGTGCTATATTTGCGGAGCTTTCCGATGGGAAAGCTTAATCCGGCAATGTGGATTGAAAATATTGGATGATTGCGTGATCGATAAAATCCCGCAGCCGGAACAAACATAAAGACAACAAACCTGCGGTATGATCTATCGTATAGCCATAGCTCTCACATTTCTCCTCCTGATTCCCGGTTGCTCCGAGCCAGAACATGACGGGCGCCTGACCCGTATTGAAGAGACAATCCAGGAATCGCCGGAAGAAGCGCTGTCATGCCTTGACAGTATTAACTATGAAAGCCTTACGGATGCGGATAAACAGTATTGTAGATCTCCTGATGTGATTATAATTTCGTAATACTAACTAAGGAAGGGCCATGGAAACTGGCCGGACTCCCCGGGATTGTTCTTCTTGCACAAGATAAAAACGGGCAATACCTGTTTGAAGCCACCTCGATCCGAACAGAGGATATTCCAACAGTAGGTATATTTATATATAATCGCAAACCCTTAGACATGATGAAGTCAAGAGAAGAATATCTGAAGGCCCTATACTTTTTGGATTTAAAAGGGAAGTTCATGAATGAGGTTTCAGTGCATACAAATTTTAAAGTAAAGGTTGGAGACAGGATACCTCTCTATGATTTTGAAGAAGTGGACTATCCTCATGACTAAAACATATCTCAATGAAATATCTGTTTTGCTCTATATTATTGTCATTTGCATTTATAATCAATGCAATCACTCCGTATGTTAAGACTCCGGAGCCTGCCGTTCTGGAAGTAATATACAGCCGGACCCAGGTGACCGATACCACTCTACGAGATAAAAGATTTATAAAAGATGATGTATTACTTCGCATAGGAAGCAATATGTCATTATTTTGTGGAGTGAAAAAATTATGGGAGGATTCTATTTCCAAGGTTGATTATGCCTCCTATTCCAATATCCTTAAGGCTTCATATGAAAAGGATCCTAAAAATTTCTTTTTCTTAGGAGGCCGTTATTGGTCATATATTTATAAAGATAAACAAAATAATGAATTAACAGAATGTGATTATTTCAATCTGACACATTGGAAATATAAGGAGCCGCTTCAAAATCCTGCATGGGCGGTAACCGACTCAATAAAAAAATGTATGGGGTATGACTGCATTATGGCTACTGCAGACTTCAAGGGCCGGAGATGGATTGCCTGGTTTACTCCCGACATTCCTATCTCTGACGGCCCATGGAAGTTGTGTGGACTGCCGGGCCTTATTCTGGAGGCTTACGACGTTAACCATGATTATGAATTTATTCCTAAAGCCATTTACGCCTCAGGAATAGGGCCTGTCGGATATATGCAGTATATTCCTGAAAATAAATATCGCAGCGTATCATGCGAAGAGTTTCTTAAGGAGTGGAGGAAATATCAGATGCAAAACAGTGTTGCTAAGATAAAGGCGGCATATAATATTAAATCCGGTTCGACGAGACATGACAGAAAACTTTTATATGACAGAGAAGAGATCACTTATTCCCCAGAATGAATCGATCTTGAATTTCGAATAGCAGACAAAAATATAATACAATGATATGATTCTATTCATTGAAGCAGGCATTGAAACGACCTGCAAACGCAAAATCACCCTGCGTGCAAAGGGTGTGTAATACTATAAATTGGAAGTTATGAAGAAAATATCCAAGCAAAATCTGTCTCTTCTTCTTGGCGGTTGGGCATATCCCAAGGAGTGTGCGCATGTTGAATATATCGCCAATGAAGTCACCAACCATCCCGAATTGACAAAGGAATTTGACTGGGATGCCTGGGTGGAAGCCTTTAGCTTATTTAGATAGGAGGTTGACATCTCTTATTGTTGAGCTCGCCTCCTATCTATTTTATTTTATCATTATATATCAAGCTGAAATGTACAAAAGGGCCAAATCTGTAATATCGGTATTATCACTTGGTTGTCATATAATACGACTAATTGTTTGTATTCTTTTCTGTTGTACTTATATGATTGGAGCATGCTATGATTATGTTGGTAACAATGATCCCGCTTTCATAAAGGTGGTGTATAAAAGAACTATGGTTGTTGATACGGTTACTCCCGATCAAAATAATGTTAGGGAATACCTTACTTTGAAGGCTAACTCAGAACTGAGTATTTTTTATTCAGAAAAATTATGGGAAGCATGGAGGACAATGATGTCAGGCAAAGTAAGTATAATAAGTTTCTTTTTGGATCCGAAGATACACAGTTCAATTGCCGGATTGGAGAATAACATCGTTTACCGTGATTATACGAAAAATCGCACTATAGATCATCAAAGATATGATCTGACTAATTGGGAACTTGTGGAGACAACCGAGCAGCCGGAATGGGTGATAACTGATAGCGTTTGTTCTATTCTCAATTATGAATGTGTGATGGCTAAGGCTGAATTCCGTGGACGGACCTGGACTGCATTCTTCGCTCCTGAGATCCCATTCCAAGAAGGGCCATGGAAGTTATGTGGATTGCCGGGATTGATATTACAGGCTCATGACTCAAAAAAACATTATACCTATGAGGCAAAAGAGATCATAACACGAAATGCCGGAATTGTAGAATTTCAGGCAGCACGGAGTCGAATAGAGATTAAAGATCGGAGTAAAGGTCTGCAATACCGGAGGAAATGCCTTTCAGAAGATATCGTAGAAAAAATACAACAGACCTATGGCGTAAAGATCAAAAACAAGAAGCGTACTTCTAAAAAATACGATTTTGAAGAGACTGATTATCCCCACAATTAGGATAGACATGAAATATCTGTACGTATTACACTTCTTTTCTAAAGCTTAGCCAAATGAAAACATCTGTAAGACAACGTTTCTTTATAATATGTGCGGCAATTCTATTTCCTTTGGCATGCCATGGAGTGGAGATAGAAGAGCGTGTCATCGAAAAGGCGATCCTTGAGATTGTCTATGAGAGAATTGTCGTGACCGATACTCTAATCCCGGACAAGGATTTCAAGCGCAACGTATTCAATCTCAAGATCGGAGAGAACGTGAGCGGATTCTATTCCGATGCATTGAGGAGGGAAGATTCACTGGAACATCATGTCCACGGCTATTACCGTATTTACTGGGATGATCTTGGATACAGGGCAAGATACAATTCCCTTCCCCAGGATTATCTCTATAAATATAAAAAAGAGTCGAAGATCATTACCCACGACCGATTTGACCTTGCACACTGGTTGTGTGAGGAGGAATGGGAGCGACCTGAGTGGACAGTCACAGACTCCGTATCCTCCGTGATCGGCTATCAGTGCATACTGGCCACATGCGAATTCCGAGGAAGAAAATGGTCTGCATGGTTCACCCCCGAGATCCCTGTACAGGAAGGACCCTGGAAACTGTGCGGTCTTCCGGGTCTGATCCTTAGCGCCGGAGACGACAGGGGACATTACATATTCAATGCGCTTGAAATAAAGACCGAAGGAACAGGTAATGTCGATTATTTCCGATATCATGATGTCATTAAGACAAACAGGATCCGGTTTCTGACCACAAAATGGAAATATCTCCACAAGGATATCGGATATGAGATAGTATCTTCCGGCATGTTCGGAATAAAACCGAATCCCGGACTGAAGAGAAAGGAGAAGATACCCCACAGCAATTACGATCTGGAAGAGACCGATTTCCCACATGAATAGAATATCTGACAGACGTGGAAATCCGGCATGCCAGATTCACTCTATGTATTTGATCTTTAAAATGGCAATATAAGACCGCCATGCTCCGTTTACTAACATATGATTTGCTCCTTTCTTATTTTACGGAATCTCAAGACGATGCAAATTAACTGTCACCTCAATAAAACAATGACCACATTATGAGACTCTCGATTTCAATATTGTCATGTATGATCGTCGCACTGGCATACTCGACTGCCGGTGGCGCGATAATATTGGATAAAGAACCGGCCATACTGGAAGTGCATTATATCAAGACACAAGTCTCCGACACTCTGACATGGAAGTCTCACTCTGATCCGATGGTGCTGAGGATCGGGAAAACCGCATCCATGTTCTATCCGTTGAAGAGGATGTGGGCGGATTCCCTGATGAACACAAATTTTAAAATGCATGAGAGATTACACCGGGAAATCAATCCGCCCGGGAAACCGTATACTCCGATGGGCGGGCTGGAACGTGAATTTGTTTTCCGTAATGTCACTGACGGGGAGACCATGGTATATCAGAGTGTTGCCGGCGAATACTGTTCCTATACGGAGCCTACGGAAACCCCGGTCTGGGAGCTCAGGCCTGAAACAAAGACAATCATGGGATATCCATGCCAGCTCGCGGCATGCAATTTCAGAGGAAGGATCTGGGAGGCGTGGTTCACCACTGAGATCCCGGTCAACGAGGGGCCGTGGAAGCTTTTCGGGCTGCCCGGACTTATCCTTGAGGCCTCCGATACCAAAAGACATTATTCATACAAGGTGGCGGGGATGGTCACGGGGAACCTTCTCCCGGTCGGAATAAGAATCTATATCAGGATCAAACCTCGCAAAATGAAATCACGCGACGAATATCTTCAGAAAATATACAGGGAACGGCTTCAAGGGTCATTCTCTGCAAAAATGAGCGCCATGTTCGGGAATCCGTCAGACGCCATCCCCCAAAAATCCCAATATGACCTGCAGGAGACAGATTACCCCCACAATTAGTATAGCCATGAAATATCCGCTCACACTGTGTCTGCTCCTTGCGCACTGCGTCACGCTCCTGTCGCAGACAGTTGTCAGAGGCACCGTCTCGGAGTCCGCCTCCGGCAAATCCATCGCGGGTGCGAACGTCATGTTGAAGGATCCGCGGGGAAGACTGATCGGCTTCTCATCATCCGACGGGAAGGGGGAATTCTCCATCAGTGTCAGTGAGACGGCCGACAGCCTGAGGATAAGCGCGACGAAGCTCGGCTACAAGGCCTGGGCCGGGATGATAAAGCCTGACGGGACCCCGGTAGCCATCCTCATGGATGACGGCGCGCTGGAACTGCAGGAGGTGATCGTGAAGGCGGAGCGTATCCGGGAGAACGGCGACACCATAACCTATGACGTGGGCAGTTTCGCACAGAGACAGGACCGTACAATCGGCGATGTATTGAAACGGATGCCGGGCATAGATGTCGCGAACAATGGCAGGATCCAGTACCAGGGCACCGACATCAACAAGTTCTACATCGAAGGTAACGACCTTTTAGGGGGTAAATACGGCATAGCTACAAACGGTATTTCACACGACGACATCGGCGCAGTAGAAGTGATGGAAAACCATCAGCCTATGCAGGTGCTACGGGGATTGAGTTTTTCGGATCAGGCGGCAATCAACCTTAAGATGAAGAACAAATCGAAAGCCACATTGCTCGTGCATGGGACTCTGGGAGGCGGATGGTCTCAGCAGCCACATGGAGCACTATGGCAAGGCGACATATTCACCATGATGGTGACCGGGAAGTATCAGATGATTACTACTCTGAAAGGCAACAACACCGGACTTAACCTCTCGGACCAGCTTAGTGATTTCACATCGGACAGAACAGATGAAAGTATGTCCGGATACATCTCTCTTTCAAGTCCGACAACTCCCAACCTACAAAAACGCCGAAGTTATTTCAATCGCTCATGGATGGTGTCGTCAAGCCATCTTCTGAAAACGAGGAAAGAGGGTGAGCTCAAAGCGCAGGTTGACTATCGGAACGACAGGGTGACAGCCCGCGGGACGAATACCACCACTTATTTCCTTGATTCGGGCGACAGGGTGATACTCGAAGATAAAAATTCGCTCTCCCACCGGAGCGCGGTGACCGGGAAGTTTTCCTATGAGGTCAACGAAAAGAAATATTTCCTCAACAACACCCTCTCGGCCGATTTCTCCTGGAACAATCTGACCCTGAATACCACCGGCACCCTGCCAAACACCCAATCCGCAAGGATGCCGGAATACTCGGTGTGCAACCTGCTGAAGATGATAAGACGTTTCGGGGGAAACAGACTTGTCACATTCAACAGCCGCAACGAGTGGAACTCACTTCCGGAAAGGCTGACCGTGGGCAGGGATGGCGGGGATTATGGCCAGAGGATAGGGCAACATTCCTTCCACACGGATGAACGGGCGTCGCTCGGATTCGTGCTCAACCGTGTGCTGCTGTCGCTTGAGGCCGGTGTCTCCGGTTATTTCCGTAACCTGAACACCGATTTATGGGGCGTTGACCTGCAAGAACTGACTGACCGGGAGGAATTGACCACGGATTATCTCAGAGTGTTCGCTTCTCCAAAACTGGAATGGAGTTATAAAAAGTTGGAACTGACATTTAATATGCCTGTGAACCTTTATTCCTATTTCTTTTCCGGAGCGTTACGCAACCGGTCTGAATTCTTCATCTCCCCGTCGCTCGCGGCAAGATTCCGTCTCACGCCGAGGATGTCCCTCACCTTGCGTGGCAGCGCGCGCCGTTCCCCGGCCTCGCTGCACACCATCCATGACTCGTCGATCCTGACCGACTACCGGTCGTTCAGTTCGGGTATCGATGATTACTACACATCCTCCGGGCAGTCCGTGTCGGCTTCATATAACTTCCGGAATGCCCAGAGCGGGATATTCCTGATGGCCATGGGCAGTTACGGATGGAACAGGTCTGAATTCGGCACGGTCCAGGATATCGTCGGCGATTACATATTCCATTCCTACAGGCGGCAGCCATCCGATTCACGCAACGCCATGGCGCTCCTCAATGTCAGCAAGACCCTCGATTTCATGAGGGGGGCCATCGGCGTGAGGGGGAATTTCCGCAGGGTGGAGAATGACATGCTGTCACAAGGCGTGCGGACAAACTACAGGAACGGTTCATTTACATTGTCCCCCTTCGTCAACGGAAACATCTCGACATTCCTCAACTGGAACCTGAAATTCACATGGGACAGGTCATCACTGAAGATATCCGGCATGCCGGGGCGCGATACCGACGGTTTCATATACTCGGGAAGCGTGACGCTTACACCATGCCCCCTGATAACATGGACAACCGGCGGGGAATATTACCGAAATGAGATTGAGGACGGCAGATACAAGGACATGCTGATGCTCGACACGAAACTAACTTTCAACATAAGCAGGCGTCTTGAGATCTCGGCATCCGCGACCAATCTGCTCAACAAAAAGGAATACAACTACACCACATACGGCACCCTGTCGCAGTGTGAGCGCTCAAGCCGCCTGCGTGGAAGGGAATTCTTGATTTCAATCTATCTTAAGAAGTAATTCCTCGATGAGGTCACCAACGCCCTCGATGCGAAGAACGAGCGCGAGATCGTAGAGAACCTCGATAAATTTTACAAAGGCCGGGGCTTATCCGGGCGGACTATTCGGCCAACGGGCGCGGGCCGACTCCCTCAAAAGTGATCCTGACGGGAGCTATCGTGCCGTCGGCATTAAACGTCATCCTGTCGACACAGGTCTGGCGATGGTCGCGGGCGGTGTCGCCAAGCGGCCGGCGATGATACACTATGTAGTATTCATCCTCACCCGGCACTTTTATCACCGAATGATGCCCGGCGCTCGTGGCCACCTTCTCGTCAGACTGCAATATCTTACCTTTCCTTACGAAAGGGCCGAAAGGTGAATCGGAGATAGAGTAGGCCACCGAATAATCGGGGCCACCCAGGATTCCTGGCCGCGGCCGCGAGCACCGCGCAGACCGCAGCCAAGGATATAAGACATCTGTTGATTCTCTTGCCCATCATTCTATACTGTTGAGAAGACCGAGACGCCCGTCGTCGATGAGCTTGATGATCAACTCCCCGAAGAGAGTATTCTGCCAGGCGAACCAGGGACGGGTAAACTTGTCGGCGTTATCCTTATGAAACGACTCATGCATGAAATTCGTTCCGGCATCAGTGGCCATGAGCATCTCCACACACTCCTTGATCTCCGCATCGTCGTCGCTTGTGAAAGCCTTCATCATTATGCTCATGGGCCAGATCATGTCATAGCCCACATGCGGGCCGCCGATACCCTCTCCGGCCCTCCCCTTGAAGAAGTAAGGATTGGAATCGCTCCACACGAACCGGCGGGTGTTCTGATATACGGGGTCTGACACCTCCACATCGCCCAGATATGGCATGGCGAGCAGCGAGGGCACGTTGGCATCGTCCATGAGCATGCGGTTGCCGAAGCCGTCGACCTCAAAGGCGTAGATTTTCCCGAATTCGGGATGGTCATACACCGCATATTTCTTAAGGGCCGACTCAACCTCGTCGGCAAGCGCCGTGCATTCGGAAGCGAGTCTCTTTTCCCCGTTCACCTCCGTGAGAATCTCCGCGGCCTTACGCAGGGAGGTCACGGCGAAGAAGTTGGAGGGCACGAGAAACTGGAATGTCGTGGCATCGTCCGACGGCCGGAAGGCAGAGGCTATCAGGCCCACAGGCCTCACCGGATTGCCCAGACCGTCGTTGGTCATCGTGTCGAGAGCACGCTCCGTGTTTCTCTGAAACTTATACGGCCCCACGCCATCCTTGCGCTGCTGCTGGCGGAAAGTGGCGAGGATATTGCCTACGGCCTCAAGCCATTCGCCGGAGAAGATGCTTGAATCGCCGGTCTTCTTCCAGTATTCATATGCCAGGCGTATCGGATAGCAGAGTGAATCGATCTCCCACTTGCGCTCATGAAGCTCAGGCTTCATGTCGGTGAGGTCGGTCATCCAGTGGCCGTCGGGTATGGCGCCGTCGTTGAAGGCGTTGGCATAGGGGTCGGTGTTTATGCATTTGAACTGGCGGAGAATCACACCGGCCAGCATCTCCCTGAGCGACGGATCGGCATTGGCAAGCTGCACATACGGCCATACCTGCGCTCCGGAGTCGCGGAGCCACATGGCATGGATATCGCCGGTATAGACGAATGTGTCGGGATTGCCGTCATCATCCTTGCGGAAATGCACCGTTGTGTCGATCGTGTTCGGGAAACAGTTGACAAACATCAGCGCGAGCTTGGGATTCTTGAGCTGCTTAGCCACGTCGGCGATCTTCTTCTCCACGGCCTTTGAGCGGAACAGGCGTTCTCCGGAAGCAGGACGGTTGTTGTTTTTCACGGCGTCGGCGGCACACACAGTAGAGGGGATGCCGGTCGCGGCCATCGCCCGGCCGCCGCACCAGGATGCGGCGGCCAGGACAGCCAGGCTTATATTCAATGCAAGACGGCTCATTTCTTTTTCTTTACGTTAAGTTCCTTCGAGAAGGAATAGGGAGCTGACTCGGGTGACGTGCCGCGCACGGTGTCGGGCGATGCCGACATAGCGTAATCTATCACGCCGCCGTTCATCAGCATGTCGTGGGTCAGATAATTGAGATCATGCGCGCTTCCGTTCACTTTCATGGAGGCCACATATGGTTTTGACATGGAATTGCCGGGAGCGTTTATCACGAGCTTCTTCCCGTTCTCCAGATTCACGGTCATCTTTCCGAACGCGGGCGACCCCAGCACATATTCGTTGGAACCGGGACACACCGGATAGAAGCCCATGGCGGAGAAGACATACCAGGCTGATGTCTGGCCGTTGTCCTCGTCGCCGCAGTAGCCGTCGAAGCCGGGGGTATACATCGTGTCCATGACCCGGCGCACCCAGTACTGTGTCTTCCAGGGTTGCCCGGAATAATTGTAAAGATAGGCCATATGCTGGATCGGCTGGTTGCCGTGGGCATAGTTGCCCATGTTCATGATCTGCATCTCCCTGATCTCATGTATGACGCTGCCGTAGTAGCTCTCGTCGAACAATGGGGGGACTGTGAATACGGAATCAAGCATCGTGTTGAAGGTGTCATTGCCACCCATAAGGTCGATAAGGCCCTGCGGATCGTGGAACACCGACCATGAATAGTGCCAGCTGTTACCCTCCGTGAAGGCGTCGCCCCATTTCAGCGGATTGAACGGGCGCTGGAAATCACCCTTCTCGTTGCGGCCACACATGAGTTTGTATTCCGGGTCGAAGAGATTCTTGTAGTTCATGGCCCGCTTCGCATATTTGGCGAGCTCCTTCTTCGATTTGCCGAGAGCCTTGCCGAGCTGGTAGATGCACCAGTCATCGTAGGCATACTCGAGGGTGCGGGCGGCGTTCTCCTTTATCCCCACGTTGTAGGGCACGTAGCCGAGCTTGTTGTAATACTCGTAGCCCTTGCGGCCGCTGGCGCTGCCGGGGAGATACGCCTCCGCGCCATGCACCACAGCCTTCCATAGCGTCTCCGCGTCATAGCCGCGGAGCCCCTTCAGATATGCGTCGGCCACGACAGAGGCGGAGTTGTTGCCCACCATGCAGTCTCTGTGGCCCGGGCTCGCCCATTCGGGGAGGAAGCCGCTCTCGTTGTAAGCGTTGACAAGTCCGGCCTGCATCTTCTCGTTCATCGACGGATAGACCATGTTGAGAAGGGGGAACAGGGCCCGGAAGGTATCCCAGAAACCGGTGTCGGTAAACATATAGCCGGGAAGCACCTCGCCGTTGTAAGGGCTGTAGTGCACCACATCCCCCTTGGCGTCATACTCATAGAAGCTTCTGGGGAAAAGCACCGACCGATAGAGGCATGAATAGAAAGTGCGCAGCCGGTCGATATCGTTGTCCTCCACCTCTATGCGTCCGAGCACCTCGTTCCAGCGGTCGCGGCCGCCATCCTTGAGTTCATCGAAACTTTTGCCGGCCACCTCCCTGAGATTGAGTTCCGCCTGCTCAGGGCTGATGAATGATGAAGCCACACGCGCCGTGACCCGCTCACCCTTCCGTGTCTTGAAGCCGACAATGGCTCCTGCGTGGTTTCCGGTATAGTCCAGACTATTCGCGTCAATCCTGCCGTCGGTCACAGCCGCGGTATAGGTAAACGGACGGTCAAACTCGATCACAAACCAGTTCTTGAAGTTCTCGGGCACACCGCCGGTGTTCTTCGTGGTGTAGCCCACGATCTTGTTCTCGCCCGGGATAATTCTCGCGGATGAACCGTTGTCGTAACTGTCGACCACCACATATGCGCTATCCGTCTCCGGGAAAGTAAGGCGGAACATGGCAGCTCTCTCCGTCGGCACAAGTTCTGTCACCACATCATAGTCAGCGAGATATGCACGGTAGTAATATGGAGTGGCTTTCTCCGCCTTATGCGAGAACCAGCTCGCGCGCTCATTCTCGTCGAACACAGGCCTGCCCGTCATAGGCATGATGGCGAACTGGCCATAGTCGTTCATCCAGGGGCTCGGCTGATGCGTCTGCTTGAAGCCCCTGATCTTGTCGGCACTGTAGGTATAAGTCCATCCGTCGCCCATCTCTCCGGTCTGGGGAGTCCAGAAATTCATCCCCCAGGGCATAGCCACCGCAGGATAGGTGTTGCCGGTTGAGAGCTCTCTCTTCGACTGCGTGCCCACAAGAGTACTTACGTAGTCCACGGGAGAGGGGACCTCCGCCGTGGCGGTGACGCCCGCCCCGAGGGCGAGCGCCATGCCTAAGCACAATATACGTGTCATATTCATGGTTTCACTGTGTTTTACTGTTCTTGTCAAGCATCTTTATGAAATAGCCTCCGACAACGGCACGGGTCATGAAACCACGTCGGTTGGGCTTGTCGGTGAATACCCAGTCTGACATAGGCACACGGTCGATTGTCTCGTTGTAGAACTTATGAAGCGGTTTGATGAAGGCCTCGAAGTCCTCCTGACTGTCGGCCATGGCCGCAGTCCACATTATCCAGTCGGATTTCGTGTAGGTCTCGCGGTTGTCGAGGGGGAGTCCGTACTGGTTCTGCTTGGTCAGATAATACTTTATTTCTGTGGGCATGATATCCTTCGGGAATATATCGAGTCCGAGCAATTTGTCCCACACGAGGTTGTACTTCTGGCTCCAGGTACCCTCCTTGTCGAAAGTGAGGCGGTAGTGGTCGCCGTCGGCGGCCATCTCTTTCCATTTGCCGGCATAGTCGCGGGCTATGGCGTAATACTTGTCGGCCACATCCTTCTTGCCGAGTGTCTCGGCCATGCGCGCATAGGCGGCGATGCCGAGGATAGCCTTGGCGGAGAGGTTGACATTATGGGCGAAATGGCCCGCGAAGTCATCGGTGCAGAGCTGGTTCTCAGGGTCAAGGCCGTATTCCACGAGATAGTCGGTCCATGTGGTGAGCGTGTCCCAGTGCTTGGCGGCATACTCGGCGTTACCCTCGCGGTCGCAGACAGCCGCCGTGATGAGAAGCATGTTGCCACCCTCCTCGATAGGCATGTCGCCTCCGTAAGTCTGGCCGTTCGCCTGCGGATATGTTCCGACATCATGTGCCGGGAAAGGCTTGGTCCAGCGGCCACTCTCGCTGTAGTCGAATATGTGGTTCATCAGGGCCTTGGCGAGTTCCGGGTTGTAATAGAGGAATATCGGAGCCGTGGGATATGTGATGTCGACAGTGCCGATGGAACCGTTGCTGTCGTTCTCCTTCGACATGAACATAAGCTCACCCTTCGGGCTCTCCACGAGCTTGTGGGCGGCGATAGTCTGGCGGTAGGCCAGGGCGAGGAGCTCGGCATATTCCTTGCCGCCGGCCGCACGGGCCTCTTCCATGAATTTCCTGTCGAAAGCATAGCACTGTGCAATCAGGGAGTCATATTCCTTCTCCGCGGCCTCGAACTGCGACTCTATCGTCTTATCGCCCTTGCGGTTCCAGTAGGGACGGAGATTCTCTCCGAAATACTGTATGGAATATTGGTCGTCATACCCTACCATCACCATTCCGCGGGCATCCTTCACATCTCCGAAGTCGCGCACAATCGCGAGCGTGCCGCTGTCATCGCTACCCTCTCTGGCGACCGCCACGCTCTCCCCTTTCACGAAACGCGAGCGGAGATCGCCGGCCTGTCCCACACCGTATTCTATGCCCGAGTCGGGTGCGGCGAGATAGAAATATCCCCAGTCGATGCGCACATGATCACCTTTCTTGGCCAGCACGGCCTGCTCACGGCTGCCTGTCTTGAGGTAGGCTATGCCGTTCTTCTCATAGGCAGTGCTCACCGAAGCCTGATAGGGCTGGTCGAGTGCCCAGCGGGGAGACGCCTCGAAGTAGATCTCCACGTCATGCTTGCGGCCGTCGTTGCTCGTCACATCGTAGCTGACGTAGTTCACCGGACGGCTGAGAAGATCGTAATCTTTATTGTCAAGGAAAAGCGGGGCGCTGAAATCGAGAGCCAGGTCAACGTCGCCGCAAGTGAAGGTGTAGTGCGTCTGTGTGGCCTGCACATCTGCCGAGGTCTGGACTGCAGTCCTGTCGAAAGCGGAAGTAAGGTCTTTCGGCACAAGGAGTCCGAAATCAAGCAAGCCGTTGCCCACCGGATTCACACACTCTGCCGCAAGCAGATTCTTTCCGGGCTTCAGCGCGGCCCTTGCCTCAGGGGGCAGCTCCACGATCTTGTTCTTGTTGCAGGTAGAACCTGTGCCATAGATCTTCACGCCGTTTACGTAGAACACAGCGTCATCATCGTTGGAGAATTCTATGTAGACGGGACGTCCGTCGAGATCCTTTCCGTCGATCTCAGCCACACGGCGCACCCAGATCTCGGGTGTGCCCCACTGGGTCTTGGCTGTCGGTTCATTCTCCTGAGTGCCGAAAGCTCCGGCATCCTCTTTCCAGGAGGAATCGTCGAATTCCTCGGCGGTCCAGTCACCGGCAGGCTTCACCGTTGTCCATCTCCCCTTCCATTCGCTCTGCTGCGATGTCGGCACGATAGGTTTCATCTCCTTCTCCTCCGTGCCCATGAACCGGTAAGGCACGCCATCGACCTTGAGCACGCCGATGAATGGGAAATCCTTGCCTGTCCAGTGGGTGACGGGAGCACCGTAAAGGCTGTCGGAAGCCGACCAGGCACTTGTATAGGGATCTATGGTCACCAGCGGATAGGCCGGGGCACGCAGATCATTCTTTATGACCTCAGGGCGCTCCTTGGCTCCGTTGCACGAAAGCATCAGAGGGAGAAGCATCAGAGGAAATAGTTTCTTTATCATGATATTCAAAATTCAAAATTCAAAATTCACTTTCACGCCTTCCGGCGAATTCTCAAACTCCACCAGATAAGTGCGGCTCGCGGCATCCCATGCCGACAGGTCGGTCACATCGCGACCGTCGACCTTTACGGATTTCGGCTTGCGCGGGAGGAGCACACGCGAAACATTATGGGTCTGCGCGGGACTCTTGGCCACATACGAATACGATCCTTTCGTGCGTATCTCGTCGTAGGCCCTGCTGGCCGACGCGAGTATCTGCGGTTTCTTCCTGTCGGCAACCCTGTCGACATCATAGAGGAGCGCCTGGCTTCCGGGAGCCACATTCTTCTCCGCCACCACGGGAAGCGAAGGATCGAAAAGATCGATAAATTTCCCTCTCACCGTGTAGGGAGTTGACTCAACCCCCTCATTGACCACGGCAATCACGTCATAAGGGCCTCTCCTGAGGTGGAAACTGTTCTTATATTCCAGCTTGCCGCCACGGGCTTTCTCGCGGAACAACCTGTCGACCACCGACATCAGTCTGGACGCGCCACCTTTCTTAAGGATATAATCCTTCGGATCGGTACGGAGCACATACACCGTGCCCTTACCGCAGGCATACTCACCCTCGGCGGGAACGGAAGGGATACCCATGGTCTCGAAAAGATGGACTGACGGTGTGGGATAGTTCATCCCATCCGTGTTCCACCATTCCCTTACCCCCTGGAAGGGATCGGTATCCGTGCCGCTGTAGACCACCACTCCACCTTTTCTCACCCAGTCGGCGATATGCCTGTGGGCCTCCTTGTCAAGTGGCTTCATGTTGGAATAAGTCATCAGAAGCACCTTCGTGTCGGCAAGGGTCTTTTCAAAGCCGAGATTCTCCATATGCACCGTCTTTACCGGTATGCCGGCTTTCACGAACGGGATCGCCTGTCCGTAGAAATTGGCAAACTGAGGGTCGTCATATCCTTCGTGGACGGGAAATCTCTGGAACATGAGAGAGTTGGCCATCAGCACCGATATGCCCGGAGTGCCGCTCACCTTATTGCGGGAGACAGGCATCGAATTGAGGGCGTTGACCATCACCTGCATCTGCGTGGAGTAGAAACGAGGGATCCTCGCCTTCTCCTCGCTGTCGGCGCTTTTGCGGTAAAGGCCCTCGTAGATGCGCTCCGGCCAGGGCATTATCTCGTAGTCCGCGATATTGGGATAGAGCAGCTGGGCCGTGAATGTCGCCTCATAGTTCCGCTTATAATCCTCCCAGTCCTTGGCACGGTCTTCGATGGGATCAGTGAGGAAAAACATCTTCCTGCCCGTCGGCGCCGTCATCGACTCCATCGAGCCGTATTCCAGATATGCGGTCTCGAAGACACGCTCCGCCGCCTTACCCTCGTAATAGTTGGGTTCGCGCGATGTGCCGGTCCACACCTGTGCGATGTATCCGTCGACACAGGGAAGCGAGGCCAGACTTGCCTCAGGGCTTACGATCTGCCACTGCGAATAGTTGACCAGTGAATGTGTCGGCACATAGCATTTCACGTCGATACCCTTCTTGCGGCCATATTCCTTGGCAAAAGTGAAAATCTCGTTGAGCGCGTTGTAATACAGATGGTATTTCAGCTTATTGGCGAGATAAGTGTTTTCCGGCGACTCATGCTGAGGACGCCAGTCGAAGCCATAATATTTCTTCCACTCCCTCTTGAAGGAATCGCTGTAGCCGCCACGGGCCCAGAATTCAGGTTCCTCCATGAATATCGCGTCGATGCCGGCATCGATCACGCGGCTGATGTGACGTTCTTTGAGATATTTCAGGAAATTCTCCGACGGGACTATGTAAGGCACCATATGTCCGTGCCATATCGTGTCGCCCTGCATGGTGACCTGCCCCTCGTCGAGATGCCTGCGGCCGTCCCATTCGCCGGTGAAATAGTCCTGATACTCACCCCAGGCTATTCCTGTCATGAAATGCACCGTATAGCCCCTCTCCTTCCACGAACGCACGCGCTCCTCAAAGGGCACCCCGCGCCTGGCATCGGAGGGATTGCCTCCCACGCCATACACCATCACGGCGTCGCCGCGGTTGTCGATCGTCGGACGCCATTCCCTGGAAGTCTGGAATGTGGTCTTGACCTTGTCTGTCTGCCGTCCCGCGGCCTGCACCGGGATGATCCCCGATGCAAGCGCGAGAGCGTATATCAGCTGTCTGTTCATTGACTTCTATCTGTATTTAGGTCAGGGTATCATCACCTCCATCGGGGCGCTGTAGTTCCAACGGCGCGTGCCGCTCCCCACCGGGGTGTCATAATTGATACGCGCGGCCGCACGGACAAACACCTTGCGTCCCGAAGGGATGCTTCCATTGCTCCTGATGGTCACCTCCTGGCCGAGAAGATCGTTGAAGGAGCTTCCGGCATATTCGATCTTGCTGCTCCAGCGGTCGTCGCGGGCGCGGTAGCCCACGGTCGAGGAATAGCTTACGAAGAACTGTATGTCGGTCACGTTGAGATATTCATCCTTCCAGTTGCCCATAGGCTCGATCTTGTCGCGGAAGATCTGCTCCGACACTCCGCGGCTCACCCGCACACGGGCCGTGATCACTCCGTTGCTCACCTGAGGGTCGCCCACGATCTCCACGTTGAGGAATGGCTCAACCTCGAAAGTGAGACGTTTAGTGCCGCTGATGGTGGTGTTGACCGTCTCATCGGCAAGCACCACGCCCTCGGTGTTCTCACGATAGAGGGGGATGAACGGACCGTCGATGCGGACATTGTATTCGCCCTTGAAGATCTTGGTGTTCTGGAATGTGCCGTCGGGCATGCAGTAGAAATCAGGGTTGTGCTGCACGTTGTCGCCCCAGCTGAGCTCTGTGAGACGCACGCGGATACCCTCGCTTCCCTGGTCGGTGAGCACGGGATTGCCTGTGGCCACGTCGATCACTTCCCCCTTGATGGTCTCCTGGGGTTCCTCATAGTTGTCGACCTCAAACATCGAGCATGAGGTGGTGAGCAGAAGCGCTCCGAAGAGGCTGAGGATTGATATTTTTTTCATGATGAATATAAGCTTGGTTTATGGGTGATGGTTTTATGGTTAACGGTTGGGCTGCTGGTCTATGTACATGCTCTTGGCCACCTCGCCTCCGGGAATCTCGAAATAATAGTCGATCGCGGAATAGTTGAAAGTCTTGTCGGCCACGAGCTGGAAACGCACGTCGAAGAAATACTTGCCGTTCTCGGCGCAGTAGAAAGGATACACACCGCGGAAAGCATACTGCTGATTGTTGCTGTAGAGATTCTTGTCGCGTTTCTCTCCCCAGAAGCCGTCGCGCCCCTCGTAGTGGTTCACACGCCAGCGGCGCAGGTCCCATTTTGTCTTGTTTTCGAAAGCCATCTCTTTGCGGCGCTCCTTGCGGACTATGTCGCGGCTGTCGTCGGAGGCGGTGAGGCTTGACTTGAGAAGCGACGCTCCCGCGCGCTCGCGGATATCGTTGATGGCCTTCGTGGCGGTCTGAAGCATATCAGTGCCGTCGGGCGATGTGCCACCGGCGAGCGATAGCTCCACGGCTGCCTCGGCTGCGTTGAGGAGCACCTCCCCGTAGCGGAAAAGGATGAAGGGCTGCGCCGAATTTCCCTCGCGCGCCGTGAAGGCGGGATCGGGATTCAGCCATTTGCGGCCGTAGATTCCTGTGAGGCACCCCTCGCCATTGCTGAAGAATGGACCGTTCTCGCCTGCGGCGCGCATCTCGCTTCCATCGGGAAGCACCACGGGCTTATTGTCGTTGCCTGTGGTAGAGGCGAGATAGAGACGCTGCGGAGTGCTTGTGTAAGCGTCGAGATGCTGGTATTTCGTGTTGCGGGCATTGTAGCTGTAGTCGGAGAAGAGAGGCTTCACGGGCACGGAGCCGGTGTAGATGCCGGTACGGATCTCGATCTTCCGGTTTTTGAACATGTCGTCGGGGAAGATGGAGTATGCCCTCAGACGCGGCTCTGCGTTCTTGTAGAAATCGCCGGCATTGTCATACATGATGTACTCACCCTGTGTCGGGCTGTCGCCGGTGGTCACTTTAAGGGTTCCGTCAGGATAGCGGTCGAAGCCTTCGAAGAGCTCCACGAAGTCGGCCGTGGGGCACGTGCCGGAGCAGAGCGGCGAGCGGAAGATATAGGGCGCGTTGTAGGCGTCATAGGCGTGGGTGGAGGTCGGATAAAGATACTCCTTCACCTGTATGTTCTCAGGGCTGGTGAGATCGGAGAACATGTCGATCATGTTCTGCGTCATGGCATCGGGGTTGCCGGCCTCCCATTTTTTCTTGTAGAGGGAATAGGGGCCGTGCTGTATGATCTCCGAAGCGGCCTTGTAGGCCTCCGTGAAGTAGCGCTTCGAGGCAGCCTGCCAGCTCCCCTCGTCGAAACCGATCACACGCACGCCTGTCTTGGCGCCGAGACCTGTGAGGCGTCCGCTCACAGTCTCGTTGTATTTTGCCACACATCCTGCGTAAAGCATAGCCTCGGATTTGTAGGCGAGCGCTACCCATCGGTTGCTGTAGCCGCTCTTCGGACTCTGGGGCATCATCAGCTCGGCGGCCATGTCATAGTCGGCGAGGATCTGATCCCATGTCTCCTCCTCGGAGGAACGGGGCACCTCGAGATCGGCCTCAGCGGCGGGATACTGGATGACGCGGGTCACCAGGGGTATGCCTCCGAAGCGCCGGGCCATTGCGTAGAACACGGTGGCGCGGACGTAATACGCCTCGCCGAGATAATGGTTGTAGGCAATCTCGGCATAATTACCTCTGTATTGCGGAAGGTTCTCAATCAGGAAGTTCGCATCGCGAAGCAATGTGAAGGCATTGCCCCAGAACGGATTGTCCTCGCCGGTGAAGGCCTTGCAGATTCCATCGCGGTTCAGGGCCTCGCCCGTGCCCTCTATGCCGGTGGCGTTGATCCAGCCATTGTAGTTCAGTCCCCACTGCGACTGATATTTGAAATCCTCGAACGGCATCAGGCTATACATCCTGGCCATATAGATGTCCATGCCCGATTCATTGGAAAGAAGGGCGTCGGATGTCACGAGGTTCTTCGGCGCGATATCCATGTCGATGCACGATGTGGCCGTGCCGACGAGAAGAGTGCCGCAGAGAAATGCGTTTATTATGTTTTTAAGTGTCATGGGTAAATTCTTTTTAGATTAGAAGGAAAGAGTCATGCCGAGCGTGTAGGTCTTGTTGAGGGGGTACATACGTCCGAGTTCATCATCGGGATGCTCGGGGTCAACAAACTTCACACCGGTCCAGGTAAACACGTTGTAGGCGTTGGCGTAGACGCGGAGGCTCATGCCCGGGAGCGCCCTGATGGCGGGGATGGTGTAGCCGAGCTCTATGCTCTTCAGTCGCAGATAGTCGGTCTTGACACGGTTGAACGATGAGTTGCTCTTCGGATAGCGGCCGGTGTAGGCGTAATATCCGCTCACCCATTCCGTCGAGGGGCTGTAGGGGTCGGCGGTAGGATCCACGGGGTGCCAGCGGTCGGTATACTGCTCGAGGATACCTCCTCCGTTCTCGCCCCAGATGCTGTAGAGTGGCTCCTTGTATTCCATCGAGCCGAGGGCCGAACCCTGGAAGAGGAGACTGAGGTCGATACCTTTCCATGCCACGCTCGCGTTGAGGCTGAAGTTGAGCCAGGGAGTCTGGTCGAAAGCGTAGGGATGCTCGTCGAGGCCGTCGATCTGGCCGTCGCCGTTCCAGTCGAGATATTTATAGTCGCCGGGAAGAAGGTCACGTTCCTTATACTGATTGTACGTCCAGATGTCGTTCCAGTTCTGGAAACGTCCCGCGCTCTCATAACCGAACTGCACACCCTGGTAGCGGTTGGTCAGGTTGTCGTTGCGCCAGCGGTCGTAAGAGTTCGACCAGGGACCTTTCTCGGAGGCGGTCAGGTATTTGTTGCGTGTCACTGTGGCGATACCTTTCAGGCTGTAGCTCCAGTCGCCGATACGGTTGCGGTGGGTGAGCTCGAGTTCCATACCGAACTGGCGGTCGCTGTCAAGATTCTCGCGGGGTGCGCTCGCGCCGACAACTGTGGGCAGAGAGCCCGTGCGGCGTGCGAAACGCCCGGTGCGCAGACGGTTGAAGTAGTCGAACGATACGCCGAGCAGGCCGTTCCAGGCGGTGAAATCGACGCCCACATTGAAGGTCTTCGACTTGAACCAGGTGATACCCTCGTTGGGAAGTGCGAGTGGCGTCACACCGTTGACAAACTGACTGCCGAGCACATAGCCGGGAGCATACTGGTTGTAGTAGCCGTTCTCGGCGTTGCCGCTGGTGCTGGGATAGGTGTAGCCCATGGCCCAGTCATAATTGAGGCTGCCGTCGTCGCCGAGCACACCGTAGCTGGCGCGGATCTTGATATTGTTGATGAAATCGAGGGCGCTGATCGAGCGGAAGAACGGTTCCTCCGACAGTCTCCAGCCGGCCGACACTGAGGGGAAGAAACCCCAGCGGTGTCCTTTGGCGAATTTCGATGATCCGTCGTAGCGGAACTGGCCTTCGAGAAGGTAGCGGTCGTCAAACGAATAGTTGATACGCCCGATGAATGCCTCGTTGGCGAATTCATAGAGATCATTGTCGCCGGAGTTCATGCCTCCCACCTGTCCGGTGTCGACACCGGCCACAAGATAAGGCATGGAGAAGGCGAGCTCACGCATTGCGTAGAAGTTGTCGCCGTTGCGCTTCTGACCCTCCCATCCGACCACTGCGCCGACATTGTGCACGTCGTTGAAAGTCTGGTTGTAGTTGATGGTGATCTGGCCGAGGATCTGGCTCTTGTTGTAGTATTCGCGGCGCATGCGGCTCGGCGAACTTTCGTTGAAAAGCTTCTGGGTGTAGGTATCGGTCGCCTCGTCGTAGGCATACTGATAGTATTCCTTGCGATATTGCTCGTTGTTGTCCTCACGGTAGTCATAGCTGATCATGCCGCGGGCGGTGAGACCCTTGAGGGCCGGGACATATTCCCCGAAATCGAAGGTGAGGTTGGCCGACGACTGGAAATATTTCTGGCGGTATTTGGCATGTCCGGAGATATCTGCCGACATCATGGCCACGGTGTTCTGCTCGAGATCGAGGCCGTCGTAGTTGAGCATGGTGTGCTCAGGATCGGCATAGGCCGGGAAAAGGTTGCCCTGCTTCCAGTAGTTGCGTATGATATCAACGGAGCTGGTGTAGGGGGTCTTGCGGTCGTCGGCCATGCCGTTGACGTTGAGTTCGAACTTGAGGCCGCGGAGAAGCTCGGCGGTCACGTTGGAGCGGAGATTGTATTTGTTGTAGTTGAGGTCGCCGCTCTTGAAGATACCCTCCTGATAGAGGTAGCCGAAGCTTACATAATAGGTGGCTTTCTCGCTGCCGCCGGAGATTGTGACATCGTGCTGGGTTTGGGGCGACCATTTTGCGATGATGAGGTCGTTCCAGTTGTCGGTGCGGCGCGCGCCCGACAGATAACGGTCGAAATCAGCCTGCGTATATCTGAGTGTGCCTCCGTTGATATTGTTCATCGACTGCTCGTTGGAGATCGTAAGCGCGTCGTAGACGCTTGCAAGCTGGGGCATATTGGCGGGTTTCTGGAATGTGAACGAACCGGAGTAGGTCACTTTCGCCTTGCCGCTTGTTCCTTTTTTTGTCGTGACGAGCACTACGCCGTTGGCGGCACGCACACCGTAGATGGCTGCCGATGCATCCTTAAGCACCGATATATCCTCTATATCCTGGGCGTTAAGGCGCTGGAACTCTTCGGTGGTGCGGGGCACCCCGTCGATCACCACGAGGGGAGAGCCGAGACCACGCACGTCGAAGTTGTTGGCATAGACACCGGGCTCGGCGCTCTTCTGCCACACACGCAGACCCGGGATACGGCCCGTGAGCATGTTCTGCGGGTTCTCATTCTTAGTCTGTATCATCTCGTCGCCCTTGACGGTCGACACGGAGCCGGTCACGGAGCCTCTGCGTTGTGTGCCGTAGCCCACCACCACAAGTTCATCCATAAGGTTCGAGTCTTCCGTCAGCACGACATTGATCTCTTTCTGTCCTTTCACCGGAATCTCCACGCTCTTCATTCCGATATAAGAGAACCGGAGCACGGCGGTTTTGGGCACTGTTATGGTGTATCTGCCGTCAAGATCTGTGGCGACACCGTTTTTTCCACCCACCTCCTGCACGGTCACGCCGATAAGCGGCTCCTCCTGCGAGTCGGTCACCTGGCCGCTCACAGTGACATTCTGTGCGAAGGCTTCAGAAGGAATCAGTGTCATGACGAGGGCTGCGGCCACTCCGGCCAGAGCCTTACTGATTTTTTTGAAAATCCTCATAGTAGAATATTTTAAGTTAGTTCTTATTTAGCTGATTGATGGCGAGCACGGCATATTCGGCACCGAACGTGAACTCAAACATACCCTCCGTGTTGTTGCGCTGACGGTCGCGGTTCCAGCCGCCCAGCAGGCTTGTCGGGAGCATCCCGCCGTAGAGGAAGTTGTCATAGGCGTAGTCGAGATTGTCCTGGAAAGCCTTGAGATAGGCTGCGTTGCCCGGAGTGTAGGGAAGAGCCTCATGATATGAGCGCATGAGCACGCCGTTGAACCATGTGTTGAATCCGTTTAGGTCAAACTCATAGAAGCCCTTGTGAGAGACACCCTCCTTGGCGAAAGTCGCGAAGCTCTTGTCGGAAAGTGCCTTGAGATCTTCAAGATATACAGGATCACCCGTAGCCGCGTAAAGGTCGGCTGCGCCGGAGATCATTGTCCCGCTGTTGTAGGAATAGGCAGGACCGACACGGTCGGGCTTCGGGGAATGGGCGCGATAGCGTACGCCGTCGACTGTCTCGTAGGCAATGTCGGGACCGCCACCCATGAAGTCGTCGTAGACTCCTGTCGAAGGGACGAGGAGATTTCTCTTCTGCCAGTCGTAGACGGCCTTGGCGAAATCAAGGTAATAGCCTGCCTTATCCATTGTCTTCTCACAACGTCTGCTGTCGGAGTCAATATACCGGCAGGTTATCTTATCGTCTTTACCTTTGTATATTTCGGAGAGCCATACCAGGGGGCTGATCAGGGGGCCGTTGCTGCAGGAATGTTTCGTGGCATAGCCGGGTCCCCAGGTGATGCCGCCGTTCTGGCTGCCGTCGGCATCGAGAGTGCAGTCCCATCCGTCAAGCACATATTCCGCCAGATATTCGGCCTTCCCGAGATAATCCTGTATGCCTGTGGTCCTGTATGATTCGAGCAGCTCGCGGATTATCCACATCTGGTCGTCATAGACATTGAGCACTCCGCTCACTTCCGCCGCTCCCTTGTCGCGTCCCCGGTTCACGCCATAGACATCCCATTCACGGGTCTGTGTGTAGGAGGTGTGGGTGAAGGTGCCCTTATAATACTCCATGCCGGCATAGAGTTTCGAGAGAAGTTCCTTATAGCGGGCGAAGTTGGCATCATATAGGGAGGCGTCCCCTTTCCCTTTCAGGGCTTCCATGGCCCTCATGGCGGCATTTACCGCCTCTATTGAGCTTGTATACATCCATACGCTGCCGGTCTCGTCCGAGCGTTGCCCGGTATATGGGTTGTAGTAGCGGGCCATCTTCATCCCGTCGCCTTCCATATAGTTGCCTATGGCCGCGTCGATTATCTCTATCGAACGCAGGAGGTTGCGCGAGGCCGAGAGTTCTGTGGAGGGCTTGCCGGGATCCGGGGTCTGTCCGTTGCCGCCGTTGTCGGGGTTATCGCTCCCGCAGGCAACCATGCTGACACCGAGCGCCGCAATTGCCAATGTATGTCTTAATCTTGTCATATCGTTTCTTAAATGAGGGGTATGGTTGTAAAAAACCTAAAACCTGTAAGATTTTACAACCATCCCCTTTATGCGGTTGTCAGTCGAAATCAATTGAGTAGAACACAAGCTTATTCTCGTTGCCGTTTGCCTCGCCCATGTGTATGCTTATGGCGATCACCACGTTCTTGCCGTTGAAACGCGACAGATCGTATTCAAACGCCGCATAAGAATCGGGCTTGCCGTTCTCGCCGGAATCATGTATGAACTTCCAGCAGCCGTCGGCAGCGGCCTCGGCAGCCTGGGCAGTGTTGGCCACAGGGGAGAGATAGGTCACGTTGCAGTCTTCGTCGATGGCGGTCACCTTGAAGTAGGTGTAGTCTCCTCCGAAATTGCGGGTGCGGAATGTCATGTGGTTCTTGCCGGGGGCCACGGCAAACTTGGCGTAATAATAGGATTCAGGCTCCACAGTGCTGACACGTGCGTCGCTTCTGGTCTTGATAAGGTATCCCTCTGCAGGGAATACCTCAGGATCTTTGTGCAGAGGTATGAAAGTCCACTCCGAAGCGATGTGGGAGACATCGCGCCATGCGCGGTAAGCGTCGAAATAGTTGCCACGGTCGCCGCTCACGGGGCTTATGCCTGTGAAGTGGGATTTGGAATGAGGCATTATCGAGCGCACAGCCTCCTGAGTGAGTTCCCAGCTCTCAAGACCTGCCACGGGGGTGCCGGGGAGCCACTGGTAGCCGGGCACAGGTTCCTTGGAGAAGAATATGGAGCGGATCACGAGCTGCTTCCAGTAATCGCCCGGTTGCTGGCGGAAGATTCCGACGGCTATGCAGATCTCCTTGCCGACATATGCGCTCAAGTCTACAGGCACTGTCAGATAATTGCTGTCGGCGAATGTGCGCACACCCCCTACGAGCACCGCCTCGGGTTCGGCGGCAGTCAGGTCGATGACCTTCACTCCGTAATATGCCGGGGCATCTGGTTCGGCGTTGTGGGTGCGCATCTGGAGGGTCATGATGCAGTTGTCAACGGTGAGCACCTTGCGGCCGGCCACAAACGAATCGAACTCCTTGAGGTCGGTCGGACGGTTTCTCTCGTCGTCATTATTGCGGATACGCACTGTGGTGCCTTCGTTCTGTTCCTCCCAGTTGCCGAAGAAATCGAGGGTGCACATATAGTTGCATGCCCAGTCCCAGTGAGGATAGTTGTCGGCGTTACGGCCGCCTCTGTATTCATTGAAATACCACGTGCGGAGTGCTTTGATGTCGCCTATCGTAAGATCACCGAGAAGAGCCTTTCCTCCCATCGTGAAATCGGGTATGGTGGCCACACCGTCGACGAAATCGCCGAGAGACACTGTCACGGTCTTTGTCTGATACCCCTCCTTGGAGAATGTCACCTCATAGTTGGCAAGAGTGAGCTCGCCTATCTCGAATGTGCCGTCGGCGGCTGTCTGAGTCTGCTGCGAGTCGCTTACCCTGACGTTCATGCCCTCAAGGGGAGCGCCGCCGGCAAAGCCGTCGAACACACGGCCCCGGATTCTGGCTCCCGCGTATTCCATAATCGGAGACACCGTAGCCTGACGGTCGCTGTTGAATTTTGCCTTCACGATCGTGACCGACACCGTAGCGTAATCCTTCTTGCTGAAGCTTACTATGCCTGAGGTCATGGGCACGTTCTCGAGTGTGTAGCGACCTTCACTGTCGGTAACGTCGGTGGCCTCGCAATCGCTGACGCTCACCGCCACTCCTTCTATAGGCTGCGAGAATTCATCGCAGACTACGCCGCTGACGGTGCCGGTGCCCACGGGGCCGTCGCTCTCTTTGTCGTCTGAACAGGATTGGGAGCCTGTGGCCAGCCCTATGAGCATGGCCGCGATCCCCAGTTTCTTGAAAAATGATCTGATGTTCATGGTTTGGTTGTTAATTATTGGACTTCATGGTTCGCTTGCGGGGGAAAGCCCCGGTAAGGTTTCCGATTGCAAAATAGCATCTGAAAGGATTAAAAAATGGGTTAATTTATGGTAAATCGGTCAAAAAAGTCATTAATCCGAGCAAATTAACCTTAAAAATCCAATAAAATAATACCTCCCCCGAATTCTCCGGAAGAGGCACTCTGGCAAAATCGACACCCTTTCATGACCGATTGTCAATCCGGGCGACACAGCCGCCGGCGTCGTTCAATAAAAGCACTTGTCATTTCATGAAAGGTAAGGGATTCTTCAGGAGCAATCCTCCATCTCAAAGAGGGAAGGCATCTCAAAGATGGAAGGCCATCGTCACCTGAAGAAATCAAATGGCTTGGGAAGAGACTCGCCGGTGGTCTTGAGATATTCCTCCTCATATTTTCTGTAAAGACGGCGTGCCTTCTTCTCCTGTCCGCACTGCATCAGCACCCTTATGCCTGAAGAAAGAGCCTCCTCATTGACGGGATCTATGGTAAACTCGATTTCTACGAAACGCATGCACTCCTCATATTGGCCGGCAGCGCATGTCTCCTGTATCTGATGGAGCACGGCCGACTCGAGAGTGGGTTCAACCTTGCGCTTGAAATCATCGAATATAGGATCGGAAAAATCCTTGAGAAACCTTCCGCGCGACAGGATGTCGAGAAACTCCGGGCGATGTGCCGACAGCAGCTTCTCGTCGGAGATAAGTTCACGGCACCGCACATAGTCACAATAGAACTCCCGGCCATAAACCAACCTGAATTTCCTGTCTTCATATACGAGCGACACATCAGTGAAATCGGCAAATATCTTGCGCAGACTGTTGATTGCCACACCGCGTGAATTCTTCACCTTGGTCTTGTCTTTGTCTGGCCATATGAGCTCCCCGAGAAGCGAGGTATCTATCCCGTCGGCGCCATACTGGAAAAGGAGCACGACAATCGACCGCAATCTCGACGTAAACATATGGCTGACGTCGTGCCCGCGGCTGTCGATGGCGGTAAAGCGTCCGAACAGATAAAGGCTGTCGCACCGCTGCTCTCCGGATGCATCGGAGATGGCGGCAGCCGGAGGCGTATCGGGAGCCTCTGCCGCCTCATCCGTCTTCACTTCCGCGACATCCCCGTCTGACATATCCGCCGGTCTCCTCCTCTTCAGAATCAGGAACGCCGCGCCCCCCGCCACGGCAACGGCAGCAAGAATAACCCACACATACCATTTCCGGGAATTACCCGATCCCGACCGGAGCGCGGCGAACTCCCCATCCGACACAGGAGGGTAGGAAAGCGAATAGACAGTGATCACGGAAGCGACATCATCATCGGTCTCTTCGACCACGGCATAGAATTTTCCATGCGACACATCGTGATAGAGCCTGGCGTTGGTGGTTATCTTATCGCTCTTTATGGGTATGGAGTCGGCAAGCTGACGGTTGACACCGTCGGCTATGCGATATTCAAAAAGCTTCAGTTGAGAGGCCGACCGGCTCTCGGGATAGCATAAAACATAGAACACGGAATCGCCCACAACCGCCATTCCCCTCCCGGGCACCATATTGACACCCTCATGGGGGATCTCCCAGAGTTTCCTGACTTTCCCGGTCGACATATCGAGACAATGAAGGTCGTAGAAATACCTGCGCCCGACAATCTGGTCGCCCGATTCGTTGCCCATGCCTCCGAAGATGTATATATTGCGGCTTCGCGGAGACTTGCCCACAGCCGCGAAATAGCGGGGAGCTATCCTGTCGCCGCAGAGAGTGTCCACACGATCCCAGCGATCCATGCCAGGCTTATACCGAAGGAAAGAGTTGCTGTAATACTGGTTGCCGAATCCTCCGAAGATTATGTGTTCCTTTTTCTCCTTATCGTATAGATAATCGTGATGGTGGAGCTGCATTCCCAGCGGACGCCGTATCTCGATGCGCCAGGCAAGGCTGTCAGGATCGAGACTCGCCATCAGCGGATTCCTGCTGTCGTCTTTCGGGAAAACCTCATACACATACACCCTGCCGTCTTCAGGATTGAAGAAACAGTTTGCCAGAAAAAGATCGACCGGACATCTCTCCTTCAACACCGCCGAACGCAGCTTCTTCTCACCCGGGTCGAAAACATGGATACTGTCGGGGGAGACGAAAAAAAAACGTCGCGACACCGGATCATATGTGCGGGCTATCCTCTTAGGCGACGACATGGAGAATTCCTTCTGCCAGCGGTTGGCGGAATTGATCAGCCATACGGGATTATCGACGAAGCCTATCTTTTCACCGTCTGAGTCAGCCACACTGTTCCCTTCCGATTCATTGAGCGGGAATATATGGCTATGGTCGCCGCTTATCCTGACATTGTCGATCGACATCGAGGGCACGTCAAGAAGATAGTCGCTTTTCCCGAACACTATCTCCGGCTCGAACACATCGGGCAGCGATTTAGCCTTGAATGTCTTCCGCTCACCATCTATATCCAGACTTATCTCCTTGCTCCGCAGATTTATATCAACAACCACATCAAACCAGTGATCGCGCAGAAGTTTCTGCTTGCCGCGGGGAAGACTTGCGAGCACCGACTTCCCCTCCTCGTTAAACCGGAAAAGATAATCATCGCCCCGGAGATCGAAGAAGAGATTATAGATGCTGCCGCTTCCCGATGCCGATGATTTTATCCTGCACACATAGCCGATCTCCAGCGGGGTCTCGACCGACATCGAGAAGGAAAGGATGAAACGGTCCTTGAACCGGCACTCCTTTTTCCCGAGTACATTATATGATGTACGCGCTGCTATCGGATGCGTGGAGTCATAAAAACCCAATCCGTATGAATAGGATAAAAACGGCATCCACAGCATCAGAAATATAAGGATAACACGATTATTCATCTCTGTCTGTTAACTTCTTTTCAGGTTCCTTTTCTATTGGTCGTGCAAAGATAAAGATTTTAACAGACCGCTCCAAATAATAGCCAAAAAAATTGCCTTCACCTCCAATAAATTCGTAAAATATTATCTGTAAATGAATTAATTTAATCGCTCAATGGGTTAAATTAATCCATATCAACATTTTTAACCCTTCCCCCCAACTGTGCACGGTAGTTAGCTTACGCATCTGTGTACAGCATCATAGCTTACAGAGCTGTAAAAACCACTTGGACACGCGTCAATATCCGACAAAATCGCCGGCATTCAGATGAGTAGCTATAGAACACGGTACACAGATGCATAGCTATAGTACGGCATTCAGATGCGTAGCTATGGGACTGCGGCTTTCCAGCCGCAGCTACCGTACACAATTGACAATTACTCAACAGAATGTGTGAAGGGCTCGCAGAGCTTCTGGATTTTAGGAGGGGCTCTTCGCAGGAGGAGGATGAACTAAATATCATCAAAAACAAATTAGACTCAGTCCTGGCTGTCCTGAGTCTAATTTGTTTAGTTTGTTTAGCAAATGTCAAAATCTCTTCCTAAGAGATGCTTATTTAGGTGCAAAGTTACAAAAAAATCCTTTACCACAGGCTATTTTGACGCAAAAATAATTACCATTTCCATTACAATACGGCTTTCATCAGAGTTTTTGTTTAGCAATTATACTTTCCATATTGACAAAATTTCCATACAATCAATAAGTTACAAATTAACAAAATCTCTTAGGAAGAGAGTGTCATTCACTAATTAAAATCAATGATAAGGAATCGTGACAGAGAGAGGAGTAAAAAAGCGGGGTAAGCCGAATGGCCCCGACATCTCATTCTTTTACGAATCTTCATATAACCGCTTGATATTCAAATCCATCTGAAATCAAGCGGGAATTGGAGAATTGCTCTCAAGTCACAATCACCCCTTATGGATGCCTCCGGAAAACAGTGGTTCGTGATGCGTGATCTCAAGCGCAGGAACGCCAACAATCTCGCGATCCACGACCTCGCGGATGCCGGCCTGGAGG